>Ga0193955_1000016_pt1 | contig 122165 bp, 113 predicted proteins | sample BB_6_MG_FD_140343 | JGI IMG/M metagenome (GOLD analysis project Ga0193955, IMG submission 140343) | Microbial mat bacterial communities from the Broadkill River, Lewes, Delaware, United States - BB_6_MG | ecosystem: Environmental > Aquatic > Freshwater > River > Microbial mats | place: USA... | reverse complement strand
GTAATTGAATTAAAATGTTTCAGAAAAGTAGTGCTCATATTAAGTGACCAAGGTGATTATTATTATGCTTTGATCTGATCGCGACTTGTTCTAAAAGTTCAATTTATAATGATCTTGCCGTGTATTGTTAACGCATGATGGATAAAAATGTCTGACCTTTTATCTTTTTTATGATATGTTTCTCAGACAACATGTCTTCAAAAGAAGTTTGCTATAGGGCTTATAATAAGGAATTACGATGAAAATTTATGGAGATAGCCAATCAGGAAACTGCTATAAAATTCAACTGTTATGTTCTTTATTACAAATAGAACATCAATGGGTACCAGTAGATATATTGGCTGGTGATACTAAAAAGTCTGTATTTTTAGACAAAAATCCCAATGGTAAAATTCCTTTTTTAGAGCTAATGGATGGCCGTTGTCTTTGTGAATCTAATGCCATTGTCAATTACTTAGCTGTAGGCTCTGTTTTATTACCAACAGAGCCTTTCGCATTAGCACAAGTTCAACAATGGCAGTTTTTTGAACAGTACAGCCATGAACCTTATATTGCCGTAGCACGTTTTATTGCAAAATATTTAGGCTTACCTCAAGAGCGAAGAGCTGACTATGAATCGAAACAACAAGGTGGTTACAAAGCATTAACGGTTATGGAGAATCAACTTAGGAAAACGCCTTACTTGGTTGGCGAACATTTGACTACGGCAGATATTTCATTATTTGCTTATACGCATGTTGCTGATGAAGGTGGCTTTGATTTACACCATTACCCTGCAATATTGGCTTGGCTTGATACTATTAAAAACACACCTAACTATCTCTCGATGAATTGAAATTTTAACCAATAACTTACTATTGTTTGTTGGCAAATAAGGGACGTATGGTCATTTTCCATTCTGGTATTCCTTATGGCACTAAAGAGGCACTTATTTTTGTCTTGTAATTAGCTAATCTAATGCTGTTCTAATTTTAATCGATTCGAACATTTTATGAAGAAGATAACGCTAAGAAAGTCAATAATAAAACAACAATAGGCTCTTTATGAAACAACACATATTAAAAAAATTACAACACCATAAATCGAAACTATTAGCCAATGCTTTAATTAGTATATTGGTATATTTTTCACCTCAAACTTTGGCGGGCAGTTGGCAACAAAATGTTGCTATTGGGGGATTTAATAATGTTCATATCTACACACCTGACTCAAACTCAACTATAGGTACAGGTAAATCTTTACTGATAGTTCTACATGGTTGCGTTCAACCCATTAATAATTATCTAACTGCAAAATTAGAAGACGCAGCTGAAGCGCATGGTATGGTTATCGCGCTACCTGATGCTATGAATAAAGCGGGTTACAGTTGCTGGTCATATTGGCAAGGAACGGTATCTCGTACCTCTGGTGACTATAAAAATCTCATTAGTCTAGCCAATACCTTAAGTGGCGATAGTAGTAGAAGTATTGACCCCGACCAAGTTTATATTGCGGGTTTATCTTCTGGTGCGGCAATGTCCGCGCAAACCGCTTGTTTAGCACCCGATATTTTTGCTGGAGTCGCGCCAAGTGCTGGGCCTACCATTGGCACAAGCTCAAATGGCGCTATTACTACTTGTGAAACTGTATCAACTTCAACGTTTAAATCTCGATGTGAAGGTTATGCTGGTTCAGCTAAAAGCCATTTTGCTACACAAATAGCAGCAATAGGGCATGGCACAGCAGACACTACGGTAAACACTTGTTATAACCAGCAAAATGCTAATGGCTTTGCTACAGTTTATGGAGTTAGCCAACTGTCAGGCACGAATAATATTAGTGAAGGTGCAGGGCATACTGCTTCAGAAACCTTATGGGAAAACAACCGAGTAAGCATGCTATGGTTTGATAACTTAGATCATTCTTGGTCAGGTGGTGCTGGTGCTTCGGGCGATTATATTGCTGATGACAGTATTAATTTTGCTGATTATTTAGGTCAATTTTTTGCTGACAATAACCAACGTGTTGATCGTAATGCTGGTCCTGTTGTTAGTAATCATAGTGCTATTGAAAATAACCGTACTTTAATTATTAGTGGCAATGCTATTGATGCTGAAGGGAGTGTGTCTAATGTTGCTTTAACTGTTTATGCGTTAGATTCTGGCTTACCAGTAGTGATTGAAACGTTAAATAGCAGCGTAAATAGTAGTAATAATTTTTATAGCGTTACTACAAGTGTGTTAAATGATGGTTTATATCAAATTACGGCTATTGCAACAGATAATGAAAATAAAGCTGGTGATCCTGTTTCTATTACAACCAGAGTAGGGCCAGAGCCTCCTGCAACACCGCCTACGTTATCAGGTATTAGTGCAGCAGTTTCAGGACAATGTGCCACAATTAGTGGTGTAGTGATTGACGTTAACCAAAACCTAACCGAGGTTATTGTTAACTTTGCCAATGGCAATATCATCGCCGCTCTTAACGGAAATCAATATACTGCAGAAAAATGTAGTTTACCTGGTGGCAGTAATACCGCCACAGTAACCGCTACCGATGCTAGCTCATTATCGAGCACAGACAGTGTTCAATTTATTATTGATGCAGGTGTTACTGGTGATTACAATCTTCATATTAACGAAGGACACATTACATGGGGCAATGGTTATTCCGCCTGTTACCTTGAATTTGGCACCGCAGCCTTTACTATGCGTGAATATCCTTCAGGTACTGATCAGTGTCAGTGGATAGCCGATGGTGCGCCAAGCTGTGCTGGTTTAAGCCAAAATTGTAGTGGTGGAGGTAATGGTAATCCAGATACTGACAATGATGGCATTGCTGATAGCGCAGACAATTGTCCTAACGATATTAATGCAGATCAAGCGGATAATGATAACGACGGTATAGGCAATGTTTGTGACAGTACGCCTAATGGCGGTGTTGTTGATACTGACAATGATGGCATTGCTGATAGTGCGGATAATTGCCCAAATGATGTTAATGCAGATCAAGCGGATAACGATAACGATGGCATAGGCAATGTTTGTGATAGTACACCAAATGGTAGTTTTACTTGTACTGACATAACGTCGAGTAACTATGCCCATGTGCAAGCAAATAGAGCGACAACGAATGGTTTTTATACGTTCTCGATAGGTTCAGGAGAGAACATGGGTTTCTACAATATATATTCTTCAACAACTTTGGCAGAAACATCGCTAAACTACTATGAAATTGGTAATTGTCCTTAATAGTTCAACTAAATCTTGGTTAGTTATGAAATACACCACGCCTGATGGCGTGGTGTTATTGTGTGAGGCTGTATTTGTTGATTTACTCGCTTAGGTTTTGTTAGCCATTAGTCACGGTATTTAACACCAAGTATTTTTTGGTCTATTGTATATGTGACGTAGAAAACTAACAAAAGTTAAAAAGCAAGCGGATTCTTATGAGCACACATGGCCGATATTATTTTCTTTAAGCGTATCTGGACGCGGCTTTAGTAAAACCATTGTCAGTCGGGGTAAACTGCTGCTTTTTCAGGTTTTATTGTACTGGATTAAGTTTTTAAAAGTTGTGCTAGGGTTAGTATTCCTGCTTCTAATGGGCTATTTTTACGGTAAACAATTGATAGTTCAACATGTTTTGGACCAAAACTAACGGGGGTTATTGCCAAAGACTCTTCATATCGACTTCCAACCACCATATTTTTACCAATTATGGTGTAGCCTAGACCAGCTGAAACACAACCTAATATACCATCGGCACTACTCATTATCATTAGTTCATCATTATTATGGTTAGCTTCTTGTTGCCAAACTAGGGCATGATTTCTGTAGCCACAACCTTCTTCACGAACAAATAGCACGGGTTCATGTTCGCTTTCTAGTGGTGTTACCATTACGAGTTCTTCTTGAACAACGGGGATAACAATTAAGTCTTTATGTTTTGGTGCATTCCCAATAGCTGCGCAATCAACTTTATTATTAAGAACAGTAAAAACCAGCCTGTCACTGGTATCTGTGTATATTTTTGTTTTAATTTCTGAGTTATTTTGTTTAAGTTTTTTCAGTGCTAGGGGCATATGAACAGCGGCAAATGTTTCTGGCATGCCTATTCTTAATTCGTAGCTACCTTTGTTGCGTAAAATAGCAGATTTTGCTTGGTATTCTAGCTGTAAAATTTTATCTGCATATTCATAAAGCTTTTGTCCGTTGGGGGTTAATTGTAATTTACGACCCATTAGAATAAATAGTTTTGTATCGAGTTCTTTTTCAAGTTTTTTTATTCTATTGGTGATGTTTGACTGAACTGTATGCAGTTTATCAGCAGCATTTTTAATACCTACTTCATCAACAACGGCTTTAAAAGTTTTAAGTGTTAAAATTTCCATATATTTCTCATAATAAGAAGCTTTTGTTCTGAATAATTCAATTTTTAAGATTAGCAGGGCAGGGTAGACTTTGTCAGTATTATTTTAACAATAAGTGATGATAAATTGATGGAGCTAACCAAGTTTAGAGTATATTTTGCAGGTATTTGCAGTTTAATTGTAACGGCTGGTGTGGCTCGTTTTTCTTATAGTTTACTGATTCCTATAATGCAGGATGGCTCTGGTTTAACTGAGTTAGGAAGTGGCTGGTTAGCTACCTTAAACTTTATGGGATATATGTTAGGGGTTTTTATTGCTGCTAGCATGCATAATCTACAGCATAAGTATCTCTTACATCGTTTATACCTTGTGTTGGGCGTTTTAAGCACTGCAGGCATGGTACTAACAACTGACATGTTTATTTGGTCTATATTACGCTTTATTGCAGGCACCTGTGCGTCTGGGGGATTTATTATTGCATCAGGTTTGATTTTAACATGGTTGGTTCAAAATAATCATCGCGCTGAGTTAGGTATTCACTTTGCTGGTGCTGGGTTGAGTATTATTATTACGTCATTATTGGTTGAATTTATGTTAACTATTTCAGCTAATTGGCAGCAACAGTGGCTAGCTTTAGCTGTATTGGCTGCAATAGTGGCTATTCCCGCGTGGTTATGGATGCCACGCCCTTTGATTACATCTCAAAAAACTAATATGGCAAAAGATACTCCACCTAGTCAGTTATTTAAATCATTAATGATGTTAGCGTATTTTTGTGCAGGTTATGGGTATGCGGTAAGTTCTACTTTCATTGTAGACATTGTGGAGGGCACTGAAGGTCTTCAAGGTCAAGGGGGGCTAGTTTTTCTATTAATTGGATTGGCGGCAACACCAGCTGTCTTAGTGTGGGATAGAATCGCACGAAATATCGGTTATATTAAAGCGTTATTAGCTGCTTATCTTCTGCAAGTGATAGGTATAATTCTACCAGTAATAAATGATAGTTTGCCTGCTATTATCATAAGCGCCTTACTGTTTGGCGGCACTTTTATTGCTTGCGTCAGTTTAGTGTTAACCATGTCGGGAAAATTTTATCCAAGTAACCCCGCTAAGTTTATGGGGAAGATGACCTTGGCTTATGGGGGAGCACAAATAATAGCTCCTGTTACTACAGGATATATTGCTGAAGCCTATAATAGTTATGATGTTGGACTTTACCTTTCGGCTATTGTGGTAATAATTGGCGTGCTGTTTTTACTTGGTTTATTAAAGCTTGAATGTAGTTCTGATAAGCGGAAAAACATGAATACAGCACCTAACCTTCTTATTGATTAGTTAATATTTTATGATGATTTATGTTTGATAGATCATAAATCGATAGTGCTTTTACTATATTATATTGTATAATATGTAACCATTACACTAATGTAATGAATTAATCACTTTTAAAGGAAAAGTCATGAGTAAACAGAAAAAAAAATTAGTTAACGCTGATGTTAATAAAACTGAGCTAGGAAGAGGAAAAATAAAAGATAATTTTTTAGCTGCCATAGTCACCTCTAAACTGTATAAAATGCAGGTAGTTAAAGCTAAAAAAGGCAAGGGCTCTTACCAACGTAAAGCAAAAAATGTAAGGCGAGAGTCTTATTTAATAGCGGCTTAAGATTAGTTCTAAGTCTTTATTAAATAAAACTCTTACCTTCACTGCTAAATCATTAGTGACGTTGGTAACGTATTCATTATGAATCTTTATCAAGTTCACTAACAACCATCATCAATAATATCGTAAGCGGGTGGAATTGTTTCTGATTGTGCTTGTGTATATCTAAAGAAGCAATTATCGTCACTTACTTGATTGTTGTTATTAATATCATAGCCAATATAGACATAATCTTTTCCCTGTTCTTCAAATATTTTAGAACCAGAGAGCTTAAAGTCGTCTGATGTTTCAACTTGTTTGTAGATTTCATGGTTGTCGATGTAAGAGTACAGTAGTCTTAAATCGGTGCCATTAAGGTCTATAGAGCCATTTCTGTCCATGTCAATATCAACTAAATCAGGCCTACCTGCTACAGGAAAGGTTACATAGCTTGGCATTTTTGACTTTAAAAAAATTAAACTATTAGCAGCCTTAGCACTAGCACTAAACTGATTTAAAACCGCTACTTTTGCATCTTTTGATAAGTTAATAAATCTAGGTAATGCCGTTACCGATAATATTCCTAAGATAACAATGACAATTACCAATTCAATTAAAGTAAAACCTTTATTACTGCTCATTGATCGCACACTAATGATGTTATTATTTAACGTTATTTACGTAAATGTTTATAAGAATTAATACACTTTAACGATTTTAATATAAAAAACAAATACTTTTAAATATTTGTTGCTGCTTATTTACGATCGGCTATTCGTATTGTGGCTTTTGTAATATGAATAGCTTCTTTTGTTCTTCCTCTCATGCTTCCTAAAGACTCGATTTTAGCTAAACTACCGTTTATATCTGCGACAACCTCCCCAAAAATAGTATGTTTTCCATCTAAAAAAGGCGTAGGTTTGAACGTTATAAAAAACTGGCTGCCGTCTGTTCCAGGGCCTGAATTTGCCATGCTCAATATGCCTGCTTTGTTATGACTTTTTTCACCTGAAAATTCGCCTTCGTATTTATATCCTGGGTTGCCTGCACCAGTTCCAGTAGGATCTCCGCCTTGTGCCATAAAACCTGGGATAACTCGGTGAAAGGTTAAACCATCATAAAAGCCAAGTTTGGTTAAAAAAATTGTACTAGAAACATGCATAGGCGCTGAATTGGTATATAACTTGATGGTAAAGTCACCTTGGCTGGTTTGCAGATCCCAAAAATAGTCTTTATCTTGAGTAAAGGTAAGTAAAGGCGGGGTAGCTAAGGTTGTTTTCCAAGTAGGGTTTGTTTTATCTATTGCTTGTTTACTAATAAAGTTATTTACTTTGTTTATTGCTTGGTCTCCGCCACAACATGCGGTTAGGCTGATGGAGAATAAAACGAAAAAAATCGTTTTTATTAACTTTTTAATGGTCATAATCATTACCTTAAAAGGGGAGTTTTTAATATGTTTACGCTACTTTCTACCAAGAATTCTAAGTATGCGTAAAAATAAATTAATAATATCCATATACAATGCTGCAGCACTATCTACCGCATTATCATATGTTTTAGGAATCGCGTTTGCTCTGGCCCAATCATAGCCGATATAGCCGCAGAAAATAATCGCTACTATCCAATCTAAAATGCCATGATGCGTGTTAAATATAAAAATTTCAACTAGCTCTACTACAATCACGCAAAGTAAAGCGATAGTAAGTGCGCCTGCTATTTTATTGAAAAAGGCAGGATACATTGAGCCTAAAAGCATCATAACGAAAGTTACCATACCTGTAACTCTTATTGCTTCTAAAACAATATCTGGATTGTATTGGCTAACCACTAAATTAATAATTAACCCGAAAGGAACGACCACAAAGTTATAGCCAATAAAACTAACCATTGGGCTTTCTGATTTACCAAAAAGATAAATACCGAAAAAACACGATGCAAAATAACCAACAAAAAAGACAATTGGGTTGATACTACTGATAGATTCAACTGGAATATTAAGAACCATTAACCAGTTTATTGCAAACCCCCAAAGGAGTGTTAAACCAATAACTAGATTGTAAATTGAACCACTTATTATCTCATCATCGGTTTCTGTTCTGTTAAATACATTTACTTCCATTTTATTTCCCTATACGTTGAAATTTAAATTGTTTTACTTTGCATATCATGCCATGAAGAGTTTAAATATGCTTGTTTAAAATAGGCACTGTAGGTTTAAAAAACGTATTTTTTTGATGTGGGTTCGTCCTTTGCTGACATAGTATTCATTTGAATTTATTCTGTATTTAAAGCGCTAAAAAGTGTTTTTACACAAAAAGGAGTTAACTTTGATGAACTATGACCAACATCAGGAATAACGTGCACATCGACACGCCCATTTATTCCATAATGTTTTGCATTTTGGTTCATTTGGTTTGCCCAACTTTTTGCAAATTCGATACGAGTATTACCAATATGAGCAGGCCTTTTGGGTTGGGGTTTTGTGTCTTTACCACCGATAACAATAGAAACCTTACTAGCTGCTATTGCATAGTTTCGTAAATGCCTTGTAACAGAAACATGTTTTTTAGTGCCGTCTTTCCATTGTAAAGTTTTAGATAGATTGCCAGCGCCATAAGGCCATTCACTCGCTGTAGTTGGGTAACTATATCTACCAGCGGCACTTATTACCGCTCGGATTATTTTCTCAGGATGCGTCACAACATACCTATTAACAAATTGACCACCAGCAGAATGACCGTATAAGTAGAACTGCTGGCTTCCAGAGCTTGTTTTTATTGAATATCGTTTTACTATTTGATTGACAAAATCGTCAGCAGAAGTGTGTTTTCCAAATAAATTTCGATAACCTCCAAATCCTCCACCAAGGTTACCAAAACGAGGTGTGTCAAATACAGGCGCAATTAACAATAGATTATATTGGTCTGCGTAACGTATCCAGCGAGAAAGGTATAGCTTTGCGATATCTGCTGCATCATCATTTTTTGGGATCATTCCGTGGGCAATAACCAGTATGTTTTTAGGTGTTTGCACAGGAATATAAGCATAAAAATCACCCTTTAATGATTGCTCATAGATAATTTCAGCATTTACTGTTAATGACCAAAGCATAGCAATTAAAAATAATAGTTTACGCATAGTTATCCCGTTTTTTAGTCATAGTGGTTAGTTAGCTGATGTGAATCAGATATAAGTTATTATGATTTTAGCTAAAGTTTATACTACTTTAAATTTCCCTTTCTACATGAATAAATATTTTATTATTAATAAGGGGGTTTTTAACGAAACATTGGGGCAAGTTTGTGTTTGTTGATGTTTGTATAAAGTTTATGGATTAACGCCTACAGAGATATAAAACTTTTTGAAATAACTGAACAGATGTTGCAGTTATAAAATGGTACCCGGAGCCGGACTTGAACCGGCACGCTTTTCGGCGAGGGATTTTAAATCCCTTGTGTCTACCAATTCCACCACCCGGGCATTGTTATCTTTATGACTAAAACTAAAAGATAAAGGGAGTTTTTTTTATAGTAGGACATTGGTAACCTACTTGTATAAAATTGGAGCGGCTAACGAGACTCGAACTCGTGACATTCACGTTGGCAACGTGATGCTCTACCAGCTGAGCTACAGCCGCTTCATAGAGCTTGCGTTTTTTCTAAAACAAAATTGGAGCGGCTAACGAGACTCGAACTCGTGACATTCACGTTGGCAACGTGATGCTCTACCAGCTGAGCTACAGCCGCTTCATTAGAGCTTTTTACTTTATTGGAGCGGCTAACGAGACTACTCTCATCAACATAAGTCGTGGCATTCACTTCGCTTTTGGCAACGTGATGCTCTACCAGCTGACACCAGCCGCTTCATTAGAGCTTTTTCTTTTCGCAATCATTTACTTAAAAATGAGGGCGCATTCTAGCGTAACTAAATTGTTTTGACAACAATAAATAACACTATTTTTATCTCAACACTTGTTGATGAAATGGTACCCGGAGCCGGACTTGAACCGGCACGCTTTTCGGCGAGGGATTTTAAATCCCTTGTGTCTACCAATTCCACCACCCGGGCATAATGGAGGCGGGTCCCGGAGTCGAACCGAGGTCCACGGATTTGCAATCCGCTGCATAGCCATTCTGCCAACCCGCCATTTTATCAACGCGAGTTGAGATGATTTCATCTGTCGAGATTTCATCGACTAAAAACTAGTAATTGGAGCGGCTAACGAGACTCGAACTCGTGACATTCACGTTGGCAACGTGATGCTCTACCAGCTGAGCTACAGCCGCTTCATTTGTCGACACCCTGTCAACGAAAACGCATTCTACATCGAATTAAATTACAGTCAACTATTAAATCCTTTTTTTCTGTCGACTGCTCAAAAAGCAGCTAATTTGATGTTATAGCAAACAGCTTTTCAGCCTTTTAGTTCAGGCCACGCAGCTTTAAAGTAATTTATTAAGGTTGAAACGGTTAAAATAGTGGCAATAAAATAGAAAAAATAAGCAGCATAATTGATAACTTCGTGCGGCAGATAAAATAATATTAATGGAATATCATAATCAGGACGCCAAATTAATCCCATAATGCCTAACATTTGTGCGGCAGTTTTATATTTTCCCATATCAGACACGGCAATAACGTCGCGTTTACCACGAGATGACATAAATTCTCTTAAGGCACTGATAAATATTTCTCGGGCAATCATAATTATGGCTGGTATTGCTACTAACCATGTTTGATAGTCTTGCGCTATCATCACTAAGGCTGCGACTACCATGAGTTTATCGGCTACAGGGTCAATAAAAGCCCCAAATGCTGAAGATTGGTTTAATTTTCGGGCTAAATATCCATCTAAGGCGTCACTAATCGATGCTGTCCAAAATACAGCAAAGGCACCAAAGTGGCTCCATGATAAAGGTAAATAGAAAATAAGTAGAAAAACGGGGATCAAAATGATCCGAAATAAGGTTATTTGATTAGGTAATGTCCACATAGTTTTTATTTAACTTTGAAATGTCACTGCAAAAAATCTGGCTTTATTCTACACAGGATCGCCGATTAGTCATAGTCACTTGTTATGTAAAGTCTCATAAATGTTTGTTGCTAACGCTTTACTGATTCCTGGTACTTTTTCTAATGTAGCTATATCAGCCTTATTTACTTCTTGCATACCTCCTAAATGAGTAAGTAATGCCTGCCGTTTTTTAGCGCCTATTCCTTCTATTTCTTCCAATAAAGATTTTTTGCTCACTTTTTGTCTTTTGGCTCTATGCCCAGTTATCGCAAAACGGTGAGACTCATCACGAATATGTTGTACTAAATGTAAAGCGGGAGAGGTGGCAGGTAAAGATATTAATTGATGAGAACCCGCTAATATTAAGGTTTCTAAGCCAGGTTTTCTTGATTCACCTTTTGCAACGCCAACGAGTAAAGGAATTTTGTCTAGTGATTGTTCACTACTTAGCAAAGCAAAAAAGTCTTCTGCTTTTGCTAATTGCCCTTTGCCGCCGTCAATAAAAACGATGTCAGGCATTTTTTTTAATGATTCTTCATCGGTAGCTTTTATTTTGCCATAACGCTTATTTAACGCAAATGCCATTGCGGCATAATCATCACCTGGTGTGATGCCGTGTACGTTATACCGTCGATAATCACTTTTAAGAGGACCTTCTTGATTAAATACAACGTTTGAGGCAATTGTTTGCTGCCCCATGGTGTGGCTAATATCAAAACATTCTATTCTGTTGATGCCATTGGCTAATTCAAATACTTCATTTAAGGCAACAAATCTTGCTTGCATCGATTCTTTATGGCTATTACGAGTAACAAGTGCTGTTTGTGCATTGGTGGCTGCAAGTTTTAGATATTGTCGACGTTCAGCACGCACTTTGGTTGATATTTTAACGTCATGCTCTGACTGTTCTGATAACAAAGCGGCTAATTCAGTTAATTGTTCAAATTCGTTGGGTGCTACAATTTCTTTTGGAAGCAATCCTTCATTTGTACCGTTACCAAGCTCGTTACCTAAATAATGCTGTCCAATAAAAGCCTGAATGACTTCTTCATCGGTTGTTTCACTTGGCACAATGGGAAAATAGCTTTTGCTGCCTAATATTTTATGATCACGAATACAAAGTAAATGAAGACAAACTTGGGATTTCAATCGATATATACCAATAACATCCATTTCTGCGGCAATACCACTAACATATTGCTGTTGTTGAACTTTACGTAAGGTAGTGATTTGGTCTCGATATTTAGCCGCTTGTTCAAAATTTAACTCTTCGCTTGCTTGTTCCATTTTTTTTACAAGCTGTTCAGTAACCATTGAGCTTTTGCCTTTTAGGAATAGCTTGGCTAAATCAACTTGTTGTTGATAATCTTCTTGAGATATTTTATCGACACAAGGGGCTAAACAACGGCCTAATTGATATTGCAAGCAAGGGCGAGAGCGCGCTTTGTAATAACTGTCTTCACATTGCCTAATAGGAAAAATTTTTTGCATTAAGCGCAAACTTTCCCAAACAGCGCCTACCGTTGGGTAAGGACCAAAATAATCACCTTTGGTACGTTTTCCACCACGATGTAAGCCAAGTTTTGGGTGCTTATGATGAGTAATTAATAAATAGGGATAAGATTTATCATCACGCAGGAGAATATTATATTTAGGTTGATATTTTTTGATGTAGTTATTTTCAAGAATCAGTGCTTCCCCTTCCGTATGGGTTACAGTGACGTCAATTGCACAAATTTGCTTTACAAGGGCTTTTGTTTTAATGGAGCCTACATCTTTTCTAAAATAGCTAGCCAAGCGCTTTTTAAGCTGTTTGGCTTTCCCTACATAAATAACCGTTTGCTCAGCATTGTACATACGGTAAACGCCAGCCTGTTCGGTAACCGAATTTAAAAAGGCTTCACTATCAAAATTTATTGCTGGCATGTCTGTGTTGGTGGTTGTGTTTGACAAAATTATAATTTTTCTGTGTTAATCATGCCATGACGAATAGCCAGATGTGTTAATTCAACATCGTTTCCAACGCCAAGTTTTTCAAACATTCTATAACGGTAACTGTTAATTGTTTTTGTGCTTAAATGTAGGTTTTCTGAAATATCAGGTACTTTTTCGCCACGAGTGATCATTAGCATTATTTGCAATTCACGGTCAGACAACTCACTAAAAGGGTTTTCTTCTACTGATTTGAATTGGCTTAGTGCCATTTGCTGGGCTATTTCGGCAGGTAAATAGCGTTGTCCGCTATGTACGGCTCTAATTGCGTTAATCATTTCACTTGGTCCAGCTCCTTTGGTTAAGAAGCCTGCTGCACCAATTTGCATTACTTTAGTTGGAAAAGGATTTTCTGTGTGGGCTGTTAATATAATTACCTGTATATCTGGCGCTATACGTAAAATTTTCTTTGTCGCTTCTAATCCACCCATGCCTGGCATATCCATATCCATTAAAATAACGTCAGGCTCAGTTTTACGGCAATATTTAATTGCATCTTCACCAGTTTCACATTCATGAATAACTTTAAAGCCTTTAACTTCATTTAATATTCTATTAACGCCAGAGCGTACTAGTTCGTGATCATCAACTAATAATATATTTATCAATGGATTTTGCCTTTTATAATTCGTTGTTTTTTAACCAACTATTGAGTAAGCCAATTTGCCCATTTTTATAGGCAGCATAAGTTAAACGTACAGCATTACTTAAAATAATACTGTCAGACCAATTTGTTTGTTCTGAAATTAATTGATAACAGACTTTTGCTTCGGGTGATAAATAGCCGCGCATTTCTTGTTTACCGCGTAATTTTTGTCTTTCACGGTAACGTTTTTGTTTTTCGGCATTTGTCATCGCTTTTTTTTTCTTTTTAACTGGATCGTCCATTTTTATATCAATGCCTTTTATAACCTGCTGCAATTAGCTACTATGTTACCCTGACCGACCAATTTTGCAATATCAACATGCAGCATAATAACACTATAAAAGTTGACTATTGTCATTAAAACTCATATTTTTTACTGTTCGGAGTTGTTTAGTGTACAAGTGTTCGCTAAAGTAGCGCCCAAGAAATATTACATACTCAAGTAAACAACTTTTATAGGTATAAATACTGATGGCAATGGCACAACAGAGTTCGTATAACAAAGCAGATTTAGTTAAGGCTGGTACTGGTGAAATGTTTGGTGAAGGAAATTCTCAACTTCCTTCTGATAATATGTTGATGATGGATCGCATACTTACCATTACTGAAGAGGGTGGTGAGTTCGGTAAAGGATTTATTGAAGCCGAATTAGATATTACTCCAGATCTTTGGTTTTTTGATTGTCACTTTAAAGGCGACCCTGTTATGCCTGGTTGTTTGGGGTTAGACGCTATGTGGCAGTTAGTTGGGTTTTTTTTGGCATGGACAGGTGGTCCAGGCAGAGGACGAGCGCTAGGTGTAGGTGAAGTTAAATTTACAGGGCAAATTTTACCAACAGCAAAAAAAGTTTCATTTAGAATAGATTTTAAACGTGTAATTAAACGTAAGTTGTATATGGGATTAGCTGACGGAAGTGTTAGTGTTGATGGCCGTGAAATATACACAGCTAAAGATTTAAAAGTTGGCTTATTTACAGATACCAGTAAGTTTTAATTATTTATTTTGGGGTAGCTTTTTGATTTATACTTTTTTAAAAAGTTAACCCTAGTTAAAACCAGTATTTTCTACTGGTTTTATTATTTTCTATTGCCTTGCTTTCTACATTACTTTTTCTTATCAATTTCAGCTGTTTTAATGGGAGCATTAAATGGTGTATTGAAATTTTCTGATAATTCAAAATCACCTTCCGCTGACACTAATTTATTTTCACTAAATTTTATAGTAAAGCTTTTGTGCATATCTAACGTTTCACTACGACCAGATTTAAAGCGATAAATATAATTCCATGTGTCTTTGTCAAATGCATCTACTATTACTGGGCTACCAAGAACAAATTTAACTTGTTCTTTAGTCATACCTATTTGTATTTTGTCTATGTTTTTTTGTTCAAGATAGTTACCTTGTGGAATATCTATTCGATAAACCCAGCTTGAACAGGCAGAAAGTGATAGCGCTATGGCAATAATTGAGGTACGAAACAACATGAAATTTTACTTTCCTTCAATATAAAATAATACAAATATACATTAATACGTAATGTGTAAACAGGGACACATCTAAACTACCCAAGGTGTCTAGAGGCTAGCCCCTTGAAATAGATTGGGTATAGTAACGAAGCACGGCTTTAGATACAAAGCTATTTTTCATAAATTTCACAGCAAGGTATTTATTTAACTTGCTAATAACTCACGTGCATTAGCTAAACTATGCTCTGATATTTTATCTCCTGCTAGTAAGCGGGCTATTTCTTGGATGCGGCTTTGCTCACTTAGTTCCGTAACTTTTGTTTCTGTGTGTTCACCATCGGTTAATTTGCTAACAAAGAACTGTTGATGGCCCTTGCAGGCAACTTGCGGTAAATGTGTTACGCAAATAACTTGTGTGTTTTTTGCGAGTTGTTGTAATTTTCTACCGACCATGGCAGCAGTTGGTCCACTAATTCCTACATCGACTTCATCGAATATCAGGCTTGGCGTAACCACTTTATCAGCTAAAATTACCTGCATTGCCAAACTTATGCGAGATAGTTCACCACCTGAAGCAACTTTATTCATTGTTTCTAATGCTTGGCCAGGATTTATGCTAACTTGAAAGTCTATTTTATCTAAACCATTATTTGAGATAGTGCTTGTGCTCTCATTTGTTGGTGTAATGCTTATTTGAAACTTTCCGTGGGGCATATTCAATTCTTGCATACTTTTGCTGATTAACTGGCTTAATGTTTTTGCTGCTTTTTTTCTTGAAGCTGTTAATACTGCAGCCGACTCGAGGTAGTGTTGTTCGGTTGTGGCAATTTCTGTTATTACGGTATTAATTCTTGATTCATCATTAGATATTGCAGCCAAAGCCAAAATTAACTCTTGATGGAAGCTAACTAAGTTTTCTGGAGGTAGGTTGTGTTTTTTTGCAAGTTGCAAAGCTGTTGAATAGCGTTCTTCGATCATGGCATAGGCTTGGGGATCTAGCTCAAGATCTTGATAGTAATGTTTTAGATCAGCAGAGGCTTCTTCAACTTGAACGAAAGAGTCGTTAAGCAATGCTGCCACGTTCGCTAATCGGTTGTCTAGGCGTGCAATAGCACTAATGTTTTCACTACAATGCCTCAATGAGTCAAGTACGTTAAAGTTTTCATCTTCTGTAAGGGTTTGCAGAGTTTGCAAAGTAGTGTCCAGTAAATCTTGCGCATTAGCATGACGTTTATAGTCACTTTCTAAAGTTTCAAATTCATCTGCTTGTAGAGCAAATTCATTTAGCTCTTGCACCTGGTATTGCAAAAGCTGTTGTTCAGCCTCTCGTTGCTGCTTATTTTGTTGTAATAAAGTTAACTCTTTATTGAGTTTATGCCATTGCTGATAGTAATGTTTGACTTCATCAAGTGCGGATTTATTATCAGCATATTCATCAAGTAATTTGCACTGTTGGCTTGATTTAGTTATTAATTGATGATCATGTTGTCCATGAATATTAATCAGTAATTGACCTACTTCTTTCAGCTGTACTAGGGGTACCTGGCTGCCATTTATATAGGCTTTAGAACGGCCTTCAGCAGAAATAACGCGCCGTAATATGCATTCACTACTCGACTCTAGTAATAGGTCATGTTGTTTTAACCATTGTTGCACATTAGTATTGTTCTGTGTTTCAAAGGTGGCGGCAAGCTCTGCTTTTTTACTGTTGGGACGAACTACATTAGTGGTGGCGCGCTCACCCAAACATAAGCCCAAAGCATCAATGGCAATTGATTTACCTGCGCCAGTTTCACCCGTAATAGTAGTCATGCCTGATTGCCAATCTATATCAAGCGATTTAACAATGGCAAAATTTTGAATGTTTAGTTGTAAAAGCATAATGTAGAGCACCTAATAATACTGTATAAATACTTAGGTGTTAATTTATACAGTAAACATAAATAATGCAAATGTTTTTACTGTTATTTTTCACTTATTATTTTCGCTTATTTACAGAGAACAATACTAGTATAGTTTGTTACCCCAGCTTAATTTGCTTCGCAACACATTAAAGTAATCGTGATCAAGCGGATGTACTAAACGTATAGTGCTTGCGCTTTTTTTGATTATTACTTCATCGCCTGGCATAACGGCTAAAATAACATGGCCATCACAGCTTACTTGTAAACTTTCTTGATTTTCATTGGCTAAGATAAGTTTAATTTCACTGTTACCATCAACAACAATAGGCCTACTAGTTAATGTATGTGGAAACATAGGCACTAAAGATAGCGCATTCAAGTTAGGGGTTAATATAGGGCCACCAGCCGACATAGAATAAGCAGTAGAACCAGTAGGTGTAGAAATAATAAGACCGTCTGAACGTTGACTAAACATAAAACAGTTATCAATGTGTACTTCAAACTCTATCATACTGGCTACTTTACCAGCATGTAGTACTGCTTCATTCACAGCACTGTTAGAGCTTTTCAGTTTACCGTGTCGATATACTTCAGCTTCAATAATAAAGCGTTGTTCAGAACGAGATTCACCCTGTAATATTTTTGTTAATGGTTTGATTATTTCATCAGGTGATAAATCAGTTAAAAATCCTAAATTACCACGGTTTACTCCAATAACACCAATATCAAAACAAGCTAAAACACGCGCAGCACCCAGCATGTAACCGTCACCACCCACAACAATAGCAAGATCTGCTTGCTCTCCAATATCGGTAAGAGAGCAAATGTGCATACCCTCTATTGTTAATGATGTAGCAACTGTTGTTTCTACCAACACCTGATAGTTATTATTAAGTAAGTATTCATGCAGTGCTGAAATTGTTGCACTTGCACCTTGATGGTTAGGCTTACCGATTAGCCCAATTGTTTTATAGTGTTGAGCCATAACAATTATTTCGTAATTAATCTAATTATAAGAAGTTTCCCCTTATTTGCGTGGCTTGTAAAGTTTGTATTTGATAAAATGAATTTTTTGGCGTTAATAACAAGAGAAGTTATTTAGTTTGAGCTAATTTTTGCTATAAATCATGTAAAGTTAGTGAATAAATTATTTCTATTGTTGAAGGGCTTGAATAGCGTAATCTTGACCCCATAATTAGCATCAATGTATTTATATTATTGTAAAGTTATTAAGATTTAATTGGAGTTTTTTATGACGACAGAGTCTACAAAATCAGAAAATCAGCAAACTGCTGAAGAACAGTTAGCAGCAGAAATAGTGCAAGACGCAGAAGAGCAAGTTGAAGATCAGCATGAACATGCACATGAGATCCTTAGTGCTGAACAAGAACGCATAAACGAGTTAGAGCTTGCTTTAGCTACAGCGGAAGCAACCGTTCTTGATCAAAAAGATTCCGTGATTCGCGCGAAAGCTGAAGTGGACAATGTTCGTCGTCGCTCTGCACAAGATGTTGAAAAAGCAAGAAAGTTTGCCTTGGAAAAATTTGCAGGCGAAATACTTGTTACCGTTGATAACTTAGAACGTGCTTTACAAAATATTGATAAAGAGGATGAAAGTAAAGTAGCCGTTATTGAAGGTGTTGAATTAACCTTGCAAGGCTTAATTTCGTCGTTAGAAAAATTTGGTATTAAAGCGGTTGATCCACAAGATCAACCTTTTAACCCAGAATTGCACCAAGCCATGTCTATGCAAGAAGTACCAGACGTTGCGCCAAATACCGTGATTGCAGTAATGCAAAAAGGTTATGAATTAAATGGCCGTTTAATTCGTCCAGCAATGGTTATGGTATCAAAGGCTGCACCGAGTGTTGATGAGTCAGTTTAATTGCTAAAATAAATTATTTTATAAATTAAAAGTTTGTATATTTTATAAAAACCAGACAATTTGTCTGGTTTTTTCGTCTCAGCCCTTTCTTGTTAATCAAAGTGTACAACAATAAAGTAAGACTTTATTTTAAATAAAAGTAAATTTTTACAAATTTTCTATTGAAAAGTGTTTTCCTACCCCCATTTACTATTTCAACAACAGATAAATATTTTACTTTCAACGAGAGTAAAACGTATTAGAACGTAATAGATAGGAGCTTCCCCCTCATGGGTAAAATCATTGGTATTGACTTAGGTACAACTAACTCTTGTGTTGCTGTATTAGACGGCGACAAAGTTCGTGTTATTGAAAATGCAGAAGGTGACCGTACCACTCCTTCAATTATTGCTTACACAGAAGATGGCGAAACGTTAGTAGGTCAACCTGCGAAACGTCAGTCGGTAACTAACCCAAAAAACACCTTATTTGCAATTAAGCGTTTAATTGGTCGTCGTTTTGAAGACGAAGAAGTTCAACGTGACCTTAAAATTATGCCGTTTGGTATTGTTAAAGCTGACAATGGTGATGCATGGGTTACAGCACGTGACAAAAATGTTGCGCCACCACAAGTTTCTGCTGAAGTATTAAAGAAAATGAAAAAAACAGCAGAAGATTATTTAGGTGAAACTGTTTCTGAAGCAGTAATTACTGTTCCTGCTTACTTCAACGATTCACAACGTCAAGCAACTAAAGATGCTGGTCGTATTGCTGGCTTAGATGTTAAACGTATCATTAACGAACCAACTGCTGCCGCCCTTGCTTATGGCATGGACAAAAAACAAGGCGACAAAGTTGTTGCTGTATACGATTTAGGTGGCGGTACATTCGATATCTCAATTATTGAAATTGACGAAGTTGATGGCGAGCATACTTTTGAAGTATTAGCAACTAACGGTGATACTCACTTAGGTGGTGAAGATTTTGATAACCGTTTAATTAACTATCTTGTTGCTGAATTTAAAAAAGACCAAAGCATGGATTTAACAACGGATCCATTGGCTATGCAACGTTTGAAAGAAGCCGCTGAAAAAGCGAAGTGTGAACTTTCTTCTGCACAACAAACCGATGTTAACTTACCTTACATCACGGCTGACGGTTCAGGTCCTAAGCACATGAACATTAAAGTAACACGTGCTAAGTTAGAATCGCTTGTTGAAGATATGGTTAAAGCAACATTAGAACCGCTTAAACAAGCACTTAAAGATGCGGACTTATCAGTAGGTGACGTAAATGACGTTATTTTAGTTGGTGGTCAATCACGTATGCCTTTAGTACAAAAAGCGGTTACCGATTTCTTTGGTAAAGAACCACGTAAAGACGTTAACCCTGATGAAGCTGTTGCTGCGGGTGCTGCAATTCAAGCGGGTGTACTTTCTGGTGATGTAACTGATGTACTTCTTTTAGACGTAACACCATTATCATTAGGTATTGAAACAATGGGTGGTGTGATGACTAAAGTTATCGATAAAAATACCACTATCCCAACGAAACAATCGCAAACCTTCTCTACTGCTGATGATAACCAAGCCGCGGTTACGGTTCATGTTGTTCAAGGTGAGCGTAAGCAAGCCAGTGCAAATAAATCATTAGGTCAGTTTAACCTTGAAGGTATTGACCCAGCACCACGTGGCACACCTCAAATTGAAGTAACTTTCGATATTGATGCTGACGGTATTTTACATGTAACAGCAAAAGATAAGAAAACAGGTAAAGAGCAAAAAATCACCATTAAAGCGTCTTCTGGTTTATCAGATGATGAAGTAGAACAAATGGTACGTGACGCTGAAGCCAATGCTGACGCAGATGCTAAGTTTGAAGAATTAGTGCAAACACGTAATCAAGCTGACGGTATGGTTCATGCTACTCGCAAGCAAGTTGAAGAAGCTGGCGATGATTTACCTAGCGAAGATAAAGAAAAAATTGAAGCAGCTATTGTTGAACTTGAAACAGCACTTAAAGGCGAAGATAAAGAAGACATTGATGCTAAATCTCAAGCATTAATGGAAGCGTCTGCTAAATTAATGGAAATTGCTCAAGCGAAACAACAAGCACAAGGCGCGCCTGAAGGTGCAGCTTCTGAAGGTGGCGAAACTCCTGCAGATGATGTTGTAGACGCTGAATTTGAAGAAGTTAAAGACGACAAATAATTTTAGTCACTTTGTTATGGCTATTTAGTTTAATTTAGGTGAGCACTGCTCCTTGAACCTAAGCTAACTAGCTTTAATATTTCGATTAAAAGGTTGTTATTTAAGCGAGGTAAAATTAAAGCGTCGATATAATCGGCGCTTCTTGCGTTAAAGCCAATGTTAATTAAAGTGTAAATCAAAAGAAGTCATTTATGTCAAAACGTGATTATTATGAGTCGCTCGGTGTTGCAAAAAGCGCTGATGAAAAAGAGATCAAAAAAGCCTATAAAAAGTTAGCGATGAAATTCCATCCTGATAGAACTAAAGGCGATAAAGAGAAAGAAGAAACCTTTAAAGAAATTCAAGAAGCGTATGAAGTGCTAAAAGACGATCAAAAGCGTGCTGCTTATGATCAATATGGCCATGCTGCTTTTGAACAAGGCGGTCACGGCGGTGGAGGCTTTGGCGGTGGTCAAGGTGACTTCGGCGATGCTTTTGGTGATATTTTTGGTGATATTTTTGGCGGTGGGCGAGGTCGCGGTGGTCGACAATCACGCGCACAACGTGGCTCTGATTTACGCTACAACGTCGAATTAAATCTTGAAGATGCTGTAAAAGGCAAAAGTTTAGAAATTAAAGTGCCTACTTATGTTAGTTGTGAACCCTGTGATGGCTCAGGTGCTAAAAAAGGCACATCAGCTAAAACCTGTACTACATGTCATGGACATGGACAGGTGCAAATGCGCCAAGGTTTATTTGCAGTACAACAAACGTGCCCAACATGTGGTGGTAAAGGTAAAATTATTACTGATCCATGTCCTTCATGTCGTGGTCAAGGGCGCGTAGAGAAAACAAAAACGTTATCAGTAAAGATTCCACCAGGTGTTGATACAGGTGATAGAATTCGTCTGTCTGGTGAAGGTGAAGCAGGTGAACATGGTGCACCAGCGGGTGATTTATATGTGCAAGTGAATGTACGTGACCACGATATTTTTGTTCGTGATGAAAACCACCTATACTGCGAAGTGCCCATTAGTTTTGTTACCGCGGCTTTAGGTGGTGAAATTGAAGTGCCAACCTTAGGCGGTAAAGTTAAACTAAAAGTACCGAAAGAGACACAAACAGGTAAAATGTTCCGCTTACGTGGTAAAGGCGTTAAGTCAGTGCGCAGTGCAACAACAGGCGATTTAATGTGTAAAGTGGTTATAGAAACACCTGTTAATTTATCTGGTGACCAAGCCGACTTGTTACGCCAATTAGAAGAGAAAATGGGTAAAAGCAGTAAAAAGCATAGCCCAAAAGAAACAGGTTTCTTCGATGGTGTAAAAAAGTTTTTCGATGACTTGAAAGGCTAGTATTTGCTATAGAATGATTAATAAATCAAGTGTTGAGTAAATGATAAAACCACATCAAATTTGATGTGGTTTTTTTTATAAGGCTTGTCTAACCGCTTTGCTAATCGTTATTTTAGTTTTTGTAATATAGTCTAAAAGTGTTACCGAGTATAATAAGCAAGCTAATTAACGAAAAACTACCGCCACCATGAACCTCTACTACGTCAACATATGGTTCGTCATAGTCGGCACTTTCAAGTGATAAAGCATAGAGGGCATTATCATTATCAGCGCTGTAACTGGCTACAATATCGTTATAACCAACCTGATACAAATCAATTAATACATCGTAATAATCAGTTGAATAACCGGATAGAAATGTGGTAATAACTTCGTATTGATCTGCGTCTGACTCCCCTTCAATAATAAAATTATCAGTTGTATAGTAGTGAATCCAAGGGCCACCATTTTTGCTTAAATAGAGTAAGGCATAAACTTCACCCCATTGTTTGGCGGTATAGCTATATATATCAGCATCAAAAACCACACTAAAAGTTTGATAAAAACCGTCATTGTCAAAATCATCGTCTAAAAAACTTGCTGCACTATAAATAGCAAAGTCAGCATAATAATTCCGTTGAGATGTCAGGTTTTTGGCTAATTTTTTAGCTTGCTTTTTATGACGACTAGTCATTTCTTTCCTAGTGATTGATGTTGCCTTATTGTTCAGCTGATCAGGAATATTTATAAGCTTATTAGTTAACATAATCTCCTTGCGTTTATTATCACTCAACTCACTTTTAAATGCTCCTTGAGAAATTGAATAAGAGGGAGTAGAAGAATGGCTGACTTCAGCGGCAGAAATATGCACACAAAGAAGTAATTGTGCCAACAGAAGTAGGCCTGTCACTGATATTTTGATTGTGTTTGGTTTAGTTACGTGAGTATTTTTAAGCATGATAAATCCTTAGACGCTTTGTTTGTGTTGTTATTAAAACGTAATCAAGATGAATGTAAGCTGAATGTATTAAAAAATCTGAGTATGTTGTGTGTATTAATGTATAAGAAAAGCTGTTCAGCTTATATTCAGTTGCTAAGGGCTATGATTTTAAATAAGCTGTAGTGATTAAACTGATATATTACTTGTGAGTACTTGGAACCATCATGAATTTTGTTCTATATAAGCTTTTACCTAGCATTTTGTTTGGCTTTTTACTTATTAGTGCCACAAATTCTACGAGTGCGTTAGCTCATAATAGTTTTTCACTTAATACCAGTACAATGCAAGTTGTACAACAAGCCCGCCCTCCAGCAAGACAACAATTGAAGGTACAAAGTAGCCAACAAGCGGCGCAAATGGCTAAGGCTCGCTTAGGTGGAAAAGTTCTTAAAGTACAAAAGCAGAACACGGGTTATCGAGTTAAATTAATTAAGGATAATGGTTATATAGTTTCTGTTTTTGTTGATGCTAGAAGTGGCCGCGTTAGTGGTGGTAAATAATTATGCGCTTATTACTTGTCGAAGATGATATAGCTTTACAGCAAAACCTAAATGAGCATTTAATTTCGGCAAACTATGTAGTTGATGTAGCCAGTGATGGCGAAATAGCTTTATTTCAAGGGCAAGAATATCCGTATGACGCTGCAATTATTGATGTAGGCTTACCCCTCATTGATGGCATTAGCGTTATTCGATTATTGCGAGAGAAGAATATCAGTTTTCCTATTTTAGTGTTGACAGCGCGAAATAGCTGGCAAGACAAGGTGGCTGGTTTAGATGCAGGTGCTGATGATTACTTAACCAAGCCTTTTCAAGCTGAAGAGCTGCTTGCACGTTTAAATGCACTAATTCGACGCTCAGTAGGGCAGGCGAGCCCAGTTATAAAAAATGGCCCCCTTTCAATAAATACCAAAAGTTTACAAGTTGAAGTAAATAATCAAAATATAAAATTAAGTAGTTCAGAATATAAACTATTAGAATACATGATATTGCATCTTGATGAGGTAACATCTAAAGCGACTTTAACTGAGCACATTTATGATCAAGATTTTGATCTTGATTCTAATGTAATTGAAGTATTTATTCGGCGTTTAAGAAAAAAGCTAGATCCTAATAACGAATATGGTTTTATTGAAACACTTCGAGGTCATGGTTATAAATTAAAGCGACTGAACTCCCAATGAACTCGTTAAAAGTTCGCTTACTATTAAGCGCTTTGGTAATGACGTTAATAATGTTACCTGTTATTGGTTATACGTTAAGTAACGCCTTTGAACGGCAATTGTATTTATCTATTCAAAATGAACTTAACGCATACAGTTACTCAATTTTTACAGTGGCTGAAGTTGAAAATAATCAATTGGTTATGCCTGATGTTTTACTAGAAAATCAGTTTAATGTTAGTCAGTCTGGTTTGTATGCGGTGATTATGCCGTTAATTAAGCCTTCGAGTTTAACGGATAATACAGAACCGCTTAGCCCATTGTGGCAGTCTCAATCTTTGCTTACTTTATCTTTACCTGAGTCATTTCCTACGCCTAAAATAGGAGACACTAATTTTTCAAAAATAGAACTCGCGGGAAATAGTCATTTACTTTACAGTTTTAGTGCTAGTTTTTCTGATAATGGTCAAGCTTTTGCTGTAACACTGCATTTAATTAAAGATCAGAAGCAGTTATTAATTGCCTTAAACGAGTTTAGAAATACCCTTTGGACATGGCTATTTGTGCTTATGATGGTGTTTGTTTTTATACAAATTATAGGCTTGCTCTGGACTTTAAAGCCACTAAACAAGTTAACCCATGAGTTAGAGCAAATAGAAAAAGGCCAAAAAAAAGCATTAGATGCTAACTATCCTCTTGAATTACATCAAGTCACTCAGCAAGTAAATATCTTGTTAGTAACCGAAGAAAACCAACGAAAACGTTATCGTAATGCCTTAGCTGATTTAGCCCACAGTTTAAAAACGCCACTTGCGGTGATGCACAGTCAAACTGATGTCTCATCAAGTGCAAGTCAACAATTACAACGTATAGATCAAATTATTGAACATCAATTAAAAAGAGCGCAAACAGCAGGCCAGTTTTCATGGCATTTAGGAATTCAAATATTACCTGTTGTAGAGAAGCTAATTAAAACATTAGCCAAAATATACCAAGAAAATAACTTGTCTTTTGCTGTTGAGATAGACAAAAAGGCCGTTTTTAAAGGTGATGAAGCTGATTTGATGGAGATTTTAGGGAATATTTTAGACAATGCCTGTAAAGCAGCTAAACACAATATTGCCATAAAAGCTGTTTATACAAATCAAAAATTAACCATTGAGATTTCTGATGATGGTAAGGGCATTGATGAATCTCAACAGGCCGTTATTTTATCTAGGGGCGGTAGGGCTGATACTTATCAAGTTGGTCATGGTATTGGTTTGGCGATTGTTAATGATTTAGTGAAGAGTTATCAAGGCCTACTTTGTATCAGTAATTCACACATACTTTCAGGGGCTACTTTTACCCTCATTTTTGACTTCTCTAGTTAACTGCTTTGTTTATTATTTAGAATGTCGAGCATCTTAGAACGACAAAAAGGGAACCAAACTTCTTTCTTATTATGTCATTCAGCTTATGTTCAGTTTAGCTTTGTTATCCTTATTATATATCATAAGAACCAGTATTAAGAAAAGGATAATAATGATGAAAAAGTTAATTCTATTATGTAGTGTTTTACTCACGCTGCAGACGAGTTTTTCTGTCATGGCACAACAAGCCTACCTTAATACAGAATCAAGCAAGCAACAAGCAGAACAGCTGAGTAATGCAGAGCTTGCGCAAATGCTGGCCCCTATTGCTTTATACCCAGATAGTTTATTAACGCATATTTTGATTGCTTCAACGTACCCTATTGAAATAATAGAAGCGTACCGATGGCTGAAAAATAATGCTTCTCTTAATACCAAGCAGATTGCAAAAGCAATTGAAGATTTTGACTGGGATGCCAGTGTTAAAGCCTTGGTGCCATTTGAACAAATTTTATCTCGGTTAAGTGATGATTTAAGTTGGATGCAGCAACTCGGTGATACTTTTTTGGAAGATGAAAGTAGAGTGTTAGCGAGTATACAATCGTTAAGGTATGAAGCAAAACATGCGGGAAACTTAAGTAAAATGGCTAACATGGATGTGAGTTATGATGATAATAATATTGTGATTGAGTCGAAAGAACGAGAAGTTGTTTATGTACCATACTATGATACACGCATGGTATATGGTATTTGGCGTTGGTCGTCGTATCCTCCTGTTTACTGGACACCATCCCATCGTGTTTATGTGAACCACCATAACCCCTTTCATTGGCATTCAGGTATTCGTATTTCATTTAACTATTTTTTTAGTACATTTCATTGGCATAAGCGTCACATTATAGTGGTTAATCCGCGCAAAACACATCATTACCGTGCTCGTAAGTTAATTACTCACGGTGGTTATGCTAAGACCTGGTTACATAAACCTGTACACAGAAGAGGTGTGTCATATAAAAACAAGATTATTCGAGAAAAATTTCACAATAAATCTTCGATAAAACATCGGGCTGTAAAAAAGCACGGAGCCGTAATAAATAGCAACCATGTAAATAGAAAGCATGTAAAAGAGTTTAAAACTACACGAGCTGTGCACCCTGTATCGCGAGATGTATCAAAAAAAGTAGCACAACCCGCTTTAAACATTGCGACAGGTAAATTGAATCCACATTCGTCAATGAAAAAGCGAAATATTAAGCATAATACTAGCAACAAACGCCTTAACAGTGCAGTGTCTAAATCACCGAGAGGGATCTCAACTAAACAACGTAACCAAGTTGTTGTGAACAGAAACCATGAATTTAGAAAAAAACAAAACTATTAAACAGGGGGAAACTGAAGTATTTTATTCTTTTTGAAAATTAGGTAGCACACCACTACGGCTATGTTCAAATACAAGTGATGTTTCTACGGTTGTTACTTCATCACGAGAAGTGATTTGTTTGAAAACAAACTGACGTAAGTGTTCACTATCTTGCACCGACATGTGTACGTAGTAATCATAACTGCCCCCCATATGATAAAGATTTAATATTTCAGGAAACTGTAATAAATCATCGCGAAATTGATTTACTATTTCTTCTGAATAAGGCTGTAAACGAATGGCCGCAATCGCTTCAATATTTCCGCCAATAGTTTTTAAATTAACGTCAATAAATGCTCCCTTGATTACTCTATTTTGTTTTAAGCGTTTTACTCGTTCTAAACAGGTTGAAGGGGCAATACCAATTTTTTCTGCTAACTCTTTATTATTTATGTCGGCATCATTGTACAAAATAGTTAAAATGTGGAGATCTGTATTATCTAGTTTTTTCATTATTAACCTATAATTAAGTTATGATTATTGCTACTAATATTAATTGTGCCATTAATATTATACTTAAACCGCAAAACTACGCTAGTTTTAATCAATAAATCATGCATTAATTTTGTTTTAGCTTGTTTTTCCGAATTTTTATCATATATATGGTGATTCATTAAGTTAAGTTATAATTGACTCTAATAAAAAAGTTGCCTAGCTCTCACAGTTTGACATATTATGTCATACGGTAAGGCAACTCGTCTCAGTAAAGTTATAAAAGGAAAAGAATGACTATATCAACTATCGAAACGTTTTTAAAAAAAGAATCTGCTAGTGGTATTATTTTAATGTTTGCAGCAGTATTCGCGATGATACTCGCAAATTCCCCTTGGGCTAGCTGGTACAATTTATTACTTGATGTACCCGTTGTTGTTGCAGTAGGTAACTTAGAAATAGCTAAACCACTTCTTTTATGGATTAACGATGGCCTCATGGCATTATTTTTCTTTTTGGTTGGTCTTGAATTAAAACGAGAATTTTTAGAAGGTGATTTATCACAACCAGGGCAAGTAACATTACCAGCCATTGGCGCATTAGGCGGTATGTTAATGCCTGCATTGATTTATGCGGGGTTTAATTACAATACCCCAGAAGCACTCAATGGTTGGGCAATACCCACCGCAACAGATATTGCCTTTGCGCTTGGAATACTTGCTATTATTGGCTCGAAAGTACCTTTGCAATTAAAAGTGTTTTTAACCTCTTTAGCTATTTTTGATGATTTAGGCGCTATTATTATTATTGCGTTATTTTATACAGATCAATTATCGACATTAGCGCTTATTATTTCAGGCTGTATGCTAACCATTTTATTCGTGCTAAATAAAAAGAACGTAACAAGTACTTCACCCTACATTTTTATTGGTGTTGTTTTATGGATTGCAGTATTAAAGTCAGGGGTACATGCAACATTAGCAGGCGTAATTCTTGCCTTTTTTATTCCAATTAAAGGGGAAGGTGATGATCCATCCCCCTTGAAGTCGTTAGAGCATAATTTACATTCAACGGTTGCGTTTATTGTATTACCTATTTTTGCTTTTGCTAACGCAGGTATAAGTTTTGTTGATGTAGGTATTACACAGATCATGGCTCCTGTGCCTATTGGTATTATTCTAGGCTTAGTGATCGGTAAGCAATTGGGGGTTTTTGGTTTTTGTTTTATTGCGATAAAGTTAGGTTTTGCTAAGTTACCAGCCAATGTTAATTGGACACTACTCTATGGTGTAGCATTGTTGTGTGGTGTTGGTTTTACAATGAGTTTATTTATTGGTTCACTGGCCTTTGAGCAAACGAGTAACAGCGTGTTATACCAAGATAGACTAGGCATAGTTATTGGGTCTTTAATTTCTGGCATATTAGGGTATTTGGTGATTAACCGTGCACTGAAAAAATAAATTTAGGATTATTGAAATGTAAGTTTTCATTATTTTAGCATAAAAAGGTGTACTATTTTTTCATGGTTGCGGGATGAAATAGGCACCTTTTTTCGTTACAATAGCGCAAATTTTTACTTTGTTAATACCATTGGTTATGCGTCATCAGTATCAAGATCTTATTTTGCTTTTCCACGACACTTTTTTCAATGAATACAATACTAAATTGATAAAGGGAAAAGATGAACCAATATACCTACCAGCCAGCGCAGAGCGTTCTTACCACCAAATTATTTTTGCTCATGGTTTTTATGCTAGTGCTTTACATGAAATTTCTCATTGGTGTCATGCAGGTGAAGCAAGACGTTTATTAGAAGATTTTGGTTATTGGTATATACCAGATGGAAGAAATGAGGAACAACAGAAAAAATTTGAGCAGGTTGAGGTTATTCCGCAAGCGATAGAGTGGGCCTTTAATGTGGCGGCGCAAAAAGAGTTTAATGTATCTTCTGATAATATTGACGGCTTTCAAGCGGATACTCATGGTTTTAAACTGAAAGTTTTTGAACAAGTACAATTATTTTTACAACAAGGTTTTCCAAAAAGAGCGAATCAATTCATTGAAGCTTTAGCTACTTTTTATAATACTCCTTTACCTTTAACGCTCGACAATTTTGTAAAAAATAAAGAAGACAAATTATGTTCAAATTAGGTTTGGTTATTAACCCTGTAGCTGGTGTTGGTGGTAGTGTTGCGCTAAAGGGTAGTGATGATATGGTAAAGCACGCGTTGGCATTAGGCGCTGAGCTAAAAGCTAATGAACGCACGCAAACAGCTTTACGTGTTTTATTACCGTACCAAGATGAAATTACAATTTATACTGCCAATAACCAAATGGGTGAACAAGCGGCAAAAGAATTAGGTTTTTGCGTTGAAGTGATTTATCACACTGACAGTGAACATACCCAAGCAAGTGACACTGAAAAAACATTGTTAGCATTGTTAGCTGAACAGGTAGATGTAATATTATTTGCAGGAGGAGATGGCACCGCGCGTAATATTGCCAGCGTTATCTCGCAAAATACGGTCGATAATGTTCAACAGCGTACGTTTTCTAACGTGCCCGTTTTAGGTATTCCCGCAGGTTGCAAAATTCATTCTGGCGTTTACGCTATTACGCCTACCGCAGCTGGCCGTGTAGTTGAGTTAATGGTGACTAAACAATTGGTTACGTTAACGGAAGGCGATGTTATGGACATTGATGAGTCATTATTTCGTCAGGGTATTGTTAAAGCCAAGCGCTTTGGTGAAATGCAAATTCCCAGTGAGCTTCGTTATGTACAAGCAGTTAAGTCAGGTGGTAAGGAATCTGATGAATTAGTGCTTCAAGACATTAGTGAAGATGTTATCGTTAATATGACAGAGAATGAAAATACTTTGTTTATTATTGGTTCGGGCTCAACCACCCATTTTTTGATGGGTGAATTGGGTTTAGAAAGTACATTGCTAGGGATTGATTTAGTACAAAATCAAAGTTTAGTGGCTAATGATGTAACTGAACAAGCATTGTGGCAGCAACTTAATATGGCTAAAGAAGCCAAACATAATGTTAATTTAGTCATTACGTTAATTGGTGGACAAGGACATATTTTTGGTCGAGGTAATCAGCAATTAAGTCCGAGAATTATTCGCTTTATTATTGAACAAAGTGGCGGCAAAGAAAATATTGTTATTATTGCCACTAAAACAAAATTAAACGCGTTAAATAATAAGCCACTCATATGTGATACTGGTGATAATGAACTAGATCAGTTATTGTCTGGTTTTATGCCAATTACCACAGGTTATAAAGACCAAGTACTTTATCCCGTATCTAGCCCTTTATAACTATCGTTATGTTTAACTTTTAAAAAACAAAAGACCATTTCTATGAAATTTAGCCCTTTGGTGCAAGAACTGATTGATTCGTTAAAATGTTTACCTGGCGTTGGGGCTAAATCGGCTCAGCGCATGGCATTTCAGTTGTTAGAGCGCAATCGCCGCGGAGGTAGTAAGCTTGCTTCAACGTTAGCGAAAGCAATGACTGATATTGGACACTGCCAATCGTGTCGAAATTTTACCGAACAGGACTTATGTGAAATTTGTCAAAGCCCAAAACGAAAAATTGCCACAACGTTATGTGTTGTTGAAAGCCCTGGCGATGTGATTGCTATAGAACAAACGGGGGAATTCGGTGGGAAATATTTTGTATTGATGGGGCATCTATCTCCCATTGATGGCATAGGACCTGATGATTTAGGTTTAGATATTTTAGAAAATCAATTTGCGTCAGGGCAATTTGAAGAAGTGATTTTAGCTACTAACCCGACGGTTGAAGGTGAAGCCACGGCACATTTTATTGCTGAACTGGCACAAAAATATCAAGTAACTATTTCTCGTATTGCCCATGGTGTTCCTGTTGGTGGTGAACTTGAATATGTTGATGGTAATACTTTATCTCATGCATTTTCAGGCAGAAAAAATTATTTTTAGACCGCGATTATAATCATAAGAACGAATTGTAGGCGAATTTAGTCGCGCTGAGTAAACTTTTATTTTCTTTTTTTAATATAGGTGATATCTTAGCGAGTAGAATTAATGGTAATTTAATTTTCAAGTTATTAAAAGAAGGAGCCTTTTTGTAATTTTAAAACCAATGTAATAATACTAACAATATGATAAGGAAATCAGTATGTCTACATATGCAAGATCCACCATTGCCGAAAAACAGCGTCATCATCAGATCCACAAGGCAATCAAAAATAACCAGCACACCCTTGTTCAAATGAACAGCCAAGAATTTATCGATTATGTGCTTCACACACTGCGCTTACAAGGTAAAGAACAACAACAAATCGTCGAATGGTTCGAGAATGCGTTTCAAAAAGCAGGTGTGAACCCACAAAGCTGGGAACAATACAAAGCAAGTATTAAAACAGGTACAGGCTTTATTCCATGGGGAGTCGATGTGGTGGGACTTGGCGCTATTGCGTTAGAAATGAAACGCGACGGAAACACCTTCTCCAAATATTACGTTAAAACTTATAACGGTAAGCCCAACGTGGTGTTTAAAGGTTATTCAGGATTTCGTAAACATTTAACTGGTACCAAATACCTAGCAAGTAACCCAAAAGTGGTGTCATTCGGAATAGGTAAACTCGGTGTTGCTAAATCCATTAAAACCGGTTTTGTAGTAACAGTGATTATTTCTGCGACCTTTCATGCTTTTGAACAAATGCTAAACGACCAAGCCACTTGGCATGATTTTGTTGGTGGTATGGCGGTTGATGTTGGTATCGCCGCAGCGGCTTCAGGCATTGCTTGGGGTGCTGTAGCCACTTATATTGGTGGTACTGTGGCAATGGCTGCGGTGGGGCCGATGTTAGCGGTAGTTGTAGTGGGCGCTGCATTGATGATGCTCACGACCGCATTTGTTGATTCGGATGCATTGTCTAAAAATCTTTCGGATAGTTTACGTGAAGCTGAGCAACAGTTTAAACAAGGCTTATTAAACGTACAGTATGAAATTAATCGGGTAGAGCGTATGTTTGATGCCGACCCCATCGGTTTTATACATCGTTTATTCGGTATTCCGTATTTTGGAACTCAGTTTCGATGAAAGACGCAATAGAGGTTTGTTCTAAGCCTATATCCCCCTTACAAGGGGGGGTATTTATTACGTTATTATTAGGGGGCGTGTTTGCATTAGTGATGACGGCTTTGAATGAGTTTGCCATGCTGGAACGTATTAAAGAGGGGGTAGCGTTAGTGAAAGTGCGCAATGTTGTGCTTCCTTTATTAAGTATGATTCCGGCATTTTTGGTATTAGCGTGGGGGATTGTGCATCAAGTGAAACAAACTATGACCGTTGAAAAGCAAAAAAAAGGCTTGGTTTTCATTGGGAGCAGCTTTCCTATCTTTCTTTTGGTATGGCTCATTTATAATACCCAAGTGATGGGCTGGCTAGAATCACAAGGCTATTCTCAATGCACTTGGTACTCAGGTGCATCAATGGGGGCTGCGAAAGTGATGGTGAGTAAGCGTGAATTTTGTATTAAAGAAGGCTATCAAGTTCGTATTGACTTACTCGACTGGTTTGAAGCACAGCACCAATCAGGGCAGAAAACCACAGTGAAACAGGCTCGAAATAAACAGTCTGAACTATTAGCTAAACATAAAGCCCGGTTTGATTTGTTGTAAAGTATCAATATTCATTAACTTTCATTCCTTTTTCATTCCTTTTTCGTTCTTCCTTCGAGTGTGAGCTAGCTTTATGTCATTTTAAATAAGACTTTAAATTATTATGATAGAAGAATTAAACTCGTGCTTAAACATGAGGTTAATTCTGCGACTAAAGCGTTGGTATGACGCCTCACGTCAAGTTAAATGCTCTGATCTATGCTCAATAAATCAGAGCCATATTGTTCACTTCTCAATTATGTGAGTTAACGCATTAGATGGAGTAAGTAAATTTGTCGGTTATCATGCTGATATACGTGGATTATTAAGCTGTTGGCTAACAGCATCTACCTTATTTATTCGGTCGTGACACCTATTCGGGTGTTGGACAAGTCCTGAGTCTGCTTTATATAGTAAATAGGGGGAAGGAGTTACGATCAATTGCTTGATCGCAAGGTGCACAAAGCTAAGGTGTAAAATAGTTTGGTTTTTCGCCTGTTAATGCATTTTCAGGAAGAAAAAATTACTTTTAATACGCCTTCCTGTGTTGTTAGTAAGTATTAAGTGATTAATTGAAATGTTTAAATATATATGATTTATTGATTATAAAAAACTCAGATTATTTGAATTTTTTTATCTAAAGTTCATCCTTCCCCTTGAAAAAAGTTAAACCAGCCTCAGATATGTAGCAACTAATGTTCTCTGTTTGAATCACTTTGTTTCAAGTCAAGTTAGGGAATAATTATCAAATCAGTTATCACATTGTAAAAACAAGTAGGAATTAATCACATGACAATTGAAAAAGAACCAGTAAATCATAAGTTTGCGTCAGATAACGCTAAGATACTTCAACTAATGATCCACAGTCTTTATTCTAATAAAGAAATTTTCTTACGTGAATTAGTATCAAATGCAGCCGACGCTTCAGACAAACTACGTTTTAAAGGTTTATCTAATGCTGATTTATTTGAAGGCGATGGTGAATTACGAGTTCGTGTAAGTTGTGATAAAGAAAACAACACAGTCACGATTTCTGATAACGGCATTGGTATGAACCTTGATGAAGTTATTGAACATTTAGGTACTATTGCAAAATCAGGTACGGCTGAATTTTTCTCACAATTATCAGGTGACCAAGCGGCTGATTCACAATTAATTGGCCAATTTGGTGTTGGATTTTACTCTGCCTTTATCGTTGCAGATAAAGTCACTGTTCGTACTCGTCGTGCAGGTGATGATGCCTCTGAAGGTGTTGAATGGGTAAGTGGTGGTGAAGGTGAATTTACTACGGCAAAAATCAATAAGTCAAATCGTGGTACTGATATTATTCTTCATTTAAAAGAAGAAGAGAGTGAGTTTGCTGATGAATGGCGATTAAAGTCAATTGTGACTAAATACTCTGATCACATTTCTGTTTCTGTAGAAATGCTAACACCTGAAGTGCCTGCCGTTGAAGCGGTTGCTGAAGTGAAAGATGATGAAGGTAATGTTACTACGCCTGCAGTAGAAGCACGAGATGCTATTCCTGCAAAATGGGAGGCTATTAATAAAGCTACTGCATTATGGACTCGTGAAAAAGCTGATATTTCTGATGAGGAATACAACGAATTTTACAAGCATGTATCACATGACTTTGGCGACCCTTTATTATGGGAACACAATAAAGTAGAAGGAAAAACTGAATATACTTCACTTCTTTATGTGCCAGCTAAAGCGCCATTTGACATGTACAACCGTGAAAAACAACATGGCTTAAAACTGTATGTACAACGCGTTTTTATTATGGATGACGCTGAGCAATTTATGCCAACGTATTTACGTTTTGTGAAAGGTTTACTTGATTCAAATGACTTGCCGTTAAACGTTTCGCGTGAGATTTTACAAGATAACAAAATTACCCAAGCTATTCGTAAAGGTTGTACTAAACGTGTGTTGAAAATGCTTGAAAAATTAGGCAAAAATGATGCTGAAAAATATCAAGGTTTTTGGGATGAGTTTGGACAAGTGCTAAAAGAAGGCCCAGCTGAAGATATTTCAAATAAAGAACAAATTGCAGGTTTACTACGTTTTGCTTCAACCAATGAAGACAATGCTGTGCAAAATGTTTCTTTAGCTGCTTATGTTGAACGTATGAAAGAAGGCCAAGACAAGATTTATTATGTGGTTGCTGATAGCTTTGAAGCCGCTAAAAATAGCCCTCATTTAGAAGTTTTCCGTAAAAAAGGTATTGAAGTATTACTCATGTCTGACCGTATTGATGAATGGTTAGTTAGCCACTTAAATGAATTTGATGGCAAGCAATTGCAATCTGTTACACGTGGTGGTTTAGACCTAGGTGATATGGATGATGCGGAAACAAAAGAAGCACAAGAAAAACTTGAGAAAGAGTTCGACAGTGTTGTTGTACGAATTAAAGATGCGCTTAAAGGTAAAGTGAAAGATGTTAAACTTTCTCAACGTTTAACCGATTCACCTGCATGTATTGTAGCTGACGAACATGACATGAGTAGCCAAATGGCGAAACTAATGGCATCTGTTGGTCAAGAAGTGCCAGAAACACTGCCTATATTCGAAATAAACGGTGAGCATGAGTTAGTTAAGCATGTGGCTGATGAACAAGACGATGATAAATTTAATCAGTGGGTTGAAGTATTGTTTGAACAAGCCATGTTAGCTGAGCGCGGTAGTTTGAAAGACCCTGCTAGCTTTGTGTCTCGTTTGAATAAATTAATGCTAAGTTTAACTAAGTAAGTTTGTACTGGTAAAACAGTATACTTTAGTCTGAAAAAGGGGCAATTCACTGTCAATGAATGCTCCTTTTTTGTATGCTAAGCTTGTTTGATTCTGGGCTAACTTGTATAGTGTTTGCCCCAACAAATAGAATAGCTAAGAATTATTACATTAGTGTGATCAATTTACCCTTTTTAGCGAAGGATAGGTAGTTGTATTAATGTAATTATTTTTATTTAAACACAATTATCACTTAAGGGTTAGTTTATATGCGTATTGTACTTCTTGGTGCTCCTGGTGCGGGCAAAGGCACACAAGCTCAGTTTTTAATGGCCAAATTTGGTATTCCTCAAATTTCAACTGGTGACATGCTTCGCGCTGCCATTTCAGCGGGCACTGAATTAGGTAAACAAGCAAAAGCTGTGATGGATGCTGGTCAACTAGTCTCTGATGAACTTATTATTGGTTTAGTAAAAGAACGTATTACCCAAGATGATTGTAAAGCTGGTTTCTTACTTGACGGTTTTCCACGTACTATCCCACAAGCTAATGCGATGAAAGAAAATGGCATCAATGTTGATCATGTGCTTGAATTTGATGTGCCTGATGAAGTTATTGTTGAGCGTATGGCTGGTCGACGCGTACATTCAGGTTCTGGTCGTGTTTATCACCTTGTTTATAATCCACCAAAAGTGGAAGGCAAAGATGATGTGACAGGCGATGATTTGTCTATTCGCCCAGACGATGAAGAATCAACAGTACGTAAACGTTTAGCTATTTATCATGAGCAAACTAAGCCGCTAGTAGATTTTTATCAAGCTGAAGCTGAATCAGGCAACTGCAAATATTTAACCATTGATGGTACTCAAGCGGTTGAAGCGGTTAATGCCTTATTATCTGCACAACTCGCTTAATTTTTACGTTAAGCAAAATAACGAATAAAAACTCGCTGCGGCGAGTTTTTTGTTATATAAAGGAAAACACACTTCATTTTATTACCCCTGCTATTGTTGGGGAAAGGCGAATTATGGATATTAATATTACTATTACGGCGTTTTATGCCAGTTTACTTACGCTGCTTTATATCGGCTTGTCTATTAACATTATTCGACTAAGATTTAAGCTTAAAGTAGGTTTGGGAGATGGTGGGAAAGAGCCTTTAATTAAAGCGATTAGAATACACGGAAATTTTTCTGAGTACATGCCGCTAGCGCTAATATTATTGGTTGGTTTTGAACTCAGCGGCGCAGATAGTTTTTGGGTACATTTATTTGGTGCGGTTTTATTTATTGGTAGGGTGCTGCATGCAATAGGTTTAACTCAATCTGTTGGTACTTCAAAGTCAAGAGCCTTCGGTATGCTTTCTATGTTTTTGGTTTTAATTTTGTTAGCTATAGCAAATATTTATGCCTTTATTTTTTAAACTGTGCATGTCATTTAAATAGCGACATTTTTGACCATAGCAACATGGGGAATATTATCTTCAAGATACATCTCAGATACTTGTTCAAAACCATGCTGTTGGTAAAAACTAATCAAATGCTCTTGTGCTGAAATTTTAATGTTTTGGTTAGAAAAATATTGCGGGCATAAATTCAGTGCTTCACACATTAATTCATGACCTAAGCCTGATCCTCTTGCCTGTTTTGCAATAACAACACGGCCTATGCTTATATAATTATCATAACTTTGCCCTTTAGGTAATATCCGTAAATAGGCAATAAGTTTATTGTTTTGATACCCTAAAACGTGCAGGGTATCTGGGTGTCTGTCTAACTGATTTGGCTCACTATCTAAATCAGGGTAATAGCACGTTTGCTCAACAACAAATACATCAATACGTAATTTTAATAAATCATACAATTGATCAAGTGATAACTCATCAAAGTGTTTAACTTGCCAAGTTGTTTTTATGTTTTCTAAGTTGTTCAAGTTATGTAAGTTCATTTATCTAGTTCAAGCGTAAGGTTAAGTTTTATATAAGCATTAATGACAAAAATGCATCGATGTTAGTTATAACAAGGATGCATTCAGTTATCAAAAAGATTCAAATCAATTGTGATTGTGTTTCAGGTGTTATTTTTTATGGCGATCTTGAAGAACTGTCATCACTTCACTTAAGTCAATTTTTTGATCTGCAAGTAAAACAAGCGTGTGATAGAACAAATCTGCACATTCCCCTAATAAGTCTTCTTTCGTTTCAGCAACGGCAGCTAAGGCAACTTCAACGCCTTCTTCTCCTACTTTTTGAGCCATTTTAGTTGTGCCACGTGAGAATAAATGAGCCGTGTAGCTTTCGTTAGGATCATCGTCTTTTCTGCTAGCAATCACTTGCTCTAGTTGGCTTAAAAAATTCTGATTGGTTAGCTTTTGTTCAGGGAAACAAGACTCAGTGCCTAAATGGCATGTAGGGCCTGTAGGCATGCAAGCAATTAATAAACTATCTTGGTCGCAATCAGTAAGGACTTGTTTTACATGTAAATAATTGCCAGAAGTTTCGCCTTTTACCCATAACGCTTGTTTTGAGCGGCTATAAAAGGTTGCTTTTTCTGATGCTAACGTTTCTGTTAATGATGCTTGGTTCATATAACCTTGCATTAAAACTGCACCAGTAGCGGCATGTTGAATAATAGCAGGAATAAGGTTATCCATTTTTCCCCATGCTAATTCATTGATATTATCTTTGTTTACTAACATGGTCTTACCTCAATGCTTTGTGATCTTAAATAGGTTTTTAGTTCGTCTATTGGAATAATGCCTTTATGAAATACCGAAGCAGCAAGTGCGCCATCAACATCGGCTTGTTGATAAACTTGAGCAAAATGTTCAATAGTGCCCGCACCACCTGAAGCAATTAATGGTACATTACATACAGCTCTTGCTTGTTTTAATTGTTCAATATCGTACCCTTGACGTACACCATCTTGGTTCATACAGTTAAGCACTATTTCGCCAGCGCCTAAACTAACGACTTTTTTTATCCAGTCAAAGGTAGTCCAGCTTGTTTTTTGAGTACGGTTTTCATCGCCTGTAAATTGATATACTTGATATTGTTGTGATTCTTTGTCATAAAAACTATCAATACCAACTACAACACACTGTTGACCAAAATGATCAGCAAGGCGTGAAATAAGTGTAGGGTCATGCAGAGCTGGCGAATTAATACTAATTTTATCTGCACCCATCATGAGAATTTCTTTTGCGTCATTTTCACTTTTAATGCCACCAGCGACACAAAAAGGAATATCAATGACTTGGGCAATGCGGCTAACCCAGCTTTTATCAACAACACGACCATCAGAGCTGGCGGTAATATCATAAAAAACCAGTTCATCTGCACCTGCTTCAGCATATTTTTGAGCTAACGGAACGATGTCACCAATAATCTCATGGTTTCTAAATTGTACACCTTTGACAACTTTACCATCACGTACGTCTAAACAAGGAATTATGCGTTTTGCTAGCATTGTGCCACCATAGTGTTAATTGTTTGATTTTTAATATTTAAAGTTTTCTTTTCTTTGTGTTTTGTATTTCGTAGGAGACGCATAAGATACACTTGGTATATTGTTGTTCTAATAAAAGAATAGTTATTTAATGAGTGAATACTGATGCATTGTTATGCACTTAATTCTTGGGTGTAAATATACATTAATTTTAAAGCGTTGTTAATCTCGGTGTTAGATTATTAGCTGATTAACTAGAATTATATTGTTAATTGATAAATTAGGAAGAAATATTGCGTTTATTTGAGGTTTATAGAGTAACGAAATTCAGTTAATAACAGGTGGTGGTGATTATGCTATTGTAACAATCTCACTAACAATGTGATCATTTCTACGTATAAAATAGAACACTCACAAATGATGAAAGGTAAGATATTTATTCATTTGCAAGTGTTGGAGTTAAATAGTTTATGAAACAAATATTAGAAGGGGCTTAGGTTCTATATTCAGCATTGATTTTGACGTAATCATAGCTAAAATCACAGGTCCAAATGGTTGCTTTTTCATTGCCTCTGTTCAGTTGCACTGTGATGTCAATTTCAGCTTTGTTCATTATGGCTTGTGCTTCTTTTTCAATATAACTTGCCGCAAGTCCGCCTTTTTCAGCAACTAATAAATTGCCAAAATAAAGTGATAATTGTGTGGTGTCTAAATCATTCAACGAGTGACATTCTCTAGAGGCATAGCCAATAGCCGCAAGTACTCGACCTAAATTAGGATCAGAAGCAAACATGGCTGTTTTCACAAGAGGGCTCTTAGCAATGGAATAACCAATAGTTTTAGCCTCATCTGTGGTTAATGCGCCTTTTACAGTGACAGTGATAAATTTAGTTGCGCCTTCTCCGTCACGAACGATTGCTTTAGCTAAGTATTGTGACGTTTCAAGTAGCGCATTAAATATGGCTTCATAGCCATCATCATCACGGCTTGTGATCGCAGGCACATTACTTTTGCCGGTGGCTATAACAATAAACGAGTCATTTGTTGAGGTGTCACCATCAACTGAAATACAGTTAAACGAGAGGTCTGCAATTTCTTTGGTGATATTATCTAATAATGGTTGCGATATAGCGGCATCGGTTGCTACATATCCTAACATGGTCGCCATGTTGGGATGTATCATGCCTGAACCTTTGGATATACCTGTGATATTGATGTTTTCTTGACCTACTTTTACTTGAGTGGCGTAAGCTTTAGGCACTATGTCTGTCGTCATAATCGTTGAAGCTGCGTCAGCCCAGTTGTCACTAGCTAAGTTAGCAACGGCACTTGGCAGCCCAGCTAAAATTTTACTCATTGGTAGGTGTTCTAAAATGACCCCCGTTGAAAAGGGCAATATAGACTCTACAGGAATGGTCATAATTTCAGCTAAATGTTCACAGGTGGTTAGTGCATCTAACATACCTTGCTCACCAGTACCTGCATTGGCATTACCTGTATTGATTACTAATGCTTTTATACCATTTACATTATTGCTTTTTACTGCATCTAAGTGCTTTTTACACAAAGTAACAGGGGCAGCGCAAAAACGATTTTGAGTAAACACCCCTGACACAGTGCTGCCTTCGGCAATTTCAATAACAAGTAGGTCTTTACGGTTTTGTTTTTTAATATTTGCTTCAGCCCAACCAAGGCGAATACCTTGAATTGGCGTAAGTGAAGCGGGAATAAGTTCAGGTAAATTAACGGGCATATGAGTTATTTAGAATGTAGAAAATTAGGTAAATATTACGCTTTTATGATTTTTTATGCAAAATAATATTAAGAGTAACGTACGATTAAATAACGTTATTAATTACCTTAATAACTTAGCAATTACTCAGCGAATGCTTACATGTGAATGATGCCAATAAAAGACCTTATTTTCTTCTTAGCGTGTTCTATGTTGATAGCCGTCAAATTTTTTTAGGGTTTCTTGATTTAAAATTATTTTTGTTATGCTGTTGAAAGCATCATTCTTTTTTGAGAAATGTTATATTAACGGCAATTTTAGCTAATATTTAATAAAAGAATGAGATCAGTTATGAAAGTTCATGAAATAAAACACCCTTTAGTACAACACAAACTTGGATTAATGCGTGCTAATGGTATTAGTACCAAAAATTTTAGAGAGCTTTGCGGTGAAGTCGGTGCATTACTAACCTATGAAGCTACCCGAAACTTAGCTACTGAACAAATTACGATTGAAGGTTGGGAAGGTAATGATATAGAAGTTGAAAATATCAAAGGTAAAAAAATTACTATTGTGCCTATTTTACGTGCAGGTTTAGGTATGTTAGATGGAGTAATTCCTTTGATTCCTAGTGCAAAAATTAGTGTGGTTGGGTTATATCGTGATGAAGAAACGCTAGAAGCTGTTCCTTATTTTGACAAAGTAGTTAGTGATATAGAGCAAAGAACTGCATTAATTGTTGATCCTATGTTGGCAACAGGCGGAACATTGATTGCAACGATTGATTTACTAAAATCAAAGGGGTGTAAGGATATTATGGGCTTGTTTTTGGTGGCTTCACCAGAAGGAATAGAAAAACTTAAGGAAGCACATGATGATGTTGATATTTATGTAGCATCTGTAGATGATCACCTTAACGATAAAGGGTATATAGTGCCTGGATTGGGTGATGCTGGCGATAAAATATTTGGAACTAAATAAAAGATGATAGACATGAAAACACCTTTACTAGGCGCACAAATGTTATTTGTAGCTTTTGGTGCCCTAGTCTTAGTACCAATTTTAACAGGGTTAGATCCTAATGTGGCTTTATTTACAGCAGGAATAGGAACGCTTTTATTTCAACTCGTTACAAAAAGACAAGTGCCTATATTTCTTGCTTCCTCCTTTGCTTTTATTGCGCCTATTTCATATGGTGTAGCAAGTTGGGGAATAGCTGCTACCATGTCAGGTTTGGTTGCTGCGGGTTTGTTTTATGTTTTATTAAGTTTTGTTGTTGCATGGCGTGGTGACGGTGTTATTAACCGGTTACTGCCACCTGTGGTAGTCGCGCCAGTTATTATGGTTATTGGGTTAAACTTAGCCCCCGTTGGCGTTAATATGGCTTTAGGAAAATCAGGTGACGGGGCTTTGCAACTTGTTGACCCAGCTATTGCTTTAATTATTTCTATGGCTGCTTTAACAACAACTGTTTTAGTTTCTTTATTAGGTAAAGGTATCTTTAAGTTAATACCTATATTAGCAGGGTTAGTGGTTGGTTATGGGTTAGCTTTAGTTTTTGGTATTGTTGATTTTTCTGTGATTAGTAAAAGTCCTTGGTTTGCTATTCCAAACTTTGTTACCCCTGTTTTTCATTGGGAAGCGGTATTATTTATTTTGCCTATTGCTATTGCGCCAGCAGTTGAACATATTGGTGATATTACGGCTATTTCAAATATAACGGGTAAAGACTTCTTATTAAAACCTGGCTTAAAGCGAACCTTGTTGGGAGATGGCTTAGCAACATCGGCTGCAGCAATGCTAGGCGGGCCACCTAATACTACTTACTCAGAAGTTACTGGCGCTGTTGCGTTAACTAAATCTTTCAATCCCGTTATTATGACGTGGGCTGCTTTTTTTGCCATTGCTTTATCTTTTATGGGAAAAACAGGCGCAGCATTATCGACAATTCCTGTGCCCGTTATGGGGGGAATTATGGTGTTGTTGTTTGGCACAATTGCCGTCATCGGTTTAAAAACGTTAGTAACAGCACAAGTTGATTTGTCAAAAAGTAAAAACTTAGCAATAGTGGCTGTGGTATTAGTGTTTGGCTTGGGTGGTATGAACTTTAATTTTGGTAGTTTTCAGTTAAAAGGAATCGCTTTAGCGGCGGTTTCTGCTATTTTACTGAATATGTTTTTACCACACGAAAAGCATTAATTGATAAAATGAATAAGGCAACTGAATACTGTTGTTGAGGGATTAATGCGTTTATTACTTTTTATCCCCAGCTTACCCCAGTTAAGGTATTATTATCTAGCTGGGGTAGTTGAATTGAATAAACTCAATACAATGTATATGCAAATAGTATTGTTATTAGCTTTTACGATATAACGCGCATACCTTATTACCAGAAGGGTCACGTAAATAGGCAAGGTAAAGCTGTTTGTCACCAAGGCCACGAAGACCTGGTGCGTCTTCACAACTTACACCACCATTTGCAATACCTGCGGCATGCCAAGCGTCAGCTTGTTCACCTGAAATTGCTGAAAAACCTATGGTTGTACCATTGCCATGACTTGCAGGCTCACCATTAATTGGGGTTGTAAGGGCAAAAATTCCCGTGTCGGTAAAGTAAAAACAACGGCCTTTTTCGTCGAATACTCCTGGTTTATGTCCTAATTCGCCTAAAATGGCATCATAAAAAACTTTTGACGCGTTAATATCGTTTGCCCCGATCATGATATGACTAAACATTAGATTTTTCCTTTCTTATTTATGAATGTAAATGTTTAATTGAGAGTTGGTTGATTAGTTTTATTGGCTCTTTGAATGCGTCAATCAAGCATATCTCAATTTGGTCTATCATAAGGTGCATAGTGTTGCGTAACAAGCGGTAATTTAGCTGTAATTTAGGTTATAAAATGGAAAACCCCCTAATAAATAATAGTAGGGGGTTTTAGTCTGAAGGTTTTTACGTGCTAACTATGTTTATATTAGCCGTATTAGTTACGACACATTAGCCGTTGCTTACTTCTTCAAAGTCAGCATCAATGATGTCATCATCACTTCTGGCATCATTTGCAGCATTGCTGGTATTTCCTTGATTGCTCTGTGCTTGATGCTGCTCTGCTTGTGTAGCTTCCATTACTTTGCTGTAGGCTTCTTGTAATGCTTTTTGTCGCATTTCAATTGCTGATTTATCATCGCCATTAACTGCCATTTTTAACTGCTCAATGAGAGTTTTTAGTGTTGTTTGCTGATCATCACTTAAACTCGTCATAGACGTTTGCACAGTATGAATTAATTGGTCTGCTTGGTTACGTTGCTCAACTAATTCACGTTTTTGTTTATCTTCAGTTGCGTGTTTCTCAGCATCTTGCACCATGCTATTTATTTCATCTTCCGTTAAGCCACTTGATGCGGTAATTTTAATGCTTTGCTCTTTGCCTGTCGCTTTATCTTTAGCAGACACATTTAAAATACCATTGGCATCAATATCAAAGGTTACTTCTATTTGCACTGAACCACGTGGGCCAGGGTTGATATCAGTTAAATTAAATTGACCTAATGACTTATTGTCAGTCGCCATTTCTCGTTGTCCTTGTAACACATGTACCGTTACTGCGGCTTGATTATCTTCAGCAGTTGAAAATGTTTCTGAAGCCCTGGTTGGTATCGTAGTATTTTTATCTATAAGCTTGGTCATAATGCCGCCTAATGTTTCAATACCTAGCGATAACGGAGTTACATCAAGTAGTAGTACGTCATTAACCGCTCCTGATAATACACCCGACTGTATGGCCGCACCTAAAGCAACAGCTTCATCAGGGTTAACATCTTTTCGTGGTTCTTTACCAAAGAATGCTTTAACCGCTTCTTGAACTTTTGGCATACGTGTTTGACCTCCTACCAAAATTACCTCACTAATTTCACCTTTAGTTAAACCTGCATCTTTTAATGCGAGTTCACAGGGCGCTATAGTGCTTTTAACTAGATCTTCTACTAAAGACTCTAATTTGGCACGAGTAATTTGCACGTTTAGGTGTTTTGGCCCATTTGCATCAGCAGTAACGTACGGTAAATTCACATCGGTTTGCAATGCTGATGATAACTCTATTTTCGCCTTTTCAGCCGCTTCTTTTATACGCTGCAAAGCTAATGTATCGTTATGAATATCAATACCGCTGTCTTTCTTGAATTCGTCAGCAAGGTAATTAATTAGGCGTAAATCAAAATCTTCACCGCCTAAAAAGGTATCACCATTGGTTGCCAACACTTCAAATTGTTTTTCACCGTCTACATTTGAAATTTCAATAATAGAAACATCAAAAGTTCCGCCACCTAAATCATATACCACAACTTTCTGGTCAGCTTTGTTGTTTTTATCAACGCCATACGCTAATGCGGCTGCAGTAGGTTCATTAATGATACGTTTTACATTAAGGCCTGCAATTTTACCTGCGTCTTTCGTTGCTTGTCGTTGCGAATCATTAAAGTATGCTGGCACAGTAATCACCGCCTCTGTTACCGCTTCACCCAAATAAGCTTCAGCATCTTTTTTCAATTTACGTAATACTTGCGCAGACACTTCTTGTGGAGACAAGGCTTTACCATTGACTTCAACCCAAGCGTCGCCATTTTTTGCTTTCACAATTTTATATGGCGCTAGTTTTATATCTTTTTGCACTTCTTCGTCGTCAAATTTACGGCCTATTAAGCGTTTAATTGCAAATAATGTATTTTTAGCGTTAGTAACGGCTTGTCTTTTAGCTGGTTGGCCCGCTAATGTTTCGTTGTTAGCGTAAGCAACAACAGACGGGGTAGTGCGACTACCTTCTGCATTGTCGATAATTTTGGCTTTACCACCTTCCATAACTGCTACACATGAATTTGTTGTACCTAAATCAATACCAATAATCTTAGTCATAATAATCACCTGTTAATTGAATAATTTGCTTAATAAAAAGCATTTAATAAAAAGGTCTGCTGCTTCATTGTTATTACCAATTAAGTAGTTTGACCAGATAAACAACCTTGGCTGTTTGTTAGTGACGCTATAATAAGGGAGATCAGATAAACGCTCTGTCACAAATATGACAGTTCTGATGATTTAGTTTTTCATTCATGGTGGTTTGTATTTGTTGTATTAGTTTTGCTATATAGCGACAACTAGGTAGAATAAAAAGACCAGTATTCACGACTTGTTACCTTGATATTTATGCAACAAAAATCAACTAATTTACCTCAAAAAGCAAACCCAGTATTAGTGAAGCAAGCTAATTTGTTTGCTGATTTACCAACAAAGCTTATTGAAGATTTTCAGCAAGAGTTTCAACTTAATGAATGGCACAAAGGCGATTACATAAATTCTGATGTATTAACCAAACGCTTTTTTGTGGTGATTGACGGTCAATTAGAGATCAAGCAAAGTAACTCTGAAACAGGCAGAGAAGTAACTTTAGATATGCTTTACGCTGGTGATTGTTTTGATTTAATGGTGTTATTTGATGATCAACCCCATGACGTTATTATTTCGCCATTAACAACAGTCAAATTACTTTCTGTTAAGTTGTCTACCATGCGGAATTGGTTGTGGACGTACCCTGAATTCAACCAGCAATTCATGCCTTACTTAGCAAAAAAGATGCGTGAAAAAGAGCAACAAGCAAGTAACCTTATTTTACATGATGTACCCACACGGTTAAGTCGTATTATTTTAGAACATATTAACAAAATTAAATTTTATAATGGTGTAAAAGAGCAAGAGCATCACTATCATTTAGTGAATGGATTAAACGATGAGGTTTTAGCGCGAATGACAGGGTCTGTTAGACAAGTAATCAATAAACAATTGCAACTTTGGAAAAAAGAAGACACCCTTGATAAAAAACGTAATCAATTGATTATTAAGGATTTAAAAGCGTTGGAAAAAGAAGCGAAATTTACACAGGCTTTACCGAATGAACCTTTAGCAAGGTCGTAATTTGTATTAGTGTCATTACCAAGGGAGACTGTCGGTCTAATTACCGAGCGACTTTGTTGTAAGTAGCATATCAGCCAGTTGAATAAATGATCATGTTGGCTAAAAATTTCCTAAGGGTTAAGTTTAATATCACTTATAGGTTGTTATTTTAATATATCGTACCTACTTCATAATAAACCCTAACTACTTAAGTTTATTATGTTGTCTTATCTATTACCTATACTGATTGGTGTTATTCTTATCGGCTATTCTGTAGGTAAACCTTATTGGCGAAGATATCAACGGGGTAAAATTATAAAGCAGCCCTTTAAAAAAGAATGGCGTAAAATTCTTCAACAAAGAGTGCCTTATTTTAGGCAGATGCCTGCTGACTTACAGTTACAGCTTAAACAACATATTCAAGTTTTTTTAGCGGAGAAAAATTTCGTTGGTTGTAATGGCGTTAATGTTACGGATGAAATAAAAGTGACGGTTGCAGCCCAAGCTTGTCTATTACTGTTAAACCGTGAAACAGATTATTATCCCAAGTTACAAACAATACTGGTTTATCCTCGAGCTTTTGTTAAATCACAGCAAAATAAAGATGCTAATGGCCTACACTTTACGAAAAAAATGGTGTTGGCAGGAGAGTCATGGGACTTTGGTAAAGTCGTTTTGTCTTGGCAAGATACGTTAGATGGCGCTCAAATTCCAGATGATGGGCATAATGTGGTAATACATGAGTTTGCTCATCAGTTAGATCAAGAAAACGGTCGAGCAAACGGTGCTCCGTTGCTCGAAAAAGGGCAAAGCTATCAGTGTTGGTCTGATGTTTTTTCAGCACAATTTGAATTACTGAAGAAGCAAGCCAAAACAGGCTCTCCGTCTTTGTTTGATTATTATGGTGCAACAAACCCAGCGGAATTTTTTGCTGTTGCTAGCGAAGTGTTTTTTGAGAAATCACATGCCTTTTTTCATGAACACCCAAAACTCTATCATCAATTAAAACAATATTATCAAGTTGACCCTGTTCATTGGTCATAAATTGAAACATAAATTTTAATGCTTAAATACCGTAATTAAGTATAAAGTAACTTCTTTATTGTAGAAGGATAATACTGCCACGTTGTTTATATTTGTGATTGGCCGTTAACTTGGTCATTTTAGTAATAAAAACTGACTTGAACAGGGTTGTTTACTATAGTATTACTCGTAGGTAGTAATCATTTTTTGAAATTTAATCCAAGTTAAGCGAAATAAAAGACCATTATGCGAATATTCCTAAAAGTTTCCGCGACCATTCTAGCCTTAATAATTATCGCTATTGTGGCCGCAACACAACTAATCTCAACAGATGATATTGTTAATCAAGTAAGTACTAAAGTCGAGCAAGCCACTGGCCGAACCTTATCGGTTGACGGCGATAAACAATTGAGCTTTTTTCCTTCTTTGTCAATCGAGCTAAATAAAGTACGTTTCGCTAATGCTCCATTCGGCTCAAAACCCAATATGGCAACAGTTGAAGCGTTGAATATTCATATTCCTTGGCTATCCATTTTTTCTGGTGAGTTGACCATTGATAAGTTTGTTATTGTTAATCCTGACATTTTATTGGAAACCACAGCTGATGGACAGGTGAATTGGCAGTTTCCAGTTGCGACTAATACAGGTGAAGAACCTTCTGAGGAGCTTAGTAGCAAAAACACAGACACTGCAGCTGTGCTACCCGATGGATTTGATGTGCGTCTTGGGCAAGTTGAGATACAGGGTGGAAAGTTGACAATTTTTGATCATAAAAATCAAACAACTAAAGTTGTTGACCAGTTAAGTTTAGCTGTTTTATTACCTTCGCTTAAAGAAACGCTGACGGTGTCAGGCAGCGTTAGATATATGGCAAAAGTGTTTGAGCTTAAATCAAGCATTACTACACCTGCTCATGTAATAAATAGTCAACCATTTACTGTCAAACTATCAATGTTATCTGATTTAACAAACGTTAACTATGCAGGTGAAATAAAAAATAAAGGTCAGGATATCAAAGGAAAACTTGCTATTTCAGGTGATTCTGTCAAACAAATATTAGCATGGCAAAATATGCCTTTAGAGGCAAAAGACGAAGCCTTTAATCAATTCTCATTGGCTTCTGATATGCACTTTGCTAATAACAAACTCACATTGAAAGACATTTCTGTTGAGTTAGATAAATTAGCTTTTACCGGTTCGTCAACAATAACGTTATCTGAACCATTAACCATTAATGCTGATATTGATTTGGGGTCGCTTAATTTGAACCCATATTTACCACCAAGCACAACAACAGAGCCGACTAAGCAAAGCACTGATGCTAAGAGTGAAGCTAGTAGTGAGCCATTAGTATGGGATGATACTGAGATAGATTTATCTGCCTTAGGGTTAATTAATGCAGACTTAGCAATTAAATCAAGTGAGCTGCTTGTACGAGAAATTAAATTAGGTCAAAACAAGTTAGCCATTAATTTGCACCAAGGTAAAGCCATAATCAATTTACTTGATTTTCAAGCATACCAGGGGCAAGGTACAGGCACTATTGAGGTTTTGGCAAATAAGAAGCCCTATCAAATCAGCAGTAAATTTGATCTGAATAAAATCAATGCTGAGCCTTTACTTACTGATGCAGCAGGTTTTGACAAACTGATGGGCAAAGGCCAATTAACATGGAATATATCAACGAGTGGGGTGAGCCAAAAAGACTTTATTGCACAACTTAATGGTGAGTTGAACTTTAGCTTTATTGACGGGGCTATTCGAGGGGTTAACCTAGCGGCCATTGCCAAAAGTGCTAATAATATTATGACGGGTAATTTGGCCGCGGTCAGTTTAGACAGTGATTTTAGTCATGCAGAAAAAACAGACTTTGCCGCCTTAACGGGAACTTTTAATATCAGCAAAGGGTTAGCAAATACCAATAATATATCTTTGCATAATCCTTTTATTCGCGTATCAGGAGCAGGGGATATTGACTTACCACAAACCAAAATGAAAATGCATATTGTTACGGAAATGGTGGCTTCGCTTGAAGGACAAGCCGCGCAAGAGGCTAGCTCAGGTATTAAAATTCCAATTAAAATTTCAGGTCCATTCCATCAAATCAAAATTCGACCTGATGTTAGTGACCAAGCAAAAGACAAACTAAAAGAGAAAGTGAAAGAAAAAGTTAAAGACAAACTTAAAAAGTTATTTGGCTAGGGTGCCATTATATTTATGAACGCAACTTTATATTACATACACGACCCTATGTGTAGTTGGTGTTGGGGATATAGGCCTGTTTGGGATACATTAAAACTAAGTTTGCCTAGCACAGTTCAAATAGAATACGTTGCAGGTGGCTTAGCGGCAGACTCAAATAACCCAATGGCAGCTGAGCAGCAAGCAATGATAAAAGCCCATTGGCGTACTATTGAAGAAAAGTTAGGCACACAATTTAATTATGAATTTTGGGATAATAATACGCCAAGACGCTCTACTTATAACGCTTGTAGAGCAGTAATTGCCGCAGATAATCAAGGGCATCAAGTAGCAATGGTTGAGGCTATTCAACAGGCTTATTATTTACGTGCTTTGAACCCATCAGATAAAGAAGTGCTTATCGATTTGGCAGAAGAGTTGTCGTTGGATCTTTCGCGCTTTGTTACAGATTTTAGTTCAGAAACAACCGAAGAAGTATTAATGCAGCAAATTAATTTTGCAAGAGAGCTAACCCAACAAGGTTTTCCGTCTTTGGTACTTGAGCATAATGGCGTTAGGCATTCAATTGCTATTAATTATCAAAATTACCAAGTAACGTTAGCCAAAATTAATTACTTGCTTCACAAAAATGGATAGTAAGTGGTTCTATCTTGTTACATTATATTAGGAAAGTATTAGAATGGAATTAAGGTTAGTCGAAGAAAAGGCACTTAATGGGCTATCTGTGAGAACCGATAACGCCACAGAAATGGATTCAAATAACGGGGTAATACCTGCTTTATGGCAAACATTTGATAACACCGTTCCCGTAGATTATGAAAATGGCGAACGGGTTTATGGTGTTTATTTTAACTATGAATCTGATCACACAGGAAAATTTACTGTACTTGCTGGTTTTGATGGAAAAGTGTTTCCGCCTGAGGCTAATTTAGAGCAAGTGACGATTCCCGAAGCTAAATACCTTGTCTTTACTTACCACGGAGAAATGCCTCAAATAGCTATTGATGCTTGGACCGAGGTTTGGCACTATTTTTCAGACACTAACGCCCAATATCAAAGAACCTATACGACTGATTTTGAGTATTATCCTGATGCTAATACAATTGAAGTGCATATAGCAGTTAAGTAGTTACATGATAATTTCTAACGGTTAACTGTTTTTTTAGATCGATAAAATCTGCTTACCGCGAGTTCGGTTATAGATATTTTTAATAAGTCTAGCTCAGGTTTATTAGTCTCATTTTTCTAGCTAGGTGAAAAAATAACCACCAATTTTCAATATTAGGTATAGGCTTGGCATTTATTCCTGTATAATGCGCGACCTTATTATTCTGAGTATTCGTTGTTACTTTGCCGTTTATCCCCTTTAAGGAGAAATAAGGCAATTAACGATGAAAATTCGCTATCTGTTAGAAAAATTCAGGAATCCCCTTTGATCACTACATCGAACATTACCATGCAATTTGGCGCTGAGCCTTTATTTGAAAACATATCTGCTAAGTTTGGCAACGGCAACCGTTATGGGTTGATTGGTGCAAATGGTTGTGGTAAATCCACTTTTATGAAAATACTCAGTGGTGAATTAGTGCCAAGTTCTGGTAATGTTTCGGTAAGTACGGGTAACAAAGTTAGCACACTAGGACAAGATCAGTTTGCTTTTGAACAGCATAACGTTGTTGACACTGTTATTATGGGTGACATGGCACTTTGGCAAGTAAAGCAAGAGCGCGATGCTATTTACGCTCAAGCTGAAATGAGTGAAGCTGATGGTATGCGTGTGGGTGATTTAGAAAGTCAATTTGCTGAAATGGATGGTTACACAGCAGAAAGTCGAGCAGGTGAAATACTATTAGAAGCAGGTATTGAAGAGTCTTTTCATTATGGCTCAATGCAACAAGTGGCTCCTGGTTGGAAATTACGTGTTTTACTTGCTCAAGCATTGTTCGCTAACCCTGATATTTTGTTATTAGATGAACCAACAAACAACTTGGATATTCATACCATTACTTGGTTAGAAGGTGAGTTGAATAAACGTAAGTGCACCATGATTATAATTTCTCATGATAGACACTTTCTTAATTCTGTTTGTACTCATATGGCCGACATTGATTACGGGGAATTACGTATTTATCCTGGTAATTATGAGTTTTATTTGTCTCAGTCTGCGTTAATACGTGAACAGTTATTATCTGGTAATGCGAAAAAGGCGGCCGAAATTGAAGAATTGCAAGATTTTGTCAACCGTTTTGGCGCCAATGCTTCCAAAGCAAAACAAGCCAGTTCTCGCGCTAAAAAAATGGATAAAATTAAATTAGATGAGGTAAAATCATCAAGCCGTATTACGCCTAAGATCGCCTTTGCACCAGGTAAAAAAATGCACAGACAAGCATTAGAGCTTGAAAATTTAAGCCATGGTTTTGATGGCGAAGTGTTATTTGAAAAAGGTAACTTGTTATTAGAAGCTGGTGCTAAATTAGCTATTATTGGTGAAAACGGTGTTGGAAAAACCACCTTGTTACGTTGTTTAATGAATGAGTTGGTGCAAACTAAGGGCGTGGTAAAATGGTCTGAAAATGCATCATTAGGTTACTGCCCACAAGACAGTGGCGCTTTTTTTGATAATGATTTAACACTGATGGATTGGATGTCACAATGGCGCAGACCTTGTCACAACGACTTAAGTGTTCGTGCAATGTTAGGACGTTTATTATTTACTGATGACGACGCGAATAAAAAAGCTCGGAACTGCTCTGGTGGTGAAAAAAATCGCTTGTTATTTGGTATGCTAATGATGGCTGATGTAAATGTATTGATTATGGATGAACCAACAAACCATATGGACATTGAAGCGATAGACGCATTAAATAATGCGCTTAAAGGGTTTGAAGGCACATTAATTTTTGTGAGCCATGATCGTGAGTTTGTCTCAAGCTTAGCCACGCGTATCATTGATATTAAAGAGAAAAAATTAGTTGATTTTCAAGGGTCATTAGACGAATATCTTGCCAGTCAAGTTAATACAAAGAAAGTTGCCTAAGTTGCTAGGCTACTTGTTAAGTAACCTTTTTAATAAATTGAAAAACAGAGAGCCTAAATGTTTCACCCTTTGATAAATTACAGTTTGATCTTACGATGAAAATTCCTAAGCGTATACAGCCATTGGTTGATGATGGGCTGGTTGACGAAGTCATCAGCCAACTAATGAGTGGTAAAGAAGCGACTGTGTTTATGGTTCGTTGTGGTGATGAAATTCGTTGTGCTAAAGTCTATAAAGAAGCCAATAAACGTAGTTTTAAAAAAGCAGCTCAATATCAAGAAGGCAGAAAAAGTAAAAATAGTCGGCGTGCTAGAGCCATGGAAAAAGGCTCTAAATATGGTCGTAATCAACAAGAACAAGCATGGCAAAATGCAGAAGTAGATGCGCTTTATACGCTAGCAGAGGCTGGTGTTAGAGTACCTCATCCATTTGGTTGTTTTGACGGTGTTTTGTTAATGGAGCTAATTACGGATGAAGCGGGTGATGTTGCGCCTCGGCTGAATGACGTGGTGATGTCAAAAGAACAAGCCATTGAAGATCATCAATTGGTGATGTTGTATGTGTTACGTATGCTATGTGCGGGTATTGTTCACGGTGATTTGTCAGAGTTTAATGTGCTTGTTGATGAATATGGTCCTGTTATTATTGATTTACCGCAAGCAATAGACGCTTCAGCTAACAATAATGCGAAAGCCATGTTAATTCGTGATGTTGATAATATGACACAATATTATGGTCAATTTGCACCTGAGTTGCTATTAAGTAAATATGCTCAAGAAATGTGGGCGTTGTATGAACGTGGTGAATTAACGTTTGAAACTAAACTCACTGGCTTGTTTAAAGAAAGTAATGTTTCAGCTGACGTTGATAACGTCATTGAAGAAATAAAAGCCGCTTTTATTGAAGAGCAAGATCGTTTGCAACGAATAGCTGAAGCAAATGAGATAGAATAGTAAGCCAAATTATGTAGGGCGTAATTCATTGCGCTTGTTAGAATAAATGCTAACCTACATTAAACATGCTTTGTGTAGATCGGCATTTGTGCCGTCAAAGTGTATGTATGAAATACAATGATGGTCACAGTCCATATACTACCTAGACTGAGCATGCTATTTTCTACGCAGGAAATTAAATACTGTTAGTATTTAATACTTTTTTTAAGGGCGTTAAATATTGCTCAAAGTGTTGCCATTGTTCTGTGGCACTTTTATAAATAGGTTGGCGAACTTGTTCTGAGCTTGGTGTTTTTATGGTTCGTTTGGTTTTATGAAAATCAAGGCAAGATTGTTCGAAATCAATATTACAAAAATCAAGCATTCTGCGCACTTGTGTTTCTAAATTTTCCACAATATCTTCATGATGAACTGTTAAAACAAAGTTTGGTAATACCTTGTCCCAATGCGCCATTAATTTTAAATAGGCGTTATAATAACGACCAATGTCTTCAAGGTCGTAACTAAAGTCTTGCCCTTGTGCAAATAACTGTTTAAAGCCACTAAAGCAACATGCCATGGGGGAGCGTCTAGCATCAATAATTTTAGCGTTAGGAAGTATCAGTTTAATCAAACCTATATGGAGAAAATTATTAGGCATTTTATCTATAAATAATGGTGCTTGTTCTCGGTACGTTTGAGTTTCATTGATAAATTGTTGGCCAAAACGCTGAAAGTACTCTGGTTTAATCTCGCTTAAATTTTTAGGATATTGGCTTTCTTTTGTTGATGGTTGTCGCCCTTTTAATCGAGAAGCTAAACCTAAAATATTGTGCAATTCCATGGTGCCATCAACTTGGCTGTGTGAGGCAAGTATTTGTTCAAGTAAAGTAGACCCTGCACGCGGTAAGCCAACAATAAAAATAGGATCGTTTGCTTTATGTCCTAAACTTCCTCGTGTTGCAAATAATTCGGCGGTACAATATTTTATTTGTTCTTCTACTTGTTGCTCTATTTTAGTAATGTCAAAGCCACTAATATCATGTTGTAGCTTGTTTCCTTGCTGGTAAGACTGAAAAGCTTGTTTGTAATTTTGTCTGTCTTCAAAAGCTTTCCCTGTTGCGAAGAATAACTGTATTTTATCTGTTGCGGGTAAGTCTATATTGGTTTGTTGACTTTGCATTTGGCTAATTTCTTCATCACTAAATCGATAGGTTTTGGTATTCGCTAAACTCCAAAAAGCATCACCATAACTTGGGTTTAATTGATATGCTTTTTGGTAAGAAGTAATTGCTTTAGTGATGTCACCTTTGGCTTTCAAAGCATGGCCAAGTTGCAGTTGAAAGTGAGCGAGTTGGATATTTTTTTCCATGCTTAATGGTGTCATGTACTTTTTCGCTTGCGCTATCGTTTGTTTATATAACGCAATGGCTTGTTCTGTTTTACCTAAGCCAGTTAATGTGTTTGCTTTAGCTATGTTAAAGCTGAGGTTATTTGGTTGCTCTAATAATAACTGGTTAACTTGCTGCTCTGCTGCTTTGTATTTACCTAATTGAATAAGTAAATTAAGGTACTGAGAGCGGGCATAAATATGTGTAGGGGCTAACTCAAGTGCGCTAGCAAGTAAAAACTCGGCGTCATCGTATATTTTTAACTCAATGCCTATTTCAGCAAGTAAACACATTCCTTCAATATGATGTTTATTATTTTGTAAAAAATGGCGACAAATTTTTTCTGCTTTTAAGAATTTTCCCTCGTGCATGTATTCTGTTACCGCAAGTAGAGCAGGGGGTAACTTTTTTAGTTTTTCTAATTGATTCGCTGTTTTTTGTACATAATCTTGTTGCCCTGACTTTCTATAAAGTTCAATAAGCTCTTGCCAGCTTGCGACTAAACTTGGGTTCAGTTGTACTGCTTTTTCAAAGGCACTTTTGGCTTGCTCTGGCACATTCAAAGCGAGAAAATTGTAGCCTTTTTCTTGATTTGCTCTACTGTGTTTTTCGTCAAGCTTAAGTAAATTGTTAATGCTGTTTAGTGCGTTTTCATATTTTTTACCGTAGCGTTGGGCGACAGCAATTAAATACCATAATTGAATTTTGTGTTGTGTATTTGTTGTTTTTTGCTGTAACTGTTGGCCTTGTGTAATAGCATCCTCAAATTTTGCTATTTGAATTAATTGTTGAATAGATTTTAATTGGCTTTCGATGGTGGAAAATGTGGCTTGGTTCAACGATTTACTCCAGAAAAATTTGTATATAATTGCTACCTATCGTTACTCTATCAATAAAAAGCCGTTTGATACATATATCAAACGGCTTCAATATCAATAGAGTATTGATATTTATGGTTGATTAATTAATAACGACTATTTAATAAAAGTCATATGAAAATCTAAAGCCGATAGTGCGTGGTCTATTGGTTACAATCTTAGGGGTAAATTGTTGTGAATCTATATATAGCACAGCACTTTTATTCGTTAAATTATCAATAAAAATTTCAGCTTCCCATGTGTCATTAGTCATCCCAAAACTGAGGTTTGCTAAGATGTAGCTGTCTTGCACATAACGACCACCCGCAAAGGTTTCACCATTACTGTCTTTGTAATTAACACCTGAATAAACATCCGCTTCTTTTTCAATACTCAAGCCTGTACCTGTTCCGTAAACTAGGTTAGTTGTATCTTCAAGTACGTATGCGTCCATTGTCATACTGGCTAATCTATCGCCAGTATAGCTGATCGAGCCATTTACATACCCTGTTAAATCTTTACTGAGTGAATAGAAATATTGGGCTTGTAAATTACCAGAGAATTCAGCTGAATAAGGTAATTGACTTCCAACAGAAGGGGCTATACCTTCCAGTTCACTATTAATTGACGTTAATTCAGAATCGATATAGCTAAAAGCACCACTAATAATTAAGTTATCAGTGGCTGCCCAAGTAAAGTCGCCATCAATACCTTTTATTTCAGCATCACCAACATTATCCGTAAACACTAAGAAACTGATATTTGTTGGATCAAATCGTGACGTTTGTAGATCTGAAATTTTTGAATAATACGCGGTGGCATTAACGCGTAAGCTTTGGTCAAATAGGGTAGATTTAAAGCCAATTTCAATATTGTCTAAACTATCTGTTGTGGAATAAACGGGTATACGAAAGCCGTCAAAAGCGCCTTCTTGGTTTTTAGCTAAACCACCGCCAACGCGGTTAGTAACTGGCGGTCTAAAACCTTCAGAATATGAGGCAAATAACATAATGTCATCAGATACTTTCCAATCAAGTGACGCTTTAATAATAGTATCATCAACGGTTAATGAACCATCATTATCGAGTAAGCTAGTGTCTAGTTGACCACTAGCAACAGCAGCTTGAATGGCGGCCGCTTCTTCAGCACCGAAAAATTCAGTTAATGCCGTTTCGCTACCGTCACCAAAGGCTCGTAATCTACCACTGACATCAACGGTTGAAGTAGAACCTTTATAAGAGTCTTCTATTTCATACCAACGTGCGCCAAAACTTGCGGTAATGGTATCAGAGATATCAAACTCAATTTGGCCAAATAGTGCGATTTGGTCAATTGTATGGGTAATATCGTTAACAAAACTCACTTCTGCAGGAAAAGGTCCCCCATTGCTGTTGATACCTTCTGTGCCTTTAAGGGTTGTTGATAAATTATTAAATTTTTCAGTATTAGCTATATTGAATTGACCGACTGTTGAGAGTTCTTGTGAGTCATAAAAAACGCCTGCGGTAACACGCCAGGCGTTTTGTGAAGAGGTATTTACGCGAAACTCATGGGTGATACGTGATGTACTGGTTTGTTCTTTATAAAACTTAGTAGGATCAAGACACTCTTGCTCTGTTTCAGGTATACCAGCATAGTTACAAACATAATAGGCGGCAAAGGAGCCACCATTAGTATAACCAGTGTAATCAATAGTTGAATTGATATCTCTGTCGAGATAGCCCCCCGTATAAACTAAATCAAGATGCTCAAGTCGTCCTTCTAATGTCCATGTAGTTAAACCAAAGTCGTCATTGTTATTCTCTGGAATGAAGCGATTAGTTGATGTTTCGCCCTCAAGGTTAGGATCATAAGCAAAAACACCTTCGGTATCTAAAGATTGCTGGGTATGTTGAACTAAAAGCTCCCAATCATCATTAAATAAATACGATAAGCCAAAACGTGCACCCGCATAATTTGCTGTATTGAAATTATCTTCAACTAAGGCATCGTTTTTTGGAATGGTAACGGGTACATTTTCAGGGTTGGTGAGCGCATCACCCGAAATTCGGCTAATAACTTCGGCGCTACCAATGTAACCGCCTTCACCTGGTGTGTTTAGAATATTATCTATCCATCCACCTTGATGATCATTGTAGCTAGCAACGCGCACAGCAAGTGAGTCAGTTAATGACATATTAAAATACGCTTCAACTGAGTTACTTAAATCGCCACCTTGAGTAGAACTTGTACTGGTATCAAAACCTGCGGAAAAACCGTCATGTGTTGGCTTGTTGGTAATTAAGCGTACTGTGCCAGATTGAGAGCTAGCGCCAAATAACGTACCTTGTGGCCCTGGTAATACTTCTATTCGTTGAACATCAGTAGCGTAAATATCTAAATTACGCCCCTGCATGGAAACCGGTTGTTCATCTAAATAAAAAGCAACAGAGGGTTGTAATGCTTGAACAGATGAAACTGATATATTGGTTTGTGTCGTTGCTGCGCCACGAATATAGATTTCATTCTGGCCTGGCCCTGTGCCTTGAAAAACAACGTTGGGTAAAAACTCTACGTATTGATCAAAATTAGCAACACCAAGTTTCTCCAAGTCGTCACCAGTTAATGCAGTTACTGTAACGGGCACATCTTGAATTGATTCAGTGCGTTTAGTTGCTGTGACTTCAATGACTTCTACTTTTCCTGTTTCTTGCTTTTCAGCTTCTTGAGCATAGAGAGAGCCTGATGTGGTTATGGCAGTTAACATAGCAATATGCAGCTTAGTGAATTTCATATTTATTTCCCTTAGTTTTTTTATCATGTTTTAAATAAAGATGATTAGAGTTCTAACTATATTTTATTTTTTAGGTAGTTTAACAAATATTAATGTGTGTTAATAGCGAACAAATATTATGGTAGTTTAGGGTTTATTTGGTATGATACTGGGGTATTTTTTGTGTATAACAAAGCTTAGCATATATAATATCAATTCAAATAATATCAATTCAAATTAAATTAAATTAAATTTTAGGAAGTAAATTGTCTGTAACTGTTAAAAGTCAAATAAATAAGAAAGTATTTTTTGGTGCTTCATCGATTGTCATAACGCTTTTACTTTATACTGCTATGTTACCTAAGCAAGCGCAAAGTCTATTCACACTGATTCAATCGAACATTATTGAGAATGGTAGTTGGTTTTATGTGCTTAGCGTAGCCTTCATTTTATTTTTTGTGATTTTTCTTGGCTTGTCACGCTATGGTGATATTCGTTTAGGTCCTGACCATGCAACACCTGATTATTCTCTAACTTCATGGCTTTCTATGCTCTTTGCTGCTGGTATGGGAATAGGACTCATGTTTTTTGGTGTGGCAGAGCCATTAATGCACTTTTTGTCACCCCCTACAGCGGAAACCGGTACGGTAACAGCTGTTAAAGAAGCCATGAAAATGACTTTCTTTCATTGGGGGCTTCATGCGTGGGCTATTTACGCCATTGTTGCGTTAGTGTTAGCGTACTTTAGTTATCGTCACAATTTACCTTTGACTTTACGTTCTGCTTTGTACCCCTTAATTGGAGAACGGATTTATCAATGGCCTGGGCATTTAGTTGATATATTTGCAGTGGTCAGTACTGTTTTTGGTGTTGCTACTTCGCTTGGTTTAGGCGCTTCTCAAGTAAATGCTGGTTTTGGTTATTTATTTAATATAGATATATCAAGCACTAACCAAATAATTATTATGTGTTGTATCACGGGGCTTGCTGTTATTTCTGTCGCAACGGGACTAGATAAAGGCATAAAAATACTTTCTGAAACAAATATGCTTCTTGCGGTTGTTTTATTAATGCTTATTTTTGTGCTTGGCCCAACGGTATTTTTATTACAAGCTTATTTACAAAATATAGGAGATTACTTAGCAGATATAGTGCATAACACGTTTAATTTATTTGCTTACAAGAAGACAGATTGGATAGGCGGTTGGACTATATTTTATTGGGGCTGGTGGCTTGCGTGGGCACCTTTTGTGGGGTTATTTATTGCCAGAATTTCTCGTGGTCGTACAATAAGAGAATTTATTGTAGGGGTCATGTTAATTCCTACATTATTTACTTTATTTTGGATGACTATTTTTGGTAATAGCGCAATTGACTTGGTGTATAACCAAGGCGTTGTAGGCTTAGGCGAAATGGTCACTAAAAATACTTCAGTCGCGTTATTTATTTTTCTTGAAAATTTTCCTTTTACTTCGGTATTGTCATTTTTTAGTGTTTTGATGATTATCATATTTTTTGTCACCTCTTGTGATTCTGGCGCAATGGTGGTTGATATGCTTTGCTCACACGGTAGGAATGATACTCCTCTTTGGCAGCGTGTTTATTGGGCTGTTGGTATTGGTGTCGTGGCAGGAATACTCTTGCTGGTTGGTGGTCTTAATGCGTTACAAACCATGACGATTGCCAGTGCGTTACCTTTTACTATTGTACTATTACTTGCCATTATTGGTTTGATAAAAGCGTTACGAATTGAAGCGTGTAAACAGGAAAGCCAGCTGATCACAGCTATACCTCATTCAAGCAGTGATCATGATGATAGTTGGCAAATGCGTTTAAAGAATGTTATAGATTTTCCAAATAAGGCGAATGTTAATAAATTTATTAATCAAACGGTGGTACCAGCTTTTGATTCAGTAGCAAAAGAACTGCAGGCTAACCAGGTAAGGGTGAATATTTCAGATAAAAACGGACTGAGCTTAGTTGTTGACCATGGTGAGTCGCAGAAATTTGTATATAGGGTACTTGCGAGAAAATATTCACAACCTGATTTTAATAATGAAAGTACAGAAATTGATGAAGATGAACAAAGTTACTATCGAGCAGAAGTTCATTTAGTGGAAGGTGGCCAAGATTACGACATTATGGGGTGGTCAAAAGTGGCAGTGATTAATAATATTATTGATCAATACCATAAACATCTGCACTTTTTACATTTATTGCGCTAAGAGGGGCATGTATAAATCAGTTTTTTGTAAGGTTCTCTTTGTTTGGGGAGGTGATACTACTGGAAATCATGGCATCTAACTCCAATAAAGGGGCTGCATCTAACTCATTAGCATCCATCATGCCAGCAAGGCGTTCCATTGACGATAGAAGCTGTGATTGCTCCCATTGAGCTAGATTAGAAAATTTATCTATAAAATGCTCTTGTAGGGGGTGTGGTGCGTTAAGTAAAAGCGCCTGACCCTTTTCAGTTAAAAATAATCCTACTTTTCGTTTGTCTTGGGTATTTCGTATTCTGGAAACAAGGTTTTTATTTTCTAATCTATCTAGAATATTGGTCACTGTTGCAGCACTCAAGTTAACACTTTTTGCTACTTGACTAGAATTAACACCAGAAGCTTTATCTATTTCAAGCATAATTAATAATTGTGGGCTTGTTAAACCTGATGTTTTACTGAGATGTTTTGAATGTAAGTCTATTGCTCTAATGACTTTTCTTAGCGCAATTAGTAATTCTTGATGTTTTTCCATAATGGTATGCTGTTATGTTTGGCTAACATTAAGTGTAATCAAAATTAAAAGCACTGCCTAGCTAAATGTTGAAAGCCGTATGACAAACTTTGTTACCTGCTTTATCTAGGTTTATATCGCAATGAAGATCATGATACACTCAAGCCAAACATAAAGCTAAGTACATGACAAAAAATAACACTTTGCGTGTGATAGATATTAGTGAGCTTAGAACAACCAAAATTAGAGAGAAATAGTTAACATGAGAGCTATATTAATCATTATAGTGATTGCCTTGGTCGTCTTCTTTTTTATGAGAAACTCAGGTAATAAGAAAGCTGCAATAGAAAATATTGCCGCAGGTGAACGGTTTTTAGAAGAGAATAAAAAGATAGCAAATGTTGTTGAAACGGCTTCTGGTTTGCAATACCAAATTTTAAACCATGGTGACGGCACTGCACACCCAAACGCTAGTTCGAAAGTGAAAGTGCATTATCATGGTTCATTATTAGACGGTACTGTATTTGATAGCTCTGTAGAACGAGGTGAACCCATTAGTTTTGGTTTAAATCAAGTGATATCTGGCTGGACTGAAGGGGTTCAGTTAATGGTTGTTGGGGATAAATTTAAGTTCTTTATTCCTTCAGATTTAGCTTATGGTAATAGAGCCGCAGGGAAAATAGCACCGGGATCAGTGCTTATTTTTGAAGTAGAATTATTAGAAATTCAATAGCTTTATCTTACTTTCCTATGAGGTGTAATTGACTAACGCAGTATTACGCATTTACCTACGCTAACGTATTACAAACCACGTTGCCACTCTTGTCTTAAATTAACCTCATTGGGTTGTTTTAAGGCAAGTCTTACTTGACTTAGTAGCGCCGCTTTATCGTCGCCCAATACGCCTTTTAGCACTAAGTAATTTGACGCATGATCTGAGCGGAAAATGGTTTGTTTTAACGTTAATTGTGTTAATAGTATTTCCATTTCGGTAAATAGTTCATGCTGGTTTAATTGCCTGAAAGGCTGCAGTGAAGCTTGAGTAAATTTACTAGCAAAGCGCTCTTCACCTAACGGAAAACTTACTACAAGTGTTGATAAAAAGTTCGGTTGAGCTTCGTTCATTAATTTAGCTGAGTTGATTGCATGCTGACGAGATAATTCAGGGCCGCCAAGGCCGTTTAAAATCATTACAGAGCTTTTCATTCCTGCCTGCTTTATTTTATTTAAAGCAATGAGTGAACTTTGATAGGTTTCGCCTTTTTCAATGAGTGTTAGTATTTGGTCATCACCACTTTCACAGCCTACATACATCAACTTTAGCCCTAAGGTTTTTAATTCAGCTAATTGTTCTACTGTTTTGTTACTGAGGTTTCTAGGTAAACAATAACTTGATACTCTGCCAACTTGCGGTAAATATTGCTTTATTAAAAGTAAAATTTCTTTTAAACGGTTAAAAGGCAACATCATGGCATCACCATCAGCAAGGAACACACGCCTCGTGGTAATGCCAGAATTGGCTACGGCAATGATTTCTTGTTCAATTTGATCAATTTTTTTAGGCCTAAATTTTTTATTTTCAGCCGTATACATATCGCAAAAAGTACACTTATTCCATGAGCAACCGTTAGTTACTTGCAATATTAAGCTTTTCCATTCACTTGGAGGACGAAATACGGGTTCTATATAACTTATTGGGTACATGGTTTTCCTGAATCAAAGTAGTATAAGTAGTTAGGTTTGAATAACTGCGTATAAAGATTTATTTAAGTATACCGATATTTTTTGAGGGCAACTATCCCCAATCAAGTAAACGATTTTGTCCTTCAATTTTAAGTATATCAGTAATGTCTTGCGACATTTCAATAACCCCTTTGTAATTATTTTCTTCATCTCTAATGGCAAAGTAACGAATATGAATTTTGCGATCTTTGAAATTAATCCAAAATTCAGCTTTGTCCTGTGTACCTTTTTTAAACGCTTCAAGTATTTGTAATACGGTATCGACAGATTTAGGAGGATGACAAAACTTAACTTCTCTACCAATCACACCAGCTGAGCGTGGAAATACACGATTCTCGCCACGATTGTAAAAAATAACAATATCATTTTCATCTACATAGGTAAGATCAACAGGCATAAATTGCAACATTAAATTAAGCTGCTCACCAGTCATGTAACCTTCATTTAAACGAATACGATCTTCAGTAGAAAATGGTAAGCGTTTCTTTTTACGATCTTCGCCAGGGTGAATATATTCTACAGGGGGATAAGGCGTAGGTTCTTCAGGTAACATCCAACCAATTTCAATATCACCTTCTCGCATTTCTTTCCATTCATCTTCTGACAGTAATTCAAGCGCATTAGGAAATAGCCGTATTTCTTCAATATGCATTAATCCCTGTAAATCATCAATAATTTCGTAAACAATATCCCCTATTGTAGAAAATTCTTTTGTTTCAATGTCAGCTCTAATTGCTCTAAAATGATCGCGAATTTTATCATGAAAAGCCCACATGCCTTGGCTTGGTCCCGTCCAACCATGCTTTTCTAAATAAGGGAAAAGTTGATTTTCTTTGCGGGCAAAACGTTTTTCAATTTCAGACAATTGGTTAAAAATATTAAAGAAAGTTTCAAAGTCAGTGTTGATATCTGTGTTGACTAATTGTTGCAGTAAGGCACGAATAAGAACATTTTCTTCAAAATAAACTTTTACAGGGTGACCATCACTAAGTTTGTTTGCATATTGTGGAATTTCATTCATATTTTGTAAATTGGCGTTAAGTACACAAGAAATAAATTATCAATTAAATGGTCTTAACTGCTATTGAGTTAGATCATTAATTTGGAAATGAAGGAAGGATATTTTAACTATTTTTATCGAAAAATGCGTTAAGTGGTAGAGCACTACTAAAGGTAGTGCTTAGTTTCTAATGTTTAACTGGTTTGCTGAGAATTATAAGCAATTTATTTAGACTGAAACTCCTTTATGCACTTCTAAATAGTGTACTTTGTTGTACAATTGGTTGATGAATTACACCTTGACTAGTTGGCTCAATAACTATGTCGTGGATAGACATTCGTCGACAATACTTTTTAATTATCTGCAGATCTTGATTACTGAATTGCTGTAGATCTTTTTGCATCATGCCATCAATGTACGCATTATTTCCATTTAATTTTATATTAGCGATTGCGCTATACGGCTCTCCATAATTTTGTACACGCAAAGCTCTAACCATTTTTACTTCAAAAACCCAATTATCTATTTGAATATGTTGATTAACTATATTGTTCATTGGCATCTCTTTACTGTTATAAAAATATAGGCTTACTATGGCTTTTTTGCCTATTAATTTATTTGTATTGTTTAATAAAACGAATACAAGTCGAAGTAAAAAACCGACTGCAAAGTTGGGAGGCAGCCGGCAAAAAATAGGAGAACCATTTTTTAATTTTTACAATTAAATTTTTCTTTTTGCTACATTGAATGCTTTGTCATTCACAGCGACAAAATAAGCATTGAATTCTTCTTCATCAATGTTTTTATCTTGATTCGTGTCTATTTTAGCAAATTCTTCTTGAAGGAATTGGCTATGTTCAACTGACACTTCAGCTTCGCTTAACATAGCATCATTGTTAGTATCAAGTGATTCTAATAAGGCGGGAAAGGTTTGCTGTTTGTCAACTTCAGCAGCATTAGCTTGAGCATTTTCCATTGTTTTGCTTACTTTATCATCAGCGTTAACGAAACTAGATGCAAGGGCAACAGAGAAAACCATTGCAGAGACTTTAAATAAACTAACATTTTTCATTTGAGATCCTTTTTTGTTACTCTCGCTGAGCGGGAAATAACTTAGTAAACTTGGTATTATTAATACATAACAAAGCGGATAAATTTGGCCTACGTGTATTTAATATTGATTCAACGTTAAACCATTTAGCTTTGTTATGCGCCCAATCAGTATAAAGCACGTATTGTGCCAAAGTTGTAACTCATTGTATTTGTTGTTTTTATTTTGTTTTGTTTGCTTGTAAATCGTTATTATTGTCTCCATTTGGCAACAGTTAAATGTATTAGATAAATTTTTAAAGCATAAAATGCTGTTTGTTTAAATAAAAGTATTATAAATCAGTAACTAATAAATAATTATTCCAAAAATGTTCTTGTCTCTAATTAGAGACATTATTGTGTTTACTATTAAAATGTCTTAAAAAGGCGTTAATTAATTTTAAGGGGTTGCTCGACGTGCTTTGGCTAAATCAATTGTTGATAAAGTTTGGAAATACAATAAACCAAGTAAAACCACTATCGATTAAAAAGCTTACTTTTTTAGGGTTTACGCTTGTCGCACTGCCTTTAGTCTTTGGTTTATTGTATAGTGCCAACCAAGTGAACCAGCTGTCTAAACAAGGGGCTGGTGCTATTTTTGCTGTAGCAGAGTTAATTAATACTAATCAAAAAATAACGAATACTTTAAAAAAAATGGAAAGGTATGCTAGTCAATTTTTAGTTTTACAAGATTATGAATTAATTGATAAATACAGCATTGAACAGCAAGTATTGTTGACCACCAATGATGAATTATCTCAATACAACGACGAAAAAATAAAGCAACTGACCGCGCAATTCTCTCAGGCTATTCTTCACGTACATCAAGGAATAATAGAACCTTTAGACAAGGGTGATAACCAAGGGGGAAGTACAACATTAGAAAGTTTACAAAAACAGTTTAAACAATTGATAAATATTAATGAAGAAATTAATACGCGTAGTAGTGAGTTAATTAATCAACAAGCAGAAGAAATTAAAAACTCAACAGCGCAAGTGAGTCATACTCTGTTAAAAAGTTTATTTATCATTCCTATTTCTTTATTTATTGCAGGTTTTTTTATTATTTTGATTACCAAACCGCTTAAACAACTCACGTTGAAAATTCAACAATTACAACAAGGGAACTTTCAACAAGATTCTGATTTAAAAGAAGAACCTGTTGCTGGTTTTGTTGAAATTTTAGAAATTAATGACGCGTTAAATCGTATGGAAAGTAGACTGCATGCCCTAGAGTTACAAAAGTCTAGTTTTATTAGGCATATTTCCCATGAATTAAAAACACCATTAGCAGCAATAAGAGAAGGCACGGAGCTGATGTATGACAACAGTGTTGGAGCACTTAACAGTGATCAGCAAGAAGTGACTAAAATTATTCGTAGTAGTACAACACGTTTACAACGGTTAATAGAAGAATTACTTAACTTTAATATTGTTTTAGACTCAACGAGTTTGCAAGATAAAGAAACCATTAATTTTTATGATCTTATTGAGCAAGCATTAAGTGAAAGAACGTTGGATATTAAGCGTAAATATATAACAATTGAGAAGCATTACCCCCATATCACCATAGAAAGTAATGCCAAGCAACTTAATGTTATTATTGATAATTTATTATCTAATGCGATTAAATATTCTCCTGAATTTGGTGTGATTTCTTTGTTTGCCTCAATGAATGAACACGAATTAGTATTTTCAATTTCTGATCAAGGTGACGGCATAAAACCTGAGCAGCAAGATAAGGTGTTTGATGCGTTTTATCAAGGTACACCAGCGAAAGATTATAATATAAAAAGCAGTGGTCTTGGTTTAACGATTGTTAAAGAGTTACTAATGCGGCTAAATGGTAGTATTACACTTGAGAGTAAAACAGAACAGCCAAGTGGTACAACAATGAAAATTTGTTTAAAACGCATTATCAGTGGAGATAAATAATGAATTTAATGTTAACAAGACTTAATAGGTTGATTGGTTTAGTTGATAGATGTTGTGTCGGTTTACTCCAGCGTATTTTCGTTATACTTGTGAGTTTTTGTCTATTGGCATGTCAGACAACCCAACAATCTCCCAGCAAAGTTGTCGCGTTAAATACCGTGAATTTTGGGCAATACTATTTAGCGCTAAAAAACTTATCATACAACGAATTAGAAAATGAAATACAGCAACAAGAATTAAAAAAGCTAGAGGGCAGCATTGAGGCTGAAATTAATTTAATACTGTTACACAGCTTACCTAACTCACCAACCCATAATGTTTATTCGGCTAAATCGAAACTTAATGAACAGCTGAAACTACACCAAAATTACTATTTAAGCTCAGACGATAAAGCGTTTATTTATTTGCTTAAAGATCAACTGAATCAGCAATTATATTTATTTCAACAAGTGATTAATCAACAGCTTGAACATGATAAACAAATGTCAAAAAACAGAATTAAAGAGAAAAAGTTGCTTAATACAATTGCCGCATTGGAGTTAACGGTTGCACAGTTAGACGACAAAATAATTCAGCTAAAAAATATTGAACAAACCATTAGTGAACATGGGCAGTAAATTATGAAAGCAGCACAATTAGCTAACAGTAAAGCGCAAGACAGTATGAGTGAAAAAACACTTACACAAGAAAAAATTCTTATTGTAGATGATGACCCGAATTTATTACGGTTATTGGGTATTCGTTTATCTGCGGCAGGTTATTTAGTTGAGTCTGCCGCCAATGCAAAAATAGCCCTTGGTATGTTAAAAAGCTTTCATCCACAGTTGGTCATTAGTGATTTGCGCATGGAAGGTATGGATGGTATGGCTTTATTTGAACAAATTCGTCAACAATCTCCCAATTTACCCGTGATCATTATGACTGCTCACGGCACTATTCCTGATGCAATTAATGCGACTAAACAAGGGGTATTTAGCTTTTTAACTAAACCTTTTGAAAGTCAGCAATTACTTGAAACTGTAGAGAAAGCTATTCAATTACAGCCATTAAGTACTAAAAATGAGAGTAAACAAGATTTATGGCGTACTAAAATTATTAGTCGCAGTGCTATTATGGAATCGCTTTTACAACAAACCAAACAAGTTGCTGTGAGTGATTTTAGTTTATTAATTCATAGCGAAAGTGGTACTGGCAAGGAGTTGCTTGCTAAAGCCATTCATCAAGCAAGCCACAGGGCAGACAAGCCCTTTACGGCCATTAACTGTGCCGCTATTCCTGAACAATTATTAGAATCAGAGTTATTTGGTCATGTAAAAGGTGCTTTTACTGGCGCTGAAAAAAATCATCAAGGGTTATTTCAAGCAAGTGACGGTGGCACGCTATTTTTGGATGAAGTTGGTGATATGCCAATGAGTTTTCAAGTTAAGCTGTTACGGTCACTGCAAGAAAAAGAAGTGCGTCCAGTTGGTAGTACGCAAGCGATTAAAGTTGATGTAAGAATAATTTCTGCCACACATAAAAACTTACAAGAAGCGATAAAAGAAAAAACGTTCAGAGAAGATCTTTATTATCGATTAAATGTTGTAGAGTTAGAATTACCGCCTCTTGCTCAGCGCCGCGAAGATATTCCATTACTTGCACAACATTTTTTAAATCATAGCAATCATCAAACCAGCCTTGAAATTAATGGCTTTTCACAAGAAGCAATGGAAATTCTTATTGCTGCCCCTTGGCCTGGAAATATTCGACAACTACAAAATGTTGTAGAACAAAGTGTTGCTTTGTCTAGAGAAAATATTATTGTTGCGAGTTTAGTTAAACATGCTCTGCGAGATGAAAGTAGTGCGTTACCGTCATTTCAACAAGCAAAAGATGAATTTGAACGTGATTATTTAGCCAAGCTACTAAAGCTTACCGCAGGCAACGTTTCACAAGCGGCAAGAATTGCCCAACGCAACCGTACAGAGTTTTATAAATTACTGAACCGTCATCATTTAACAGCAGAATCATTTCGAGAAGAAGATTAAAATTACGGTTTTATTTGCACAAAATGTAAGCTGACCTTTCCTTGCACTTGCCAAGCACAGCTAACGCCTTGAGGTACAAAAAGTGCCTCGCCTACATTAATTTTGTTTTTTTCTCCTTGTTCATCTGTACAAACAAGGCAACCTTGCTTTATTAAAATAAATTCATTGTAGGGGAAGTTAATAATACCTGTTTTAAAGTCATTTCCTTGCCATACACCTGCAGTAAATTTTTGGTTGTGACTTTGGTATTGCATTTTTTTAGCAAAACCATCTGATGTTTCTTGCCAGGGTGGGGTGCTATCTTTATCAATTGCTACAACGTGTTTTTTTATAAGTGCTACTGAACTATCTGTTGTTAATCTAGGTTTGTAAATAACAAAATACTTTTTAAAGTCGTGTTGTGGAAGACATTGATATGAGTAACTGTGTGGAATTATAAAGCTATTCCCTTTAGTAACGGTTTTCATTTTATGTGTTTGGTCATTTTGAATTTTAATACTACCATCAATGATTGAGATAAACTCATCGTAAGCACAAGGTAGTGAGGTTTCTATAATGTCAGAACTACTGCCAATACCAACGTATAAACCTAATTCTTTATCATGGTAATAAACATGGGGACTTAGTAATGATTTAGTTAATTTTATAATTTGCTGTTTTGACATAATATGTTTGTGATTTAAACCTGTATTGTTAGTTTAACTTAGTGACATTTTATTGTTTATATTTGTTCTGTTGTATTAATTATGTACTAGTGTTGTATTAATATTGAACTAAAAAAGTAGAAAGACATTAATATAAATAGCTGTTAATATCCGCGGCATATTTTATACATATCTACTTTACCAACTATCGCTATTTATAAGAACCACGTCCAAGCGCAGATTACACCTTAATTAATCTATTTTAATTATTTGTTTTTTAACAAGTAATGCTGAGAAACTCAATGAATAAAATTTTTTCTTTACTTGCATTAAGTTGCTTGTTGTTCAAGTACCTAATAGATGTGACTATACATGACCTTATATAAAGAATGTTATTTAGATAATGATTCATTACTATTTGAGCCGCTGTTTGAATTAATTTCAACGGATATTATTGATAAAGGCTATAGTATTCGACCTTATGCATTACCTGAAAGTTTAACCTTATTGTTATTGCAACATATTACGACCATGCCAGAAACTAACTTTAAACGCGCAGGTATTGGTAGAGCACAAGATCATAATATTAATAACTTTATTCGTACAGATGAGATTTGTTGGATAACAGGAAATAGTGATGCAGGTCGTGCTTGGTTAGCGTGGACAAAATCATTGCAAGCTTTTTTAAATAGGCGTTTGTTTCTTGGATTGTTTTCTTTTGAGAGTCATTTTGCTCATTATGCCAAAGGTGATTTTTATAAAAAACACAAAGATGCTTTTGTAGGAGAAGGTAACCGAGTGCTGACTATTGTGGTGTACCTTAATCAAAACTGGTCTGTTGATGATGGTGGTGAGTTGGTGATTTATGATAAAAATTTACCATCTTCTTTGGTTGTTGATAATAGAAAAGTGACTGTTATACCTGGTTTTGGCACAATAGTTGTTTTCTTAAGTGAAGAATTTGTTCATGAAGTCTTGCCTGCCAAAAGAGATCGTTACTCTATTGCTGGCTGGTTTCGCTTAAACAACAGCGTGGCTAATAATATTGATCCACCCAGTTAATGGCATATAGCTGAGGATAAGTGGCTTGACTTCATCAACTCATGGTTACTTAATCAAGCTTAAAATTTCCTTAAACTCTGGCACTCTACAGTCTTTAACAAGTTCATAAAGGCACATTTCTAGGCTAGTGGTGTCGAGACCTCTACTGGTTAATTTAGCCATGGCTAAATTTTTATTAGCGAATGTGCGTGAAGATATACAGTCACAAACGATTTGAATATTTAAGCCAGATTGAAACAAATGTAATGCCGTTTGGTAAACACAAATATGAGCTTCTATACCACAAATAAGCCATGTATCTACGTTCGACGCACTAATTTCATTCATAAACTCTGGTGTGGCGCCCGCATTAAATGTATATTTAGTGATTGGATTATGGGTGGGCAATACAGTACTTAGTTCAGTAACAGTTTCACCAAGTTTTTCAGGGTTTTGCTCTAGAAATATAATGGGTAAACCAAGCGCATTCATACCACGAATTAGTTTTTCACAATTTGATATTAATGTGTCACTATCATGTACCAAACGTGCAAGCTTTCCTTGTATATCAACAACAATAAGACCTGTATTTTCTTGCTTTAGCATAAATGTTCCTTAAATAGAGGCGTTGGGCTCTGTAATTTTAAGTGGCAGACTATTGAGTAATTTAGCAGATAAATGGGTAATTAAAAATGATTAATCTTTTGGTATAATACAATCCTTCTAATAAAGAACTAAACGGTTACTATGCTAAAAAAATTAAGTACCTTAAATGAGGTTTATCATTATTTAGACAGTTTGTTTGAACAGAATGTTGACAGTGATACCTTATTTGCAAGCGGTTATCTTCGAGGTTTTATTTCGTTGGCGGCAAATGATGGCGATGATGAGCAACAAGTTATATCGGCTCCTTTAATTGAATGGGTTTCAAATAAACTGGCTGGCGCAAAAACAGAACTTAGCCCACAAGATAATGTGATAGTGCAAAATTTTTGGTTAAGTTTACAGCAAAAAATACAATAGCCAGTAGCGGATAGTGATTAATACCCGTTGCATTAGCACAATAAGGCTAATTCTTCTGTACTTATTGACAAGCTACATCCGTGTAGCATAGCTGATAAAAGGGCAATAAACTCCCTTTGAGAGAGAAGTATCATTATGGCTAAGTATTACTTGCTGATATGATTTAAGTAGGGCTAATAATTATGATATAAGCCAAATTCTTGCTTTATTTTAATATTTTGATTATTGGCCCATTGGTAATATTCTTGTTCTGCTAATTCACTTGCCGCGGCCTTATCTAATAGTATGATGGCATTTTCATGCATTTGTAATGCTGAGGCAGGGCACATAGCTGAAAGAGGACCTGTAATCATGTTTTTTACTGCGTGCGCTTTATTTTTCCCTGTTGCCATTAATAAAACGTATCTTGCATCTAGAATAGTAGCTATTCCCATGGTCATGGCTAGCGTTGGCTGAAATTCATTATCGTTAAACAAACGTGAGTTATCTTTGAGTGTTTGTTGTGTTAACGTTTTTATACGGGTGCGTGATGCTAAGCTTGATGTGGGTTCATTAAAACCAATATGACCATTAGCGCCAATACCTAATATTTGTAAATCAATACCGTTAGCTTGTTTGATTTTTTCTTCATATGCCAAACCTTGTTCTCGTGGATTTTCACCTTGATTACAGATAGGTAAATAGGTTTTAGTTTTGTCTATATCAACATGATCAAATAAGTTTTCATTCATAAAATGTCGATAACTTTGTGCATTGTTAGCATCAATACCTAAGTATTCATCTAAATTAAAACTGGTAGTATTTTTAAAACTTAACTGACCTGCTTGATGCTTCTTAACAAGTTGTTGGTATAGATTTATAGGCGTACTACCTGTTGCTAAACCTAGTACTGGATTGTTTTTTTTATTGATTAACTCAGCTACCCACTCGGCAGCATTTTCAGCAACTTGTTGTGCGTCTTCAAAAATAATAATTTGCATGGTATTCCTTAGAAAAATTAAACTATCATCCCAAAAAGGGATTTATACAACGGAGTCTTTTTACGTATTAGACAACCGATAGTTTCAGTAATCATTGCTTGTTGTTTATGTTAACAGAGCAGCTTAAGGCGGCTTATTATGGCAATGATATTATTCAAGGTGCGTTTGGAAAGTTTACCACATAATTACGTTAAAATAATAAAAAATAGTATTATAAAGGCTATTTTTGATCTAAAAATTACTAAACTCACTAAATTTCTGTAATCAGTGAATAAGTTAAGTGGTACTACCAGTTTAACTGTGGCACACTTAATCATCTTATTTCAGTAAATATGGTAAATATTATGGGCAGTTCTAGAGTAAATTATAAGGTTGAACAAAGTATTGCATATGTCACGTTAAATCGAGCTGATAAGCATAACGGACTAGACAAGCAAATGATTGTTGACTTGGTACAGGCAGCAAAAAAAATAAAGAAAGATCGATCAATTCGTTGTGTTATTTTACAAGGAGCAGGCTCGTCATTTTGTGCTGGCTTAGATTTTAGTTATGTGTCTAAAAACCCTAGTATCATTGCGCAATTTTTCATAAAACTGCCTTGGCGTAAAGACAATATGTTTCAGCGTGTAGCACATGTTTGGCGAGATTTACCTATGCCAGTAATTGCTGTGGTGCATGGTAATTGTTTTGGCGCGGGAATGCAGATAATTTTAGCGTGTGATTACCGTATTGCCAAACCAGATACAAACTTATCAATACTTGAAATGAAGTGGGGATTAATCCCTGATATGAGTGGTATGGCAACCCTTTCTAGATTGACGCGTGTTGACATAGTTCAAGAGCTTACGATGACAGGGCGATTCTTTAATGGTATTGAAGCGAAAGAATATGGCTTAGTGTCGAAGGTGAGTGAAACGCCTTTAGTTGAGGCACAGGCTCTGGCAACGAAAATATGTCAGCAAAGCCCCGATGCTATTGCAGCAACTAAATACATATTCAAGAAAACTTGGAAAAAAGATACGCGTGCGGCATTGTTTTGGGAACGAATGACACAACTTCGGTTGTTGGGGAGAAAAAATCAACGTATTGCAATGAAAAATGGTTTAGCAAAGAATAAACAGCCAAAATCTTTTATTGACCGAAGCAGTTTTTAATGAAAAATTGCGGTAATGCAAAGTAAGCTTTATTTAGAATAAGTGATTTAATGCTTTTCTAATTTGCCATAATGACAGATTAAAATGCCATTATTTGTGTGGTTTGATATAATGCGGTCATTGTAAAATAAGGGTTAATAATAAGAATGCCATCTATAAGTCGTAGTGCACTGGTTATGTACAGTGTCGATCAAATGTTTCAATTAATAAATGACGTACTTGCTTATCCTCTTTTTTTGCCTGATTGTAGCAACAGTAAAATTATTGCTGAAGATAATAGTTCAATGACAGCAGCACTGCTGGTTTCTAAAGCAGGATTAAAAAAATGGTTCACTACAAAAAACACATTAGTTTCTAATGAACAAGTAGAGTTAGAGCTAGTTGATGGCCCTTTTAATAAGCTGCAAGGACGCTGGCTATTGACCCCTTTGTCAGAAGAAGCGTGCAAGGTTAGTTTAGAACTTGAGTATGAGTTTTCGAACAAAATGTTTGATCTTGCCTTTGGGCGAGTATTTAATCATTTAACTAACAATATGGTGCAAGCGTTTACACAAAGAGCTAAAGACGTTTACGGAGTGAAAATTTAAATGGAAACACAATCTACTAATAAAATGATTCAAATTGAGGTGGTTTATGGGCTTGCCCATAAGCAAAAACTATTGTCTTTACCTGTTGCAGAGGGAACAACCGTTGAACAGGCTATTAAAGAATCGGGCATATTAGCGCTGTTTCCAGAAATTGATCTAACTAAAAATAAAGTAGGGGTTTGGAACAAAGCGGTTAAGTTATCAACGGTTTTGGATGATCTTGATAGAGTTGAAATATATCGTCCTTTAATTGCAGACCCTAAAGAAGTAAGAAAACGTCGTGCAGAAAAAGCGAAGCTTGAAGGTCGTGCGGATAAAACAACTGGCGGTAGAGTTAATCCATTAGCCAAAAAAGAATAAGCCCAGCAAATACTGGGCCTATTGGTTAATTTAGAGTTCTTAAAACTAAATTAAAAAAGCATTATTTAGATGCTTTTAGTCGTATTGGATGTGTTAATGGTAAAACAAGTTTAGCTAAAAAACTTACGTCGTAAAGCCAATAACCCCATGATACATAAAAGGCCATTAAAGCTGATACTTGCTCCTTGACGAGTAACTTTGTCTTCCTCTTCTTCTGTACTACAAACCTCACTATCATCAGGTGTTGGCTCAAGGCTAATTGCCCTAACAACATCTTCAGTTAATGGATTGCCATTCCTATCAAGCATAATATTACCTTCTGCATCGCGGCGACTTGCCTTTAAAATTGCTGTTGCTGAGATTATACCTGCATCGTTTATACTATTAGCTTCAATAATATTGTAAGTTAAACGTATTGCACACGGAATTGTTTTGTTGAGGTTGGTAAAAATATCGTTATTCATATCGTAAACAAACGCCGCAGTTCTACGGGGGGTACTATTACCTTCATTGTGGGTTTCTATTTCCCCATTACCCACTATAAAATTACTATTATTAATGGCATGGGCAGTACTTTCTGAGCCAGAAAAGAAATCATCAGGGGTTATCATGTTGATTTCTTCTTGTGGCACATTGGTATTAACATAGAAAAACTTTTTAACAGCCTTGCCCCCAATTGCTTTAGTAATATAACCAACAGCAATACCTGCATCGTTGATATCATAAGCTCTTGAGGTACCATTATTGTCATGGTCACCACTAAGGTCGATAACATCACCACTTTTATAAACAACAGCATATTGATAGCCGCGGCTTTGGTCTTCGCTTGGCTCAGTGACGGTTTCATCAAAAAAACCATCGGCATAACCTACAGCTGTACCGTTAGAATTGATTGCGAGGGCGTAGCTTGAAAAAGTGCGTTCATCATCTTCATGAGGGGTTACCAATAAACCTAGCTCTTCAATGATAGGGTTACCGTTAGGGTTTAATGTCGCCTTAATCGCCATGGTATGGTAAGGATCGCTAGTAGATTTTAATTGTTGTTCGCCAATACAAGCTTCTAATGACATTGTGGCAGGCACTATATCAGAATCGGCACAACCGTCTGATTCACTTTCAATAACATCACGGAATGTTTGGTTGAGTTTATAACTGCTAAACCCTACAGCGATACCTGCGTCATTAACATCTGTTATAGCTGATGTACCACCGCCATATTGTGTTTCTAACGGAACTAGTTGATGAACCTGAGTACCTTGATTATAAGAATAAAAACCTCTTATGCCATGTTCTCTAAGCCAAAAAACATGATCGTTTTCATTTGAATCTGTAAATGTGTCAGTGGGTAAATAAGGGGCTGTAGCAGTACCATAAACAATACCACTATTGGTCATTCCACTGATGATATCAACCGTAGAGCGGGTTAGTGCTTCTGTACCTTCGAACGGTGTATCCCACAAATTTAGCGTTTGGGTAATACCGCTAATGTTTGTCATGGCAATTGTATCGCCAACTTTTTGGTATTCTATATTTAATCCTTTACCTGAGCTAGTGTTTTCTAACCATTTGATAACCCAACTAAAATCATTCGGTGTTGGGTTTCCTGCGATTAATGCATCAACATCTTCAATGTTATTTAATTCATGAAGTTTTAGGTAGTTATTAGCAGCAAATACTCGAATAGAAACAAAGTCATCATCATCAAGATATTCAAATTGAATTGGAAAATTATAACTATCGGTAGCAGATATAGCGATATCACCATTGTCATTTTGATGCTGAGAGTAGGTGTATTTTTGATTCGCTACTTCACCATTATCTATTAATTGGTAAGTAGCGGCATTAGCGCTACTGACACTTAAAACGCCGCTAATGGTTAGGGCGCTACTAATGCTTAAGGCAATAATATTCTTGACTGTTTTGCTCATTCTACTACTTAACTCTTTTTGATTGTTGGGAAAAACGTTAGGCTGTTGTGATTAAATTTCGTCTAACTCTTGCCATCTTGTGTAGGCAATGTCGAGTTTTGACTCATTTTCACTCAGCTGGTTCAATATTTTTTTCGTGTGCTTTTCATCTTGACTAAAAAAATCACTTTGATTTACTTGTTCTTGTAGTTCAGAAATTTCAGTTTCTAAGTGCTCTATTATTTTTGGTAGCTCTTCTAGTTCTTTACTTTCTTTAAATGACAGTTTTTTCTTTGTTGCTTGTGGCGCTTCTTTATTAGTTGCAGAAACTGACTTTTGCTGTTTTTCTTTTTGATTTACTGCGGATAAATGAAGCAGGCGTTGCTCTTCTTTTAAAGCTAAATAATCATCAACGTCATCATAACCACCCACAATTTGATTAATCTGGCCTGTGCCATCAAAATAAAGACAGGTATTTACACAGTTATTAACAAAATCACGATCATGGCTGACTAAAATAACGGTTCCTGAATAATTTGCAACAACTTCTTCTAATAACTCTAAGGTTTCAATGTCCAAATCATTGGTGGGTTCATCGAGAATCAGTAAATTACTTGGACGTAAAAACAGTCTGGCTAGTAATAATCGATTTTTTTCTCCACCCGATAAAGCTCGAACAGGGGTACGCGCACGTTTTGGGCTGAAGAGGAAATCTTGTAAATAACCCAGCACATGACGAGGTTTACCGTTAACTACAACTTCTTGTTTTCCTTCACCGACAATTTCTTGTACGGTTTTGTTTATGTCGAGTGCCTCTCGATGTTGGTCAAAGTAGGCAATTTCTAAGTTCACACCTGAACGCATTTTACCGCTAGTAGCTTTTAATTTCTCCATTATAAGCTTAATTAACGTTGATTTACCTGTGCCGTTAGCACCAATTAAAGCGAGCCTGTCGTTACGGTTGATGAGTAAATTTAGTTTATTAATGACTACTTTATCACCAAAGGCTACAGTAACATCTTCCGCCTCAAATACAAGCTTACCTGAACGATCGCCTTGGCTTATGTTCATGGTGCTTTGGTTACGTACTTCACGGCGTGCTTTACGTTCTAAACGAAGTTTTTCTAATGAGCGAACTCTACCTTCATTACGTGTGCGGCGTGCTTTGATCCCTTGGCGAATCCATACCTCTTCTTCAGCTAGTTTTTTATCAAATAGTGCATTTTGTTGTTCTTCTACTTGAAGGTCATGCTGTTTTTGTTCGATATATAAATCATAATCGCCGGGGTAACTTTTTAGTTGGCCACGGTCAAGATCTAAAATACGTGTAGACAAGCCGCGAATGAAGGCTCTATCATGGCTGATGAAAATGATGGTGCCAGCAAAGTCCTTTAAGAACTTTTCAAGCCATAACACGCTCTCAATATCTAAATGGTTGGTTGGCTCATCAAGTAATAGGATATCAGGGTTTGTAACGAGTGCTTTTGCGAGTGCTAATTTGCGCAACCAGCCCCCAGACAAATCACAAATTCTAGCGTCAGGATTCAGTGATAATGTACTCATTGCCTGTTCAATGCGTTGTTCGTCTTGCCATGCACCTGCTTGTTCAAGCTCATCTTGAACTTTAGCTAATTTGTTTAGGTTTTTTTCGCTTGGATCTTCACCAATTAAATGAATTAAACTATGGTATCTGCTGAGTAAATCAGCATTTTCGCTTACACCTTGGGCAACATAATCAAATACACTTAAATCAGATGATTCGGGTGGATCTTGCTCTAACATTGCTAATTGCATGGTGTTAGATTTTAATATTTGGCCGTCATCTAAGTTTTGTAATCCCATTAATACTTTCATTAATGTTGATTTTCCAGCACCATTGCGACCGACTAAACAAATACGTTCGCCAGTTTGCACGCTTAAATTTGCTTTATCTAAAATTTTCTCTTCACCAAAAGCGAGTTCGCCGTTAGCTATTCTTAATAATTCCATTAGTTTTTAAACTCTTATGCGTTAACTCTGATTAAGTTAACTAGGTATATGTTAATTATCACAGTGTTAACTGGGTAAGTTGTTCTTGGGTAAACGGCCAAAATAATTTTTGGTTTAATGCTGGATTCTCAGGGTTTAATTTTTCTATTACTGGAATATGTACGCCATAAAGTTCAACTAATGTTTTGCTTTCATGGCTGACCCTTTCCTGATCAACAATATCTATCTGATTTAGTTGATTTTCAGGTAATACTCGCAAGCATATAGCTAATGCTTGTTCACATAAATGACAACCTTCACTGCCATATAAATTATACATTGTCATCGTTAATTCTTCTTTTTGTGCTGTTATCATTTTTTCTTTTATCCCTTTCTAGAGACTGACCAACTATTATGGATATGTTTGTTCCTAGAAAAGTCTTGATCACGAGTGACATCAGACATGTTTTTTGCTTGTAAGCCTAAAGCGTCTAGTCCTTCAAAATCCATTTTGAAATTACGTTTATTGTTGGTAAAAAATATTTCGCCACCACGGTTAAGTGATTTTAACGCATCAGCGAGCAACGCAATATGATCCCGCTGTACATCAAAGCTGTCTTCCATGCGTTTTGAGTTTGAAAACGTGGGGGGATCAATAAAAATAAGGTCATACTTCTCGGTATTCTTTTTTAGCCAATCTAAGCAGTCTGCTTGTACAAACTGAAATTTATGGCTGCTCAATTTGTTTAATGCAAAGTTGTCTTGTGCCCAATTTAGGTAAGTGTTCGACATATCCACCGTGGTAATAGACCTAGCACCATGTAATGCTGCTTGTAATGACACTGAACCAGTATAAGCGAAAAGGTTTAATAAGGTTTTGCTTTTTGCTTTTTTTGCCACTATTTGACGTGTTTTACGGTGATCTAAAAATAAACCAGTATCAAGGTAATCCCACAAGTTAATTTTAAATAAAGCGCCATGTTCGTTGATGGTTATTGATTGCTTTGATTTATCAACACGTTGATATTGATTGCTGCCTTTTTGTTTTGCTCGGGTTTTTAATACGACTTTATCAGTTGGCACACTGAGGACTTTGGGAGCCCAATAAATCACTTCTTGTAAACGTTTTGCCGCTTTATCACTATCAATGGTTTTAGGTGGTGCATACTCTTGAATAACTAAGTAGTCACCATAGACATCAATAGCTACATTAAATTCTGGTATATCGGCATCGTAGAGGCGATAACAATCGATTTGATTGGATTTTAACCAGCCTTTTAAACTTTTACGGTTTTTCTTTAATCGGTTAGCAAAGTCACTGTCTTGTTCTACAAAAGAAGATTGTGGGTTAACCGCATCTTTTTCTAGTTGTTTATCATCAACATTGTAAAGTGCTAACTGACAATCTAACGGTCCATTTTTAAATTTATAGCGTTTAAAGCTGGATAACTTAAGCATTGCAAGTAGATCAATATTGGCGGTTAATATAGCCACACGCCAATTAACAAACTGTGCTTTTAATTTTTGACCAAAGAGTACAAAATTTTCTACAAGCTCTGGCAGTTCGCCGATACGCTCGCCGTAGGGGGGATTAAATAAAATGGTACCCGCTTGCGGTGAGGCGCTTGAACCATAAACGTTATTCATATCATTGGTATTTTGGCATTTAAATTCAATAAAACGCTGTAATTTAGCATTTTTGGCATTTTGTTGTGCAGTACTGATAACACGAGGGTCGATATCAATACCAAATACTTTAAGGTTATTCATACTGGCGTGCTCTAATGATGCAGTTGAACTGTCAATCGCATGTTCTAACTGAGTTTGCCATAATTCCTCATCATGCTTTAACCAAGCATCAAAGCCCCAATGCTTTCGTGTTATACCTGGCGCTTGTTTTGTTGCCATGGCAACTGCTTCAATTAAAATGGTGCCTGAGCCACACATAGGGTCAACTAATGGCTTACTAGTATCGTCTAACCAATTTGATCGTAAAATGAGTGCGGTAGCTAAGTTTTCTTTTAATGGTGCCGCGCCAGAATGTTCACGATATCCACGTTGAAATAGTCCACGACCAGAAAAGTCTAAATAAAGACTGACGTGATCTTTTAAAAGTCGAGCTTGAAAACTAATTTGTGGTGACTTTTTGTCCACATCGGGTCGCTCATGACCTTGTTCTCTAAATTGATCAACAATGGCATCTTTAACGGTTAAACCGCCGAATTGACTATTACGAATTTCTTCACTGTAACCAACAAAGTCTATTGCGAATGTGGTATTGCTATTAAAATGCGCTAACCAATTAATTGTACTGGCCGTTTTAAATAATTCATCTTTGTTTTTTGCTTCGCCTTCCCCCAGTTTTAACATGATGCGTGTGGCTAAACGTGTCCATAAACAAATTTTATAGCCGAGCGCCATAGAGGCAGAAAAATAAACACCTTCAGGCTTTTGCGTTACTTCACTAGCGCCAAGTTTTTTTAATTCATCTACGAGTAAAACCTCAATACCAGGAGAGGTGAGGGCTAAAAAGTGTTGCATGGGCGCTGTCATTGTGTGGTTCCAGAAAAAACATTGCTGTGATTATAACGAAAGTACGGTCACACATAAACAAAAGTTAAAGCTAATGTTTGTAAATAGCCTACAAATAAGACATAACGCAGAACATTTGACCGAATAGGTAATTTTTTTAAAAAAGCACTTGCTTTCTTAAAGCTCTATCCTTACTATACGCCTCGATTTCAGGGAGAATATCTTTGGAAGCTTCTTACAATATGAAGTAAAATTATTGTGGCTTACCTCAATTGAGGTCATTCGGACGCGGGATGGAGCAGCCTGGTAGCTCGTCGGGCTCATAACCCGAAGGTCGTCAGTTCAAATCTGGCTCCCGCAACCAATTTTATACCTGTAAAATCAATGTTTTATAACATAATAATCTACAGTAATCCCGTTTTTCCTTAAATTTCAATTTCATAAATCAATTGAAAAGTGTATGACTATTCAATTTTTGACTTTCGGACTATTTTCCTTAACAAAATTTTTATGTCACGAAAAAACGTGACATAAATGGTTATGAAAAGTGAAATTTAGAAGCTGTAATTCAAACTGAAATGTACTCGATCTTCACTTTTAAACTGACCAAATAACCCTTCGTTGTTACCGTAAAAAGCATCGGCTCCGAATGTCAGTATTAGTACAGACGAATATTGATGGTTGATGGAAAATTGCAGTAAGCCATCACCACGATTAATTGATTGAATATTTTGTATAGTGGCTGTCCATGTTTCATTCTCAAACGTCTGTTCATAACGAAGGGTGTATTGTATCTCTGTTTGTTTTCTAACGATGTCATCAGAAAAACTAGTTATGTGATTAGCGAAAACCTGACCACTGAGAAACACATTACTAATACCTTGGTAGTCAATACCAAGCACGCCAGCTAATTGTGGAGATACGCGATAATCAACAGATGAGTTTGCCCAATTGGTTAAGTAATGTACGTTTGTTGAGTAGCCTACTTCACTTCTTAAAATAAAATCTCCTAGCGCATTAGACGCGGATATTCCAATTAAGTGTGATCTTTTATAAGCTTGCTCTATTGTCACGTCAAAGTTCGAAATCGAGCGACTGAGCACTGGATTGTCCCTAAAGTGATAAAAATAGACTATGCCAATGTCCCAACCGTCGTTGGTAAACGTACTCAATCGAAACCCAACATCACTATCTTTGATTATTTTTCCACTTGCTTTGGGTTCTGCCAAATTTACTATTTGGTTAGCTGGCGTTGAAGGAACATAGAGTGGCGATGTAAAAGCAAAAGTAGCGCCTGTTCTCAAGTCTGGCAGGTTATCATAGGTTTGATCAGGAACCCACACAGTTTGAAGTTGCCATTGGCCTATACTCGTTTCAATACTTACTGTCCAAAGCGGTATGCGTCTCTCATCAAACTCAGTGAGAATAAACTCTCGATAGTTAAGTGGGTTAACAACGTCTAGCACTCGCAAACCGTCAGATTGTCCCCAAACGACTTGTTGTTTCCCTAGTTTTAAGAAGAAGTCATCTATATACCCATCTATAAAAAATTCTCTCACTTCAAATTCTAAGTAATCATTGATATTCATCCGCTTACTGAGGTCAGATGATGATGGCTCAGTAAATTGTTCAGGCTCTAATTCATCAATAGTTTCAATACGGAGACGATATTCACTATAAAAGCGAAACTTATCACCTGATAGTGAAAAAGAAGGAGTAAGGTTTTGCTCCAATTGAGACAAACCGCTTTCGCTCAAAACGGCTTTTGAATTGAATTCACCTCTAACCTCTGCCACAGCAGGCACACAGAACATAAACAAAACCAATGGGTATATTGCGAAAGCCCACATAACATAAATCCTTATTGTAAACCTCGACGAAGTTGTTGTTGAGTAAACATGTTGTCCCTGATTGCTGTTTTATAATCTATATTAAAGAATGTCATTTTTGTTGAGTGCTTAGTTTTGTGATTTTTAACAGCGATTTCTGTGACCGTCCAATAGCCGTTAATTTGCTTAATATGAGTGTTGTTTATCGTCTTCAAGGAATTACCATTAGTATCCCAATATTCGATTTTTCGAGATATCCAGATGTCAGGATCGATGTAAGTGATAAGGCGGCTGTAGCCTAGCTCAGCCTGAAGCGTATCGGTTTTAGGAGTCAGCTTTACCTTTAGTAGTGTTCGGCCTTCTTCTTCAACACTTCCTAAAAACTCGGTGTTATATTCAGATAAGTCATACTTACCTTCTTTCTTAATCTCTTCGTAAGTGAGGTCGGTTCCAAGGAAGTAATCACCTCTATCAGATGCAGAAATCCGCCTGACTCGTCTTAAGGCAGGAAGATAGAGCCATTGATCATCTTCCTTAGCCTCATCAAAATAGTCAAATGTTAAGAAAGCAGTTCCTCTGACATTCGTGGGATCAGTATAAAAAATAACGGTTTTTTTCTGATCATCATAATACTTTCTAAAACCTTTGGTTTCCTCTATTCGTGTTACTCCACGTCTGTCAGTAAGCGCTATTCGAAAGCTTCGTGTTACTTGCTGGCCATCGTCTCGGTTATTTACATTCGCTACGATGGTTTGGCCGTCCATAACAGAAATATCACTATCCAATTTATTCGACACTGCATTGCTTGAATTTACTTCTTGTGCACCGGCACCTACGGATAATAGCGCCACAGTGAGTAAGGCTTGAAGTTTCATGATTGTTCTCCTTATTTTTTAAGAAACTTGGGTTTAAGTATGATTGCTAACGATGGTACGATTGTTAGGCTTGCAATGAACGAGGTGGTAACTGATAAGGCAACTAATGAACCAAACTTAATCAGTGGCGGTACCTCAGAGGTCATTAGCACACCAAAGCCCAGCGCAATTGCAAGAAAGTTATAAAGAAGTGCACGGCCAGTTGTAGGGTAGAGTGTCTTTAGCGGCTCGACCCAATTATTTTTAGACCCATGTAGTAGCTCTTTCATACGATCTATTGTGTGTATTGCGAAATCGACACCAAGACCGATAGCAATTGAGGCGAACATAGATGTACCTACGCCTAACCAAATACCACCAAAGCCCATTGCTGCGTATATAATAAGGATTGAAAGTCCTACGGGAATTATAGCGAAGAGACCTGCAACAAGTGATTTAAATAGAATTGCTGCCATCAGCACAACAGCAAGTACTGATACAATAACACTTAAAAAGTTTGAGTCTGCTAGGCTGTCAATCCAAACATAGTCAACTTGGATTCGCCCAGTTAAGGTGGCGCTCACACCTTGATCAGAAAATTTATTAGCCAACCACGGCTTCATTTCTTCAACCACTTGTTTATTATTAGTGTATTGATTACTGGCTACGTTAGCTCGAATCAGCGCAAGCCGTCTCTCACCGTCAATTTCTTCTTCAAATTCAGTAGGTTCACCAGATGAGAAATAAAGTAAGAACAATTGTGCTATAAGCTGTGGATCATCAGGAATGCGATAAAACGTATCATCATCTTCGTTAATCGCTTTATTCATCTGTTTAATGTAATCAACAATTGATGATGTACCACCAACTTGAGACAAGGTTTCAAGCTTACGTTGCGTGTCTTCTATTTTGCGCAATAGTTCTGGTTGATATAACCCCTCTACCTCTTCTGATTTTATAAAAACGTCTAGGTAGTATGTGCCGTCCATCAGAGAATTAATTGCTTTATCTGCAATGTAGATATCTTCAGTTTCTTTAAAGTTAGCAATCCTCTCTTCATTAACTGTTACCTGATTAGCCCCAACTAACGCGAAAAAAAACAAAGCGGCACCAGTTAAAATGGAGACGTATGGCTTGCCAAGAATTGCAGCTCCAATAAAAGGTAGAAACTTATTTTGTCGAATTTCTCTAATATCTTTATGCACAAAGCGCATACTGTTTTTTGGCTTGAGAGCACTCAGTAAGGTTGGTAAAACCGTGATTGAAAAGAGCCAAGCAAAAAATACAGATAAAGCACCGAAGAGACCAAAATAGATAACGGGAGGCATATTAGAGGTAATTGCTAGTCCCATGAAACCTGCAATTGTAGTAATGCTGGTAAGTGTTATAGGACGCCAAATTTTTGCCATTGTTTTTGCTACAACAGTCTCACCTGAAGCAGAAGGATCGTTGGCTACTTCTTCATAGTATTGGCTAAAAATATGCACAGAATCAGCAACGGCGATACCGATCATACAGACAATTAAACCATTAGTAATAACATAGAAATCAACTGATAATAAGGCCATTGCGCCGAGAGTACTGCCGGCTGTTAGAATCACAACTACATTGGGTAGAATGATGCCACGGACAGTTCTGAAGCAGATGAGTAGAATCATTGTGATAATGACAGCTGCTAATGGGTTCAGTTTTTTGGCATCATTATCAATATAAGTGGATAAGTATCCAGCAACAGCGCCTTCACCAGCAACAAACAACTCGTCTTCATTACCTCTTGGAGCCAAGTCTAATTGCTGCTTTATAATATGGTAGGTGTCTGATGCTTTTGTCTCATCTAAAAGCTCTGCAACAATGATGGTCGCATTATTGTCTTTTGAGACTAACAACCCCCGATAAAGCTCAAAGTTGTTAATTGCATTTTTAATCCAGGAAATTTTTTCTTCGCTGATTGGTATTGTGTCAATAAATTTTTCGACGGCCATGCCCGTAGAATTTCCAGCGATATTGGACTCGGTCGACAGCGAAGTAATTTTGTCTGGATCTATGTTTTCTTGCTCTAAGAGCATATTTGTTACCCAATCTACCAACTTAAGTGATTGAGGGGTATAGATTCCACTTTTCCCTTTGTTAACTACAGCAATAACTAATGGATCAGAAAGACCAAAGACTTCCTCGACACGTTTATTCGCGATGACTGATGGATTGTTCGGATCAATAAAAGCATCAGAACTAGTGTCTTTCTTAAGAGATGGGATGCCTGTTAATAAAAAGATGAACAGCATGACAACCGGTATGCTAATAATCCATTTTCGATAAAGCATCTTTGAAAAAAAATCAAAGGCGGCTTGTTGGTTTTTCATAAATTCTCTCCATTTCATGTTTTTAGTGTAGTGTATATACACTACGTAAGATAAAAAATTTTACATGCTTATTGTTTAACTATTTCCAGTCGCAAGCTGAGCAATTCTTTGCCAAAGTGACTGCCAAACTCCTTCACCAAGTTGTGATTCAAATCTAGACTGTGCTCGTTCCCATAGTGGGATTGCTTCGTTGAAAAGTGACTCACCTTTGGATGTTAATGAAATCACTCGCTCTCGTCTGTAGCCCTCGGCTCCAAGCTTAATGATTCCTTTTTTCTCTAGTAATTTAAGCGTTCGCACTAGAGACGTTCTCTCCATAGAAAGTGTGTCTGCCATACTCGAAATTGATTGTGGCTTTGTACCTGAAATTATGGCTAGAACCGTAAATTGCGTCACCTTTAAACCTACAGGCCGAAGGACTTCATCGTAATCTCTTGTCAACTTTCTAGAAGCAGCACGCATTCGAAAGCAAGCGCATGTTTGAAGCTTTTTAAATATATCTGACATATCCATCTCCTATGTATATTTTAGATATAACATGTGTATATACACTATGCAAGTAGAAATTGGCACCGATAATAATAAGATCTCGATATTTTTTGTGAACTTAGTTTTTACCATAATTTATTAATAAATGTTTTATGATACTCGTGGTGCATTATTAAAAAAGTTGAAATTGTAAGTTGCTCAACCACTTAGCGTGATATAATGACATCTTCACCAAAAGATTAGTCAAATGAGCAACTTACACGATAGTTATAGCAAAATTCTTAGTCTACTGCACGACATTGAATCAAATTCTTATTTCTTAAATCAAAAGCGAAAACCTAAACTCAACGACACTGAATTAATCGCATTGAACTTAGCAGCTGAATGCCTCGGCATTGATTCAGAGCGCTTTCTTTTCACCCTATTGCCCCAGCCTCTCAAAGCTAAAATTGACCGCACTGTTTATAATAGAAGGCGACGAAAATTAGCCTTTAAAATAGAGTTCTTTAGACAAAAAATTGCCTCCATCGAAGACTATCATGTGATTGACAGTATGCCTTTAGAAGTCTGAAAATACAGTCGCTCATCTCGCACTAAAATATGTCAAGAGAATACAGAAACATCACCGAGTTTTGGTTATTGTGTTGCACAAAAATTACATTATTTTGGTTATAAAATTCATGCTGTTTTCACTGTACAAGGCGTTATTAAAACCTTTTCCCAAGCCGTTAAGCAAAGCGAGAAAGCGAATAGAAACCTTATTTTCTCAGCTGTGCGACCAGTTTATGATCCGACGTAATTATGCTAAATCATTCGATGGGTTTTCAACACGAATATTATCAAAAATAACGGCATTAACACTCATTCAATGGTTTAATCAACAAAATGGAAATAACATTAACAATTTAAAAGTTGCTGTTTCTTAAATGCACCACGGGTTAAATAAACATAACTATATTTATGGAGTGAAATTTTATGTTTAAGAGTAAAAATCATAGAACAAGCTTGAAAAGTTTGATACCACTTTTGTTATGTTTAACACCATGTATTAGTTTTGCACAAGCAGAGCGGTTTAAGTTATTGATAACGGTGGTAATAATGGCCCTTATCACGCTATTGCGGTAACGGAAGATAGTTTTAAAAATTATGTGGTTTATCGACCTGAAAATATGAAGGCAGCGGTAAAAATAAATGGGTAAGCTGTCACTAATGCCAATTGTTTATCTTGCTGGTGGTTCGTTTGTTCGTATGGCAATTAAGTGGCTAGATTGGCAGCTAAAACAAAAAAATGAAAATGCTAAGGTATTTTTAAATAATAAATTAGCGCAATTTCCTAGCTGGACGATGAAAGCCAAAAACTTTTAACTTGGCAGAGATTAATGACAGAAAAAAGCGCGTTAAGTATTACTTAGAAAAGTCATTTATATAAAAACTATTTATATTAAGACTATAAACAAAAATAGACATAAAAATCACGTTATTGTTGATATTAATAATCAACGAGAGAAATAAATAGATGGAATTTTTTAAATGAAAAAAATGGCCTATTTGAGTGCGGTAACTTTATTATTTGTACTTGGATCTTCTACAACGCTTGCTCAAGACCTGAAGAAAGCACAAGTCATGGTTGAACAGGGCATCATTCAAGGCACTACCGAAAAAAATTTAACCGTTTTTAAAGGCGTACCCTTTGCGAAACCGCCAGTAGGAGAACTTCGCTGGAAGGCTCCGCAACCGGCTGAAAAATGGCAAGGTATAAAACATACTACACAATTTGCACCGGCACCAATGCAAGCAGGCGAGCCAGCTTCGGGTAAAAGTGAAGATAGCTTATACCTTAATATTTGGACACCTGCGAAATCTTCAGATGAAAAAATACCTATTTTAGTGTGGATTTATGGTGGCGGCTTTAGTTTTGGCTCGTCGTCAGATCCTATTTTTGATAGTCGTCATTTGGCTAATAAAGGTGTGATAGTGGTAACTATAGCATATCGTGTTGGCCAGTTAGGTTTTTTAGCACACCCAGAGTTAAGTGCTGAAAGCCCAGAAAAAGTATCGGGTAACTATGGTTTACTTGATCAAATAGCTGCGTTGAAATGGATCAATAAAAATATTTCGGCTTTCGGTGGTGATCGAACTAAGGTGACTATTGCTGGTGAATCAGCCGGTGGTATTTCGGTGAGTATGTTAACGGCTTCTCCGTTAGCAAAAGGTTTAATTCATGGAGCAATTTCTCAAAGTGGTGGTTCTTTTGGGTCAACACGAACCATTAATTACCCCGGTGAAAATATGTCGTTATTAAGCCAAGCCGAGTCTGAAGGTGTTGACTACGTTAAACAATTTGGCGCATCATCAATTTCCGAGTTGCGGGAGATGAAAGCTGAAAAATTTATTCCCAAAGGCTGGTCTTTACCCGGCGGTTGGCCAATTGTTGATGAATATGTGATCCCTGATGATCAATATAAATTATATCAGCAAGGAAAATTTAACGATGTGCCGGTATTGGTTGGTTACAATTCAGATGAAGGTGCGAGCTTTGTTTGGAATAAAGATCCTAAGCCATTTTTAGCAGGTATAACAACACGTTTTGGTAAATATGCGCCAAGCTTACTTGATGCGTATTCCATTCCTAAAGATAGAATATCGCGTTCAGCACGTAATTTAATACGAGATGCTGCTTTTGGTTGGCATACTTGGAGTTGGGCAAAGTTACAATCACAAAAGGGAACGTCACCGGCCTACCTTTATTTTTTTGACCAACACCCTGAATATCCCAAAGGATCAGATAAATATGGTTATGGCTCACCTCACGGCCAAGATATCGCCTATGTATTTCAACATTTAGATGTGAATAATCCAGACACAAGTGAAGTAGATTTGGCTCTTTCTGAGTCTATTGCTACTTATTGGACCAATTTTGTTAAGTTTGGAAACCCAAATGGAAAATATGTACCTAATTGGCCTTCATTTAATAGTACATCACAAAAAGTTATGTATTTCCAGCAAGGCCCGAAAGTGGGCTCTATGCCTGATAAAGAAGCACTTGAGAGCTTAGATGAATATTTTCAATGGCGTCGCACTACAGAAGGCGAAAAATGGGGAAATAAGTAACTAAATAGGTATTTTCCTGATACACCATGAAATGTACCTAATAAAAATATTTTTAAATTAGCTATGGCTATGTGTACCCACGGTAGCCATTCATCAACTAAGTAATTCGGTGTTCATAGTGTTATGTTTAGTCAATAATATTTAATGCAGGCAATGCATCAGAATGAGCTACTTGACCTCGTTTGCCTTTGTGTCTACCGCCAACAAGCGCATCATCTAGCTCGATTGCGCCATTTAATTGATACAAGCTATCTCTGTACCCCATAGCTCGTCTAAGTTTCTTTAAATAAGCCTCGCAGTTCGCCTAATTGACTTCGATTAATTTACTTAGTCTCAGCACTGATATACTCCCTTTATTTGAGCCAAGAAAATAGGTAGCCTAAAACCACTGGATTAAGGTGATGCGACTACCATGAAAAAGCATGCCTGCGGTGACTGAGGTTTGTTTTTTACATTGCGTACATTCACACAAAGGACGACTTTTAATTTCATCGCTATGGTCATTGCCACAGCTAGGGAAAATAAAGCCGTTGTGCCACTTACGTATAAAATTCAATCAAAGATCAACAGCCCTTAGCCAGTTTGAAAACTCTTTTATCTTCAAATCATGTGCTTTAGTGGTGGGCGACACAACATAATGAAACTAATGGTATTAAGAGCCAACCTACGTGTTTTGTTTAATGAGATTAATCTTCTTGTTAAACAGGTTATCCTGTTTATTATTTAGTTGCTCGTGACTTACTTATATGCACCATATCATTCCATTAACTCACCAACAAACCGTAGTGATAATTATTTTTGTTTGTGTTAGTCTTTGGTTCTAAATAATTCAATTTTCAATACGTACATGGAATAAAAAGTGTTTAACCTAATAACAACAAGAAAGTTTACTAAATTTTATTTTACTAACCCTCGATGGTGGGTTTTCTCTCGTGTTATGGCAGCTATTTTTGCTGGCTATGCCTTAGCAACAACCAGTTCATTATTTTTGGGTCAATTATTATTGCAAAGTATGGGGGAGTATCAGGCTTTCCATATAGGTTTGCTCTTAAGCTTTCTTATCTATTCTTGTGGTGCTATGTGGGTTTTCTCGGTGTCTACCGCTAAAAAAGCATGGGGGGGATTGATTAGTTTGAATTTAATATTTATGGCGTTAACGTGGTTACTTATGCAGGTGAATAGCTAATGAAAGGAAGCTTTAGACAATCAATGAAGTGGTTGCATACTTGGGTAGGTTTAGTTGTAGGCTGGATATTAGTTTTCATGTTTATTACAGGCACGGCTGGGTACTTTGATGATGAAATTACCCGTTGGATGGAGCCTGAACGACCATTAACAGCAACACATATTGATAAAAGTAAATTATTAGATATTAGCCAGCATTATCTAGAAACACACGTGAAAAATGCAAAAGAATGGAGAGTTATTCTACCCAATAGTCGTGATGCTAATCTTAAAGTAATGTGGCAAGAACAGCCAGAAGAAGGAAAAAGGTTTGGTAAATTTTCTACCAAAGTGCTTGATACTGATACTGATACTGGTTTAGCTATTGATAATTTAAGAGAGACTGCCGGTGGCCGTACTCTTTATAGAATGCATTATCGTTTACATTATATGCCGAGTATTGTGGCTTATTGGATCGTGGGCTTTTGTACCATGTTAATGCTGATTGCGGTAATTACAGGTGTTATTTTTCATAAAAAAATCTTTAGTGACTTTTTTACATTTCGAGCTAAAAAAGGACTGATTGGTTGGCTTGATATTCATAATGTATTAAGTGTTACAGCTATACCCTTTCATTTTATGATCACATACAGTGGGTTAATATTTTTTCTGATCACTTATATGATATTAAGCGTAAATATTGGAATAACTGAAACTCAAAAAGATAAATATTTTAATGAGGTGTTTCCAAGAACGGTTGAAGTAGAGAAGTCTGATGACTACCAACCACTTGCCTCATTATCTGATATGTATGCTAAAAGCCATAAATATTGGCAGGAAGATACTTTAGCTTATGTTAAAGTTGAATACCCACTTGATAAAAATGCTCGGGTTAAGTTTACTCGTTGGAATACAGATTTGACCTATAATCCTGACGATGAGTTATTCTTTTCAGGAGAAACAGGAAAACTCTTAAATATAGCAGCTAAACAAGTAACTATGTCAGGTCAAATACATCGAGGCTTTATTTCTTTGCATGAAGGGTTGTTTGCTTCACCAATGGTTCGTTGGTTATATTTAATTATTGGTTTGATGGGGACAGGAATGATAGCTTCAGGCTTGATTTTATGGACCACAAAACGCAAGCCTAAACAAATGAAAAACACCAATGGTCCTGATTTTGGTTATCGGTTAGTTGAACAATTAAATATTGGTACAATTGTTGGTTTTCCTATTGCGGTAGCGATGTACTTTTGGGCGAATAGACTTTTACCCGTAGAGATGGAAAATCGCGCTGAATGGGAAATACATTGTTTGTTTATTAGTTGGGCGCTACTGCTTATTTACCCCGCCTTTAGAAGCGGGCTTGTTGCTTGGTTTGAGCAGTTAAAGATAGCCGCTTTTGTTTTTTGTTTTATTCCAGTGCTCAATTTTATTACCACTGATAAACATTTAGGTATTAGCTTACCACTAAGAGATTGGAATTATGCGGGCTTTGATTTAGTGATGCTAGTCATAGGTGTTGCTTTTGCGTTTACAGCATATAAAGTTAAAAAGCACATACCAGTTGCACAAAAAAGTCATGCTAAGCTTACTAAAAATGATATTGAGAACAAAGTCACAGATGAGACTATTTCAACCTTGGCAGCAACAAAGGAAACAAGTTAATGATTTTATTAATGAGCCTATGTTTTGTTAGCATGACTTTGTTTTGTTTGGCCATGGAAAAGCACAGAAAACAAATACTTTCATCAAAATTTATCAACTTTCCATTACCTCAGATCATGGTTGTTTCCTTTAAACCTCTTGCTTGGGTAATGTTGTTTATAACCTTAACTATCAGTGTTGAGCAATATGGTTGGTCGATTGGCTCTGCTGTATTTTTTGGCGCGTTGAGCGGTTGTTTATTACCATTAATATTATTACTAACGTACCGAGCAAACCTTATTATTCTAGTGTCTGTACTTTTAGCCATAATATTGTTTGTTATAGAGTTATAAAGCTACGAAAATAAAAGGCTAGTCAGTAAAATCACCAGCTAGCCTATCAGGGCTACTATTCTAATTATCTGATATTTATCCTAAACAACGCAACATTCCTTCAGTAAATCCTTCCCACCAACTGAAATCATAATAAGCTTCGCTTTAAGCACAGTTCGTAAATGAGGTTTTTTTCTAATAAATCAATAATGTCAATAGTTGTTATTAGTAATATTATTGTTGTTAATCAGATAAAAATACTTTTATTTTTTTTGTTTATCTAATCATTTTGGATAAATGATTTAGCCATTATTAAATGGCTTGTGGGTATTGGTACGTTAATACTTAAAAGAAAGGAGAATAAGAGAAGTGTTTTATTTTGAGGAATAGAAAAATGATTCTAAAATTGATGTCATAACTTTTAGCATTAAATGTAGATAAGATTAGGTAATGACAAAACTTAATTTTATTGTTGCAAACCAAGTATAAGCATTATTCACTTCTTTCTATCAACTCAAATCACTACACATTCCAAAGCGGTTCCCTTATAATTACCGTGTTTAAAGATATTTACACTTGAAATATACCGAGAAATAAAATGAGCCAATCGAATGCCGCTGTTGATTTTGATTTTCAATTTCCAGCTAAGCCAGCATTATTAACTAATGATGAAAAAGCACAGTACATAGCTAAAATTAAAGCCCTGTTAATTGAAAAAAATGCTGTGTTAGTAGCTCATTATTATACTGATCCCGAAATTCAAGCGCTTGCCGAAGAAACTGGCGGTTGTGTAGCTGACTCTTTGGAGATGGCACGTTTTGGTAATCAACATCCTGCCGATACATTAATTGTTGCGGGCGTTAAATTTATGGGTGAAACAGCCAAAATTTTAACACCAGAAAAAACAGTATTAATGCCGGAACTTGAGGCTACTTGCTCATTAGATTTAGGCTGTCCAGTTGAAGAATTTACTGCTTTTTGTGACCAACATCCAGAGCATACGGTAGTGGTTTATGCTAATACTTCTGCTGCTGTTAAAGCACGCGCAGACTGGGTAGTTACTTCAAGTATTGCCCTAGAAATTGTAGAAATGCTAGAAAGCGAAGGTAAGCCTATTTTATGGGGGCCAGATCGTCATTTAGGCGCTTATATTGAAAAAGAAACAGGTGCAGAAATGCTAATGTGGCAGGGCGCTTGTATTGTTCATGATGAGTTTAAAGCACAAGCCCTACGTGATTTAAAAACTCAATACCCTGACGCTGCAGTATTAGTTCACCCTGAATCACCTGCTAATGTTGTAGCCCTTGCAGATGCGGTTGGCTCAACAAGTCAACTGATTAAAGCTAGCCAAGAAATGTCGAACCAACACTTTATTGTGGCAACTGACCAAGGCATTTTTTACAAAATGGAACAAGCCAGCCCTAGCAAAACTTTTATAGCCGCCCCAACAGGTGGTAATGGTGCTACTTGTCGAAGTTGTGCTAATTGTCCTTGGATGGCAATGAATGGCTTAAAATCAATAGCAGATGCGCTAGAAAACCCTTTGGGCAAAGAGATCTCTGTTGACGAAACTTTAGCAAAAAAAGCCTTAATACCACTTCATAGAATGTTAAATTTTGCGGCAGAAAACAAACTTAAAGTAAAAGGTAATGCGTAGTTAACCTGAACTCGGCTTATCTTATGATAGTTAATTGAATAAAGTTTCTACAGTCATTCATTTATATTGAGTTATTAAAGGGTTCCACTTGCGTGTTAGTTTCTTTTTCTCTACTATAGCGCGGTTAAAAAATATTGGTGAGCTGGCTGAGTGGCTGAAGGCGCACGCCTGGAAAGTGTGTTTAGGTTTATCCCTAACGAGAGTTCGAATCTCTCGCTCACCGCCATATTTTAAAAAAACCGTTAATTGAAAAGTTAACGGTTTTTTTATGTTAAAGCATTTCCTCAATAGTCACTAATGGTATTCGAGTTGATATAGCATTTAGTGCAATGTTATGAATCATTTCATCTATGGTTGTGCAGCAATCCGTTAAAATTGAGACTTTATATTTTTCAGCTGCTTTAGATATTGCAGTATGTGTTACGCAATTTTGAGTCATCATACCGCATATCAATAATTCATCAACTTGTATATCTGAAAGGGTTTTATCTAACGTTGTTTTTTCAAAACTGTCTGCAAATGATTTTATTACTACTTTAGGAAATGGTGATATTTCCATAATTAAAGGATGAATTTTAACACCTTCACTCCCTTTATTAAAAAATGGTGCTTTTCCTTTAGTTGAGTCAGCTATATGTTGAATATAAATTACAGTAATATCTTTTGCATTAGCTTTTTCAATCGCTATTTTAATATTATTGAGTATTTTTTTTGTATTCCAAAGTGGATATTTACCTCCAGGAAAATAGTCGTTTTGCGGATCGATAATAAGCAGTGCTTTCTTATTCATTTAACTCTCCATTAATTTACAGGTTTATTTTGAATAATTATCGTAAACTTGTAATATAGCTGCTAGTGTCTAAAATGACACAAAACAAGTCAAAAACTACAAAAGTATATTTTAATCAATGAAAAAAATTTCGATTGGTATTTGTTATTATCCTAATGCTTTAAAATCAGCTATCTATGGGTTAGAAGAAATGTTTGTTATGGCGAATAGATTTTGTAAAGCGCAAGGAATAGAGTTTGAACCTATCATATTCAAGACGACAAATAATCTCACGCCAAAATTTTCTGTTATTTTATTGCCACCTAGTGTTCAAAGTGATTATTATCTTAAGCCCCAAAGTATTTTAATTGAATGGCTTATAGTACAACATGCCAACGGAACTATTATTGCGTCAGCCTGTGGTGGTGGTTTTATTCTAGCAGCGACAAAGTTGATGAAAACTAGATCTATCACCACACACTGGAATTTATCAGAACTGTTTAAAAAGCAATTTCCTCATATTTCACTCAATACTAGTGAAATTTTAATTGATCACGGTGATGTTATTAGTGCAGGAGGAATGATGTCTTGGCTAGATTTAGGTTTTGAATTAGTGGTTAAATATTCATCATTAAATGTAATGAGACAACTTGGTAAGGCACTTGTCGTAGATACAGCACAAAGGGAACAGCGTTTTTATCAGCAATTCAATCCGTCCTATTTACATGGGGACCATCCCATTATTGCCATTCAACAAACAATGAATATTGGGTATATGAAACTTATATCAATTCAAGAATTAGCGAAGCAAGCTAATCTTACTGAACGCACTATGCAACGTCGGTTCTTAAAAGCAACAGGTTACAATCCAAACCAATATTTACAACGTTTAAGAGTTCAAAAGGCGTGTGATTTACTAGAGAATTCACAGTATTCATTTGATTGGATCGCTAAACAAGTAGGGTATGAAGACACAAGTGCATGTCGCAAGGTATTCAATAAAACGATGGGTTTAACACCCAAAGAATTTCGAATCAGATTTGCTAGAAACTAAATTATCTATAGTCAAAAATAAGATTTTGATTGCTATCGCTTCGCTCAGCTGTAAATAAAAATCTTATTTTTGACTGTTTTTAGGATTAATCTAATTACTTTTTAAATGCAATGCATGCCCACCAATGAGCCTTATTATTTTTTATGTTTTAAGTTTCTGCTGTTACGGGATCAATCATTTTCCGAACTTCGGTTACCTTTGTGGCAGGAAAGCCGCTACGTTCAGCGTGTTCTTGAATGTATGCCTCATTATCGGAAATGTAAATACAGAATGTCTTATTGCCAGCGACATAGGAATGTTCCCATTGAATATTTTTCTGCTCTGATTTCATTTCGGCTAAGACGCTATTAGATTTTTTCGCGGCTTCACGCAGAGCTTCACGTTCAGCTGAGCCGATTTCTGGAATGTCGCGTTCGATTACATATCTTGGCATGGTAGTTCCCCTTTGTATTATGGATTTTTTTATTGCTTAACGAGTTGTAGGATTACTTTTTATATTATTTTTTAATGAAATTACTTTAACTGTATTATTTTTTTTTATCAATCTAAAACATTCACGTTTTTGCCAAATGTTCTCGGGTTGGTTGTGATGCTTTTAACAGCGTTATTTCAACAAGCCAAAACATTTTTATGCTTTTTTCACTTTCACCCTGTGGTATTGTTTTAAAAGTTAATTATCAAAAGGTTAAAGAAATAGAAATTTCAAAAGCCTAATAGTGAATTCCACATACTTTATAAAGCCCAAATAATGATGAAAATTTTAATTTATATATTATCACTAGTGCTCGCGCTTGCTGTATTGGGGCTATTTGTTCTTAAGCAGCCTAACGGTGAACCTTGGCTTTCAATAGATGCTTTTTTATCTAGCACTTTAGAAATTGAAGATAAAGTTAACCTAGTAACAGGTAAACTTAACAACGTTTATAAGAAGATTACATCGCAAAAAAGTGATGATATTAAAGTTTACCGCTGGAAGGATGCAGATGGAAATTGGAGTTATTCAGATAAACCCAATGAAATGAGCAATAGTCAAGAATTAATCCTAAACCCTGATGATGTAATGGTGATACCGTCGTTTGATGCTAGTACTATAAATCAGCCAGAATCTAAGACGGATAAAAGCGAGGCCAAAGCATCACCAAGCAATGAATCTAACTCACCGAGTAAAGTGTTAGATGTGTTTAAAGAAGCAAACAATGTGCAGAAAATTATGGATGATAGGCAACAAACGTTGTCAAAAGCCATTGAAGAAAGCTCTGGTTAATTATGCTACCATCTTCGGCTGAAATAGATGTCATCGATGCAATTAATTTTTTAATGTGCTTTATCAAACATATATACTTCAAGCTATTGGTTATATTGTTGTTTGTTAAAGTATTAGTTAGATATTTTTAAACCAAGCACACCAGCAAAAATCAAACAAAAGTAAAATAATTGTTGAAATGAAAGCGGTTGCTCAAAAAAGTAATGATTTATGATTGAAATGGATGACGCGCCTATTGCTAACCAAACCAGATAAGCGTGGCTAATGGGAATATCTTTTATTGCGATTGAAAACAACACTAGGCTTAGTGTCATTGATAAAACAGCCAATAAAACATAAGGGATATTTGTAAAAGAGTTAGATTTTTGAATACCAACTAACCAGCCTGCTTCTAAAATTCCAGCAAGAAATAAGATAAACCAACTCATGTAAACACCCTATTAAATATAGGGGTCGTCCCCTGAAAAATAGAGTGGTGAGGTCGTCCTCACATCGATACTGATTTAATACCGTTGAACCTTAGCAAAGAAAATTTAAAAAGTGAAATTACTTTATTCTCATTTTTTAATTGAAGGGGTAATGAACAAAAATATTGTCAATCATTGTTTCCAATTTACTTTTTTCATTACTTATTTTGGCAAAGGTTCGCAATCCTGCAATTTGAATTTGAACATGTATGGCAAGATCTTTACTATTTTTGTCTTTGTTGATTTCTCCCATGGCTTGACCTTGTTCAATTAGCTTTATAAATTCACTCGCTATTTCGTTCATGTAAGTTTTTGTTGTATCAATTAAATCTTGATTATCTTCGGTTAACTCACTAATTGTTTTAGATAACATACACATACCGTTAGGTGAATCCTTTGCGGTATCGACAACTTGAATTTTTATAAATGCCTTCAATACTTCTGTAGGCGATTTATATTTAGCTTTTAGGTTTTCAAGTTGTGTAAGTGCTATATCGGCATAGTTTCTTAATGCTTCTTTAAATAATCCATCTTTGCTACCAAATGCGGCATAAATACTACCAGGGCGCATATCTATTTCAGTTTGTAAATTACGCATTGATGTTGCATGAAACCCTTTTTTCCAATAAAGATTGGTTGCTTTATCGATTACCTTTTGGCGATCAAATTTCGCTGGTTTGGCCATGATATTACCTTTAAAAAGCATTCTTTGAACAATCGTTCAATTATAGGGAGTTCTTCTTTTAACGTAAAGATAAAACATTTGAACGATCGCTCAAATTAATGTTGAGCGTTCGTTCAATTTTATATATAGTTCACTTCTATTTGAGAGAAGCCTGTATTATTTTTAGTTAGACTTTGGTAAATACGCATAGGAGTTATGAATATGAAAAATCAATATAAACCACCTGAAGTATGGACTCACGACGCGGAAAATGGCGGGAAGTGGGCGAGTATAAATCGTCCTATTTCAGGGGCTACGCATGAGAAAACTTTACCCGTTGGCAAACATGCTCTTCAGCTTTATTCCATGGGCACGCCTAATGGTCAAAAAGTTACCATTATGTTGGAAGAGTTATTAGCGTTAGGTAAAGACGCTGAGTACGATGCTCATATGATAAGAATTGCGGAAGGTGAACAATTTTCTTCAGGTTTTGTTGCTATTAACCCTAATTCAAAAATTCCCGCATTAGTTGATCGATCAATTGACGACACTGCGGCCATTTTTGAGTCTGGCTCTATACTTGTTTATCTTGCTGAAAAGTTTGGCACGTTATTGCCAAAAGACGGATTTAAACGTGTAGAGGCGCTTAATTGGTTATTTTGGTTGCACGGTTCGGCACCCTACTTAGGTGGTGGTTTTGGTCACTTCTATGCGTATGCACCCGAAAAATTTGAGTATCCAATCAATCGCTTTACTATGGAAATCAAACGTCAATTAGATTTATTAAACAAGCAATTCGAAAAGAATGAGTTTATTGCTGGCGATGAATTAAGTATTGCTGATATTGCCGTATGGCCTTGGTATGGGAATCTAGTTTTGGGTAATCTTTACGATGCAAAAGACTTCCTCAATGTAAATGAGTATGAGCACGTGCAACGGTGGGCGAAAGCCATGTTAGCTCGTCCTGCGGTTCAACGAGGTGCGATTGTTAATCGAACTTGGGGTAATGAGTGGGAACAACTTGAAAATCGTCATAGTGCTGAAGATATTGATAACGTTTTAGCGTTAAAGCCTGAGTAGTAAGCTATTTATTGTGCACAATAGTTAAGTTTTAAAGGATTCAATATGAGTGAAAAATTAAATTAGACATCATTTCAGATGTTGTTTGCCCATGGTGTATTGTCGGTTATACGCATTTAGCTGCGGCTATCGCCGAGTTAGGCTTGCAAGATAAAGTAGAAATTGAATGGCAACCTTTTGAACTTAACCCTGATATGCCTGCTGAAGGTGAAGAGTTACGCACCCATGTGGCGAGAAAATATGGTTCATCGAAAGCGGATAGTGATCGTGCAAGAGAAACGATTACACAAGCGGGTGCTCAACCCCAAGAAACATTCAAGCAAGTGCTGCAGGAATTAACAGCGTGCTAGATGTGATGTTGCATCCCACATTTGCTGAAGAAAACACGGCAGGAATCGTGAATAAAATAATTCCTGCCAGTAAATGCCCCTGATTCACCTTCTTTTAACAGCGCAAAGATTTGGGATTCTGTAAATCGTTTGTTTTTCATCATTATTTTCCGTTGCTTTTAGTGTAACGGAAAATTTTATTAAATCGATTCTGATTTTACGGAAGGGTTACAGGAGCATTATGAAGTACTCTTTTTATATTGACGCCAAAAGTCACAATTCTTGCTGGGAGCACCGATTTAGGAAGAGGGAAGCTAATTTGACTTTGGTAAGTTTGAGTTGATTGATCATATAATATATCGCTTATATGTATCTCATTAGCTCCATGAGGATTAATGAATTTTGGCTCATCTCCTTGGTATAAGTCTGTTGTCGCTTGGCTTACGGCAAGGGTATAACCATCAGAATCCATTACTAAAATTTCAGTAATAGTGTTGTTAGAGTTGTTTTGTAAATCAGCCAAAAATTTACTTAGTTTAGAATTAATTATAAAGTCGTACAAACCTCCTTGCTCGCCGTTAACTTCGGCATTCCATCTATGATCTAGAGTTTCATAAGCATTTTTAATTAGTTCCTCTTTTAGTAAGGTAACTGGGTGCAAATGTAAATAATTTGCCACTTTTGTAAAGTAGTCTTCTGAATAGGTTTTTAATAACTGTTTTTCGTTGTTTGTTAACCGATGAGATATAGGCGCACAAACAAAAATGAATTGGTTGAATTGATCAATTAAATTTGGGTGGTTGGCTAATATTTTATTTGAAAAAACTAAGTGCTCTGATTCATACCGAATAAATAGCCAATGACTTTCTACCGATGCTAAAGTATTTTGAAAATATTTACTTGTATTTATTAAGTTTTTGTCAAAAATAAACGCATCAACTCTTCCCATTTTAAACATATCGAATAATTGTTTTTGTGTACTAACAAGTACATTAATTTCATAATTATTTTCAATAAGCCAAAAGTGTTCAGGGCTTCCTCTTACCGTGCCAATTAACTTTTTATTTGAAATTAACTGAGTGTTATCTATTTTGAAGTTTGACAACCAGTACCATTTTCTAATGGAAACGGGCAAAGTTTTATTATCGTTTTCATTATCTGAATAATTAACAGGAAATACACCATCAATCGTATTTTTTTGTAATTCAACTAATGCTCTTTCTAAGGGATATATAGCAAAAGAAACATCTACGTTGAGTTTATTGAATATACACTCCATTGTATTTATGGACAGACCTTTTACGGTATTATCCTTTACCTGTAAATACGGTGGAGAGCTATAAGTACCAATAAAAAATTTGGAATGTTCATTGGCTGAAGCATTGGTAGTTATTATAAGTGCTAGCGCCAATAATATTAAATTTTTCACTCCACTTTAAACCTATCAACACCATCTTTAATATTTTGTGCTAATAATTGTATTTGACTAGAGGCATCATTTGTATCTAAAGATATTTCTTTTGTGACTATTATTTGTTCATTTAAGTCATGTAAATTTCGATTGATTTCGTCAGTAACTGCTGTTTGTTCTTCTGTGGCTGTTGCCGTTTGAATTGACATGTCGCTAACGGTAGTCACACTAGTTAAAATGTTTTCCAACGATAGCTCTGTATCTTTAGATAGCTCAACTGTGCTTGCTACCTTGCTAAAGCCATCATCTATTTGTTTTACAACCTTGCTCACCCCAGACTGTAATGATTCAATCATTCCTTGAATACTGTCGGTTGACTCTTGTGTTTTTTGAGCAAGTGAGCGTACTTCATCAGCAACAACAGCAAAACCACGGCCTTGATCGCCAGCCCTAGCAGCTTCAATTGCAGCATTTAATGCTAATAAATTAGTTTGATCAGCAATCCCTCTGATAACATCCAATACACCTGAAATATTGAGAGAGTCTTCTGATAATTTTTTTGTTCCAGTAGAGGCATCTTCAATTGTAGAATAAAGTTGTTCTATTTGAGTAACTGATTCTCCTATTTTGGTTACTCCTTCTTCAGAAAATTGCATAGCATTTTTAGTTTCCTCTGCTGTTCTAAGTGCTATATTTGCTAACTCTTTTGTCGACATACTCATTTCATGTACAGCACTAACAATCATGTCTGACGCTGTATTTTGGGATTCCGCTACGTGTTGTCCTTTTTTAGCAGATGTTTTTAATATATCACTACTAGACGATAGCTGGGTAACATCATGTCTGATGTCTAAAATTAGCCCTTTTAAGCTATCAATAAACATATTAAATGCTTTACCAAGCTCTCCAATTTCATCATTTTGTTTTGTTATAATTTTATTTGTTAAATCACCACCGCCAGAGGTTATATCGTTGATACCATCTTTGATCTCGTTCAATCTTTTTATTAATAGTCTTTGGCTAAGTAGCGAAGAGATTATTGTTAATACAATAACAACTAATGCAATAGTCATTGTTACCGCTTTAAAGTGACGGTTTGCTTCTTCAATTTCTGCTTTTAATAACCCTGCTTTTTTAAATGCACTTTCACCTGCTTGGTCATATAGTTCTCTTAAGGTTGAAAAAAGTTTTTTTGAGTCGCCATTTGCCATAGCTATTGCATCGTTATTATTACCATTATTTTTCATCAAAATAACTTTTTTAACTTCATCAAACCAACGCTGGTAACGACTATCAAAACTATTTAAGGAGTTGAGAACATCAGGATAGTCTTTCATTAATTCTCTATATTTATTAAAACGCTCTTTCGCTTGCTTAGCATTTTCATGTATATCATCAATGAAGGTTGTTGAGGCAGAAGTAGAATTTACCAGTTGTATTTCTGCAACCCTTGCCTGATATAAGTCTCTGTCGGCGTTTAATACGGCATTTATTGCAGGCATAAATTTTTCAGGGAACACATTCGCATTAGTTTCTAGCTTGCTTGTTAATAGGAAATTAGCGTATGTAACTGCGATTAGGGCGATTAGGGCAATAGCTAAAGGAATAGAATATTTTATTTTTATACTGAGGTTGTTAAACATATACAATTGATTTCTAGGTAAATATATTAATAATTATTAGCTTGTTTATCTCTATAAAGCAATAATTTTTGACAATTATCAAAATTAATTAAACGGTTAAGATAAATGTGAGGTTACTTGAACTAGAATACCCATAACACAAGAAAGGTTAAGTTTTTTGTAAGTATTTGATTTTTATTTTTTTGTTGATGGGAGATTACATGACTTTATTTTAATTTAAATTTTTTGATTAGGTTAATTGTCAATGATGAATCACCCGCCTTTGAACTAATAGATAGATAGCCTGTGATGCAAGCCAAGACGAGTGAGGGGAAGCTACAGTATTATAATTATCAATGAATAATCTGTTACTCATCATTAAAAACGAAAGGGTTAACCATCAAATTTTTTCATCACAAAAAATGCACCAACAATCATGAAAGCGACTGAAATATTACACAAAGATATTGTCAATGCCTACCCTGAAATCCATAAAATTCGGTTAAATACCTTATTTACTTTTGTTCGCTCAGGTTTGCGTGACACTTATTATTTGATACGAGTTATTTATAAGAGTGGTATGCCGGTCAAAGTTACTGTTAATCTAAATGACAGTAATAGTTTTATTGAGGCTGGCTAGTTTGTTATACTCGCCGTCTTAAATTTCATAGGAACTAACCAGTTGTTAACTTTTTTACGTTTTATTTTGATGTCTATTGTTTTTTTATCTATTTGTATTATTTCATGTTTTTATTGTTTATTAAGACCTTTTCATCGAGATAATGTTTATCATACTTCAAAGTATTTAGGTAAGATTACTAAGCTTCTTGGTTTGGGTGTTGAGGTTAGAGTACCTAATTCAATTAAAAATATAGGTCCAGTGATCTACGTTGCTAATCATCAAAGTAATTATGATGTGTTTACTGTTGCTAATGCTGTACAACCTGGAACAGTGACGGTAGGTAAAAAAAGTTTAAAATGGATCCCTATTTTTGGCCAAATGTATTGGTTAACAGGTAACATATTAATTGATCGTAAAGACACAAATAAGGCCATGGGCACTATGAGTGTTACGGTAGATAAAATTATTAAAAATAAACTTTCTGTTTGGATGTTTCCAGAGGGAACTCGTAGTAAAGGGCGTGGTCTTTTACCGTTTAAAACTGGTGCATTTCGTACTGCGATGAAAGCGAATGTACCCATTGTTCCTATTTGTGCGAGTAGCCAAGGAGAGGCTTTTAGTTTGGGCCGTTGGAACAACGGAAAAATGATTATAGAACTGTTAGACCCTGTTTACATGCCTGAAGATAAAAGCGTTACTGCGCGTAATCTTACAGACCAAGTACATGCGTTAATGAAAGCTAAAATCAGTCAACTTGACGAAGAAGTAGCAAAAGGTAAATAAAATGATTAATGAAGAATTACAACAATGGTTTGAACATACTGATGCACTTGTTGGCGAGTTATTAGAAGATGGTACTAATGAAGAAGTTTATCATACTATTGAGCATCACTTTGCAAGTGAAAATTTTGATTTACTAGAAAAAACCGCTATTGCTGCATTTAAATTAGGTTTTGAAATTGAAGAACCTGAAGAGGCAGAGCTTGAAAATGGTGATAAAGTATTTGCCTTTGATATTGTTACTGAGCAAATGCTAAATGCCGAGTTACTTAAAGCTGAAACAAAAAAAATGTTTGAACTTGCTCAACAATGCAAAGTGGATTACGACGGCTGGGGAACCTATTTCGAAGAATAGTACTTTTACATAGGCTAGATAAATACTAAGCCTATGTAATGTTTACAGTAACCCCTTCCTTACAATCGACAAAACCTGCTAAATAAAATACACTAGTGGTCATACCTTATTTGTGTTTTTAGAGAAAATTATATGGCAGTTGTAATTAGTGGTACGGGGTTATTCACTCCTCCTGAAAGTATTTCAAATGATGAATTGGTTTCTTGTTTTAATACTTATGTTGATCAATTCAATCAAGATAATGAGCAAGCAATTGCTAACGGGGAAGTAGCGCCCCTATCCCATTCAAGTAGTGCCTTTATTGAAAAAGCGTCAGGTATTAAAAGTCGCTATGTTATGTCTAAAGAAGACATATTGAATGTTGATGTAATGAGACCAACCTTTGTTGAACGACCAAACGATACGTTATCATTACAGGCGGAAATTGGCGTTGCTGCGGCAAAACAGGCAATAGCAGCTGCTAATAAAACAGCAGCGGATATTGATTTAGTTATTGTTGCTTGTGCGTATACTCAACGTTCTTACCCTGCTATGGCTATTGAAATACAGCAAGCACTTGGTTGTGCAGGTTGGGGTTTTGATATGCTAGTAGCATGCTCGGCTGCAACGTTTGGTATTATCAATGCCGCTAATGCTGTTCGTAGTGGTACCGCAAAAACGGTACTAGTGATTAACCCTGAAGTATTAACCCCACAAATTAATTACCGAGACCGAGACAGTCACTTTATTTTTGGTGATGTTGCTACAGCCTCTATCATTGAAGATGAATCTACCGCGACGGGTGAGCATCAATTTAAAATTATTGCTGAGCAACCTATTACGGAGTTTTCTAATAATATTCGTAGCAATATTGGTTATATGAATCAATGTAGCCCAGAAACGGCAAAAAATGTTGATAAGTACTTTATCCAACAAGGACGTAAGGTATTTAAAGAAGTATTACCTATGGTGTCTAATTTAATTGCTTCGCAAATGGAAAAAATTAATTTAGCACCTGAAGATATAAAGCGTTTATATTTACATCAAGCTAATATTAATATGAATAATTTTATTGGCAAAAAAGTTTTAGGACGTGATCCAAGCCCTGAAGAAGCGCCCATTATTCTCGATGAATATGCAAATACTAGTTCTGCGGGTTGTATTATTGCGCTACATAAACACCATCAAGGGTTTAGTTCAGGCGACAAGTCAGTATTGTGTTCATTTGGTGCTGGTTATTCGGCTTGTTGTTTAATACTTGAATATGTGTAAATAACGGATATGAATTATCGCTTTAAATAGATTTAAATAAGCAAGAATAAAAAGCCAAGAATAAAAAAAGCCACACTTGAGTAATCATTTGTGGCTTATTATTTGTTGTGAATTATCTAAATCTTTTAATTCAAGTGTTATCCAAAAAATTGATTAAAGAATAATTTAATATAATCTACAATTTTTGAGAAGAAGCTACCTTCATTTACTTCTTGTAATGTTACCAATGGGTATTGAGCAACGTCTTCGCCTTCAAGTTGTAAGAATAATGTACCAACAACCGTACCTTTAGCGATTGGTGCAGTTAATTGTTGGTCTAATTCAAAGGTAGCTTTTAAGTTTTTACGTTGACCACGAGGAATGGTAATAGGGGTCTCTACTAATATTCCTAAATCAACTTCTTCCTTATCACCCATCCAAATTCGGTTGGTCGCAAATTTTTCGCCTGCTGTATAAGGAGTATAGGTTTCGAAAAAACGGAAGCCATAATTGAGTAATTTTTTGCTTTCCACTTTACGAGACCTTTCGCTTTCTGTACCCATAACTACGGTTACAAGACGCATATCACCCTTAGTTGCTGAGGTAACTAAGCTATAACCTGCGTTAGATGTATGGCCAGTTTTCATGCCATCTACATTTAAGCTTTTATCCCATAATAACGAGTTACGGTTATATTGCTTTATCTTGTTGTAGGTAAAAGACTTTTGTTTATAAATAGCATATTCATTTGGCACTTCACGGATAATTGCGCTAGCTAAAACAGCCATATCACGAGGTGTGGTCATATGAGCAGAGCTATCTAAGCCGTGACTATTTTCAAAGAATGAACTCGACATGCCAAGTTGTTCTGCATGAGCATTCATTAAGTCGGCAAAAGCGCTTTCACTGCCAGCAATATGTTCAGCCATTGCGACACAGGCATCGTTACCTGAAGCAACGATAATTCCTTGATTTAGTAAGTTAACAGGTACTTCTGTACCTACTTCAATAAACATTTTTGATGAATCTGGAAAGTTTTTCGCCCAAGCATTTTCGCTAATTGTTACTTTGTCATCATTAGAAATATTGCCGCTTTCTAATTCTTTTCCGATGATATAGCTCGTCATCATTTTGGTTAAACTTGCAGGGGCTAATTGCATATCGGCATTTGTTTCTGCAATGACCTTACCCGTAGTGAAATCAATTAGAATATAACCTTTAGCATTAATTTGCGGAGCATCAGGAATAATAGTTGCGGCGTAACTAATAGGTGCTATTACTAGAGCCGTGCTTAATAAAGATGTTGTTACCATCTTTATTAATTTATGTGCAATTTTTTGTGACCGTTTGGATGTTTTTAATAGCATAATTATTTAATAGTGAAATGAATAGAATAATGAATTTAAGGTAAACCGTTGAAAGTATACCATCTCTGATTTACTTGGCTATGGTTGATGTGAAGTTAATTGTAAATATTAACTTCAATAACTTAACTAAGCTGCTTGAATGGCGATTGCACGTTATAATTTTCTTAAGTAGGCATTGGGGTAATTGCCCTGTTTTAGTTCTTGTAACAAATTATTGAGGGTTGTGGTATTAAGAATAGGGCCTATTTGAATACGATAAATGCCATCTTTTTCAGGGTAATTTACTGTTTGAGCATGTTTTTCAGCAAGTGTTTTAGCTGTTTCTTTGGCAAATTCTTGCTTGCTTGTTGCAAAAACTTGAATGTAATATTTTTCTTGGTTGGGTGCTTGATTTGATTTTATATCTGTTATTGTGTCGGTTGAAGGCACAGAATGTTTTTTCTTTTCAGTTTCTGAATTTGTTAATGGGGTCGTCTTATTAAATTCAGTAATGGCGGTGATTTTTACTTTTGCAGTGCCTGCTTTTAGCATATCAAGCTTATAAGCAGCGCTGTAAGATAAGTCTATAATTCTATTTTCATGAAAAGGGCCGCGATCATTAGCACGAACAATAACCGACTTATTATTAGCAAGATTAGTTACTTTTAAATACGTTGGCAGGGGCAAGTTTTTGTGTGCCGCACTCATGGCGTACATATCATAAATTTCGCCGTTTGATGTTAAATGTCCATGGAACTTTCTTCCGTACCATGAGGCAATGCCTGTTTGTTCAAACCCTTGTGCACTATTTAATACTTTATAATCAATTCCACGTACACGGTAATTTTTATTACCGCCTCTACTATAAGGTTCTGCACGGGCTATCGCATCTTTAAGCTCACTTTCGTTTGGTAGTCGGCTTGGTATGCTATCGTTCGCATGTTTATAGCGTCCTGTGCTACAGGCACTTAAAAGTGTGAGAAAATAGATAATGAAAATTAATTTAAGCATTGAGTTAATTAGTACAAGTTAGCCATTTGTTAACGTTAAATATGAAAGCGCCGATGTGTTCCTACAGCCATTAGCATGCCAAACCCTGCAAGTAATGTCACCATTGATGTACCACCATAACTAACTAAAGGCAGTGGTACCCCAACTACAGGCAGTAAACCTGATACCATACCAATATTTACAAACACATAAACAAAAAAAGTTAAGGTTATGCTACCCGCTAATAATTTAGTAAATGCATGTTGGGCATTTACTGCAATATATAATCCGCGCATTACAATAAATAGGTATACTGCAAGTAGAATACTTACACCAATTAAGCCAAATTCTTCACTAAAAACGGCAAAAATAAAATCAGTGTGACGTTCTGGTAAAAATTCAAGTTGTGATTGCGTTCCTTGTAGCCAGCCTTTTCCATCAATTCCTCCTGAACCAATTGCAATTTTAGATTGAATAATATGATACCCTGAACCGAGGGGGTCTTGTTCTGGATTTAAAAATGTCATGACACGTTGTCTTTGATAATCTTTCATCAAAAACATCCATAAAATGGGTGCAAAAGCTGAAGCTAAACCAGCACATATACCAATTAATTTCCAACTGGCTCCAGCCAAAAAAATAACAAAAATTCCTGAACAGGCAATTAACAACGATGTGCCTAAATCTGGTTGTTTAGCAATAAGTAATGTTGGAACCAACAGTAAAATAAAAGCAAAAATAATAGTTGATAATTTTACAGGTAAGCTACTTTGGCTAACAAACCAAGCGATCATAATAGGCACAATTAATTTCATAATTTCTGAGGGTTGAAACTTCATAAAACCTAAGTCTAACCAGCGTTGTGCTCCTTTACCAACATGACCAAATAGCAATACAGCAACCAACATTAAAATACCTAATACAAATACTGGTACGGCCCACTTTCGATAGGATAGTGGTGGAATTTGAGCAATTACAACCATAACAATAAGCGCTATACCTAATCGAATAGCTTGACGGTAAACAATATCTAAATTTTGTCCTCCAGCACTATAGACGATAAATAAACCCAGTGCCATCAGCGATAATATGCCCAGTAATAAGGGCAAATCAATATGCAATTTTTGCCAAAGGCTACGAGCTTTTTGTTCGTCTTGACCTCTATTACCCATTATTCTGCCTCAATGTTTGTTGTGGTTGTATTATGTGACGGGTGAGGATGCTGGTGTACATTGGCATTGTCTGAGTTATCGTCATTTGAACTAGCATAGTCTAAGCTAGAGGTTATGACTCTATTGCCAAAATATTGATCCATAATTTGTCTTGCAACAGGCCCCGCATTGGTACCACCGCCACCTTTCGATACATTTTCTATTGCCACGGCAACAACAATTTCAGGTGCATTAAAGGGCGCAAAAGCAATGAACATTGCATTATCTCGTTTGTTTTCTTGAATGGCTTTTGCATCATATTTTTCATCTTGCTTAATACGCGCAACTTGGGCTGAACCCGTTTTACCAGCAGCGTCATACTTTGATCCTTTAAACGGTGTATAGGCCGTAGCGCCAACTTGTTGTACAGTGCGATGCATAGCATTGAGAATTAAGTCCCAGTTTTTTTCTTGTTTTAACACTAAAGGGGCTTGTTCTTCATAAATAATTTCTTCGGTTGATGCTTCGTCATCACTCGAACCAGGTAACATAGTTGATTTTAGCAAGTGTGGTACCTTTCGCTTACCACGGTTTACTAAAGTCGTTAGTGCTTGAGTTAGCTGTAAAGGGGTTACTGTCCAATAACTTTGCCCTATACCAACTGATAACGTTTCCCCTGTATACCAAGACTTATTATAGCGAGCGCGTTTCCATTCAATACTAGGCATAATTGCTTTGCTTTCTTCATGAATATCAATACCCGTGTAATCCCCAAAACCAAAGCGCTCCATCATGGTGCTAATTTTAGTTATGCCAAGTTTAAAAGCTAAATCGAAGAAATAGATATTACAAGATTGCTCAATAGCTCTATTTAAATCTACCCAGCCATGACCCCATTTTTTCCAATCTCGGTATTTATTCGGTAAACCTTTTAGCTGATACCAACCTGGATCCCAAATTTTTGTTTCAGGGGTTATTACTTCTTCTTCTAGGCCGGTTAACGCTAAGAAGGGTTTTACTGTTGAGGCAGGAGGGTAACCTTGTACGCTTCGATTAATGAGCGGGAGATCTTTTGAGTTACGTATTTTTTGCCAGTTTTTGTTACTAATGCCATGCACAAATAAATTACCGTCATAACTTGGATTTGAATACATAGCTAAAACCCCACCAGTGCGCGGATCCATAGCAACAACTGCTCCGCGCTTTCCTGATAATGCCCGTTTAGCAATCATTTGTAGTTCAATATCTAAAGTTAAGGTTAAATCTTTACCTGGTGTTGGTGGTGTGTAATCTAACGTTCGAATGATTCTACCTTGGTTATTAATTTCAACTTCTTGATGTCCTATTTTGCCATGTAAAATATCTTCGTAAAACTTTTCAATGCCTAATTTGCCTATATCGTGGGTTGCAGCGTAGTTTTCAGATTTTCCATCTAGCTCAAGTTGATTGGCATCTTTTCTGTTTATTCGAGCAACATAACCTAAGGTATGCGTGGTTAACTTACCAAAGGGATAGTATCGCTTTAAACGTGCATCAACAAAAATACCAGGGAATTTGTGTTGATTAACAGAAAAAATTGCTACTTGCTGTTCACTTAAGCGAGGGTGCAACTCAATTTGCTTGAAACGCCGTTTACGTTTTACTGAATTAAAAAACTTTTCTTGCATGTCTGTACTGATGTCAAGTAAGTCACTAATGTTAGTCACGCTTTCTTGCAAGTTTTTAGTCTGCTCTGGAATAACGGCTAAGCTATAAATAGGTTTATTATCGGCCAGAATCACCCCATTACGATCATAAATAAGGCCGCGATTAGGTGCTACAGGTAATAGTTTAATACGATTTGAATTTGATCGCGTTTGGTATTTTTCATAAGACGCTATTTGCAGTGAGTAGAGGTTACTAAACAACACCAGTACAAGTACGATTACGCCTACGAATGTGATAAAGGTGCGGCGTGCAAATAAATTTGCCTCTGCGCTGTGATTACGGATAATAACGCGACGAACAGCCACTAAGAGTTAACCTTTGTAAATAAAATCTTCACCATCGCAAATAAATTAGCCTTGACATTCATACAACAACAGAGATTATAAATGATAACACGAAGGGGAGTCACTAGTTATTCTCTATGATACGGGTGGTTATTATTAACGCTCCAAGCGCGATATAAGCTTTCGGCAATAAGTACTCTAACCATAGGATGTGGTAAGGTTAGTGGTGATAAAGACCATTTTTGTTCGCTGGCATTAATACAAGCAGGTGATAAACCTTCAGGCCCACCTACGAGTAAAGCTACATCGCGGCCATCTAATTGCCAACGTTCAAGTTGCATAGCAAGTTGAGGGGTATCCCAGGGGTTACCTTCTACTTCTAATGTAACTATTCTATTACCTTTAGGAATTGCACTCAGCAATTGGTCGCCTTCTTTTTCTAAAATACGTGAAATATCGGCATTTTTTCCTCGTTTACCTGCTGAAATTTCTACTAATTCAAATGATAAATCACGTGGAAATCGACGAGAATATTCGTTAAAACCTTGGGTAACCCAAGTAGGCATTTTAGTGCCAACGGCATATAAAGTTAGTTTCATAAATTAATTTTCTACGCCTTACAGAGATAATTATTAGTATCTATTTATTATCATTAAGAGTAATGATACAGCATTTCGAATTTAACGCCCGCAGACGAGAACATATACTGCATGGATGCAGTTAGTTAGAGAATGTTATCCTGTTTACGTACTAAAGCAAAAACCGTAGTTTATACGATTAAAATCTTGGCATTGAATTTTTATTTTTAATTAGTTACGCAACGGTGATTGTTTTTTATACTAAAAATTATATTAATTTTCAGCCCATAATTGTTCTAAGTTATATTTATCGCGCTGTTCATCTGTCATCACATGCACAATAATATCGCCTAAATCTACTAATGCCCATTCACCTATGTCATTTCCTTCCATTCCGCGTGGCTCAGAACCAGCAGCACGACATTCAATTGCTACAGATTGTGCAATAGACTTTACATGACGGTTTGAATTGCCTGAGCAGATAACCATATAGTCAGCAAAACTCGCTTTGTCGCTAATATGAAGAGAAATGATGTCTCTGCCTTTCATATCTTCAAGTTTTTCAATAACAAAATTCTTTAATTCTTCAGTTTGCAAGGTGTTCATCCTAGTGTCAGGTTTATGGTTTAATTTGGGTGCAAATTGCTGATAATCACAGCGTAAAATTTGCGATAAAGTAATAAGTAACAATTAGTCACTTATTCACTAATTTAATATTGGTTCAGCATAAGTGCGTAATAATAACACTTTTTAACATGATGGTTAACGGTAAAGCTGATTTTTGTTAATAAAATCGAATACTTTTGATGAAAGTAGGTGCGTACAATTTTTTCTGTGAAGTAAACGTTGTCTGATTTCACTTGATGATAAGTTAATATCTAACAAATTTTCACTATTGGGTAGGCTATTTGGCAGTAGTAATATTCCACCCGAACTCATATTTTGTAATGTCTTTACGTTTTCAACTTTGTGTTTTTCTAGCAATAATTGAGTTGTATTATCAATTGTTGTTAATTGATAATTTGGGCGAGTGTTAACGACCAAATGACAAAGCGATAAAATTTCTTTATATTTGTGCCAACGAGTGAAGGTTAACAATGAGTCTAGCCCCATGATGAAATGTAAGCGTGAGTTGGGGTATGAATGTGATAATTCTTTTAGGGTATCAACTGTGAAAGAATAACCATCTCGTGTGAGTTCTCGTTCATCACAATGCAGTAAAGGCTCATCATCACAGGCTAATTTAACCATGGCTGCCCGTTGTGTGGCACTGACGTTGGGAGTGTTTTTGTGTGGCGGAATGCTTGCTGGAATTAATAAAACCTTTTCTAATGAAAGATGCTCTGCAACGGCTTTTGCAGGTAAGGTATGCCCTAGGTGAATAGGATTAAATGTTCCGCCTAAAATTCCAATGTTATTCACAACTATTTGCTCTTAAATATTAATTATTATGGGGATATTTAAACGATATTTAAACGATATTTAATATTAACCGTAGTTAAGTGAAAAATGTTGCATTGTTTCACCATGATAAAGTGTTACACAAAGATCGGCTAATAAAATAAAAGCATTAAATTCACTGTTGGTTTTGCTGAGTAAATCAATATCTGCTAGTCGTGATATGGCTTGCTTGATATTTTTAAGCGAAATGTGGGTAAGGGCATGCTGATATAAAGGTTTGCGTTTATCCCAAATGCGATATTCTTTATAAATATCATTGAGCGTTTTACCCTGTGCTATTTTGTCTAGCATGGCATACAGTTGATTCATTTCTTTGTGGAATACCCAAATTACTTGTCCTAGGGCTGTGCCCTCCTGCTGTAATTGGTCTAACATTGCGATACATTTTTTACAATTACCCATTAATAAGGCATCAATAATTTGAAAGGGATTAAATTTTGCTTGTTTAATAACTAATTGCTCAGCGGCCTGTAAACTGATTGGCTGATTTTGAGGAAATAGCAAAGACAGCTTTTGTAACTCTTGTGCTAAAGCGGGTAAGTTGCCCTCGAACAGTTCTATTAATAATAAGGATAACTCGGGCGCTAGATTTACATTGAAATATCTGGCTTGGCTTTGCAACCAACGAGGTAAGCTTTGAACGTCAATGTCGTATATAGGTACATAGCAACCTAGTTGCATTAAGGTTTTGAACCATTTTCGGTTAGCACTTGGGCCGTCAAGTTTAGGGCCGTGGAGTATAAAAATTACATCCTGAAGTGCTGTATTTTTCTCAAGTATTTCACTTAAAGCGAGTAAGGCTTTGTTGCCACTATCACCTATTTTTATCGTGGTAAATTCAACTTCGATAATACGCTGACTAGCAAATAAGCTCATAGACTGATATTCGTCCATCAACTGTTGCCAGTCAAATTTATTATCGCTACTAAAACGGATAATTTCGCTAAAACCTTGTTGTTGAGCATGGTTTTTTATTTGGGCTAAACTATCATTTTTTTGCCATGGTTCATCACCAAACACTAACCATACAGGTTTAAAGCCTTGCGATAAGGTTTGCTGTAGTTTGTTATGGTAAATTTTCATGGATGCCTTATGCTATGTAAATATAAACAGTTAATTGTTAGCGTTGGATCCTCGCCATATCGCGTAAAATCTTATCAGCGGCTGATTGTCTCATTTCTCTGAGTAGTAATGATAATTCTCGAGACTTTGCCAATGCTAAATTAGGATCATCTTGATAATCACGGTTTAGTTCGAAACGAAAATTTTGTGGTTCTTCAATAGGGTCACCGTCTTTCGGTGCGAAACGTAATTGGTAATTTACGGTGTAAATTAATTCATATTCCGCCACTTGCCCGTTTTCAAATACAGATAAGGTTCTTCTATCAAGTTTATCTGACATTATGCGTAGTTCAGGTGCTTGAGCATTTTTATGTTTTAGCACATTAACTTGGTTGCGAGATAGGTGCTGCTTAACTAAACGCGTTAATTCTCCATGAACATCACTGGAACTCACGTACAATGTTTGTAATTCATCGCTAAGTAAATAATCACCGCGCAGGTGAAATCCGCAACCTCCTAACCAGCTTGCTAGGAGTATAACGAGGTAAATACGACGAGTTTGTCTCGTCATATTTACGCTGACACGGTGCTTTGATGATAAGAGCATATTAGTTAGCCACAATGTTCAATAATTTCCCTGGAATATAAATAACTTTACGAATAGTGTTGCCGTCAGTAAATTTCAACACATTTTCATCATTTAAACCTAAGGCTTCAACGGTTTCTTTAGTGGCATCAGCTGCTACAGTTATTTTCGCGCGCAATTTACCGTTAACTTGCACAATAATCAGCTTTTCATCTTCAACTAATGCACTTTCATCAACAATTGGCCATTGTGCATTTTCAACCGTAGTATCTGTGTCGTTGCCTATTTGTTGCCACAAATAATGGCACATATGCGGTGTGATTGGCGTTAACATTAATACTACAGCGCGCAATGATTCTAGCATAACGGCTTTGTCTTCCATTGACACCATTGATGCTTTGCTTAAGTGATTCATTAATTCCATTATAGCTGCAATAGCGGTATTAAAGGTGTTACGACGACCAATATCGTCGGTTACTTTAGCAATGGTTTTATGTAATTCACGACGCAGTTTTTTCTGTTCTGAATTTAATGTTAATGCGTGAATATTAGTAGTAATGGACTCATTGGTTGTTATTTCAGTAAAATCGTGAATAATTTTATAGACACGTTTAACAAAACGGTGGGCACCTTCAACACCCGCATCAGACCATTCTAACGTTTGTTCTGGTGGTGAAGTAAACATAATAAATAAACGCACAGTGTCTGCGCCATATTTATTAATAACTTCTTGCGGGTCAATACCGTTATTTTTAGATTTTGACATCTTACTCATACCAGCAGAAATAACGGCTTCTCCATCTGTTTTACTGATGGCTGAAACCACGTGGCCTTTTTCATCACGTTCAACGGTAACGTCACTTGGCGCAATCCATTCTTGTGCGCCGTTATCTGCTTCACGGTAATAAGTATCAGCTAATACCATGCCTTGGCATAATAATTTTTTGTAGGGTTCATCACATTCAACTAAGCCAACATCGCGTAATAATTTATGGAAAAAACGCGAATAAAGTAAATGTAAAATAGCATGCTCAATACCACCAATATATTGGTCGACAGGCAACCAGTAGTTGGCTTTTGCCGAATCAAGCATTTGTGTATCATCGTTGGGTGAACAATAACGTGCGTAATACCATGAAGATTCCATAAAGGTGTCGAAGGTATCAGTTTCACGTAGTGCGTCTTCACCATTAAAAGTGGTTTTTGCCCATTGTGGATCATCTTTAATAGGAGAGGTTACACCATCCATTACCACATCTTCTGGCAATACAACGGGTAACTCATTTTCAGGCACGGGCACCGATTCACCATTAGCAAGGTTAATCATTGGAATGGGCGCCCCCCAATAGCGTTGTCTAGAAACGCCCCAGTCTCGTAAACGAAAGTTAGTGGTGACTTTTCCTTTATTTTCACTGGCTAATTTTTCACTGATCGCCTTAAATGCTTGCTCAAAATCCAAACCGTCAAATTCACCTGAATTAATTAACATACCTTTTTCAGTGATGGCCGCTTTACTGATGTCATCGGCTTCTTGGTTATTTTCATTTGAGGTAGTAATTACTTGCGTAATTTCAAGACCATATTTTTTGGCAAATTCATAATCACGTTGGTCATGCCCTGGTACTGACATTACCGCACCTGAACCGTAGTCCATCAAGACAAAGTTGGCCGCCCAAATGGGGACTAATTTACCCGTAAGTGGGTGAATTGCTTTAAAACCAGTATCAACGCCTTTTTTCTCCATTGCAGCCATGTCGGCTTCGGTGGTTTGATTGCTTTTGCATTCTTGAATGAAGCTTGCAAGCGCAGGGTTTTCTTTCGAGGCAATTAACGCTAACGGATGTTCAGCAGCAAGTGCTACATAGGTTACGCCCATTAATGTGTCTGGACGAGTGGTGTATATGTCAAAGCTTTCTTGTTTGCCTTCTACTAGACCGTTTACTTGAAAGGTCATATCAACACCTTGCGAACGACCAATCCAGTTGCGTTGCATGGTTTTTACTTGCTCTGGCCAATCGGTTAATTGGTCTAAATCATCCAATAATTCTTGGGCGTAATCTGTAATTTTAATAAACCATTGAGGAATTTCTTTCTTTTCAACAACTGCGCCAGAACGCCAGCCGCGACCATCAATAACTTGTTCGTTTGCTAATACGGTTTGATCAACAGGATCCCAATTTACTGAAGAATTTTTCTTATAAACCAAACCTTTTTCATAAAGTTTAGTGAAAAACCATTGTTCCCAGCGATAATAGTCTTGTTTACACGTAGCGAGTTCTCTACCCCAATCGTAACCAAAACCAAGGGATTTTAATTGGTTGCGCATGTAGTCAATATTTTGATAAGTCCACTTACCGGGAGCACTTTTGTTTTTAATTGCTGCATTTTCAGCGGGTAAACCAAAGGCATCCCACCCCATCGGTTGCATTACATTTTTGCCTTGCATGCGTTGATAGCGCGAAATTACATCGCCTAAACTGTAATTGCGAACATGCCCCATATGTAAACGCCCACTAGGATAAGGGAACATAGCAAGACAGTAAAACTTCTCTTTACTGTCATCTTCTACGGCTTTAAATGTATCATTTTCAGTCCAAAAATTTTGTACTGTCGCTTCAATTGCTTGGGGATTATAAATGGCTTCCATTAAGGGGTCTCTAACGCTATATTTAGGTATTGTCTCGTGAATTTTATCTGCTTAGTTTATGATAAGAACAGTATAAAATGCGTAATACACTTGAGTTTAAATTATCGCGATAGAATACCTTATCTGGCTAGTTAACAACAAGCTTAATTGGTAATTTTGTCTATACTATTAGTCAAAATTACAAACAAAAAGAACAGGAATGTGCTATGACAAATGAAAAAAATTATCTTGTACAAATATATCAAGATCTCAGCAACTGGCTTGATGAAGCAAAAGAGCTGCAAAAACCCAAAGTGATTGAGCTGCTCAAACAGGCTAAACTTTATGCCAAAGCGGCGGAAGAGTTATCAGAAGAAAAAGTAAATCAATTTACGGAAAATTTAAAATATGATTTACATGACTTTTATCAACAAAATCAATCGCAAGCGAAAAACTCAACCTATTTAGGTTTACTAGAAGAAACATTATGGTCGAACCTTGCTCAATTAACTGATAAATCGCAAGTTGAATGGGCAGAATTAGTTGAAGATTTTGAACATGATGGCGTATATAACACTGGCGACATTATTGGGTTTGGCGAGTTGGCTTGCCTTCAATGTAATGAAAAGCTTCATGTTATGCACGTAAGTGAAGTACCCGTTTGTGCTAAATGTGGCGGTACAAGTTTTACTCGTTTACCGCTAGACCCTTAATTGTCAGTGAGTTTTTATATTGTGAGCAAAGCGGTTAGCGGGTACAATATGGCAATCGCTTTCTCTATCTTAAAAAGCACATTTCTCAAGGACATACATGACCACAACACCTGCTTTACAATGTAAGCTTACTGCAGCACAACTTAGCGCAACTTTATCAGCAGCGCTTTTTTCTCAAAATACTCCCTCAAGTGAAATAGAACAAACGTTTGTAGGCCATGAACGCGCCAAAGAAGCGTTAGATTTTGGTCTGTCAATGTCGTCAGTTGGGTTTAATGTGTTTGCCATGGGAGAGCACGGAACGGGAAGACAAACCCTAATTCAGCAACTGTTAACTAAGTTGGCAAAACAACAACCAACCCCCACTGAGTGGTGTTACATCAACAACTTTGATGAAACTCACACGCCATATAAGCTTTATGTAAATCCTGGTGATGGTAAACAACTTTTATCGCGCATGAATAAATTTATTGATGAACTGATGGATTTGTTCCCTGAAATTTTTGATAACCCCGGATATCAAAGGCAGAAGTCGGCCATAGACCGTGCTTTTAATAAAAAATACGATGACGCAATTTCTGAAGTTGAAAAAATTGCTTTAAAAAACAATGTCTCGTTATTTGAAGAAAATGGTGAGGTTGGCTTTTCCCCCTTAGTTGATGGCAAGCCATTAAATGATAAAGAGTTTGCTAATATTAATGAAGCTGATAGAGCAACTTTTTATCAATTATTAGCAGAGCTTGAAGTGGTGCTTGCTGAGCAATTACTTGAACTACCATTGTGGAAGCGTGAGTCATCAGATTTATTGCGGAAGTTGAAAAATGAAACAGCAGCGCAAGCGATAAAACCTTATTTAACCGAATTAGAGCAAGAGTTTAGTGAAAACCCAGGTATTTTAAAATACCTCAGTAAAGTTAGTAATCATGTTGTTGATGTTTCATTAGAAATTTTGGTTAATGATGAAGATGATGCGCCAAATGATAAAGAATTACGTAAGCTGTTGGTTGAGCGCTTTTTACCTAACTTACTCGTGGCACGCAGCATTGATGAAGGTGCTCCCGTTGTTTACGAGCAAAACCCTACCTATCAAAACTTGTTTGGTCATGTTGATGTTTCTAGTTTTCAAGGCAGTACTTACACAAGTTATCGATTAATTCGCCCAGGGGCTTTACACAAAGCAAATGGTGGTTATTTATTGCTTGATGCAGATAAATTGTTAACACAGCCATTAGTGTGGTCGCGTTTAAAATTAGCGTTAAAAACAAGGCAAATTACCATAGAAAATCCTTACTCTGAACTTAGTCAACCGGGAGCGTATAGCTTACAGCCTGAGAAAATACCGCTGCAAGTTAAAGTGATTTTATTAGGTGATGCTGAAATTTATTACACCCTGCAAGATTATGATCAAGAATTTACAGAGCTATTTAGAGTGCTGGCTGATTTTGATCATTACTTAGAAAAAAATGATGACAATTTAATCGCGTTTGGTAATTTAATTCGACAACGTGCTTATCGGCATAATTATCCTAGTATCGATGACGAAGCAGTGCTTGAATTGGTTCGTTATGCATTAAGGCGAGCAGAACACCAAAATAAAATTTCTGCCAATATTGTGCAGGTGAATGATTTATTAGATGAAGCTCACTATTGTTGGGAAAAAAATGGCGCCAAACGTACATTAACCGCAGAACATGTTGCCATGGCATTAGCTGCCAAAAAACGTCGTACAGGTAGACTAAGCGAAACATGGCTTGATGAAATTAAAGAGCAACAAGTATTAATTAGTACTGAAGGCGAGTATATTGGCAAAGTGAATGGCCTAACGGTATTAGAAATTGGTGATAGTGTATTTGGCACGCCAGCCCGCATTACGGCAACAGTATATGCTGGAAGTGAAGGGGTTACCGATATTGAACGTGAAGTAGATTTGGGTAAGTCGATTCATTCCAAAGGTGTGCTGTTATTAACGGGTTACTTAGGGCACAAATATGGTCAAAACTTTCCTGTTTCTATTTCAGCTAATATCGCAATAGAGCAATCTTATGGTCATATCGATGGCGATAGCGCTTCAATGGCAGAACTTTGTGCGTTAATTTCTGCCGTAACGCTATTACCAATAGATCAAAGTTTGGCAATTACTGGCTCGATAAATCAGCATGGTGAAGTACAGTCTATTGGCGGTGCCAATGAAAAAATTGAAGGTTTTTTTCAATTATGTAAAGACAAAGGCTTAACAGGAAAACAAGGGGTAATTATTCCCAAAACAAATGTTATTAACCTGATGCTAAACACAGAAGTTATTGAAGCAGTAGAACGTGGCGATTTTGCCATTTATGCTGTTGAATCTATTGACCAAGCGCTTGAATTATTAATGGCAACC
>Ga0193955_1000015_pt1 | contig 122553 bp, 153 predicted proteins | sample BB_6_MG_FD_140343 | JGI IMG/M metagenome (GOLD analysis project Ga0193955, IMG submission 140343) | Microbial mat bacterial communities from the Broadkill River, Lewes, Delaware, United States - BB_6_MG | ecosystem: Environmental > Aquatic > Freshwater > River > Microbial mats | place: USA... | reverse complement strand
TTTGATCTATAAGTGGGAAGTGAAATAACTATTATTTGGTTTAAAAATGTATATAATGATATAATACATTCAAAAAAATAAGTGTGTCTGTGAAAAAAATTTTAATAATCAGTGATGGTGATGCTGGAAAGCACTTTGTTAACAGGGTGATCCAGACTTATACATCGGAAAATATTTACTACGTTGTTGAAACAAAAGCTGTTGAACATACAGAATACAATCCTGCGCGTTTTAAGTTTTATGAGTTTGATCCAACAAGTTTACATAAATTAGCAAACCTTTTAAAAATGGACTTTGTACAAGTCATTGTTTTAATGAAAGATGAAACAGAAGCCAAATACACACTTAAAAATATTCGTTCACTCAAAGGTAAAGTTAGAATTGTTTTACTCGATCACTGGGGAATAGAAAATAGCGATCCAGATACCGTCTTGATTGATGCCAATGAAATAGTTGCTTCAAGATTAATTGATTATTTACCAAATGTTCCCGTAATTGCCCAAAATGTAGGGATAGGTGAGGGTGAGATAATGGAAGTTTTGGTTCCATTTGGAAGTTCTTTTGTGTATCGTCATATTGGTGTAATAGAGCAAAAAGATTGGCGAATTGTAGCTATTTACCGAAATAGAAAGCTTTTAATGCCCTCTCGCAGGCGTATGATCCAACCTAATGATCTATTGGTCTTAGTTGGGCAACCACGAGTGTTAAAATCGGTATATCGTGCTATTAAACGTGAGCTTGGACAGTTCCCTGAACCTTTTGGATCAAATATCTACTTGTATGTTGATATGGATCATATAAATAAAAAAACAATCAAAGAGTTGATTCGACGGGCTGTGTTCATTCATAGAAAGTTTAGTCACAATTTGATCATAAAAATAGTTAATCCAAGTGATATTGAGATTGTACAATATATAAAAGCTCAAGTAGATCTCAATGTGATAGTTGATATAAAATATGAAAAAACACCTAAAGAAGTGAGCTTTTTTGAAGATATTCAAAACTACCATGTTGGTTTGGTTATTGTGTCCAAAGAAATTTTTAGACACACTAAAACAAGAAATATGTTGTATGAATCGCATGTACCTGTACTAAAAGTTGCAGACAGATCCTTCTCGGCAGTTAAAGATGCTGCTTTAATATTGAGTGATAATCGTGATTTGGAAAAAATTTCAACTACCATTTATGATATTTCAGAGCAGATGGGATTTAACATCGATCTGTATGATTATTTGAATGAACATGAAGCGCATAAAGAACAAGTTATTGAACATTATTATAACTTGTCTACTATCTTTTCAAAAAGTATTAAAGTGTTAAAAGAGAATGAAAATCCTATTAAAATGCTAAAGCAAAAAGAGGACTTTGTTCATATCTTACCATTTACATTTAAGTTGACCAAAAACCCTTTGTATTCCCTTTTATCAACAGACAGTGAAAGACTTTATTATAAACTTGATGATTATCATCAGATTTTTATCCCTGTGCAGTTATAATTTAGCAAAATATTAGTAAAAATAAAGTATTATCTATCTAAATAATAAATTTTATATTTGGACAGATAATGCAAGTAAATATTCCCCTTAAAAAAACAATTGATAACTCATACGACATCACGATCAATACATTAGAAAAACTACATTTCAACCAAAAAGTAGCTATTGTAACAAACACAACAGTATCTGATCTACATTTAGAATACTTAAAAGAGAAAATAACAGCTAAAGAACTTATTATTATTACTTTACCCGATGGTGAACAGTATAAAAATCAACAAAGCATTGACAAAATATTAGAACCGCTTTTTGAAAATAGATTTAATAGGAAATCTTTGTTAATAGCTTTTGGAGGCGGTGTTATAGGTGATATGACAGGTTATGCTGCTAGTATCTACCAAAGGGGAATTGATTTTATTCAAATTCCAACCACTTTGTTATCTCAGGTTGATGCGAGTGTGGGTGGTAAAACAGGTATGAATAATAAATATGGTAAAAACTTAATAGGTGCATTCCATCAACCTAAAGCGGTGTACATAGACCCTTATTTTTTAACTACTTTGCCTTCTCGTGAGTTTGGTGCTGGGTTTGCAGAGATCGTTAAAATGGCCGTGACATTTAATGAAGAATTTTTTGAATTTTTGCAAGACGCGGATATGAAAGACCAACAAACTTTAGTGGAAGCGATTACAAGAGCAGTTAAAACAAAAGCTCAAGTGGTTGCTATGGATGAAAAAGAACACGGAATAAGAGCGGCACTTAATTATGGTCATACTTTTGGTCATGTGATTGAAAATGAAACAAAATATGAAAAATATTTACACGGTGAAGCGGTAGCTATTGGTATGGTAATGGCAAATGAATTAGCATGTAACATGGATCTAATGAGTAACGAACAAGCGGTTGCTGTTAAGTTTTTACTTGAGAAATACAATTTACCGGTTGATTATGCGATTGAAGATATTGAAAGGTTTTACGAAGCTTTCTTTTTAGATAAAAAAAGTTCTGACACAACAATAACATTTATTATTCCAAAAGGGATTGGTGACGTTGTAATTAGTGATAAGTGTTCAGCAAAATTGGTTAAATCAGTTTTAAAGCAATTTGGAGCTAATAAATAATGGGAAAAAAACTTCTTGTCTTATTACTTGTTTTTTTTACTTTTTTAGGATCTATTCAAGCTGAACAACAAACAGCAAATGAGTTGGAGGAATACACACAAAGTGGTGATTATACTGATGAAAAAAGTCTTGAGGAGGCCAATAATTTAAAGATTGGACAGTATTTCAAACTTTTAAATGATTTGGAACTTGAAATTTCTAAAGAGAAAGTATGGACAAAAAGTTATGCAACTTATTTGACAGCCTTAGAAGTGCGTTCAAATTTATTGGAAATTCGTAAACGAATTAAATATTTAAAAAAAAGACAAAAAAAACTTGATGTTAAAGAGGAACTAACAGCCCTTGAAGCAAAAGAAAAAATCTTAGCAACACAGGTTTCTCAGTTAAAAGATAGCTATTCTGCTCCTTTTTCAGAGTTAATTACGCCTCCTAAAATAGAAAAAGCACCAATTATTTCAAATCCTATTGATATTTTTACAGGGATCTCTTTTATAAAAACGGTAAATGCTGATTTTGAAGAGTATATGAAAAATCAAAAAGAGTTAACCACATTAATTAGTTTGTTAGAACGTGAAAATAAAATATACAAATCGATAGAAGAAATTGATCCAGATGAAAAGTATTTATCTCAAGCAAAAACAAAGCAAAAGCAATTAGAACGTTTTAAAAATGCGCTTGGAACAATATCTGCAGCGGCAGAAGTGTATGAGAGAAGACTTGAAGTTTTAGAAGTTAATATTAATCAAGAGATCCAAGACCAAGTGTATAAGCTGGCTAAAATTGGAGTGATGGTTACTATTGTATTTATCATATTCTTTTTATTAAAGCTGGCCGTCAAAAAATATTTTACAGACAATGAACGCTTTTACATGGCAAATAAAGCGATTAATTTTAGTAATTTTACTTTGATTATTTTAATTGTGTTTTTCAACTACATTGAAAATGCGAGTTATTTAGTTACTATATTAGGTTTCGCATCTGCGGGTATTGCCATTGCAATGAAAGACTGGTTTATGTCTATTCTTGGTTGGTTGGTTATTGTTTTTGGTGGAAGTATCCATGTAGGTGATAGAATACGTGTCGATATGGATGGGATGAAGTACGTTGGGGATGTTATGGATATATCACCTATGAGAATGACCATACTAGAAGATATTACGCTAACATCAGTATTAGAAAACAGACGTGCTGGAAGAATTATTTTTATACCAAATAACTATATTTTTACGAGAATGGTTGCCAACTACACGCACTCATCATTAAAAACGGTGTGGGATGGGGTAAACATAACGATTACTTACGACTCTAATCATAAAAAAGCGATGAGTCTTGCTAAAGAAATTGCTAAAAAGTATTCAAAAGGTTATACGGATATTACAAGAAAACAGCTCAACAAACTTAGACACCAATACAGTTTAAAAAATACAAGTGTTGAACCAAGAGTTTTTTCTTTTATAGAAAACAACGGGGTTAAAATTGAATCGTGGTACCTTACAAATGCGTATGCTACTTTAACGCTAAGAAGTGTAATAAGCACAGAGATTGTGGATGCTTTTCAAAAAGAAGATGACATCACTATTGCTTATCCAACTCAAATGCTTCATATGGAAGCTTCGGCAAAAAATAAGCCTGTATCTCGCATAGATGATGAAAGTGTGGTAAGTTTATAGTATGAAGAAAAAAGTTTATTTTAAAACATTTGGTTGTCGAACAAACCTTTATGATTCTCAAGTTATGATAGGAGCTTTAAATGAGTACGACGTGACTCAAAATGAAGAAGAAGCCGACGCTATTGTTATAAACTCTTGTACTGTTACTAATGGGGCGGACACGCATGTTAGAACTTATATATCGCATATTGAAAAAACAACGGGTGCTAAGATTTTTTTAACAGGCTGTGGTGCACATACAAAAGGTGAGAGTTTACTTAAAAATGGCCGTGTACACGGTGTATTTGGTCAAAGTGAAAAGTTAAAAATAGACACACTTTTATCTGAAGAAAAACCTTATTATAATCCAGGTGATTTAAACCACATTGACAATGCAATTGTAGATGACTTTGTTGGTAAAAGTAGAGCTTTTATTAAGGTGCAAGAAGGATGTGACTTTCGTTGTTCTTATTGTATTATCCCTTTTGTTAGAGGGGATGCTCGTAGTATGGATGAACAAAAAATTCTTGATCAGATCTCACAACTTGCTTTAAACGGTTTTGGAGAGTTTATTTTAACAGGTACAAATGTTGGAAGCTACGGTAAGGGAAACAACTCATCTATGGCAAAGTTGATGAAAAGGATCTCTCAAATAAGAGGTGTTAGGCGTATTCGTTTAGGTAGTATTGAACCGATCCAAATAACAGATGAATTTAAAGAACTCTTAGATGAACCATGGTTAGAAAAACATCTCCATATAGCTTTACAACATACTTCGCCTAAGATGTTAAAACTGATGAATAGAAGAAATGTTTACAAGCAAGACAAAGAACTCTTTGAGTTTTTAGCCAATAAAGGTTTTGCTATTGGAACAGACTATATAACGGGTCACCCAGGTGAGAGCGAAGAGATATGGAGTGAAGCAATAAGGAACTTGCATCAATTACCATTAACGCATCTGCATGCGTTTACTTATTCTAAACGTGATGGAACCCCATCGTGTCATATGAAACCAGAAGTTAATGGAAAAGTTGCCAAACAAAGGTTACACGAGATAGAAGCTATTATTGAAGAAAAAAACTATGATTTTAGAAAAAACAATAATAATAATCTTGACGTGTTAATAGAGAGTCAACGAAGTGATGGTTTATACCAAGGATTTGATCAATATTTTAACAAAATTCTTGTCAACTCCAAAGAAGACCTATTAGGAAACTGGTTAAGTATTGATAAGTATAAAATTGAAAAAGGTAACAATTATGCTGAACTTTAAAACCAATCGATTATTGATATATGTTTCATCGTTTTTTATTATTATTTTAGTACTTTTTGCAATATTTAGAGATAATTCTGAATCAATTACACTGATCCAAGCAAAAGATATGCTGGATCAAAACAGTGTTAAAAATGTTATTGTAACTAAGGAATATGTTTATTTAAAAACAGATACTTCTATTTACAAAATTGCTTCTTCTCAGGTTAGACCGGCAATGTTTGAAGGTTATAAAGTAGAGGTTGGAAGTGAAAGTAACATCATTTTTTATCTTTTCTTATTGGTTCTTCTTTTAGGACTAGGATCCCTTTTAATAAAATATTTGCTGAATCATTTCAATAAAGAACTTCCAAGTTTAAAACAATCTGTTAAGAAGTTATCAAGTGACAATATACCAATAGAATCAACAAAAAGCGATGTCAGTTTTGATGATATTGGTGGAATTAGTGATGTTAAAGTAGAGCTTGAAGAGATTATAGACTTTATGAAAAATCCTAAACGTTATAAAAGTTTTGGAGCACGTTTACCCCGAGGTGTACTTTTAGTAGGACCTCCAGGTGTAGGTAAAACGATGATAGCAAAAGCAGTAGCAAGCGAAGCTGATGTACCATTTTTTTATCAAAGTGGTGCGTCTTTTGTTCAGATCTATGTAGGTATGGGTGCAAAACGTGTACATGAGCTTTTTGAAGCGGCTAAACAAAATGCTCCATCAATAATATTTATAGATGAAATAGACGCTGTTGGGAAAAAAAGAGATGGGCAAAGAAACGATGAGCGTGAGGCAACACTTAATCAGCTTTTAACAGAAATGGATGGTTTTGAAGCTTCAAGCGGTGTTATTGTTGTAGCAGCTACCAATAAGATAGAAGTACTAGATGATGCACTTTTAAGAGCAGGACGTTTTGATAGACGGGTGTTTGTTGAACTTCCAACGAAGCTAGAACGTGAATCAATACTGAATAAATATTTAAAAAAAGTTCCACACGCACTCGATCCAGCTGTTATTGCAAATATGACGGTTGGTTTTAATGGTGCATCTTTAGCAGCTTTGGTAAATGAGGCAGCTTTATTGTCATTACGTCAAAATGATATTCATGTAACTCAAGAACACTTTGAGCAAGTAAAAGATAAAGTGATGTTTGGTAAGAAGAAGCTTCAAATGCTTACACAAACTCAAAAAGAGTACAGAGTGACGTATCAAGCTGCCAAAGTTACAGTGGCAACATACTTTGATATACCATTTGAGAAAATAATGTTAAGTAATGAACGTTTAACACCAGCCAGTAATGAACCTTTTATAAAGCATGAACTTCAAAATAGGGTAAAAATGCTTTTAGCAGGTGTAGTGGCTTGTTCTATGAAGTATAAAGAACATTCAAGCAGTGCAAAACAAGATCTAGATGATGCCAAAGAATTAGTTCAGAAGATGTTATACGAGTATTGTATGGGTGAAAATATTTATCCTAAAGAGGATGAGAAAGAAAAGATGATGAATTTATTGTATGAAGATACACTTAAGCTTATCGGATCATTTTCAACTGTAATGAAACGTGTCCAAGAGAATTTAAATGAGTCAGAGAGTATTACAAAACAGACGGTTAAAGAGTATTTAGATGAAATTCTTTAGTGGTTTTTCTTTACAAAATGAGAACTATTTATTTGATAAATATATCAAAAAAGGTGCGTACACAGTAGGTGGTTTTTCGTACGGTGCTATCAAAGCTTTTCAATATGTTAAAGATGAACTTGAAAAAGGAAAAAGAATTGATACTTTAGAACTCTTTTCCCCTGCTTTTTTTCAAACCAAAGATACAAAATTTAAACGATTGCAATTGATGGCATATAAAAAAAACGAGATGCTTTATCTAAATCAGTTTATCAATAAATGTTTTGACCCTTATGAGAAAAAAATAGTAGAACACACAGCAACCACTGTGGATCAACTCGATGAGTTATTAAACTATCAATGGAGTTTAGATTCACTTGAGGAGATTAAGCGTTTAGGTGTAGAGATTGAAGTTTATGTAGGTGAAAAAGATGCCATTGTTGATGCTGAAGCGACAAGAGAATTTTTTAAAGAGGTTGCAACCTTAACTTATTTGAAAAATGCAAATCATTTTTTGCAAATTAATTAGAAAATAGGAAATATTATGAACGAAATAAAAATAGGTGTTATTACAGCAAGCGATAGAGCAAGTAAAGGGATATATGACGATATTAGTGGTGTAGCGATTCAAGATACTATGAAAGAGTATCTAACAAGTGATTTTAGTATCGTGTACAGATGTATTCCTGATGAGCAAGACCAAATAGAAAATACTTTGAAAGAGTTGTGTGATGAGGAAGGGTGTTGCTTAGTGGTTACAACAGGTGGCACGGGGCCAGCATTACGTGATGTTACACCAGAAGCTACCCAAAATGTATGTCAAAAGATGATGCCAGGTTTTGGAGAGTTGATGCGTCAGGTAAGTTTAAAGTATGTACCAACAGCAATACTTTCTCGTCAAACAGCAGGGATTAGAAATAAATCGCTAATTATCAATTTACCAGGAAAGCCAAAGTCTATCAGAGAATGTTTAGATGCTGTTTTTCCTGCTGTTCCGTATTGTATAGATCTAATAGAAGGTCCTTTTATACAAACAAATGAAGATGTTATAAAGGCATTTCGTCCTAAACAAAAATAACTTAATGCTATATTAGTGCTATTTTGAAGATGTATAATGGTTCAAAAGGATATTTTATGACTTTAATTGAACTATATACAGATTATATTGTAAACAGAAAAGATTTAAGAGAATACGTTGAAACTCGCAAGCAACGTAACGAACGTGGTGAGTTTAACGATACTAAACTGCTTTTAGCACAAGATAATTTAGAACGTTTAAAGAAAGAAGACCTAAAAACGTATGAGCAAATGTATATGATTTTAAACAAAATCATAAAATCAGATTATGGTCATTATGTTGAATATTCTATTGATTTTACAAAAGCAATTTTAAAACTTTACAGAGGACACGCTAGCCCTCAAGATGTATGTGAAGAGTATGCTCGTGAACTTAAGCATCGTTACAGTGATGCTTAAAGTGAGATTCTAATTCCATCTAATTTCTTACTATACGGTACTTTAAGGCACTTTTTTAAAAGTTAGTCCTTGTATAGTCCGTATAGTTTTACTGTCTTTTAAATCAAATAAAATTTATACTTTTCAAACTCTATAGTATTTAAAAAACTATATAAATTCAATAGAATAATTGTAGCAAAATTTATATTATTACTCACTGCGAAAGCTTATGAAATGTAATGAAATAAGTCGTGGATGAGTCAGCAAACAAAGTGCGGTAGAACTTACTATATATCTAAAATTTCAAAAAAAAACATCGCCGATTGTATGTATATTGTTCTGATTACAAAGCTTTTTCTCAAAATCTTCACATACATTAAATCCATATTAAATTTTCGTTACAAAATTTAAAAATAATTTGCCAAATTTTAAACTAATATGTTTCAATTACTTTCGGTTGCAACCAAACTTATATTTTTAAATAAAACATTATGAAATTATTCAATACCCTGCTTGAAATTAAAATAGGTAAAAAGGATTTAGCCCTTAAAGCTGTATTTGTTGAAAACTCAATTTTTTGATGAGAATGAGCATATTTTATTTATCATTATGATTCTTTAAACAATATTTATTATATCAATGACTTAGATTATGAATGAACTGAAAACAGGATCAGTGCAATAAATATAATAGAGCAAATAATGACAAAGGCATATAAGCAAGAGATGAACTCTCTATGAGATATTTTAAAGATTATTCAAATCAACAATAAGCCTAAGGTTTATTGCTTTTATAGACAAAGAACATGAATAATAGCTATAGATAAGATTAATCTAAAAACTATTAAATCAAATAAATGAGACATTATAGGCTTTCAAAATCCTAGGTGGGATGTTCATGATAATAATAAAATCAAAGTGAAAAAGTTAAGAAGTGAATTATTAGATTTTTATTCAAAAAAGAATGTCAGATAAATATCTTATATTTATTTAGGATATAAAGTGATTTTCTGTATCATATCTCATAAACTATAAAAGGCACAATATGTTTTTTAATAATTCTGATGATGACCCTTATGGAGATATAAGAAGAAGAGAAGAATATGAACGACAGCAACAAGCAAATTTTGCGAAAGGCTTAGGACATTTTTTTCTTAAAATGTATATGAATGTTCTTATATATATGGCTACTTATTTAGCTATTGCTATTTTATTAACAGAACTATTAAATGTTCATCAAGCATTAGCTATGATAATTTCAATGATTGTTTCATTCTTCGTATTTAAACTTGAGTATGTGAAATATAATAAACTGAAAAGTTTAATGACTATAGCTTTTCTAATTGGATTAGAATTTGTGGCTTTAGGCTCTCTTAATATTTCTTAAGAACAATATATAGCCTTGAAAAGGCTATAGCAAGTTTGCATATATTTGAGAATTCTTAAGAATTACTCAAAAAATGCGAAACTTGTTCAGGGAAATTAGGACTTTGTCCTATCCCTAAAAACCCTTAATGTTCTCTAGCTCATTTGGTAAAGTATTTTCTAAATCAACTTTATGAGTATATTCTGAAATTAATGTATAGCCTTTACTGATATCATTTTTATTTACTTGTTGTGCAATAATAGTATGTAGTTGGCATATATTCTTATTACATGAATTTGGATTTATAATAAAAAGATTTTTAATATTATCATTATCATAATAATAAGTAGTAATAGGTTTATGATTGATAATTGTATCATTTGAAGCTATTAAAATAAAATTTTCTTTATTAGTAATATCTTGTTTGTATATTTTTTCTGACAATTTTTTTGTAAAACTAGAGTTTGAAAAAACTTTTAAATCATAATTTAATTCCTGCAAGTATGTAGAGTTAAATGATTTTGTTCCAGTTATAAAAAATGGAGCTATATATTTTTTTAATTCAATCTTATTATTGTTATTATTGTTGATTAGTGTATTCCAACTTTCTATATTATAGCTAATATTAACGACTATTATAGATGTTAATAATAATCCTATAGTTATATTTGCAATTGCCAACTTTACTAGAGTATCAAAAAATGTTTCAATCCAAACTTTGTAAAAATCAAAAACAAGCATACTAAATAGAACAAAAAATAATACTACAATATTAAAATACTCTTCTATATTTGAATTATGAAAAATTGCATATAAAACTGTTAGTATAAAGACAATTGAAGCACTTGCTATTAAATGTTTTTTTACCATTACTGCAAACAATACAAAAAAAGTTATGATAATCGTATTAATTAAAATAATTTTTTGTATGTCAATCATATAAAAAATGTCTTTTGGATGATAACCTAATAGAAGAAATACTATTATGTCTATTGAAAATAAGTATAAAATACCTACTAGGTATATAATAGGAATAGATTTCCCTTTTAATAAAGATTGTAACAGGGTCAATGTGCTCATTGTAATTTCCTTAAAATAAGATGTTGAATATCATCTTATAAAAATAAAAGAAAAAAATATAAAAATATGTCAAATTGTCATATTTTATGAACTCAAAATTTTTACATTTCCCTACTAAAGTCTTCCCTAACAGCTTCTTGCCCACGTTCCATAAAGTAAAGTATTGTAGCTGATAGAGTGGAACGGTTAAGTGCCTTTTGCATTTTTAAAAGATTATCATACTCATTTTGAGTAAGTGAGAGAGTTATCTTTTTATCTCTTTTTTGTTCACTAGCAACTTTAGGGCGACCAACACTTCTAGCTTTTCGTTGTTCTTTTTCTTCTTCTGTCATAGAAATCCTTTATGTAAGTGTATTGTAGTATAAATAAATAGTTTATTAATGTATTTAACTATTCAAATCTACTCAAATCTATTTTTACCATCTATTTATTATATATATCATCTTTTTATTATATTTATCTAAGATTAATTATTTTATACTTCTAAATATTAACTAAGGAGTCTATCATGAGTAGCGAAGAGAAAATCACATTTGAAGCTTTATACGCAAAGCATAAAAAAATAGCCATCTCAAAAAAAGAGATGTCAAGAGAAACTGGCTTAAGTATATCAACACTTGATAGACTTAGACGTGCTGGAAAAGGTTGTGGCTATATTCAACAAGGGCAAGGAGATGTGTCTTACCCATTGTTAGAACTAGCAAAATATTACACTCAAACAATTCAAACTTTATAATTTAAAGTGAAAATATTATGAGTAATCATAAAAACTACCAAAAAGAGTATAAAAAAAGCTACAACTCTAAAAATAAGATTGTAACTTTTCCTCTAAGTGTTGCTTTTCATGAAGAACTAAGAAGAAGAGCAACATATTTAGATTTAAAAACAAACTCCTACGCAAAAAGTATAGTTACTACTTTTTTAAATAATGAAACACCAAAGATTCTTTCATACGAACAAAAAGAGTTTATTAGTGAATATATACGTATATCAAGAGGTATAGCTAATAATATCAATCAAATAGCTCATAAAACAAATATAACAGAGCAGGTCGATATAAATATTCTCATTAATGCACTTAAAGGTTATGAGGAAGAGTTTAAAAAGTTTATAACTAAAAGTTAAAAACATGATTATAAAATCTATGAGTAGAAAAAGTAAATCTTTTTCACAACTCTATGACTATTTAACTCGTGATAAGTCCTCTTTTACATTTTCAAGAAATACATACAGTAATCCTAAAAATAGAAAAGAATTTATTAATGAGTTTTATGAAAATTCTAAGCACATTAAAAACGCTAGAGGTAAAGTGATTTTATACCACGAAGTATTATCACTAGAGGCTAATGACCTATCATTAAAAAGACAAAAAGAGATACTACTTGATATGTCAGAAAAATATCTTTACCAAAGAGCAGAAGATCATTTAGCTTTTGGTGTGATACATGAAGAAAAAAACAATATGCACCTGCATTTAATGATAAGTGCAAATGAGATAGAGGGAGACAGAAGAATCCGTTTATCTAAACAAGAATTTTCAGCTATTCAGCAGAGATTGGAAAACTATAAAAATCAAAAGTACAAAGAGTTGAAACAATCATCTTTATATAAAAATAAAAAAGATTTCTCTAAGTCTAAACAAAATGAGCAAGAGTTAAAAAACAGAGGTGTTAAAAGTATAAAAGATGAGATAAAAGAAAACCTATCTAAAGCATTTAAAACTGCAACCTCTATGAAGTACGTTGAAAATCATCTAAACACTTTAGCTTATGAACTTTATACAAGAGGTAAAACGCAAGGTATAAAGTATCAGGGAAAAAACTACAGACTTAAAACATTAGGACTTTATACAGAGTATAAACAACTACTTAATAGGCTTGAACTCACAAAATTAAGAGAAACTAAACGGGAAAAATCTAAAGATGAAAAGATTAAAAATTCAAGATTTTATAGAGATGTAGATAGAAATAAAGTTTATAGCCAAAGAAAAAACTCTCAAGAACAAGAACTAGATAGATGAAAAAATACACATATAAAGAAATATTTTAGATACAATAAATAACAATTTTATATTTAGGTTATTTATTGGAACTACTAGCACTTATATTTATATCTTTAATAATGATTATAGCTATGAACAAACAATTTAGAAAACTTGGAGTAGGGGTTTTAAATCCTCTCTCATGGATTTTTTCATTTCTATCACAGCCACCAACTAAAGGTGATGGCATGATGAGTAGACAAGATGAGATTAAAACCTTTTCAAGATTTAATGATGGTCTTTTAGTTGATGGTAAAAATAAAAGGTTATCAGCTAAAGAGAGTTTTAATCATTTAGCCTTATTTAGTAGAACCGGTGGAGGTAAAACAACTTCTTTTGTACTTCCTAATATCTATAAACTAGCTTCAAGTAACTGTTCAATGGTAATAACCGATTTAAGTGGAGAGATATACGATAAAACAAGTGCATATTTGCATAATCAAGGTTTTAAAATATATGTACTTGACCCTAAAAATTTAGATGAATCCATAAGATATAATCCCCTAGAATTTGCAAAAGATTCTGTAAGTATAGATAATGTTAGTGAGACATTACTATCATCATCAGGACTTAAAGGTACAAAGGCAGAAGATAGAATATGGAGTGATGGAGCAAAAAACGTTATATCAATATTTATTAAAGTTTTAAATGCAACCGAAGATAAGAGATATATGAACTTAGCTAATGTTAGATATCTTCTAAATAACTTTGGAAGAGTTAAAGTGGAAAATGATGAAGTAGTGCCAGTAATTGAAGAGTTTATTAAAAGATACGCAGATGATAAAACATTTAGTGAGTATGTTGGTTTAGTAAATGGTAATCCTAAAACGGTTCAGGGTTTTATAGCTACAGCTTTAACAGCACTATCCCCTATAGGTATCAATGATAATTTAGAGAAACTAACATATAGTAACTCTATAGATTTTAAAAAACTAAGAGAAGAAAAATCAGTAGTTTTTATAAAAATAGAACAGCAACACCAAGAGCAATATAGCTTTTTATTAAATCTTTTTTATTCACAACTTTTTAATGAGATGATGAATAAGCTGCCAAGTTCAAAAGATTTGAATTTGTACTGCTTACTTGATGAGTTTGGTAATATGAATATACCAAGGTTTTCATCTACAATAACGACTATTAGAAAGTACAATGTATCTATCTCTATAATACTACAAAATATGAATCAACTTATAAATCAATATTCACAAGAAGAAGCAAAAACTATATTAGATGGTGGTATAGCTTCTAAACTTATCTATAGTGGTGTTGATTTGGATTTAGGTACTGAACTTGAAAAAATGTTTGGGTACAAAGAGGTTTTAAAAAGACAAGCTGATGGTACTAATCGTTATGAGAAAGAGCCAGTAATGGATGTTAGTGAAATTAGAACAATGAAAGATAATGAAGCATTGTTTGTATATGCTAATAAGAAACCTTTGAAGATGGGTGTTAAACCTTACTTCAAAGATATGATGTATAACAGTTTTTCTAAGATGAAGCCTTATGCAGTTGATGGAGTTAATCATTATGACAATATACAGTATGTTGATTTAGAAAATGTGGAGTGGTAAAAAATAAATGGATAATATATATTTAATTATTGATGAATCGGGAGCAAAAGGTTACTCTGATAATATTGAAAATACTTTGGGTGAGTTTGGAATTATGGTTGGTTACTTAATACCTGAGTCTTGGATTGATAAAGTGAAGTCGGAATTAGATTCTATTAAACAAAAATATAAAACAGATAGAAAAGTACACATAACAGACTTATTGCAATCAGAACAAGAACAAATGAGAGTGGAGATATTCAATTATTTTAAAACAAGAAAGATTTTTTTTGTATATGAAGCAATTTATTCCCAAGGTTATTATAGCTATCACGAATCATTAAAAGAGTTATATACAAAAAATAAACAACAGATAAAACCTAGTATGAAGTGGTCTAGTAATAAAGAAAAACTATTGTTGCATTCAGATTTATTTTTAGGTGTTTTTATGAAAGCTCTAAGCTTTTGTAAAGATATTCAAAAGATGGAAGAGGTTAAATTACATATAAAAAGTGATGTAATTGATGATTCTATAAAGAAAAAATTTGAAAAAAATGTAGATAAAAACTTAAATATTGGTATTAAAAGTACAAAAATAGTTAAAGGTTTTGATACTAAAAAAAAAGAAGTTGTTCAATATAAAACAAGCTTTGAAATTACAGAAGGACTGGAAATATTTGAAAAATTTTCTAATGTAGAATATGAAATTACGTGTGAGGACTCTAGTCTAACTCTGGCCGCTGATGTATTGGTAAATAGTTTATATAGGGCATTAAATAATAGTGAGTTTAAGTTAAAATGCTTACCATTAAATACATATGAAGCGGTAGAAGATTTTCCATTAAATAAATTAATATATGGTCTATATCCTCATAATGAAAAGTTATATATAGTAGATAAAATATATAGTCATCCAAACAATAAAGATTAATTATATGGAAGAATTAGGGTTAATAAAACGTTTCATAAATGAAGCTTCAAATATGGATTTAAAAAACTTTATAGTTGTAGCACTTCTGTTTTATGTACCTTTTCATTTTTCAAAAAAAGCAGAGAGTTTATTCTTTCATCTTTTATATTCTTACTTGGGTATATATATGCTTTTTACTATGGAAGATGTAAGAGTGATATATGATGTGAAAATGCTTGTTGGTTTAGGTTTACTGCTACCCCAAATAACATTTATAATACAGTTTGTAAAAGATACGATACAAACTATTAAAATGATGACTGCAAATACCTACTATTTCTTTGTAACCATATATTATAAAATAATTCGTTTTATAAATTGGATTAAATCTACCTACATCATGTTCAAGACTTTTTTTACAACATTTAGTTTTAAAAAAGAGGATTACTACGAGCAAGAGCAAAGTTCAAAAAGAGATTATAGTTATGAACATAAACAACAAAAGTTTTATGAAGAGTCTAAACATAAAGAACAAAGCTACACCAAACAAGAAGAACCTAAATACGAATCAAAAAAAGAACAATCAAAATCAGAGTCAAATGATGAATTTAAACGATTCTATAGTGAGAGTGCTTATATAGTTTTAGGTGTGAGTTCAGATGATGATTATAAAACTATAAAAAAAGTGTATAGAAAACTAGTAAGAGAATATCACCCTGACTTAAACCCAAAAAATATTGAATTATACACAGAGATAACACAAAATATTAATAGTGCATGGGATAAAGTGGATGGGTGGAAAAAGTAAAAATATTAACTAAAAGGAAAATTTTTGAAAAAAGAAAAATATTATTTAAAATCAAACAGTGATCATAAATTACTTGATGTTTTACTTGAAGAAAAAAAACGTGTTGAATCACATATGTTATTTATAATAAAAGTATATGTAAGTATATTTGGTTTTCTATTTATATATACTGGCTTTACAACAAAAACATTTGTTTTAATAGATGATTTTGACATAGAACAGACGAGCTTTGTTAGAACATCTATTTCAGTTCTAGGTTTATTTCTGATTTTTGTCGTAGCTATATTTGGAAAATATGGAGTAAGTGGAATATCTCATATAATAAAAAAAAGAATGAGATATAGTTATAAAATTAATAAACTATTGCAAAATGGGCAAGAAAATTTCAACATTGATTTTGAACATTTTTTAAAAATTCCTGTAATATATACATGGACAAGTTCTGCTGTTATAGCAGGGAGTTTATTCTATTATCTACTAATTTTTGGATATGACACGCATTATGCAGTTAGTGCTATCCTAATAACATCATTTTTTGGACTAATTGTTTTTCCTCAAGCTAATGAAGTATTTTACTTTGAGTTAAAAAATGAACTAATATCATTAGGAATACAAAAAGAAATTACTAATCAAAAAACAGTATTTGATAAATACATAAGTAAATTATTGTTTTTTTTAGGTTTTTTAATTGTCTTGTTAATAATATTAAGTGAATATTTAGTTTACACTTCATCTGAATATTTAGATAATTATTTAGTAGCTATAAACTATATATATGTTTTTTTATTTTCTTTATTAATATTAATAAGATATTTGTTTATAAAGCATAGTACAAAAAGAGAAACAATTTTTGAAGTATGGTTTAAAAAAATAGTATCCAAATAATATGGATACTATTTACCAAGTAGTTGCAAAGAATATAAATCCTATTATAAAAAAAAATATCTTACTCGTAATTATAGATAAAAATATACATGCTATAAATAATAAAAATACTCCAAAAGTATTTAAAAAAATCATAAACGTATCAATAGAATCCATTATATTATCAAGTCTATTATTATTGTTTTTAATATCTTCCACTTTTACTCCTTTTTTTCAAGTTGTATTTAAAGTTTAATAAAATATTAAGAAATGTAAAGTTTATATCTTATTACTAAAAATAAAATGTGGGATAATATAAACCAATATTTATAAAGTTATAAATAATAATTAATGAATAAAAATGACATAAAATCTCTTATCCCCTCTCACTATACAGAAGAGGAAAAAGAAGAGGTTATAAGATTATTAATTGAATTAGCAAATTTATATCTTGAAGTTGAAAATAAATAATAGTTTTTCATATTTCTAGATTTACTTTATGCAGTTTTTTACTATAGTAAAAAACGTAGATTATATTTTAAATAAATATTTATGAATTTAAAATGATTAATATATTGCAGGGTATCATCTGCAAAACAAGTAAAAGAGTGAAATGGTTTATCATCTCAAGAGAAGAGGTGTAGAGATTATGCTCATAATACCCTTTGAATTGACGTAGAAAGAGTTTTTAATGATGAGGGTGTAAGTTGATGAGTGTTTGAGAGAAAATCAATTTTAAGCCTATTTAAATACATTGATGAAAACAAAGATTCAAACTATACAGTTATATTTGAAGACTTAAATAGATTATCAAGAGATATTCAAGTTCACTCACTTCTAAAAACTGAGTTTAGCAAGAGAGGTGTTGAGTTAGCTTCTCCTAACTTTCAATTTGAAGAATCCCCTGAATGAACTTTTAGAGAGAATATGAGTGTTTCAATGGCTCAATATGAAAAAGATAAAAATAAGCAAAGAGTTAATGATAGGATGAGAGCTAGACTAGAGCAGGGCTATTGGTGTTTTAAACTTCCTATTTGATATAGATACAGCACTAACTCTAAATGATGAAAAGAGATACTTTTTGATAAACAAACATATAAAACAGTGAAATTAGCATTAGAGAAATATGCAAACGATGAATTAAGGACCATAAATGATGTAGTTAGGTATTTTCATAAAAAATGATTATCAGTTGGAACTGTAAAGAACGGTAAAGTCTATAATGCTAATTTGGTTTCTAGAATGCTTAAAAATGTTTTATATACTTGATATTTAGAGTTTCCGAAGTGGTCTATATCAAGAAGAAAGGCAAATCATAAAGCTTTAATATCTTTAAAGACATTTCAGATGATAGAAAATAAGTTAAATATTTCTACTCACAACAAAGTTGTAGAAAAAGTAGATGAGAACTTAAATAGAATTGATATATCAAACGACTTCCCATTAAGATGATTTTTGTATTGTGAAAAGTCTAAGCAAATGATTAGTTGAGCATGGACTAAGTGAAATACTACAAGAGTACCATACTATACTTATCCTAGAAAATCTTCCATGTTTGGTAAGTCTATTAATAGAAAATATTTACATGAACAATTTGAAATATTATTGAGATATATACAACCTAAAGAGGATTTAATAAAAGCTTTTGAAATAGCTGTGAAGGGAGCTTATGATGAAAGAAAAAGTGATGATATTGAATATAAGAAAAATCTTCAATGAGAGATAAATAAAATTGATTGAAAAATTACAAACTATATCAATAGAATATGAAGTACAGTAAGTGACGCTTTAGTTTCAAATTATGAAACTAAAATAGAAGATTTAGAAAAAGAGAAACTAAAAATTTCTAATAATTTACAAAAAGAGCTAAAAGATGTTTGAACCCCTTTAAAAAGGAAAACTAAACTAGTTAGAAATGCCCTTGATATATGGGAAAATGGAAATTTAGAGAATAAAAAAACACTCATAAAAAACATATTTCCTGAGTGAATTCCTATAAACGAAAAAAAGCAGGTTTGAACTCCTACTTTTTCCCTTATTTATCAGGCTTTTTCTTTATGAAAAAGGTCGAAATCTTTAATGGTGGACTTTATTCGTGAGAATCTGAACTTATTATAAAACTAAAACATAATGTAATGATTAACTTTTTTAAGATAAGATATTAACCATATTAATTGTAAGGAGACAGAATGTCAACAGAAGAAACATGTAAGCCAAAATGTGAAAAAACTGACGGTAGCCATGACCATAGATGTAATAGTGGAAATGATAGAACTCCAGCACAAAAAGACGGAGACAAGCAAAGACAAGGATAAAATTCATATTACCTGAAGATATCATTGTGTAGTCAATCAACCACCTTTAACATTGTACAACAAGCAATTTTAAGGGTGTTTCTACTTCTTAGAAATACCTCTTAAAAACTAATATCTATAAAATGTTTTTTGAAAATATTTTACTTCTAAATAACCATCATAGCTTTATTCATCTTCAATTTATATTATCCAATTTTTTCAAAAACTGTATTTTGGTTTGAAATTTGATAGGTGGCAAAATACTACATTTGACAGCCATTACTTGCATTGTGTTTAATCATTGGGATTAATTTATCCTAGTATTTTACATATATAATTTTTGGGTTATGAAAAAGACATTTAAAGAGATTACTCAAAATATAGACATGGTTTTATTTAACAATATTATTCATGTAGACTCTTGTCTAGAATTAGAGGCTTGAACTTATTATGATGAAGAAAGTGATGAGTATAAGGATGTTTTTCAATATTTTGTTATCAATTATTCAGATTGAGAGTACCTTGCAAACAAAACTAATATGCCTTTGTTTTATTCATCTAAGTGTGACATATTTATTTTGTGAGTAGATTTTTTAGATAATTGGGAGAATTTGAGTTATGATATCTAAGGGAGTAGTTCCCTTTTTTTTGTTGATAGGTTTATTTGAATTGAGACACTAAATATGACAGCTTTATGTTATGATTGAGTGTATAGATTTTTGGAGGTGTATAATGAAAATTTTATTTTTCTTTTTAAGCAGTTATGTATTATTTATTTTTACTGGTTGTAGTATGGCTGGAGTAGCACAGCCAAAGCATGTTGGTCTAGATTATGGTAAGTATATAAAGATACCAATATTATTAGCTACTGATAGAAAAATCAATAAAAATAGAATGGATGATTTAGCTTATTTTTTTGAAAATGAAAGAGGAAGTGGAAAACTTCATTATGCAGAGGTAAATGTATCAATACCAAGTAAACATAAAATAGGAACTTTAGATGAAAGGTCTATATTCAGATTTGAATTTCTTGATACACCTGAAAATAATATGATAGTATGGAAAAATCCAAGTTTATTAGAAAGAAAAGATTTTTATTCAATTTTTCAAAAGAGATTAATTAAATATGATGATGGAGATATAATTATTTTCATACATGGGTATAACAATGACATTAATGAAGCAGTTCTTAGAACAGCACAAATCTCCTATGATTTAGAGAGTGTATTAAATGAAGCAAAGTTTCAAAAGCATTTTATACCTATGACATATAGTTGGTCTTCAAAAGATGATTTTGAGAAATATCTTACAGATTATGAATCAGCTGAATGGTCTGTACCACATTTAAAAGAGTTTTTATTGGATGTATATAATCATGCAAATGGTAAAAAGATAAACGTAATAGTTCATTCAATGGGTAATCAAGTCTTTACAAAAGCTATTAGTGAACTTCATCAAGAGAATAAAGAACTTAAATTAAATCAAGTTATTTTAGCAGCACCAGATGTAGACGCTAAAATATTTATGGATAACATTGTGCCTGCAATAGGTAAAACATCTATAAGAACAACTATTTATATGTCTGATAAGGATAAAGCCTTAATGGCTTCAGAAGCTATTAGAATACAAGAAAGTAGAATTGGACGTGGAGATAGTGATCTAGTTAAAGTTATAGATACAAAAAAATTACAGTTAAACAAAATTGATTTAATAAATGCTTCTGATGTAGAGTTTTCGTTATGGGGTTTAAACCATTCATATTTTGCAGAGATTGAAATTGTTATAAGAGATATTTCAAAAGCTTTATTTGGAGTTCCTTTAGAGCAAAGAAATATAGATACTCTTCAACCTTGGGCACACATTAGAGAAAAATAAAATCAGAATTTTCATCTCTGATTGCTACCGTAGAGCCTTGGTCTCTACTCCTTTCTACCCTATATAGTCACTCTCGTTCCTCTAACATCTAATCAGTAAACTATTTATTACCTTGTTCTTTTAGAACTTAAAACCTTTTGAGACCTAAGAATTTTTACAAATGTAAATCTATATAAAAATAATACAAGTAGTATTTTTCTCTAAATTTAATTCATTCTCGGTCTTTGTTCAAAAGGGTATTTAAGCCCAAAAGAATATGTTTGTCTTGAAAGCTTTTTGCTTTCGCTAGTTTCGACTTGACAGTCGCCAAACATTTTACGAAAATATTTGATAAAAGGGTTTATTTATGAGAGTTTATATAACAGATTTAAAGGCTTATAGCTGTGGTCATTTAGTTGGAGAGTGGCTTATAAAGTCAGTAGAGAGTGTTTTAAGTGAGGGTAAGAAAGTTTGTGGGAGTGTTGATGAGCATGAAGAGATTTTTCTTAGTGATTATGAGGCTGACATAAAAATTGCAGAGTATGAAAATATTTATAGTCTTAATGATAGAGCGGAGGTTTTAGAGAGTTATAGTGAAGATGAAGCTTTAAAGTTGAAGTTATTGGCTTATGAGGGTTATAGTGAAAAGGAGGTTATTGATACTGGTATAGATAGTTACGATATTGAGATTTATGATTTTCGTGGTGATAGTTCCTTTAAAAGTGTGTTTGAGCTTTTAGCTGAAAAGTTTATAGATGATGGGTTGTATGGAGAGATAGCTGAGGGGTTGGGATATTATTTGAATTATGAAGCTATGGCTAGAGATTTGAGTATGGATTATTGTGAGTTTGAGAGTGGGGTTGTTGGGAGGGTTTTATGAAAATTTATTTATGTTTAAAAAGTATCAATATTATTATTAATACAATATATAATGGTTTTTTTATGATACCTAACTGCTTTATTTTAGAAAAGAGTATGGTGAAATGCAGATTTATTAAAATTATTATATCATTTTGATACCGGTATATAGTTTATTTATGATAGATTATAGATGGTTTTTGGAGTATAATTTTAGTTACAGGAAGTTGAAAAATCTGTTTACTAAAAAACCAAAAATATTAATAGAGAGTTAGGCTTTTATATATTTATATTAAATAGTTTTATTCTAATGATAATTGTAAACTAAAGTTTGACTGTATATCTGTAACAACGTTACTACGTTTAACGTGATGATAAAACTTATCTAAATCTTTTAGCGAAGTTCCATTTTCCCATAAGATTTTTAAATCATGTTCACCTGGAATCTCTGAAATATGAAAAATGCGATTTTTAATAGCCTTAAGATGTGATAAAATTAATTTTCTTTTGCTTGTATCGTTATAAGCAGCTGCTAATCTTATGCGTGAACTAAGAGAATATTCTCTAGTAGACACTATGTCGTTACTAAAGTTATCAAAGAAAATAGATGATGTAGTTCTTCTTGAGGCATTTATTTTTGAAGCAAATAATGCTTTTATTTTAAATACATCTTCTAAAGATATATTGTTCAGAATCATCACAACTTCACAAGGCCCTAGTGATTTAAAAAGACGGTAATTTCCATAGTAATTTTGAAAATTATTTTCTATTTGCTCTAATAGTTTACTTAATTCTTCATTGTTATTAATGAAAAGTTGAATTTGTATGATAAACCCTATTCCATTTAAGTATGTTGTGTTGTTTATTTCGTTGTTACCAATATTAATTTCTAATAAAGAATGTTTTTTTGTAAAGTAGTGATATCCATTCTCTGTATCATTATTAGAATCATTATATTTAATTATTTCGTCAATATTTATGTTTGAAGCCTTTTTTTTCAGTGAGACTATATGATAGTTTCCTAATGATGAACAAGTGAAATCAAGAGGGTTAGATTCATAAAAAGGATTGTTTTCCATTTGGTTATTTAAAAAGTTTATAGCACCATCAAAATAACCTTTATCTTTTTGAGTTCTTGAGTCATTTTCAGGCTCACCCATTGTCATATGCAGTTTATTGAAATTTAATTCATATGGACTTAAAAATTCAATCCTATATGTTTTCATAAGTTTTTCTCTAAAAAACTTCTTATGATGTATAGTCGAAGTGTTTTTTATTCTATCAAGCCATAACGTATGTGTGTCTTTTTTAATATGAAAAATATTAGAGGTCTCACAGTTTGTTTCTACGTGTGAGCTAATTGATAGAAGGTAATTACATACTTGCTTTATATGGTCATCACTTGCTATACCAATATTTCCATGTAATAGTATATTCTTAACATCCTGAACTACCATAACTAAATTATCAAAGTTACCTTGATATGTCCAATATTCGGAGAAAATGTTAGGTAAACTATTTTTTGAGATATTCTGTGTTTCCCAAATTGGATAAAAATATTGAATAGTTTTTTTTATTTCGTTTATATGGTTAATAAAAATCTCATGTTTTTGACCAAATGGCCAATGGACACTCAAGTATATATCAATTAACGTTGCAATTCTAACTATAGAATAATCTCTTTTTTGTGAAAAATTTAATTCTGGAAGAATCATAGTTTTATCTTTTACAAAAGTATCACAAAATTCACTTCCAAAAACCACATAAAAAAGTGTAAAAATATAAGACTCTTTATGTAATGATAAAGCAAATAAATCTGCAGCAAATTCTTCAATTAGAGTTTTTGTGCCATATTTGTTTAAAATTTGTTGAATATAAGTTTCCTTTAACATTAATGTTCTTTCATTAATATAGTCTGAAAATATCTTATTTTTTTTAATCAATAAGTGCCCGACTTCATGTGTAATTGCTGGGACCAAAACAGGAATATCATGATTCCAATAGGCAAGTTTTACATGCTTTAATCTCTCTTCTTTTTCGTCATCTGACTTATAAGACTGCTTTACATAGTACATATCACTGTAGTCCCAATGAAATAAAACTTGCTTAGTTATATTTGAGGATTTTGATGAATTTATCCAAGATTGTTTATTGAAAAGTGAAATTAATTCATTATAATCTCTATTTAAATAATCTACAAATCCTTTACTGGAGTATCTCTTTCCTATTAATGGGCTTGGGTTGTAATCAGGAAAGTTTTCTTTTTTCATTTGAAATAGCTTGTCACTTAACAGTGATACAGACATGAGTAGTTTTTTAATAGTTTGACTAAAGCAGTTATCCTCAATAAGGTGAAACAGTGGCTCTTGGAATTTTTTGTTTTTGATATTGTTAACAGAATTAATAATTCTTTTAACATCTTGATGGTTGAGTTCTATTTCTTCATATAGGTTTTTAAAAGTTTGGCAACTACTTCGATTGTTTGATTCACAAGAAAAAAAATGAGCAATATTTTTAAGGTTTTTTAACTCTTTTTGAATTATTAAAAGTTTTTCTGTTAAAAGTAATATTTTCAACTGGTATACTGTATTCAATATATCTCCCTGTTAATTATTTTGGATTATATCCTGTTATTGCTATTATAATAGCTGTTAAAGCAACAAAAACTAATGGTGCTGACATTTGAATAATTGTTTCTTTGGTTTTTGAGAACTCTTTTTCAATTTTTATACTGGATTGTATTAACTCATTTAAAGTATATCTTTCAATTTCGTAAGTATTAGATATGTTTACTTTTGCTATTAAAGCCATTTTATTGCTATCCACGGGTATGCTATCTTGTGTAAAGGTCTCTATACGATCAAAATGTTTTATGTTTTCATTGATTTGTTCTGTAAAATAATTATTTGTAAATGAATGAATTGTTAACAAGTAAATAATTATTAGCATTATAAAAGAAATAGCTAATATACTAGGTTGTGACAAAAAAATCTTAGCTGGTTCAATTAAAACTAGAAGTAATGAAATGACAAATAGAGCCATGGTAACTACATAGTAGAAAAAAAATAACACAAAAAAAGTGGGCTTTCTTGAAAGTTCAATGATAGTCACTAAATTTTTAACTGATAAGAAAAATTTATGCACATCTTTTACATCATCGTAAGTTACTGTAAATATACCAAACCAACATGATTTTTCTGGAAAATCATGTTGATGATTATTTATAAAAGATTTAATAGAATGAGAAGGATGAAAAAAAAGTGGAACCCCTGTTTTTTTTGGAATACAAGTGAAAAAATTGTGTGGTGCAAGTTTTCTTGCAATTAACCAAAAAAAAACAGGTGCTTTTTTAAACATATATACGGATAGTATAATAAGACCTAAAAGAAATATTGTAGTAGATTCTATTGAGGCAAAAAGAATGAATATTAAGTATAGTGGTAGATATAAAAGTATATAGTTTTTAAAAAGTGTATCTTCATTAAAATGAAGTACTTTAAACTTCATACAGTTCTCATTAGTTTATAGTGATCTGTAATGGTATGGTCTGTTTACACTTTCCATTTCACCACCATCAAGAGCGTTCATTACTGCACGTTTTACTGGTGTTCTAAAGCCTGGAATGCTACCGGTACGATTTAGCTCATCAATCATAGCTTCACGTCTTTTTTGACGTTCATTTTCACTTGCATTATATGGCGTATGAAAGTCTGATGTGTTCATATGTTTATTCATTATAGATTACTTTATTAGTTACCAACGGTAAATTTTACGTCGAATTTTATCTTATTTAATTAATAATGTCAATATTATATATAATAATAGTCCTTAAAAACAAAAAGTCAAAGTTTTTTGGACTTTAAATTTAGAGATATAATTTAAAAGAATTTTATTATAAGTTATCTTAGAGTTAAGAGTAATTTACTCTTATTCCCCACTCTCAAACTTCTTCTTCAACTCCTTAGCCTTTTTAGCACTCTCAACATTCAAATCAACAATCTCATCAAAAGCAAAACCTTTTAAAATAATTTCATAAAGTTCAGGCTTATTTTTTCTCCAATTTCTAAGTGTTACAGGTGTTACATTTATATAACCAGCCATATCTCTTTGAGTCATATTCACTACCTTTTTTTAGATAAGAATTTAGCCCATAGTTCTTGAAAATACAACTAGTTAAATATTAACCAATATGTGTTGATTTATAGTTATTATTTAACTATAATTCTTGTAAGTAGTTAAATTTTAACTCAAAATAGCACTAAAAGAGTTAATTTTAAAGTGAAATTAACTCTTGACAATTCAAGGTTTTTAATTATTCTCAATATACAAAAATCAAAAACAAAAAGGAAAAATCGTGAAAAAATTACTTGTCATACTAACATTGCTTAGTGGTTTCTTGGTAGGATGTAGTTCAGGTGGTGGAGGAGGTGGTTCATCAACTCACCCTGTGAATAATACGACTGATACAACAGCACCAGTTTTGAGTGATGTTAATCAATCATATACAACAACAGTTGGTACAGCTTTAAGCTTACAAAACGTTACAGCTACAGATAATGTAGATACAAGTGTTAGTGTTGTTCAAACAGGTAGTGTTGATTTTGATACTGCTGGTACATACAATGTAGTTTATACAGCTACAGATAGTGCGAGTAACTCTTCAAGTGTTACTCATACCTATACAGTAAATGAGGTGCCAAATTCTGCACCTACTGTAACAGATGAAAATCTTTCAGTAGCTCTTATGGAGTATACAACAAGTGTTACAAACTTACTTGCAAATGTAAGTGATAGTGATGGAGATACTTTAAGTATTGCAAGTGTAACTATGCTAGATGGTAGTAGTTCTTTACCTACTGGTTATAGTGTTGCTGATGGTAACTTAACTATCAATGCTACAAGTATTGATGTAGCTGATTCAGCAAATTTAGAGTATGACTTAAATGTTACTATTACTGATGGAGAGGACAATGTTTCATACATTGTAAACTCTACTATTCAAGATACAGCAAATGACAGTTTACTTACATTTACTACAAGTATTCCATCAACTGTAGATAGCAATGCTACTTTAGTTGGTAGTGTTACTCTTGTAGATAGTGATGGTTTAAGTAATACAAACATTACATACACAGTTCAAGATTTAAACGACAATAACAACACTGTTTATACTTCTGAGATTGTAGATTCTAATAATAACGGAACTTATGATTTTAGTATAGATATTTCAGCTGAAAGTATTGCTGTTGGTAACTATGTATTTGTTGCAGTTGTTAGTCCAGTTATTGGTGGAGAAAATGCTCAAAGTGATGTAACAATTACATCTAACTTTCAAGTTGTTTCGACTCCGGTAATAGACGTAATCCCTACTCAAAACGTAGATGATAATGGTGGGTTTGTTGCAACATCTTTATTAACTGTTTCGGGAACAGATATCAATGTTGGTGCGGTTTACTCTATAGTTAATGATCCAACAAGTGGAGGATTAACTATTAATTCAAATACGGGAGAAATTGTATGGGATAGAGATATTGGTATAAATCAAACTTACAGTATTACTGTAAAAGTTGAAAATACTGATGGTGGTATAGATACAGAAACATTTACTTTGAATGTTACTAATAATGCTTAACCATAATAAGAGTTTTAGGAAAATCCTAGGCTCTTTTTTTGTCTTAACTTGTGAAAGGAGGTAAAAAATGTTAAAGCCATATGTGATTCATATATTCGATATATCATGGACATATTCATCTTGGGTTTGTTGTGAATGTAGAGAAGCTAATGAAAAAGCTATTTGTTGGAAATGTGGGCATACTAGATGTAATAGTTGTCAAGATGGTTGGTAATAAGTAAGGAGATATTATGGGTATAGTTTTTAGATTTCCATTTTTTTTATTGGGTATATTTTTATGGACTATGGTAGGAGGCATAATAAGCTTTATTAACTTATTAACATTGCCTATTTTTGGTTTAGCTACTGCAATTTTTCCATCAATTTTTAATACATCGGTAAAAGATGTTTTAACATTTGGAATTTTAAGAAGAGGGTATAGAAATTTATTCTTTTTTTTAAATGGATGATATTAATAAAAATAAGAGAAGCTTTTAAGCCTCTCTTATTGGATAATTTTTAAATTAATTAGATTATTTTCATCCATTAATCATACCTTATTGTCTCATAATGGGAAATATCATATTTTAAATAAATCAATAGTTCAAGTTACAGTTATATTTGTAGAACTTCAATTTAGTGAAATTAAACCTGAACTATCTTTTGAAATAATAATTTTATTATCACTTCATATATGTTTACAAATAGGTGTTTCATTTCATTTTTGAAAACAAACTTCATGTCTATTGTTTGTTATATCAAAATTATCAAAAAATACTTTAAATTCATCTCCTCAATAAAGTAAATATTGTTTTGTACTTGGTATATCTGCAACAGTAAGCTCTATATCAAAAGCACCATCTAAATTAACAGTTTTTTGAGTTCATGGAGTTATGTCATTTTCTGAATAGATACATTTTCCCTCATTGCTATCATAGTTTCATATTAAATCTCATACTTTACAACTAAGCACTGAAAAATTAACGTATTCTTCCCTATACTCATTCCAAATTTGTTTCCATCTTAATCAGTCAGAATCATAATCATTTAACTCTATGAGATTTGTAACACATTTATCTAGTGATGTACTGAATTTTTCATTATCATTACAAGTTGGTTCTTCAATAACTGGAGTATCCGTGCTTGTATCTTGTGTCTCTTCATCTGTAGTTCCAGTACTTTGTAGCTCTACTTGTTCTATATATTCAATTTCAACATTAGCTAGAGTTTCATCATCTCTAATATCTTCATAAACTTCAAAGGCTTCATCTAGTTTTTCTATGAAAATCTCCTTTTCAACTTCGTCTAAAATTAGAGTATTAGTCTCCTCTATAGGCTCATCATTCTCAATTACGATTTTTTCTCATGCTGTTATAATTTTTTTAACTTCTTCAACTACAAGTACATTTTCTATAATCTCTTCTTCTTCAACTTTTTCATAAACCTCAATAGTTCAGTCAATTACATTAATTTGAGTTCTGTCTAATACTGTATCTTTTGTTACAGAAAAGATAGTTCATCTAACAGCAGCCGTACTATCTGTTGTATAGATTTCAAACTCACTTTCTTCATCTAAATTAGTAGCTTTAGTCCAAATAGTTCAAGCTCATAGAGATAGTTTTATAAGTGTATTTAGATTATTATCTTTTGGAAATGAAAGTTTTGAAAGTGTTAGTTCCCCACCATCTTCTAATACAGATACTGAACCATCAGAGAAATATATCTCTAAGTCTCCATTAGTTGCCTTTATAACATCTCATTCACGATATACAACTCATTCAGCAGTTGCAGTTATTATTAACTCTTCAGGGTTATATGGTAAATTAGTTTTTGATTTATCATATACAAAATTACTACCGTTGTATTCTCTAATAAGGTTATATGGTCAAACTTCAGCAGTATAATTCCCTGCTACTTTAGCTTGAAATGTTCAATTGATTATTTGAACTCAAGCTGTCTCAAACTGATTTGCTACTATTTCAGCAGTTCCTTTTGTTTTTCAATATGAATAATAACTATTTGTTCTAGGATCTAATGGTAAAATATTTAAATATCATTTAGGGATGGTATCTTCTGTAATGTTCCCATAAACACCGAAAGTTTCAGCTCAACTAAATGAATGTGCATAACTTCAATCTCTTGTAAAAAAGTTTGTATTTCATCAAGGCATAGGAAGTGAGCCATTTTCTTGTGTATAAGATTCTAAAGCATTATTTAGAGTATCTATATCAGTAACTATTTTGGTATTAGATGTTTTATCTCTATGTCATTGATTCATTGATAATCAAACAACAGCAAGAAGTACAATAATTGAAATAGTTATGATTAGCTCTACAAATGAAAATGCTTTTTTAGAGTTTTGCATATGATAATGTTTATAAAATATAATATTTTAGGAGTGATTTTAGTTTAATTATTTTTTTGGATTTTGGAAGAGAAAGTTTAAATTTGTTTTATCTGAGTAGTACCTAAAAGAAAGTTGTTCTTTTAGGTATCGTTCAATGTAGTATATAACCTTTTTTTCTAAAAATTGAATAATACTTTTTATAGTTTTCTTCCACATCTTTATATATATTAACAATATATTTTATTTGCGAAGCTAAGATTTTTATGGTGTTATATCTATCATGGTAAATTCGATAAGTTTCAATATCGTCTATTTCTTCCATGTTTTCAACATACTTATTCTTAGCTAATCCATATAACTCTATGTGTAGTTTTTCTTGAATATTCTCTATTTTTTGATTATTTTTCAATTTCAAAAAATAATCACAGTTGTCAATTATTATATTTTTAATAGTGCTACTACTTTTAGATTCAATTTCTTTAAGATATGGGTACATATATTCCTGAACATTGATTTTAAATTGTGAGTTTTTAAGAGTGTCTTTAATCGAATCCTCTTTATTTGCCACTATCGACTTTATAACCTGTTCTTTTTCCCAATTATTAATTCTTCTAAGTTCCCCTAATGTTTTTGTATTGCGTTTAGACTTAAAATAATTTTTTTCTTTTAAGCACTTCTCAAAAAAATCAATATCTTCAAGTGTTCCAAAGTTGAAAACATAATCCAAAAAGTTTTTTATTATATTCCAGGGTAGGTCAGTTGAATATGAGTCTACAAGAAGAAAATCATTACTTTTGTATTGAATGTTATTGTACGATAAGAAATACCAATCATTAATCAATGGAGAATAATTATTTAATGTATTGTCTTGCTCATGCCAAACTGGTTGAAAAAAGCTTTGATAATGTTGTAATATATTAAAAGCTACTTTTCTAAGATTGTCATATTTAATTTTAGAAAGTAATATGATGTTTTTATATGGTTTAAAACCATAAGATTTCAAAAATTTATTAATTTCTGTTTTTTCCTTACTTCTTAACCGCATTCCTCTTTTATGGTAAAGGATTTCAAATTGATGACCTTTATATACATGGTGAGAAATATGCCATTGCTCAATTTTAAACTTATTAAGAAATTCTTCTTTAAGTAAAAATATTTTTTTTAATACTGAATCACTTTCAATGTCAATGTCAATATATTCTTTTGATGTATTTTCTAAATTAGCTTTTAAAGAATGATGATTTTGAAAGCCAATAGCTTTAGAGATTATATTTAAAACTATACTGTGTTGAATATCAATACCATTGTCTTTTAAACACTTTTTTATTTCTTTAGATAATGTTTTAATACTATCATAGTCAATAATATAAGCATTTTTTACAATATCATTTATTTTTGATATTAGAAACTGATTTGTGAGGTTTAATTGATTAATAATAGAATGTGAAATTCTATCTTTATCGATAACTGGTGTCATTTGTTTTACCTTGTAATTTAATTTTTAGAACAAAATATATAGAATAATTCTCATTTCCTACACTTGTTCATTATTAAAAAACAAGTGACTTACAAAAAACTATTTAGCATACCTATACGGTGAGAATGTCAAGCCTAGCTTCATGGCTAATAAAATTGTAGCATATAATAGTTAAATGATTTCATTTAACTATTAATAACAAGGTGAATTTTAAAATTTATATTAGTTAGTAAAAATAATATTCAAAAAAATGGCAATTTGCCATATTATTAAAAGTTTATATTTTTTATTGATATAATTATAAAAGGCACGTAAAAATATAATTTGATAGGTTAAGTTAATGACTGAAGAAGAGAGATTAAAAGATAATAGACGATTGTTTGAAGAGTACAGTAGTGAAATAAATACTCGTATTTTATCCAATATAGAAAACCATGATAAAGCGATATTATCCCTTTCAACAGCAATATTAGGTGTATCTTTGGCATTTGTAAAAGATATTGTACCTATTGAAGAGCTGGTGGAAATTAGTATTTTACAATTATCATGGGTAGTCCTAATTTTATCTATTTTATCGGTACTTATATCTTTTCAAACAGCCAATAAGGCTAATAATAAGCATTTAGAATATGCAGAAGACTTTTATATAAAAGACAATGATGAGGCTTTTAAAAATAAAAGTATATGGTTTTCTATGACTGAATTATTAAATATGATGTCAGGTATATTTTTTATTGTTGGTATCATCCTTACGTCTTATTTTGTTAGTGCTAATATATCTAATAAAGGAACTCTAATGAGTGATAAACACATGGATAGAGGTGCTAACCCACCTAAAGTTAAGCCTAAAACAGGTCAATCTAAATAAAAAAGGAAGACAAATTATGAGTGATAAGAATAAAGTGAATATGATTAAACCATCTATAGGTCATGTTAGTGCTGGAGTTATTCCACCAAAATTAGTTCAAAAGGGTGCTACACCATCAAAGGTTGTGCCAAAGACACCACTTAAAAAAGGTTGATTTGAAAAGATTATACTTAGTTATACTATATAGTTAACTATATAAATTCTTTACAGCTTCCATACCTTGCTCAGGTGCTAATTTAGCATATCTCATGGTCATATCAATAGATTTATGATTCATGAGCTTCTGTATGGTTAAAATAGGTGTTCCTGCTATTGCAAGTTGTGAAGCGAAAGTATGGCGAAGTGTATGCGGTACAACTCTATTTTTTCTATCATTTTTTGCAATATCTTGATTAAATAATACATCCATAATTGAGCCTAGTTTATAGGTTATAGAGCTTCTAGCTAAATTAACTATACATTTTGTGGGTGATGATAATTCTTCTATTCTTTGAATCAGAAGATCTTTTAACTCATCATTATAGAATCCTGTATATGTGTCATTATTCTTATGGTCTGAAAGTATTAATGAATTGTTATTTGGCTTAATATCTATAGCTTTAATAGTTGCTATTGTTCCAACTCTACCACCAGTAGATAATGATAGTTTTACAAACAGATAGATTTCATAGTTTGTATTTTTACATACTTCTAAAAGCTTTTGTATTTCATCAAGTGTTAAATATCTTTCTCTGATATTATTAAGTTGTTCATGTTTTATATTTGTAGTAGGTATTTCCCCTATATATAGTTTTTTTGAAGCTACATATTTATACATAGCATTTAATGTTACAAGTAAGCTTCTGACACTTGCCACAGATAAATAAGCTTTTAAATCTTCTTGTAGTTTAATAACATTTTTTTCGGATAAGTTTTGTAGCTTTATATGACCTATAGGTTTTTTAAGATGATTTGCGAATCTTCTTTTTTCTTTGTCAATATCTTTAACTGTTGTTGATTTATACTCAAAATATAGTTCTGATATGTCAAAGATAGTCATAGACTGCTTTGGTTTAGCAAATATAGGTAACTCTTCTCCTAGTCTTATCTTTGTAGTTATTTCATCTCTTTTTGCTTTACAGTATTTTTCTCTTATACCAGCAGAATAATTACCTATAGTTTTTAATCTATCTTTTCCATTTTCATCAATCCATCTAATGATATATTTTTTATCAACTACTTTCCCGTCACTGTTGAATACTTCTTTATAAAAAACTCCATCTGTATTAGTTGGAGTTCTTTTTTTTGAAACTATTGTTTTCATAAAAAGTCCTTTAACGGACTACGGACTAATTTAGTCCTTTGCTAGTCCTTGAAATTTAATTAAATATGAATTTATTTGAGCTTATATGAAAAGTAGTATAGCTTGTTAGTTCCCTAAACAAGCCTAGTATGCAGTATTTGATTAGATGTGAAGAAATAAGAATAGATAATTAGATACTGATTCTAATTCCTACGGGACAGTGGTCTGAACCTGCAATATCATTAAGTATAAAGGCATCTTCAAGGTTCTCTGCTAGATCTTCGCTAATGAAGAAATAATCAATTCTCCATCCCACATTATTGGTTCGTGCATTTGAACGGTATGACCACCATGAATATTTATCTATTTCATCCCCATGAACGTATCTAAAAGTGTCAATATAGCCGTGTTCAATAAGCTTGTCTATCCATGCACGTTCTATTGGTAGAAACCCTGATGTCTTTGAATTAGGCTTAGGATTTTTTAGATCTATTTCTTTATGAGCAGTATTAACATCACCACATATAATAATTGATTTTCCATCAGATCGTAATGCTTCACAATGATTTAAAAAGTCATCATAAAACTTCATCTTGTACTCTAATCGTTCCTCATTTTTTTGACCATTTGGAAAGTAAACATTAAAAAGAACCGTATCTCCATAATGATTCTCAACGATTCTTCCTTCATTTAAAATGTCAATTTGTGGAGCATAAGCAGTTTCTTGTGATTTAATAGAGGAAAAAGTAGCGGTTCCACTGTATCCTTTTTTTTCTGCAGAGTTGACGTGAAGTTCTAAAAATTCTTTATCAAATAGATCGGTTGGTATTTGTTCTGGAAGTGCTTTTATCTCTTGTAAACATAATATATCTGAATCACGTTGATCTATCCATTTAAGTGCTTCTTTGTTTGATACAGCACGTATTCCATTGACGTTCCAAGATATGATTTCTATTGAATTTGACATTTTCTTCCTATTATTTTATTTAGACAATTATAGCAAATTAAAAAATAAGATCTTTTAATTACATAATAATATCTTATTTTAATCTAACTGTTATTTTATATTGTTTTAGATAATAAAAAATTATTTATTTAAAAGAGGAAAAATGAATATAGGAATTTTTGAAGATGATATTCAAATAGCTCATCTAATGGAAAAAACGTTTAAAAGACTAGGTAATAATGTTGTAGGAATTTTTAATAATTCATTAGAATTAATCAACGCAATGAATGATAATAAGATTGAGTTATTATTTTTAGATATTAATATAGAATCGACTATAAATGGTATTGATTGTGCAAAAATTATACAGGGAAAAAATAGAAATGTAAAAATTGTTTTTATAACTTCTTCTAAAGATTCTTCGTTAATAAAAAAAGCTAGCTTTGTTGCACCTAATGGTTATATGATCAAACCTATTGACCAACATGATTTAGAAGCTATATTAATGGTTGTAGATCCAAAATGTACTATTAAACATCACAAACAAAATCAATATAATATTACTAAAAGTTGTATTTTTGATGTAGATAAATCAATTATATATAGTAATGGAAATATTCTTACCTTAACATATAACGAATTAACATGCTTAAAATTATTGATAAAAAATAAAAATAGCTGTGTTAGTTTAGAACAGATAATTAGTGTTATATGGAATGATTACGAAGATAGAACATCTTCTTTACGTGAATTAATATATAGATTAAGAAAAAAAATACCAGATTTAGCATTATCTAATGTTCCAAAAGTGGGATATATTTTAAAATTTTAAGTATTTATATATTTCTGATTTTGTTCTAATAAGCCACTTATATAATTTTATAATGTGTTTATTTAATTATTTACACAAAATTATGTTAATGATATTTGTTAACACTAAGGAGATTATTATGAAAAAAGGTTAGTCGTGAATTGGCTCTAAATATGTTAATAGATGTATTAAATCATCAAAAAAAATATAAATAAAGGTGTGATTTTGATTAAGCTAACACAATTGGTAACTGCAATTCAAGGTGCTGTTGAACAAGCAAAAGAAGCAGTTTCTAGAGAAAATATAGATACGTTGATGGGTTATTTTCATCAATCAAAAACTCTTGGGTCATCTGAAAGAAGTAGGGACTTAAAAGATATTGAGCATTTAACACCAATAACGGTAAAAATGAAATATCCTAAGCAAACACCAGAAGGACCTGTAGAACATTTTGTATCAGTTCCATTGATTACGTTGACTCCCGTCGAAAGTCTTCAGATAGATGATGTAAAAGTAGAAATTGATTTAGAAGTAATGGAAGATAATGGTGAAGTTATGGTGGGGTTTCCACAACCTAAAAAAGGTGGACTATTACGTTCTGCTAATGATAGAAGTGCTTCGACAAATGCCAAAATTACAATTACCATTAAAGCTGATGATAAATCATCAGGAGTTCAAGCTTTAGTAGAGGGTTATAATAAATCTTTACGAGCTCAAATTCCAAATTAATTTTAGATTAATTCAATAAAAAGGAAATATAATGGCAGCAGATAGTCAAATTTTATCTATGGGACAACAGTTTTCAGGTCTTCCAATGGGTGCACTGATTGGTGGACCTTTAAAGTCAGCAGCAGAAGCAAATCAACAAATGGCAATGACTCAATTAGCATTTATGATGAATACGTGTTTTACACAAAATTCTCAAGATCCTAACAATAAGTCTAAATATGATCCAGTTATGATCACTATGACACTTACTCGTAGTGTTGTACAACCATCAGCAGATGGAAAAAAGCCACCTACTGTAACACCAGAATCAACTATTTTTGAATTACCAATTTTGACAATTATTCCACTTAATGCACTTGCAGTGGATGATGTAAAAATTCATTTTGAGATGGAAGTTAAATCAAGTTTTGCACAGCATAACTCAACGTCTACATCATCAAATTCAGAAGAAAAAGGTGGGTTCTCTGGTGGAGGAAATATTGGACCATTCCATGTAGAAGTTCACGGTAGTGTATCTCATAGTAGTAGCAGTGAAAGTAAAAGTGATTCAACCCATAAGCAAAGTAATAAAGCGAAATATGAAGTTACGGTACATGCTGCTCAGATTCCATTGCCACAAGGTGTTAATACCATTATTGAAGCATACTCTAAAGCAGTATCACCAATAGTATTGCCAGCAGGAATACCTGAACAAACACCACCTACATAAGATTTGATTCTTAAGTAAACATGTAGAATTATTTTAGATACGAAAAAGGAAGGATATATGTTTGTAGATATTGATTGTCCTGCTTGTAAACTAGGAAAAATTTCTATTGAGCCACATATGTTGGCTCAAGGTGCATCATTTAGCTGTAATGCTTGTGGTGCTGAAATTTCAGTTGCTAGTAAAAGTCAGGATAAACTTCAAGATAGTGTCACGCGATATGATGCGTATAAAGAAAAGCTTATACATCTTCAAGAAGATGGTAATAAGCCAATATAAATTTAAAGGAGAATAAATGTCTGTATATAATGAAGATATTATTTGGGATGAAGTGAGTGATCAAGTTAAGGAAGCCTTTGATGGCACTCCTGAAAAAATTTTAGTAAAAACTGCAGCAATAATTTGTAGATTTAATCAGTATGATGCCATATCTAAAGATGAAAAAGAAAGTTCAAAATTGTCTCCATGGTGGTTTGTTTATCAATCAGGGGGAACACATTTAAATTATTCTGATTTAATAACATCAGCTACTCATTTAAGAGAAGGTTTTGAAAGTCATTCAAGAGAAAAATTGGCTTTACCTGAACCATGGAATAATATGAAATATTTATTTTCGTATCATACCATAGAAGATGTATATTGTTTTAAAGGTAAGGTTGCGAAGCAGAAAGTAGAAGGTTGTGAAGAATTATTAGGTGGTTGGGAACAACTATATATACCAAACTTTACACTAAGACAACTTAATAAGTCTAGTAAAAAATGTACTAAACTAAAATAAGTATATAAATTAATTATGATTCCATTCTTATTTTATAGGTATAAAATACTATATAAAATAAAATGGAGTTAATGTGTATACAAAAAGAGAAATCGTAAAATATGCCATAACTATCCTGATTATAATATTGATTATTTTTTTAATTTTATTAAGACCTATAAGTGGAAATCAAAATAGTATGTCTGCTCAAGATAACAAAAAAATCGCAGAAAATAAAATTATTTCTATTAAAGGGATTGATGTATCTCATTATCAAGGAAAAATAAATTGGTCTAAAGTATTAACACATAATATAGGCTTTGTATATATAAAAGCCACAGAAGGGATTACTTATACAGACCCGATGTTTATTAAGAATCAGAATGAATTGTTTAAAAATAAAATTTTATACGGTTCATATCACTTTTTTGATCCAAAAGATGATCCTTTAACACAAGCAGAAAATTATCTATCAAAAATAAAAAGACACAATAAAATGTTAGTACCTGTACTTGATATAGAAATTAGACAAGGTGTAGCAAAAGAAAAATTAGTAAAAAATGTTCAACTATGGTTGGAAAAAGTAACTGAAAGCTTAGGTTGTAAACCAATAATTTATTCATATACTAGTTTCTATGCAGAGTATTTAGAATCAGACTTTAAAAATTATCCTATATGGATTGCTGATTATACTAAGAAACCGACACTAAGAGATACTTCGAAGTTTATAATGTGGCAGCATTCTCAAAAAGGAAATATAAGTGGTATTGAAGCTATGGTTGATGAAAATATATTTTTTGGAGATCATTGTCGATTAAAGTCTTTCATTTGTAATTGAATAAGGATTAGAATGAATAAAGAGAGTCTAAAGGTATATGTTTTTTTAATAATTGGAATTATTTTTTTAGTAATTTTAATTTTGACAAGTTTATCGTATATTTCAACTGAAAATTTATTTAAAGAATCAGATGTTATTTTGTATATTGAAGAATACTTAAATAGATCATTACAGATCTCAAGACAAAATCTTATTATATTGTTAGAATTAGAAGCATTAATATCACCCATAAAACATAGTGAAGCAGGAGTATCCTTTATTGTTGATATACAAGTTGGTGTTGGAAATATTTTAACCTCATTCAATACAGTGATTAATGATTCTATAAAGTTTTATATATTTGGAATTAGTATATTGGAATTAATTAAATACATTATACTATTTACTCAATCATTAACTAAGTTGTTATTATTTGGTTTATTATTTATTGGAGTAATATTTGGATTATGTTATGGATTTTTATATTATAATGCGAAGTATTATGAATTATGTAACAAAGTAATAAAAATATTTCTTATTTTATTTATTATTTTACACATTGTTTTACCGTATTCTTTCTATGCTACAGCTAAATTATCAAAAAGTTTTCTTCATAAACAGAAAATTGAAAATAAGATAGCTTTACATAATTTGCATACACAAATGAAAGCTGTTCATATAAAGCAGAGTATTCACAAAAGGGCAGAACAATCTATACATTCTTTTGAAAAAATTATTTTAGACCTACCACATAAGGTTGAGCTTATTATCATACATCATACTAAAAATATGGCAATGACTATTTTTGAATATATTATTTTACCAGTGGTGTTATTAGTCTTATTTACAAATATTTTAAGATTTTTATTTAAACAAACTATATGACTCTTGGAAAGACCCAAGAGTTAAAAGAAGCACTAGACTAAACGAAATCTACTTTTGTTAGGTGGTGTTGAAGACCCAGTTCTTCTGTTGAACAACCCAGTGCTAAACCAACCATTTGTTGCATATGTAAAACAGGAAGGGCAACTTCGCGACCAATAGCTTCAGAAGCATGGTTTGTTTGAGTGTCTAGTTTTAAGTGACATAATGGACATGGTGTTACCATCCAATCAGCATTATTGTCCATAGCACCCGCAATAGCATTTCCAGTTAAAATAGATGCTGTTTTTGGTGCTTGAAGTTCAACATGAAAACCACAACATTTTGTTTTTTCTTCATAGTCCACATTTTTACCACCACATGCAATGATTAGATCATCTAGTGAAGTAGGGCGGTAAGCACTTTCAGCTGTTTTATGTGTTTGATTTTGAAGTTCAGACGGACGAATATTGTGACAACCATAAAATGGTGCAATGTTAAATTGGCTTAGTGGAGTTTTAACCATCTGTGCAATTTTATCTAAACCTATATCATCAATAATTGCGTATAAAAAGTGCGTAATTTGTGAAGTACCTTTGTACTCCAAACCAACTTCTGCTAACTTTTCGTTAACTTGTGCTTTTAATTCTGCATTTTCGTCTAAACGATGTTTAGTCATAGCAGTATTAAGTTGACAGGTATTACAAATAGTTACCATAGTCAAACCATGTTTTTCAGCGTATGCGATATTTCTAGCATTAAGTACTAATGACAAAAAATCATCATAATCTTGTAAATGAGATGCTCCACAACAAGAAGCTTCTGTTAGTTCAACTAACTCAATGCCAAGTTTATCTGCAACAGCCAATGTTGACTTCATTTGTTCAGGAGTACTTTGCTTAGCTGTACAGCCAGTAAAAAGTGCGTATTTTAATTTTTCCATTTTTATCTCCTAAAACTTTACTGTTGATGAAGATTTAACAAGTTTTTTAATTTCATCAAGTTTGTCTGATTTTGTAATTGCCCATGGTGGAACAATTTTACCTTTTCTAAACATTTTTAGTGCAACTGGAACATGTTTAACAATAGCTGGACCTTCAGAATAAAGAACCAATCCACCCTCATCAAGTACACCATTTCTAGCAATAGAATGTTTAAACCCAACAGCATGACGTGTTGCTACATTTGAAGTTGCTACACCTTCTTTGAAAAGCATTTGATGAAGTTTAGTGATTTTGTCAATAGGATTTACTTCTTTTGGACATACTTCAGCACATTCATAACACTTAACACAGTCCCATACACCTTGGTTTTCAGAGTGAAGTTCTATCAATCTTTCTTTATGAGCTTGGTCACGTACATCTGCTTCAAAACGGTAAGCTTTTGCGAATGCAGCTGGACCCATAAAGTTGTCATTGATCTCAACAACTGGACAAGCATAGTGACAAGCACCACATTGAATACAGATGTCTGCATCAAGTAGCGCTTCTGCTTCATCTTGTGAAACAATATGCTCATGTTCTGGATTTTCATCAACATCTGATACTAAGAAAGGGTGAACAGCATCATGCTTTTGCCAGAAATCAGCTTTATCAATGATCATATCTTTAATAGCACGTTTAGTGCTAAGTGGTTCAATAGTTAACTCATTTCCAAAAAGCTCAGTCATAGATGACATACTTTCTTTACAAGCTAAAGTACTTCTACCATTAACCTTGATAGCACATGCACCACAGATACCGTGACGACAACTTCTTCTGTATGAAAAGCTACCATCATGGTCCCATTTGATTCTATTTAATATATCCAGTACAACTTCCTCAGAAGTTACTTCCATCTCATAGTTTTCATAGTATGGAAGATAATCATCATCTGCGTTAAAACGAAATACTTTAAAGTTTACTTTTTGTGTTGTAATACCATCTGTACTCATAATTCTACCTCCCTTACCTAGTATGTTCTAGCTTTTAATTCATGTTTGCCAAGTACAACATCCATGTAGTCAAGTGAAATCTCACCATCATCATTCATATAAGCCATTGTATGTTTTAAGAAGTTCTCATCATCACGTGATTCAAAGTCTTCTCTATAATGCGCTCCACGGCTTTCATTACGTGCAATTGCACTTTCTACAATAAATGCTGAATAGTCAATCATATGCCCAAGCTCAATAGCTTCTTGAAGTTCTGTATTAAAGATTTTTGATTTATCTTTAATACGTATGTTTTTAAATCTTTGTCTAATTTCTTTAACTTTGTTAACTGCTTTTTCAAGTGTTTGAGCTGTTCTAAAGGCACCTGCGTTTTCAGTCATAGTATCTTGTAGTTCTTCTCTTAGATCGGTTACTTTTTCGTCACCGTTATTATTTAAAATAGAATCAATCTCTTTTAGTGCCGTAGCTGCATCTTCTTGAGTTGCTGGACGAAGCTCAATATTGTCAACTTCTTCAACCATAGTTTTACCAACATAACGACCAAATAATAATGCTTCTAAAACAGAGTTAGCACCTAGACGGTTAGCTCCGTGAACCGATACACATGAACATTCACCTGCTGCATAAAAACCTTCAACAGTTTCATCATTATTTTTACGAACATTACCTGCTATATTTACAGGAATCCCACCCATTGAATAGTGCGCAGTAGCTGAAATAAGAATAGGCTCTTTTATCATGTCTAAACCTAAGAAAGTAATAGCTAGATCACGTAATTCAGGAAGTCTTTCCATAATTAAGTCTTTTCCTAAGTGTGTAACATCAATATATACAGCATCTTTTCTTGGACCAACACCACGACCTTCGCGAATTTCATTTAAGATAGCACGAGCAACAACATCACGAGAAGCTAATTCCATAGCATTAGGTGCATATTTCTCCATGAAACGTTCACCTTTAGAGTTAAACAGACGTCCACCTTCACCACGAGCAGCTTCAGAAATTAATACACCGTTTCCAGAAAGTCCTGATGGGTGAAATTGAACAAATTCCATATCTTCAAGTGGTAAACCATGACGTGCTACAATACTAAGCCCATCACCCGTGTTTGCATGAGCATTAGAGTTGATCTTATATGAGCGAGCATATCCGCCTGTAGCGAACATAACTGACTTACAGTTAAAAATAGCCATTTGCATGTCACGAATGTTAAATGCGATAACACCTGATACTTTTCCATCTTTATAGATAATATCTGCAGCATACCATTCATCCCAAAACTTTACACCTACACGGTGAGCTTGTTCATAAATAGTTTGTAATAATGTAAGTCCTGTTCTGTCTTTTGCATAACAAGCACGAGGTGAACTTTGACCACCAAAAGGACGTTGAGCAATTTTACCATCAGCACTACGGCTAAACGCTGCTCCCATTCTTTCAACCCATCGAATTGTTTCTGGTGCATTTTTACACATAAATTCTACAGCATCTTGATCGGCTAAATAATCAGCACCTTTAACGGTGTCAAATTCGTGTAGTTCAACTGAATCTTCATCACTAAAAGCTGCATTAACTCCACCTTGAGCCGCTCCAGAGTGGCTTCTTAAAGGGTGTAGTTTAGTAATAACAGCAACTTTTTTTCCTGCATTTTGCAATTCTCTAGCTGCTGCACAGCCGGCTAGGCCTGCACCAACAATAATTGCATCGTAAGTATAAATAGGAATACTCATTAGCTTTCCTTAAATTTTAGAATAATAATATAGAGTGATTTTAGCGCATTTAGTCTTTTTATAGGTTAAATTTTAAGAAAGTATTGAGGAAGTAGGAGATTGTTACAATTTGAGACATTTAGCCCTTTTTTAGGGTGTGTTAAATTTTCACACCCTCCATATCTCTTTGTTGTAAAATTCTATTGGTTTGATCTGTTTGAGCGAATGACAAGATTTTTTTGGCTTGAATCATTGCATTGCTTAGTGTTAGATTATTTGGTTTTATAATAAATCCACCTGATACGGTTATTTGAACAGGAACTTTAGTTTGTGTTGCAAATTTTAATTCGGCTATAGCTTCACGAATAGTTTGCATATCTTTAAAAGCTTTTTCTTTGGAATCTCTTGAGAGTACAACTGTAAACTGGTTGTAGTCCGTTCTGGCTATAACATCCGTTGCTTGTTCAAACAAAGAGATGGTATAAGCAATTTTTTTAAGTACGGCCTGTGAAAACTCTTGATTGAAGGCTCTGTTTGTTTTAGAAAAGTTATCAACCTCTAAAAGACAAACGGAAGTAAAATTACTCTCTTTGAAATTTTTCTTTTGAGAATACTCATTAACAAGACCATTATTATTATTAATTTTTGTAACGGGATCTATATTTGTTGGATTAGTTTTAGAATCAGGTTTTCTTTTCATTCGGATTAAAATTGCATCTGCTTCTACTGTATGGATCTGATGGTCACTCTTACTTGCTGAGGGTGATTGTAAATAAGTAATATCTGCGTATATTTTTTTTAATCTATTGTAGTACCATATAGAAAAAAACATAACCAATAAAAAGGTGATAATACTTAACTTATTTATGAATTGAAGCTTCTGATTGTCATAGTTGATATTTTGAAAAATCATTGTATTTATTTTTGTTTCTAAATTACTGTATGCTTTATCAAATTCAATCAATGTATTGTTAGACGCATCATCTAATTTATAGTATGAATACGCTTTTGTATTAAAAATTTCTATGAGATCCAATAGCGCTTTGAGATCGTTTTGATACTCTTTAGAGTTGTTAAGAACATAACGTCCAGTAATATCATATTTGTAGAGTTCGTGCAATTTGTTGATCTGGTACTGGAGTTGAGTGCTTTTTCCATTGTATTGGATCAAAGCAAGTTCAACATCATTTTTATCAATTTTTTTCAAATCTTTTATAATGTCTTTTTGAGTATTTAGTATTTCAACTTTTACAAAAGAATTGTTTTGTTCATAGTTGAGTAAAACCGCTACAGCAGAAATGGATGTAAGCAAAATAAAGAAGATTAATATGTTTTTAAAAATGTTTTTTATAGAAATTTTCATCAAAGTTCCTTTAATTAATGTTATAATTACGTTATTATAGCATATATAAACCATTGGTATTTATTGCCATTTATTTAAGAGAAAACATTTGAATTTAGAAGATTATTTCATATCACAATTTAGAAGTGTTAACATTGGTGATGATGGTGCTTTTGTAGATGGTTATGTGTATTCAAAAGACGCATTTTTTGAAAATGTACATTTTAAAACAGATTGGATGAATTATTATCAAATAGCATCTAAGGCGATGTTAGTCAATATTTCCGATGCTATATCTATGAATGCAAAACCATTATACGCATTGTTAGCGGTAGCTATGCCAAAATCAATAACAAAATCTCAGATGTCTGAGTTAGTTAGGGGTTTTGAAGATGTTGCAAAAAAATATTCAATAGAAATTATTGGTGGTGATACCATTAGTAATACTAAGCTTGATATAACAGTAACAATAATCTCAAAAACGAAAAAACCACTTTTTAGAAAAGGGGTTAAACATAACGATTTATTTGCTTTTACAGGGGAACTTGGACAAAGTAAAAAGGAGTTGACAAAACTTTTTCGTGGTGGATCTATTAACAAAAAATCCAAATTTGTGGATATTAAATTACGAGATGCTTTTGTGTTTAAAACGGCACGATATTTACGCACTGGTATGGATATTTCAGATGGACTTTTTAGTGATTTGGCTAAAATGACCGCTACTAACAAAATAGGTGCACAACTCTACCGTTGTATAAGTAAAAAAATTGCTTGTAGTGGTGAAGAGTACGAAATGTTAGTCTCTTTTGACAAACGTTATAGGAAAACAATGTTAAGGCGTTCTGAGTGTTCAAGAACCAAATTAACCATTTTTGCTAAAGCAAAAAGGGTTAAATATACATCTAGGTGTAAAGCAAATCATTTTTAGGAAAAGCATGGATAGATTTTATTCTTTAAGTCACGCAAGTATCGATTTTCATTTTAAACAAAGCCCAAGAGATTTTGTTGTTGATGAAATCCCATTATACGAGTTTAGTGGAGAAGGGGAACATTTAATACTTCATATTAGAAAGAAAAACCTATCTACCATGGAGTTAATCAGTACCTTAGCTAGATTCTTAGGCATCAAGAATAAAGAGATCGGTTATGCAGGTTTAAAAGATAAACATGCAATGACAAAACAGTATATTTCATTGCATAAAAAATATGAAGAACAACTTGAAAAATTTGAGCATGAAAATATTAAGATATTATCAAAAACATACCATAACAATAAGATTAGAATAGGACATTTAAGTTCTAATAGATTTTACATACGATTAAAAAAAGTAAATCCAACTGATGCAAAAAAGATTGATGAAGCCTTAAAAAGTATAGCAAATAATGGGATGCCAAACTACTTTGGTTATCAACGTTTTGGAACCGATGGTAATAACCATATAGATGGTGAAAAAATTGCTAAAGGTGAAAAAAAAGAGCGAAATGTAAAGGTAAGAAAATTATTAATAAGTGCTTACCAAAGTCATTTGTTTAATTTATGGTTAAGTAGAAGACTTGAAATAAATTCTCTTGTATCAAGTTTTGAGGCATCTGAATTGGAAAATTTATTAAACATGCCTCTATCTGAAATACAAAAATTAAAAAAACAAACGCATCCGTTTAAATTGATAGAGGGTGATGTTATGGAACATTATCCGTATGGAAAATTATTTGAATTTGATCAAAGTGAACATGATTTTGAGCGTTATAATAAAAAAGATATTAGTGTAACAGGTTTATTGTGTGGTAAAAAAGCTAGAATTGCAACAGGATTGGCACGAGAGATTGAAAAAGATTTTGACGATGAGATTATCGCAGATGGGACAAGACGTTACGCATGGATCTATCCAACAGATCTAGAAGGAAGATTTAATGCCGTAGAAGCGCAGTATGAATTAAATTTCACACTTCCTAAAGGTTCTTATGCAACGGTTCTCATTGAAGAGATTGCAAAACAAAAAATTATTTAAATATATACAAAACTATATAGAAACAAAGAAGGAAATATTAGATGAAAAGACATATAACATCAGCTATATCACAAACATTTGGAAAATTTGCCAATAAAAGTTTTTCACCTACTGTACAAACAATGATAAATAAAGCATACGTGTCATTAATGGGCTTAGATATGAGTGAATTTGCTCCTGCTAGTTCATACAGATCTTTAAATAAATTATTTACAAGAAAACTTGAAAAACCAAGACAATTTTCTTTGGATGCTCAAGACTTTATATCACCGTGTGACTCATGGATCTCAGCATGTGGAGAGATCCAAGAAGATACCGCTTTACAGATCAAAGGGATGCAATACAGTTGCGGTGATTTTTTAGGTGAAAATTTTACACAAGATGAAAAAAATATTATTAATAATGGAACATTTATTAATTTGTATTTATCTCCTAAAGATTACCACAGATACCATATTCCAACGAATACTAAGGTATTAAAAGTAGTGCATATTCCAGGTAAATTTTATCCTGTAAATGTGCCTTCTTTAAATAAACGTATTAATCTTTTTAGTGAGAATGAAAGAGTTGTTTTAAAGTGTCAAACGCAAAATGATAAGATCTTTTACATGGTTTTAGTAAGTGCCTTAAACGTAGGTGTAATGCAGGTTAGTTTTGAGCCTAAGGTAAAAACAAATGCAGATGCACTTTCAAGCACTGTGTTTGAGTATGCAGAGATGAACCTAGATAAGGGTGAAGATTTTGGATGTTTTGAGATGGGATCTACCATTATAATTTTGGCAGAAAAAGATATGTTAGAACTAAAGATACAAAACGATGATAATGTCAAGTTTGGACAAACCATAGCTAAGGTTAACTAGATAATTATGTTTGATTCACAAAAACAGCTTGATGATTATATTAAAAAAATTTTTAATAGTTTAGAGTTGTTTGAGTGGGATGTTTTGCATGTGTCAACAAATACTGACAGAGCGGAAGTTGTAGAGATTTTATCCAAAAATTTTGTTGAACATACACTTAAAAATGAGATCAATTTTTTATATATTACGGATATAGAAAATATAAAATACACTAAGATAAAGCAAGAGATTTTTAAAGAGATTGTTGCTGAATGGGTAGGGTATGCAGACGATGTTTTATCTCTCAACAAAAATGAAGCTATTTTAGCCATTAAACAAGATGGTCGAGTTAACTTTATCAATGAGATAGTTAACAACTATTTTCAAAAATTTCACCGCATTATTTTCAGTGAAATGTTTGATAGCTTTTTAGGTCTTTTTAATAAAATGCCTATTACAAAAAATAGGCAGATCTTCATAGATAAAGTACTCCAAAGTAACTTAAACAGAGATATAAGTTCTATAACCATCCATAAGTTTAACCAGTTAAATAGCAGGGTTAGAATGGCTCAGAGTATAAAAGAAAAAGAAGTTTCAAAGTTAAAAATTAGAATAAAAGAACTCAAAGTTAAATTGAATGATCATGATGATATTAATTTTAATGAAGACAATGAAATTTTGTATGATATTGAAGATCTAGAAGAAGATCTAGAAGAACTTCTTGAGAGAGGTTTACATGAGTTTGATGATATTATTGCAAAACTTCGCGATAATATGCTCGACTCAATGAGGATAACTAGTCTAGGAGTTTAGTAACACTTAACTTTGAATAAAGTTGGTTGTCTTCTTTATAAATATCAAGCTTTGTGTCAATCGGATTTTTAAGTTTAAGTAACATGCCTTGAACTGAGTGTAATACATGGTTAAACTTTTCATACATAGGTACTTCAATACTCTGAATATGAGCCATAGAGATAACTTGGGCTAATTTTTCTATTGCACAGTAGTATATGGCTTTATTAATAGAACGTTGAATAAGGTAATCGTGCATAATTTCAATGTTATTATGCAGTGTAGAGCGAGCTTCTTCGTTGAGTGATTCTGATTCGTCTGCACGCTGTAAGTTGTGTTGTATCTCATTTTCAACATTATGGTTCTCTTTTTTCACCAGTGCTTCTATATCAAGACAATATTTTTTAAGTTCGCTAAGAAGTTCATCATTACTTAGTCTTCTTGTGTCTGCTTTGTACTTGTAAGAAGAACCGCGTAAATTTTCTTTTTGTAAAGATTTAATTAGCTGAATTACTATGTTAAGATACACATGTTTGTCTTCTTTGTTATTATCAAACTCGATACCTGTGTGTGAAATAATAGGTTTTGGTCCCGCGTATTGTAATTGCATGTGTATCCTTTTTTAGTGGGTATATTTTATTTAGACATTAAATCTAAAGTGCATGATGTCACCATCTTGAACAATGTATTCTTTTCCTTCAAGTCGCATCTTACCAGCTTCTTTAGCTTTTTGTTCACCGCTACAAGCTATATAATCTTCATATGAGATAACTTCTGCGCGTATAAAACCTTTTTCAAAGTCATTATGGATCGCTGCGGCTGCTCGTGGTGCTGTTGAGTTATGTTTAATAGTCCATGCACGAACCTCTTTTACGCCGGCTGTAAAATAACTCATTAATCCTAGTTTATTAAAACCTTTATGGATAATTTGCTCAAGACCAGATTCTTCAACACCAAGTTCTTCTAAAAACTCTTTTGCTTCATCTTCATCAAGACCTACTAACTCTTCTTCTACTTTAGCGCAAAGTTTAATCAGCTCACAGTTGTTTTTAGCAGCATGTTCAGCAAGTGTTTTTACATACTCATTATCTTCTACCAAACCATCTTCATCTGTGTTGGCTCCATACATGATCTCTTTGTGTGTTAGCAATCTAACTTCATTGTTTAACTGAATATATTCATCGTCTTGTGCTTTTTCAAAGTTTCGAGCCAGATTACCATTTCCTAAAAATTCTAAAAGTTCTTCTGCTATTTCTAAAATAGCCTTAGCACTTTTATCAGCTTTTGCTTGTTTTTTTAGTCTGTCTATTCTGTTAGATAAAACTTCAATATCGGCAAGAATTAACTCACCCTCAATGATCTCAACATCTCTTAGTGGATCTATACTTCCCTCATTATGTACAATGTTTTCATCATCAAAACATCTTACAATTTGTAAAATAACTTCTGTTTCACGTATATTTGATAAAAATTTATTTCCTAGACCTTCACCCTTGGAAGCTCCCTTAACTAAACCTGCTATATCAACAAAGTCTAATGTAGAGTATTGAATACGTTCAGGATTAACAATTTTAGCCAGTTCAGATAATCTAGAATCTGGTACAGGTACAATTGCTTTGTTTGGTTCAATTGTACAAAATGGATAGTTTGCCGCCTCTGCATTTTGTGCTTTAGTGAGTGCATTAAAAGTTGTTGATTTACCTACGTTTGGAAGTCCTACCAGACCGATACTTAATCCCATAATTAACCTTAAAATATTTTTTGAAATTATATCAAGTTTTTTCTTTTAGCGCCTTGATTTATGCAAGGCTCTTTAAAAAACTACTCATTAGTCGAACTCCTGCACCCGTACCACCGTACACATTACAATCCCATGGAGATTCAGTATAGGCACTTCCTGCAATATCAAAATGTAGCCATTTATCTTTGTTTTCATCTTTAATAAAGTTATCTAAAAATAAACCTGCTGTAATTGCTCCACCATAAGGTTTTGCAGCTACGTTAGAAATATCAGCAATATCACTTTTTAGAAGTTTTTTAAGGTGTCTGTTAAAAGGGAGTGAACCTACTAATTCACCTGAGTTATTTGAAGCTTCATAAAAACCATGTTTTAGCTTGTTAGAATGACCCATAACACCAGTTGTGTATTGACCGAGTGCTACCATACAAGCACCTGTTAGGGTTGCAAAATCAAATATATAATCAGCATCAACTTTTTCTTGAACATAATCAAGTACATCACATAAGACCAATCTACCCTCAGCATCTGTGTTTCTTACTTCTACTGTTTTTCCGCTTCTTGTTACAAGTACATCGTCAGGTTTGTAAGCATCCCCACCAATCATGTTTTCAACGGCACCAACAAAAGCATGTACTTCAATATCTAACTTAAGTTCACTGATTGCTTTTATCATACCTAAAACAGCACAACCTCCAGCTTTATCCATTTTCATGGTTACCATACTCGCTGATGGTTTTAAACTCAGTCCACCACTGTCATACGTTAAACCTTTTCCAACAAGTGAAATAACTTTTTTAGCTTTTTTCTTAGGTTTGTAAGTAAGGTGAATAAGTTGACTTTCATGTCTTGACGCGCGACCAACAGCAAGCATCGCATCCATTTTTTCTTGCGCCAATTTGCTTTCATTTAAAACAGTGCATTCTAGCTTATTTTCTTTGGCGAGTTTTTTAGCAAGTTTTGCAAAAGAGGGTGGATTTAGATCTTCAGGAGTTGTGTTTACAATATCACGTGTAAAACACGTAGCATCTGCGATAATAATAGCTTCTTCAAATTGCTTTTGAATTTTTTTAATATCTTTACAAACAAGATAGATCTCTTTTAGATCAATGGTTTTTGATGTTGACTTGTACTTTGTGTATTCATAACCACCAAGGACTATACCCTCAATAACAGCTTGAATATTATTTTCATTAACATTAAAAAAAGCAGATTTATATTTTGCAGATTTTAAAGTTTTAATAGCTACACTAGAAGCACTTCTTAGATCGTCGCTGTTTTGTTTTTCAATACCACATGCTAAAAACTTTTTTTCATGTAAAAAACAAAGAGTATCTTGTTCAGCACCAAAACCCGCTTTTGAAAGAGTCGTTTTATGTTTTTGACTTTTTAGTGTATCTTTTGTTATAAATTCAACACAAACATCTGCAATGTTTTTATTTTCAGTTAGTTTAATATTCATAATAATCCATCATATTTTTAACACTATGATAGCAAAAAAAAATAAACCTTATCTATAGGTTTTAATCGAAGTGTAGAATTTCTTTTGCTTGGATCATATCTTTGTCACCACGACCTGATAGGTTAATGACAATTAACTTGCCTTGTATATCTTTAATCTTTTTAAGGTAGGCAACTGCATGAGAACTTTCAAATGCGGGGATAATTCCCTCTTTTTGACTTAACCATACAAAGGCATCAAGGGCTTCTTGATCCGTTGCGTGATCGTATGAAACAGATTTATTGTCCTTATGAAAGGCATGTTCAGGTCCAATCCCTGGATAATCAAGTCCAGCACTAATAGAGTGAGCCTCCAAAACTTGTCCATCATCGTCTTGTAAAAGATAACTCATTTGACCATGTAGTATGCCTGGACGACCTTTTTTTAAAGAACAACCATGTTTATCTGTTTGTATTCCTAATCCACCTGCTTCAATACCAATACATTCAACTTCTTCATCTTCTAAAAAATGCTGAAACATACCAATGGCATTACTTCCACCACCAATACATGCAATAACCTGATCCGGCAAACGGTTTTCTTTTTCTAAAATTTGAGCGCGAGTTTCATAACCTATTATGGCTTGAAAATCACGTACCATAAGTGGGTAAGGATGGGGACCAGCTACTGTACCAATAATATAAAAAGTATCTCTGGCATTTGTAACCCAATGACGAATAGCGTCATTCATTGCATCTTTAAGGGTACGGCTTCCACTCTCAACAGCATTTACCTTTGCTCCCAGAAGTTTCATACGAAAAACATTTAATTCTTGGCGCTCAACATCTTTTGCTCCCATAAAGACTTCACATTCTAGATCGAGTAGGGCACAAATAGTAGCCGTTGCAACACCGTGTTGCCCAGCTCCTGTTTCTGCTATTATTTTTTTATAACCTAAACGTTTAGCCATAATACCTTGAGCAATGACATTGTTTACTTTATGCGCACCTGTATGGTTTAGATCTTCACGTTTAAAATAAACCTTAGCGCCCAATTCATCAGAAATATTTTTTGCATAATAAAGGGGACTTGGACGACCAACATAATCTTTTAGATAGTAGTGAACTTCCTCCCAAAATGCTTCATCATGACGGATGGATTTGTATTCTTGTTCAAGATTTAAAAGAGCAGGCATCAGTGTTTCAGGAACATATCTACCACCATGGATATCAAAGTGACCGTTTAAGTCTGGATCGTATTTTGAAGCTTTTGGAATATACATTTAATCTACCTCTACAACTGTGTAAACATCAGTTTTTTCTTCTAATTTTTTAATGCCGTCTAAAAAAGTTAAACCAAGAATGAAACAAGCTTCAACACATTTTGCGCCTGTTTGATTTATCAGTGTAGCTGCCGCATTTGCTGTTCCACCTGTGGCAATTAAGTCATCTATCATCAATACACGAGCATTCTCAACACCTGAAAAAGCATCTAAGTGTACTTCAATTTCATCTACTCCATACTCAAGAGCGTATTTTTCTCCAATGGTTGTATATGGAAGTTTCCCTTTTTTTCGAATAGGAACAAAACCAATGCTTAACATTTGCGCTAAGGCTGCTCCAAAAATAAAACCACGTGCATCAATTCCTGTAACATAATCTAAATTGTATTCTTTGTATCTATTATGTAGATGTTTCATTAAAACACCATAGGCTTCTTTATTATTTAAAAGGGTGGTGATGTCTTTAAAAACTATCCCTTCTTTTGGAAAGTCTTTTATATCTCTGATAGAATTTTCAATTATTTGTTTTTCATTATCATTTAGTGTCATATCTGTTCCTAGAGTAAAGCATCTATTCTGTTTTCAAGTGCTTTGATTTTTCCATTTAGTCTATCGGTTTCTTGTCTATGTTTTGAGTTTCTTGATTTTAATACTTTTAATTCATTTCTCAATTTTGTTAATTCTTCACTTAATATATCAACATTACCAAGTGCACGTTGGAGCTGGATCTGATATTTTCGAATCAAAATTTCCGCCTCTTGGAGAGTGAGCTTCATTAAATCGTTACTTCTTTGCTCTTTACTTGTTATACTTTTGAAGTAAAACATTTTTACAAAAAGATAAATTGAAAGTATTGATAAAATTGTTAGTAATGACCATTCCCAAAACATATATTTTCCTTTAGTTTCTTTTATAAATACAAGGGAGATTTACCCTTTTAGTCCTTGTATTTTACCTAATTAATTTCTATTTTTTCTACACGTCCACAGTGTCTTCCACCATCAAAACTACCAGCAATCCAAGCGTCTATGATAGATTCAGCAACACCTTTTCCAACAATACGCTCACCAAAACACAATACATTTGCATCGTTGTGACCACGTGCTACGGTTGCTGTGTAAGCATCGTGACATAAGGCTGCACGAATACCCTCATGACGGTTAGCTGCCATACTCATTCCAATACCGCTTCCACAGATTAAAATACCTTGCGCCTCTGTGTCTTCTAACACACTTAAAGAAAGTTTATGCGCATAATCAGGATAATCTACTCTGTCTTTAGTAAATGGACCCAGATCAATAACTTCATGACCTTTTTGTTTAAGTAGATCTACTGTGTAGTCTTTTAGTTCAATACCAGCGTGATCAGTAGCGATGTAAAATTTCATTTTTTTCCTTTAGTGCGTGTTAATATAGTTAAATACAATTGATGGGAGAAATTATATCCATAATTGAGTTAAGAGTATGCTTCTTAACTTAATAACAATTGTAAAATCGTTTGTACGGGTAAAAGCAGTACATAATCTTTTATGGGCGTCATTAGTATTATTAGTACAATAATGATCCCATAACGTTCATTTTTATAAAAAAACTCTGCAACACTTCTAACTTTATGTTTTAAAGCTAAGTGCATTAAAAAATGTGCGCCATCAAATTGTGGAATTGGCAATAGGTTAAATACTGCTAATACAATGTTTATAAGTAATAAATTCCAAATAAAAAGATAGCTAAATAGATAAGTTAATCCATCTACGGTTGTTGGTTTATCCATTGCTAAGATTGCCACTGAAGCTATAACACCTAGGGTAAAGTTGTACACAATACCAGCAAGGTCTACTTGCATAGCACCATTGTACCCAGCATTACGTATGACGGTTGCTGTGTTAATAGGAACAGGTTTTGCCCAACCAAACAAAAAACCACTCTCTGCACCTAAAAGCATAGGAAGAAAATAGGTGCTAGCAGGTACTATAATGGTACCAACGAGATCCACATGTACAATAGGATTTATACTAAGTCTTCCTTCATTTTTTGCAGTGAGATCACCGTACTTGTATGCAACCCAACCGTGCATTATTTCATGCCCTATGATTGCAACTGCAAGTGCAAGTACAGCTGTTATGATTTTGAGTAGATCAATAGAGTCCATGGTCGTCTTTATCTTGAATTTTACGTTCAGCTATCGCTTTGTCAAGATGTATGGGTTGTTCCAGATCAGTTGGTGTTTTTCCAACCCTGTCCCATCTGATCTCCCAATTTTCATCTATTGAAAAGTAGATAAACCACGGAGTTCCTTCTATATTTTCGTATGGAACAGTTCCCCAAAAACGGCTGTCGTTTGAGTGGTCACGGTTATCTCCCATCATAAAGTACTCACCATCAGGTACACGAACAGGACTAAGGTTGAAAATAGGGTATAAACGAGGGTTCCCATTGTTTATTATTTTCTCATCATGATGAATACCAGGATGTTTTTTCATGTATGGGTTTTTCACCCATAATTTACCTGCTAAATTTGCAGTTTCATAATCTTGGTAGTTTTCTTTGATCCAATCATCACCTTCACTAAAGTGAATAAATAGATCTTTGTTGAGTAAAAACAATTCGTCTCCACCCGTTGCTACACATCTTTTTACAAAGTGTGTCTTTGGGTTGTACGGGTATCTAAAAATTACAATATCACCACGCTCTGGTTTGTCACCATCGATGAGTTTTAAATCATCACTCCATGGCATAATAGAAACTTCTAAAAATGGAATATGTGGCATCGGGATACCATAAGCAAATTTTTTACCAAATAAGTGATCGCCTATAAGAAGTGAATCTTTCATACTACCACTAGGGATTCTAAATGCTTGAGCTATAAAAAATATAACAAAAAGAACAATAACAACTGTCCCTGTCCAAGAGTTTGAAAAACGGTAAGCTTTACCTAAAAACTCTTTCATTAAGACTCTTTTGACGTTAGTTGCTGTTTGGCATTGATTTTTGCTGCTTTTAGTGTATTACTTAAAAGCATTGCAATGGTCATTGGACCAACACCACCTGGACTTGGTGTGATGTATGAACTTTTTTTACTGACGTTTTCAAAGTCAACATCACCAACCAGTTTTCCCTCTTTTGTTCGACTAACACCAATATCAATAATCACAACGTCGTCTTTTACCATATCTTCGGTGATAAGGTTTATAACACCAACACCAACTAACACAATATCAGCGTTTTTGGTATGCTTTTTTAAGTCATCGGTAAAAATATGACAAACCTCAACGGTAGCATCAGCATTTAACAATAAAGCGGCCATAGGTTTTCCAACTATATTTGAAGCACCGACAACGACACAGTTTTTACCTTTAACATCAATGTTGTATTCTTTTAGAAGTTCCATCACACCCAGTGGTGTACACGGTACAAAACCATCAAGGTTAGTTACTAAACGACCAACATTGTATGGGTGAAAACCATCAACATCTTTTGCTGGATCTACCAGTTCTAAAAGTTTGGTTGTATCAATATGAGAAGGTAAGGGAAGTTGAATTAAGATACCATCAACATTGGTGTCATTGTTTAACATAACAATTGTTTTTTCTATAGCTTCTTGAGATATAGTTTCAGGCATGTCGTGAGTAATGGAGTAGAAACCAACTCTGTCACATGCTTTTTTCTTCATATTAACATATGCCGCACTAGCAGGGTCTTGACCAACAAGTACTACAGCAAGTCCTGGCGTACATCCACACGTTGATTTTAGTTCTTTAACTTCAACAGCAACATTTTGTTCTATTTTTTTTGAGAGCGCTCTACCATCTAGTAATTGCATTTAAACCTCATAAATAATTTTTTAGATATTATATCGTTTTAATATTAATTGGAGTTTTTATGAGGTTTGTTATTATCCTTTTTTTGCCATTGTTTGTTCATGCAAAGAGTTCTTTTATCACACCTTTGGAATATTCATCTTCACTTTATAAAAACCCTAGGGGAATAGGGTGTTATCATTGTCATGGTGAGATAGGTGAGGGAAAAGTTGTAGCAAACTATACCCATAAAAAAAAGAAGAAAAGCTTTAAAGGTCCTAAAATAAATGCTTTGTCTTACGAGGTATTTCAAAAGGCATTAAACCGATCAAAAAAAGGGATGCCTCGCTATTATTTAACAAAAAGTGAGATCAAAGCTTTGTATTTTTATTTGCAACATATGAAGGTAAAAGATGAAAAATAACTTTTGTTCAACGCTTATGCTCTCAACTCACAATGAAAAACATCTCCAAAAAATACCATCACTCTCAGCAGAATCTATAATGCTTAATCTTGAAGACGGTGTTAGTCCAGAACAAAAACCAAAAGCATTGGTTTTGTGTATGGAGTATTTAGAAAAATATTCTCATTTAGAAAAAATGTTTATTGTTCGGATTAATCCCTTAGATGAAGGTGGAATTGAGGAGATAAAGCACCTAAACCATGCTATGCCAGATGCAATAAGGATCCCTAAAGTTCAAACTTCAAAGGATGTTCAAAAGGCTTTAGAACTTATTGATCCAAAGATAGATGTACATCTTTCTATTGAGAGTGCACAAGCATGGAAAAATCTAAGTGAATTAAAGCTAGATCAACGCGTGAGTACATTTTATTTGGGCATACTGGATCTGTTTGCAGATATGGGACTTTCACATTCCATTATAAAAAAAGACAATGCTACCATGAATTATATCTTAGCCCATTTTTTAATGACATGTAAAAGTATGGGGGTTAAACCTGTTTCTTTTGTTTATCAAGATTATAAAAATTTGGATGATTTTTCTGAGTGGGTGGAACTTGAGAGATCTCTGGGTTATACCTCTAAGGGGTGTATCTCTCCTGCTCAAGTTGAGATAGTAAATGCTCTTTTTGCTTTAGATGATTTAGAAGCTGAAAAAGCTCGAAAAATAATAACACTGTTTGAGACACATTCATCCCAAGGTATTACAGGTTTTGTGGATGATGAATTTGGTTTTATTGATGAACCAATATATAAAGGTGCAAAAGCACTGCTTGGAGAAAAATATGATACGTAAATTAAAAAAATACTCAACAACTAACACACTTGTTTTGTTAGCCATTGTCTTAGGCGTTGCTTTTGGTTCATTTTTACCAGATCTAGCATTGCAACAACAAGTGATAGGACAGATGTTTATCAGTTTTTTAAAAATGTTAGTTGTTCCTTTGGTATTTTCAAGTATATATGTGGCAATAATGGGACTTGGCGGTATTGATGCTCTTAAAAATATAGGGATAAAAACAATCTCTTTGTATGTTCTAACCACTGCTTTATCGGTTATTGTTGCAATTATTGCAATGAATATTTTTAATATTGGTGAAACGGTGACATCGCAAGGGTTAGTGTATGCAAAAGCATCAAGCGTAGCAGAATTTTCATTCTCAGCTATGATACTCAGTTTTATACCTACAAACATATTTAATGCTCTTGCCAATGGATCGATGATGCAGATTATAGTTTTTGCTATTATTTTTGGGGTATCCTCTTTGTATCTAAAAGAATCAACACAAGAGTTGATGAACACTTTTTTTAGAGGGGTAAGTGACGCTATGTTAAAAATGGCGGGTTGGATTATTAAGCTGACCCCTATTGGTGTGTTTAGTTTAATCTCTTATGTTATAGCTGAACAAGGGATAGAAGTTGTTCTTGGACTTTGGAAATACATGTTAGTTGTATTGGGTGTTTTAATCTTTCATGCCCTTGTAACACTTCCTAGTGTGTTAGCTTTAATAGCTAAAGTGCATCCATACAAATACCTTCGTGATATAAGAGAAGCACCTATTATGGCTTTTTCAACAGCTTCAAGTGCAGCAACTTTACCTGTTTCAATGCGTATAAGTGAAGAGGTGGGTGGTGTTGATGAAAAAAATGCTTCTTTTGTCCTTCCTTTAGGTGCAACCGTATCAATGGATGGAACGGCTGCATATTTAACTGTGGCTGTTTTATACATTGCTAATTTGGCTGGGGTAGATTTGGGTATTGCACAACAACTTCTTCTAGGTATAACGGTTGTAGCATTAAGTGTGGGTGTTGCTGCATTGCCAAGTGCATCTTTAGTAATGATGGTGGTTATATTAAATCAAGTGGGGCTACCAGTAGAATATATAGCTTTAATTGTTGCAGTAGATAGGATCTTAGACATGGCAAGGACGTCAATAAATGTTACATCCGACTTGGTGGTGGTTAAGATTGTGGACCAGTTGCAAAAATCAAAAGAGGCCTTAAAGCTAGATCTAACAAAAGCTTAGGGGTTAAAAACGATAGCTGGCGATAGTGCGAAAGTATTGAACATCACTCTTAATACCTTTATAATCTATCTTTTCATAACGAAAGTGTAGCGAAGTATCGGTGTTAAAAAAATGTTTGAAATGAAAATAATAAGAGATCAAATCATCGCCTTTTGAATCATCATAATCGGTATGGGTTAACCAAAGAGCAATTTCACTCTCTTTATTGTTTAGGAGTAGATCATAACTACTTTTTAATACCCAAGTTTTAGGTTTGTTATCGCCTCTACCGTTGGCAATCATAGAACGGGTGTAAATTTTTGTTAATCCTCCATACCCTTTATTAACACCATCAACGCCAAAGTTTTGAGAATAACTCAGTGAAAACAACCAATTGTCTGTATCAAAAAGTGTTCTAAGTGCAAGTAGATCTATCTCCTTTTCGTGGTTACTTTTAATGTATTGGACTCCCAAACAAAATATTAAGACATTGTTTGAAAAATATTCATAATCCGCTTGTGTAAAAAAACTGCAAAACGTTGTTGGGGAATAATAATAAAACGACTGAAGTTTTAAATGTTGTATCCCTTCATAATGAAGAGATACAATACTTATACCAGATTTTGAAAACTCTCCGCTTGGACTTTTTGTGGTGTAGAGGTCTGAAGTGTTTGAACGCATAGAGCGAATATGGTAAAGTTGGGATTTAAAATCTTTGAAAGGCTCACCTATATAGGCAATTCCTCTGTAACTCCAAGGAACGATGCGTGTTGTATCATCATTCATCATGGGTGTTTTGAGCATAATATTTCCAAGTTTCAATATATGATTCTTCTTTTTAAAACCAATAAAGGCTTCGGTTAAAGTACTAAATCCTTTTGCATTGTTATCATTGTTAAAAAGGGAGGTCTTAGATCTCTCACTGTATCCACCAACAGGGTTTGAGGTATCAAATCGAACAGATGTAAACAATCCCCGATTGGTATCTGTTGTGTATTTTAAATACCCTCCAAGTGCAGTGGCATAAATTTTTTCCTCTTTTTCTTTATCAATAGCATAATATATACTTTTTAATTGGACCTCTGTGTGGGCATTTAGTGATTGCGTTAGTAAAAAGAGCAGGCCAAAGATAGATTTTTGCATGGACTTCACTGTATTAGTACCGAGCTAAATTATAAAATACATTGTATCTTATTAAGGTTGTTTCAGAAGGTCTTGGGTATCTGCTATAAGCATATTCAATGGTTTCTTTGGTTGTTTCATCAAGAATATAATAACCGCTTTTATGTAAAAACCTAAAATCTGTCATATCTCCATTTGGGTGTAGTTTAAACTCTATAACATTGCTTTTGTTGACATTTATATCTCTTGAAATATTAACACTTGCAACACGGTTTAGTACTTGTTGGGTTATTCTTCTCATAATCTCTTGGTTGTTAAGAATATATTTTTGTTGAGCAGGACTTAACTTTGAAAACTCATCTCCATACAGTTCTTTAATATTATTGGCAATACTGCTTCTTGATTGAACCTGTTTTTTTTGTTCTTTTTTTTCATTTTTAGAGTTGTCTTGAGAGAGCAGATCATACAAGGGACTTTTTTTTGGTTGTTTTACCTCTTGGATTAAAGGTATGTAAGGTTTAATAGGTGCAAGAGGCTCAATTTTTTTGACAACTTTCTTTGGTTTTTCTAAGGGTTTAGGAGTATTTAGTTTCGGTGTTTTAGGTACTTTTTTAGGTACATATTTAACTTTTTTTTGATGTGATAATTTTTTGAGTTGAGAACCTTTTGGCATAGGTGGAGCTATTTTTGGTGGTGGTGTTTTCTTTTTTAGTTCCCCTGAATTTTTATGTTTTTTGGGTAGTTCTTTTAGGGATATTTTAATCTTTTTTTCTTCTTCTTTTTTTATTACAGGTTCGCTTTGAATAAGACTGACAAGCCAAAATAAGAGTAAAAACACTAAGTGTATTAATAGGGCAACAAAGAGTGCAAAGTATGAACGGTTCAATCAATTTCCATTTTTTAAAGTATAGAAGATTATATCAAATGAAAATTAATACTACTTTGCTATAATCATAAAAAATTTTCCAAGGTTAAATATGAGTAAAGATAAATCACTTCAAGCTTTCAAAGAAGCACAAGAACTTATTCCTGGTGGAGTTAACTCTCCCGTTCGCGCATTTGCTAGTGTTGGAGGAAGCCCTGTATTTGTTAGTGAGGGTGAGGGTGGATACCTTAAAGATATTGATGGCAATAAGTATGTTGATTTTGTTCAAAGCTGGGGGCCGTTGATCTTTGGTCATCGTGATGAAAGTATTGAAACAGCTGTTATAGAAGCTGTTAAACACGGTCTTAGTTTTGGTGCTCCTACTTTAGCTGAGAGTGAACTTGCTAAACTCGTTATCTCTATGTTTGAGAGCATTGACAAGGTGAGATTTGTAAGCAGTGGAACAGAAGCTGTTATGAGTGCTATTCGTTTGGCTCGCGGTTATACCGGGCGTGATGATATTGTTAAGTTTACAGGGTGTTATCATGGGCACAGTGATTCGTTATTGGTTCAAGCTGGAAGTGGTGCTGCTACTTTTGGAAATCCTTCAAGCCCTGGTGTCCCAGCAGATTTTACAAAACACACACTTTTAGCTCAATATAACAATATTGAGAGTGTTAAAAAATGCTTTGCAGACTCTAATGACATCTCTTGTGTAATTATTGAACCAATTGCAGGAAATATGGGATTAATTCCTGCCGATAAAGAGTTCTTACAAGCATTAAGAGAGCTTTGTGATGCTAATGGTGCTTTACTTATTTTTGATGAAGTGATGAGTGGGTTTCGTGCATCTATCAATGGTGCTGAATCAATCACGGGTACCAAACCTGACATTGTAACACTTGGAAAAGTGATAGGTGGAGGTATGCCTGTTGGTGCTTTTGGTGCACGTCGTGAGATAATGGCAAAATTATCTCCTGAGGGACCTGTGTATCAAGCAGGAACACTTAGCGGAAATCCCGTAGCAATGGCAGCAGGTTACGCAGCACTAAGTAAATTAAAGAAAAATGCACCGGTATTGGATGTGTTATATAAGCGTGCTATTCGTTTGGTTCAAGGGATGCAAGCCGAAGCTAAAAAATGTGGGATCACTATGCAAGTAGATACACGAGGATCGATGTTTGGATTCTTTTTTAACGACAAAGAGGTAAAAAACTTTGAGGATGCGTGTAGATGCGAAGGTGAATTTTTTGCTAAATTTCATCAAGGTATGTTAAATGAAGGTTTCTATTTTGCATGTTCATTGTTTGAAGCAGGATTTATCTCAACTGCAACAACGGATGAGATGGTAGAAGATTGTATAAAAGCAAGTGCAAAAGTATTTAAAGAGATAGCATAATGGAAAATAAAGAACAAGAAATATCTGAACAAACACAAAACCCAGATGAAAAGCCAAAGGTTCGTCAAGTTGTAGAGGCAGTTGATAGTCTATCTTTAGGTATATCAATGGTTGTAGCGGTTGCTATGGGTATTGGTATCGGGATGGTTCTAAAAAGTTTAACGGGGATTACATGGACACTTTGGATTGGTGTGTTTATAGGTGTGGCTGCTGCTATATTAAATGTGTACAAAGCATACGAAAAACAAAAAGAAGCTTATGAAGAACTTGCAAAAGAACCTCGTTATGCCATTAAGAAGCAACTTGATGAAGATGACGATGATGACTATGGTGAGAAAAACTATTAGTGAAAGAACAATATATAAAAGCTGTTAAAATAGTAGCAGCGACACAATTACTTATTTTTTGTTCTTATTTTGTGTCTGTGGAATTTTATACAAATATTCAAGTGGCATTTTTAAGTAGCTTTATTATTATGTTTGGTTCATTTCATGCCCATAAAAGAATGGTTGACTCTAAAATAAAAACCAAAAGTTTTGAATCAGATAGAGATGCTTTAGACCTTATTGATGATCCTCATGAATTGTATGATGAAACACCTTTAAATGATGCAAAACCTGAAGAACTGGATCTAAAACAGATAGTCAAAGAGGAAAAGAAAAAGATCAAAACATTTAATTTAAAAACAATGAAAGAGGGCTCTAGTGCTTCATTTTCACTCTTTAGACTTGGTGGTTATTTGTTTTTAGTATTGGGTTTTATTGCGCTTAAAAACAATGAAGTATTAGATATAGGGGTTTATCTTATCTCTTTGTTACCAGGTATCATAATTGGATACTTGGTATCTAAAGAGATATTTACGAAGTAATCATTGGTACATTGATACTGATTTTATGTTGTATATCTACATGAATACTACTTACATCAATTAAATTTTGTAACTCATTTATTTTATTGAGATCTTTATTTTTTGCAGAGATCTCAATGCTAAAAAGTGAGTATTTTTTATTTTCAAACTTAATATGTTCACCAATCCTATAATAGATTTTAGTACTGATCTCATCGTTTTGCATAAAGCAAGAGTAGATCTTGTTTAAAATCTTAATAAAACTGTTAGAATCCACAATCACTTCAGGAATAGTAGGATCAAAATCTTTTAAAAAATGCACTTGAGAGTTAATAGAATTTGTTGATATACATAGATCTACTAAGGTGTAAATATTGGTTAGTTCACCCGTAGGTTTTTTATTATTGAGTTTAAATGAAGGCGTTTGATAAAGTTTTATTCCAATCTCTTGCTCATTTTCATAACCAACGGTTAAACCGAAAAACTTTTGTTGAGAAAATTCAAGATCGATAAAAGTAGTTTTAAACCCAAAAGAAACACTTGCGTAAGTGGTTGCAAGTTCAAAAAGTTCTTTTGAGTTAAAAGGATTAACTATAAATTGGGCTTGTTCATTTAATGACAAAATTTTCCCATCTGAACTAAAAAGTACAAATGGATTAAAATCATGTTCAATAAGTTTTTGTTCAAAATTCATTGATAATATTATTCTTCAATGTAATTTTTAAGTTTTCTACCAACTTTTGGATGTTTAAGTTTCTTAATAGCAGAAGATTCTATCTGGCGAACACGCTCACGAGTAACTGTAAGCTCTTTACCAATCTCTTCTAAGGTTCTATCACTTTCATCGTCCATAATTCCAAAACGTAGTTTTATAACCGCTTTTTCACGTTCATTTAATTGTTCAAGAACTTGTTCAATTTGAACTTTCAGGTCATCTTTTAAAATTGCATCTGCTGGTGATACAGATGTTTTGTCTTCAATAAAGTCACCAAAACGTCCATCTTCTTCACTACCAATTGGTGCTTCAAGAGAGATAGGTTCTTTTGTGATTTTAATAACATTTTTAACTTTTTCAACTGAAAGACCAACATCTTCTGCAATTGTTTCAACATCTGGCTCTTTACCATGTTCTTGAAGGTGTTTACGCATGATCTTGTTAATACGGTTAATTGTTTCAATCATGTGAATTGGAATACGAATTGTTCTGGCTTGATCGGCAATTGCACGAGATATTGCTTGACGGATCCACCATGTTGCATAGGTTGAAAACTTGTAACCTTTTTGGTATTCAAACTTATCAACAGCTTTCATTAAACCAATGTTACCTTCTTGAATAAGATCCAAGAAAGGAAGACCACGGTTTGTGTAGCGTTTAGCAATAGATACAACAAGTCTAAGGTTAGATTTTGCCATTTTTGTTTTAGAGATTTCAGAGATATTTTTACCACGTTTGATCTGTTCTAAAATATCTGCTAGTTTTTCAGGTTCCATATCAAAAGAGTTTTTCGAAGCCTCTTTAGTTTGAACAAGTTTTTTAATCTCCATGTATGTAGAAACCATTGTAGCTTCTGGAACCATGTTAAGAATGTCTTCTTTAGTTAAAGAACAGATCTTCTCAACTAAAATTTTATGGTTTGCTTTGAGTGTAGCATTAAAAAGTGGTAGCTTGTATTCAAGTCTTTTAAGCTCTTTATCATAACCCTCATCACTTTTAAGTGCTGTTTCCATTGAACGTACTAGTTCATTGATAAGTTTAGAAGTTGGACCTAGATCAAGTAAATTTTCTTTTAAAATCTGTTTTTTGTAAGTTGAACCTAGAAAGTAGGTGATAAGTTCTTCGTCCATCTCTCTTGAATCGAGTTCTTCAGGCGTTTTTGAATTAAATTTCACCCAGTCTTTTTTCGCTTTTTCAAGCCCTTTAAAACTGGTACTTACTTTATCAACTCTTGATTTGTCTTTAGCACTGAGTACTTTATCTCCTGAGTCAGCGGAATCATCCGTTGTACTTTCAGAATCATCGCCATCACTGTCATCTTCAAAGCTTCTAAAAAGTTCTTTTACTCTTCTTTCACGATTGATCAATGGTTCTTTATAATCAAGAATAAAATCGATTAAATACGGTACTGAACAAATAGCATCAATAATAATGCTTTCTCCGTTTTCAATTTTTTTAGAAATTTCAATCTCTTCTTCTTTTGTTAAAAGTGGAATTTGACCCATTTCACGAAGGTACATACGAACCGGTGAATCAGAACGTGACCATTCAAGAAGTTCATGTTCTTTGAGTATGTCGAACTTATCAGTTTCATTGTTTAAAAGCATCTTTCTTTGCGCATCACGTCTTGCTGCAGCTTCTTTGTCATTTAGCTGTTTAGCGTGTTCACTTGCAGTATAAAGGCATACTTTATGTTTTGTTGCTAATTTAAATATGTTTTTTGCTTGTGCAGCAGTTGGCTGTTTTTCAAAAAGTTCAATGAGTGACTCATAAGTTGCACAGTCTTTTGATTTATGATCACTAAAGAATGTGTCTATTGCTTTGTTGAGTTCTTTTGCTGTCATTAAGGTTAGCCCTTGTTAGTGTTTAAGTTTTTTTAAAGAGTGGATTATACCGAAATATTATTAATATTCTCTTATATATATGAAAATTTTAAATTCTTTTTTTTGGAACACCTATTGCTTTAGTTTGCAAATAAATACCACAGTGATAAAACTTCACTGCATGAAGGGATGTAATGCAAACAGGTTATTATGGAGCTGCAGCGGGAATGGTTGTACAATTTAACCGTTTAGATACGATTGCAAATAATCTTGCTAACGTTAATACAAACGGTTTTAAAGAAGATAATGTTGTGGTTGGTGATTTTATGCGTTTATATAAAGAGGCTAGGGACGAGCTTCCAAATGCAAATCAAACAAAAGAAGCAGCACAGTTCTTAAACAGAACAATGGCAAAAACACCTCATATAGTTGATCAATACACAAATTATAGTGCAGGAAGTATGCAAAAAACACAAAATGACTTGGATGTGGCATTATCAGCAGAGGGTTTATTTTTTCTTGTAAAAACACCTCAAGGGGTTCGACTTACACGTGATGGATCTTTTATTAAAGATGATGAGGGGAAGCTTACAACCAAACAAGGTTTTGAAGTTTTGCCAGATGATTATTTTGAAGCAGATTCGAGAATCTCTTTTGATGAGAGTGATGCCGTGGTAGATATTGACAAAAATGGTCAGCTTTACACCAATGTACCTGGCTCACTTGGCAAAATACAAAAGCAAAAATTGTTTATTGCAAATCCCGATAATCTAAATATGATGAAAAAAGTGGGTGACAACCTTTATGAGTATAAAGGAACACAGCCGTTAAAGGCGATCCAAGAGAGTGGATCGGTGTACCAAGGTTTTGTAGAAAAGAGTAATGTTAACCCAGTAAAGATGATGACAGATATGATTGAAACCAATCGACTGGTGGGTATGTACCAAAAAGTTATGGATTCTCAAATGAATGACATGAACCGTGACGCGATAGAAAAAATAGCTAAAAAAGCTTAGATAAGGAATAAGATATGATGCAATCACTTTATACTGCTTCAACAGGAATGTTGGGAATGCAGACACAAATAGATACAACCGCCAATAATATTGCCAATGTTAATACAATAGGTTTTAAAAAATCTCGTGCAGAATTTGCGGACTTAATGTACAGTGTTATGGAGTATGCAGGAACAGCTACCAGTGACACAACAAAAAGTCCTACTGGGATTGAAGTTGGTTTAGGTGTACGACCAACGGCTGTTAATAAAATATTCTCAGAAGGTTCTTTAAAACAAACAGATAACCAACTCGATCTAGCTATAACGGGTCGTGGTTTTTTTAAACTTGAACTTCCTGATGGAACAGAGGTTTATTCAAGAAACGGTGCTTTTAAAATTGATGACAATGGAACCATAGTAAACAGTGACGGATACAAACTAACACCTGAAATTGTTGTACCACAAGATGCAACCAATATCAGTGTAGGTACAGATGGTATTGTGACCGCTGTACAACCTGGTCAAACAGAAGCTACACAGATTGGTCAAGTAACCCTTACAAATTTTATTAATCCAGCAGGTTTACACTCTATGGGAGATAACTTATATATTGAAACAGACAGTTCGGGTCAGCCAGTAGAGGGGACGCCTGGATTGGATGGTTTAGGAAATATTAGACAAGGTTTTGTTGAGCTTAGTAACGTTGAATTGGTAGTAGAATTAACCGATCTAATTACGGGTCAACGTGCGTATGATTCTAATTCTAAAGTAATTACAACGAGTGATGAAATGCTTCAAACAACAAATAACCTTAAAAGGTAATATTTTTTAAGAAAAGGTTTTTTATGGAATATATTAGTCTTGAATACATTTTTTTTATAACAACTTCTCTTTTTGTTTTTAGTTTTATTTACAACTTAAAACAAAGAAAAATAATCAGTGCATTGCAATCGTATGAAGAGAGTGCTTTGCACCATTCATTTTATGATGCGCTAACAGAGTTGCCAAACAGAGATAATATTGAAGTTATAATTACAGAACACATCCATATAGCATCACGACATGCTAAATCTTTTTGTACCCTAGTTATAAAAGCAAATGATTATAAAAAATTAAAAGAACATTCTGTAAAAGATGCAGATAAGCTTTCGTGCAAAATTGCGGATGCTATGTTGGCTTCAACAAGAGATGAAGATACTGTGGCAAGAGTATCACCAGAGCATTACATTGTTGTATTTAACGAATACTTAGAGTTAGAGCACTATCAAGTCCCTTTATCACGTATTGAAGAAGCATTGTCTGGGATAAATGTAAGTTATGCCCGCAGTATTTATCCTCAAGATGCTAGATCCACAACGGCGTTGATTGATGGTTTATTGAAAAAAGTGTAAACACAAAGCATCTAAAATCACCTCTTTATAAAAACTAAAACTCATTTTTGATATAATCCCAAAAAATTGACAAGAATCTACTAGAAATGGTTTAGGTTTTTGTTCATAAAATTATTTTTATATACATAGGGATTTTTATATGCAAAAAGCAAATATAAATGGAAAAGTTTGGAGATTTGGTAAGGACATAGATACTGATTTAATTATCGCTGCACGTTACCTAAACACCTCTGTTCCAGAAGAATTAGCAAAACATGTTATGGAAGATGCAGATCCAGAGTTTGTAGGTAAAATGAGCAAGGGTGATGTGATTGTTGCGGGTGATAACTTTGGATGTGGAAGTTCACGTGAACATGCACCAATTGCACTAAAAGCTGCTGGTGTTGCTGCTATTATAGCACCAACATTCGCAAGAATCTTTTATCGTAATGCTTTTAACATGGGACTTCCTATTTTTGAATTAAATGAAAGTGCTGAAATAAATGAAGGTGATGATATAAGCGTAAATATGGACGCAGGAACCATCACAAATAATACAACGGGTAAAACATATAATTTTACACCTATTCCTGAATTTATGCAGGAACTAATTGATGCAGGTGGTTTAATGAACTTTGCACAAAATGAGATAGAAGGAAATAAATAATGAAAACATATAAAATAGCACTGATTAAGGGTGATGGAATTGGTCCTGAAATTATAGATGAAGCAACAAAAGTTTTAGATTCAGTAGCATCATGCTTTGACTTTGACTTTAAATACCAAGAAGTTTTAATGGGTGGTTGCGCTTATGATGAAACAGGTGATCCTTTACCACAAGAAACAATCAATGTTTCATTGGCAAGTGATGCTGTTTTATTTGGAGCTATTGGTGGAGAGAAATGGGATGAACTTCCTCGTGAAAAAAGACCTGAAAGTGGGCTTCTTAGATTTCGTAAAGAGTTAGGCGTTTATGCAAACTTAAGACCCGCAGTTGTTTATGATGAGCTTATTAATGCTTCATCATTAAAACCAAGTGTTATTCAGGGTGTAGATCTAATGGTTGTTCGTGAACTTATTGGCGGTATTTATTTTGGTGAGCCTAAAGGGCGTGACGAGAATAAAGGGTGGAACACAATGGTATATACTAAAGATGAAATCATTCGTATTGCCCACAATGCCTTTCAAATTGCAATGGAGAGAAATAAAAGAGTTTGTTCTATTGATAAAGCAAACGTATTAGATGTATCTCAGTTGTGGCGTGAAACAGTTGAGGAAGTTGCAAAAGAGTACCCAGATGTAGAACTTTCTCACATGTACGTTGACAATGCAGCAATGCAACTTATTCGTGATCCAAAACAGTTTGATGTTATGTTAACAGGAAATATTTTTGGAGATATTTTAAGTGATGAAGCTTCAATGCTTTCAGGTTCTATTGGTTTATTACCATCGGCTTCTGTTGGTGCTAAAATTGGAGTGTATGAACCAATTCATGGTTCAGCACCAGATATTGCAGGTCAAGGAATTGCAAATCCAATTGCCACTATCTCTTCTGCATCAATGATGTTACGTTACGCACTTGGAGAGATTGAAGCTGCAGATAGAATAGATCTAGCTATTAAAAGAGCTTTAAAAGAGGGTTACAGAACACAAGATCTAGCACAATACGATGCTAAAGAAGTGTGTTCAACAAGTGAAATGGGTTCGATCATCGCTAACTATACGGCTAAATAATAGTGCAAACGCTTACATTAGCAAATATATATGAACTTCAAGGTCTAAAAGAGGAGGCCTTGAATATTTATAAAGAGGTTTTAAAAAAAGAACCCTCTAATAGTGAAGCAAAAATAGCGATAAGAAGACTTTCCGGTATTAGAAAAAAATTTTTAAATGTCAATCATGAGATGAAAGAATTTTTTATAAAAATGGACAGTGATATTGAGATAAATGAGTTTGAAAGGTGGTTGCTTAAATCATGGAATTAGAAGATGCAATATTATCAACATTAAAAGAGATAGAAGATAAAGGGAAATCAAAATTACTTCAACCTAAGAAAAAACCAGTTGAAGTAAAAGAAGAACATATCCAATCTCAGCAAAGCAGTGAAAATACTGTCTTAGATGAAAAAGCATATTTGATGTCTATGAGAGAGCGATTACTCGTTTTATTTGAAGGATTTCAAGCTCCAAACAACACAAATATAGAAGCAAAAATAGATTTAACATTAAATTATTTAGAATACGTGTTGGCTTCTATTGATACAAGATTAGACAGACTAAAATAAGGTTATAAAATGGCGCAATACAGAGTTTTAATAGATGCTAATGATGAAAAAGGTTTAGTGCATAAAGTATCTAGCATATTTTTTGAAAAGAACTTTAACATTTTGACAAACAATGAATTTGTTGACAAGGTCAATGGCAAATTTTTTATGCGTAGTGTCGTTGAAGGTGACATAGAAGCCCAACAATTAAAAAATGCAATTGTTGAAGCTTTACCAGAAAGTACGAATGTCAGCGTAATTGAACCTTCAAAGAAAAATATTGTACTAATGGCAACCAAAGAGATGCACGCACTTGGTGATATTTTAATCCGTCATGAAGCGGGAGAATTGGATGCAAATATATTAGGGGTTATCTCAAATTACGATGAGTTAGAGTCTTTGGTAAGCAAATTTAATATTCCTTATTTTACTATTTCTCACGAGGGGCTAGACAGAGCTGAACATGAAGGGAAAATTCTTGATAAACTCGCAGAATTTAAAGATATAGACTATATTGTATTAGCGAAATATATGCGTATTTTAACCCCTCGTTTTGTAGAAGCTTATGAAGATAAAATCATCAATATACACCATTCTTTTTTACCTGCATTTATTGGTGCAAATCCTTATAAACAAGCTTATGACAGAGGTGTGAAGATCATTGGAGCAACAGCTCACTTTGTAAACAATAACTTAGATGAAGGTCCTATTGTTTCTCAAGAAGTTATTCATGTAGATCACGCATACTCTTGGAAAGATATGCAAAAAAGTGGTAGAAATGTTGAAAAAATTGTTTTATCTCATGCACTTAAATTGGCTTTGGAAGATAGAATATTTGTTTATGCCAATAAAACAGTCATATTTTAAAGGTTATATAGGTGACAAAATTTAATTTAGTATTGGTTAATCCACAGATCCCTAATAACACAGGTGCAATAGGAAGACTTTGTGTAAATGCAGGTGCAGCCTTACATATTATCAAACCCATTGCTTTTGACATAGATGAAAAAGCTGTTCGTCGTGCTGGGCTTGACTATTGGGATAAGCTAGATCTACATGTGTGGGAAAGTATTGATGATTTTTTTAACAACAATACGATAAAAGACAATGCTTATTTTGCAACGACAAAAACAGATAAACCCTATTTTGAAGCAGAGTTTAAAGAAAATGATTTTATCTTTTTTGGGAGTGAAACAGCGGGTATTCCCGAAGATATTCTTAATAAATATAAATCTAAAAATATAACAATCCCTATGACAAAAGATGGAAGAAGTTTAAATTTAGCAATAAGTACGGGAATAGTTTTATACGATGCTATTCGTCAAACTTTTTAAAAGGTAAAAAAATGGGCACTTTTATGGATATTTTAATGATTGGTTTTTTTGTATTGTTTATGATCTTTATACAAAGAGGGTATCATCAAAAAAAATCTCACGATCGTGAAGAGTTGAGAAAAAAAGAAGAGTCTGAAAACTAAAAGACTTTTTCTGCCCACAGACCCACAATAGTTTCAAATTTTTGAAATAAATTTTCCACATTTTCTATTAATATTGACATTTTTTGTCCTTTTTTTTCTTTATGCTACTTAAATTTGCAATATAAATTAAAAAATATTGCAAATTGACATATTTTTCTTTACTTTATTACAATTTTTGCTTATAATTAAAAAAATAACAGGAGAGATAAGATGAATAGTTTTAGCAGTATAGTTGAAGAAATTAAAAATATTATTTCAACACATATCAATGGAAAAAAAGTTTTTGATAAAGATGTGGCAGATGCACTTGGTATTGCTCAGATGAATTTTGCGACCATGAAAAAAAGAAATAAAATTCCTTACGTGGAACTTTTGGATTTTTGTGCAAGAAAATCTATTTCTATTAATTGGATGTTATACAGTCAATCACCTGAGAGTTTAGTAGAAGCAACCAACAAGCTCTATATGGTAAAGTTTTTAGGTGATGTTAACGTGAGTGCTGGGGGAGGAAGTCAAACGGATGAGGGCGATGTGTCTGACATACAAATACCTGAAGAGTTTGTTAGTATGTTAGGTGGCGAAAAAGCACTTAAAGATATTGAAGCGGTGAATGTAACGGGAGATTCTATGGAACCTACTTTTAGTTACAACGATATAGTTTTCATAAACCGTTCAAAAACAAATATTGATAGAGGGGGTGTTTTTACTATTAGAACACAAGGGGGCTTATTTATCAAAAGAGTACAAAAGCGTCTTGATGGAAAATTTGATATAATATCTGATAATGATATATACACAACACAAATTTTACAGGCTAATGAGCTAGAAGTTATTGGTAGGGTAGTAAGTAGATTTGGTGAAGTAGATTAGGAGTATTATATGAGAATATTGGTTTTATCAATTGCGACATTGTGGTTTGTCGGGTGTAGCAGTATTGAACCCACTGTTACTAAGACAACACCTGTTGTTGATAAAAAAGATCTTAATGATACAATCGTTGATCTTACACATTTTCCACAAACTTCTTCTCCTTATCTTAATAAGATACAGTTAAATCAAGCTAAAAAATCGCAAGTTTCTTATGAGAAGCATTATTTTCGTGTTTGGAACAAGATCCCTAAAGATTCAAAACAAGATGCTATGTGGCCTTTTTTATCGTATGTGTATGATGAAATGTATGGTGCAAATCTAAAGTTAATTGAAAAAAGCACTTTTAAGCAACTTAAAGACAATGCTAACTTTAAAGCGTATAAAACATTAAATAAAAGAGCCATCTCTTTAAAACATCTAAATATACGTGCTTTTCCTACACAAACTCCTATGTTTAGAGATCCAACACTAGCGGGAGAAGGGTTTCCTTTTGATTATATGCAAAACTCAACTGTTAGTGCCAATAAGCCTCTTAGAATTTCGCATTATTCAAAAGACAAACAATGGGCATACATTTTTACAAGTTTTACAGGTGGTTGGGTTAAAACAAATGAGATTGTAGAGATAGACCAACAGTACACTAAGTTATGGCAAAAAGCAAAACAAATATTTTTAATAAAAGACAATATACCTTTATACAATGAAAAGGGGGTCTTTTTGTTTGGATCTAAAGTGGGAATGATGCTTCCATTAATCAAAGAGCAAAAAGATTCTTACATCGTTTTAAGTGTATCTTCATACAAAAATAACCAAGCTAACTATCATCAAACAAAAATTTCTAAAAAAATAGCGCATAAGGGTGTTATGAGATTTGATAAAAAGAATGTACAAGCAATTTTTGATGAAGTAGGACTTAGTAAGTATGGATGGGGTGGAATGTATGGACAAAGAGATTGTTCTTCAAGTATTCGGGATATATTTACACCTTTTGGAGTTTGGTTACCGCGAAACTCTTACCAACAATCAAAAGTTGGTAAAATTCTTAAACTTGAGGGTTTGAGCGATAAAGAAAAAATAAAACAAATTAAAAAACACGCTTTACCTTTTAGAACCTTACTTTACAAAAAAGGACATGTTTTAATTTATGCAGGTACCTATGACAATGAGATCGTAGCATTTCACAATGTATGGGGAGTTAAAACACTTCAAGAAGCAAAAGAGGGCAGAAAAGTGATTGGTAAAAGCGTTTATAGCTCACTAAAGCTTGGTAAAGGGATCACATACTACGATGAAGAATCAGAGATATTAAGAAACTTACTTAGCATGAATATACTGATAGATTAAGCTTTAATATCGAGTAAAGACCCCAACATCTGATCGTGTGTTTTAATAGCATTAACATTAACCTCTGTAGCGCCTTGAGTAATGATCTGTGAGGTAAACTCTTTACTTAAGTCCGTAGAAGAACCTTTTGTATTAAGATTTGCTATATTATGAGCGCTTTTATTTAAAGAAGATTGTTGTGTTTGTATAGATGATACGTTGTTTGAAATATTCATAAGAAACCTTTCTTCGAATATTATATAACCTGCTATATAAAAAGCAGGTTATAGATAGAAGTTAAATCTTTAGTGTAGATCTGTGTTTAATTTGATCTCTCTTGTTGAACGAGAAGCTGTAATTTCACCTGTCATAGAGTTTTGTCTAAAGTGTAAACCATAAAGACCTGCTAATTGCTTACCTTTGAAAATTTCACCTTCCATTTTTAGGTTTGTGTTTACTTCCATAATTTTTTGTAATTCTTTTGCAACAATACCTACTTTAGTACCTTCTAAAATAGCTAAACCAGCATCAATAATACATCCATCACCTAAAGGTATACCACACGTTGAATTAGCACCTAATAGACAATTTTTACCAACAGAGATTGGATTACCATCTGTACCACTTAATACACCTAAAATAGATGCTCCACCACCAACGTCTGAACCCTCACCAACAATAGCAGAAGATGAAATACGACCTTCAACCATTACAGTACCTGTTGTACCTGCATTAAAGTTGATGTATGAAGCACCTGGCATAACAGTTGTTCCAGCTGCAAGTTGTGCACCAAAACGAACTTTAGAAGTTTCTAATATACGTGTGTTATCAGCAGGAATGATGTGTTGTAAGAATCTAGGGAATTTATCTACAAAATCAACATGAGGATATTGGTTAGATAGTTTTAGTTCAATTTCAAACTCTCTAAGGTAATCAAGCTCAATTGGTTGACCTTGGCTCCATGCAACGTTTGGAAGTGCTCCAAATGCACCATCAAGACAAATTTCACGTAGTCCTACTTTTGCTTGTGATAAAGCGTAAAGTTTTAAGTAAGCAGCTTCTACACTTTTTACAGGAGCATCATCGAAAATAAATGTTACTTTGTACTCACCATCAACCATACCATTTTCTACTAAATGTGTGTATAAAGCAGAAACAACTTGGATATTTTTGTGTGCATCACCGTACGCTTCATCAGCATAAGGAGTAAAAGCATTTAAACAAGATTCTAAAAACTTAGTATTGATATTACAAACAACTTCGCTTTGTGTAAAGTCGATAGCAATACCTTGCTCAGAAAGTGCTTTAATAAATATTGCAGCACTACCAAAGTTTTCATCCCAGTTAATGATTGGGTAAGTCGCCTGAAGACTTTTGTTAACATTTAATTGACCTAAATCAACTCTTGCTATACCAAATGCCAATGGATCTCTGTATCCATCCATTGTTTTGATATCTTCAATTAGTGCTTTAAAAGCATCTGCTGTTTGAATTGTTTCCATTATTAGTTCTCACTTTATCAAAATATTTTTGAAATTATATTCAAACTTTACTAATAAGTTTTTATATATACTAGCACAATAGATTCATTTATTAAAAATTTAAGAAAAAGACGAGGAAATATGAACACTTGGATGGATATTTTAAAAAACAATAATTTTATTGCAGCAAAACAATACATAAAAAATGGTGCTAATATAAACGAAGAGGGTGAAGGGGGAGAATCGGTTCTTGTTCATGCTATAAGACATAGATGTGATGAGGAACTCTTGCAACTGTTATTAGAAAATGGCGCAGATATATTTAATTTTGATGATGAGGGTGTAAGTATCTTTGATATTGCAATCACCTATGATAACCTTTTTATGTTCAATCATATTATTGAAGCAGGTATCAATGTTAATCAAACAAAAAGAAAAAGTGGTTTTACACCGCTTATGTGTGCGGCTTGTTATGGAAGAGCAGAAATAACCACCATACTCTTAGAGCATGGGGCAGATAAAAATTGTACAGATTTAAGAGGTTTTTCAGCACTTGATTTTGCTAGAAAAATGAATAAAAAATCTGTTTTAAAAATTTTAGGATTTGACAAAGAATTGCCACAGAACAGGGGTTACGCTAAATAGTATTAATCAAAAAATTTCCCTTGTTTTTCGTTGTCTAGTGGTTTTCTTTTTTCTTTAGTTAGCCATTCTTGCAAAAGTGATTCTATCACTTTACTTAAACTCATTTTATATCGATTTCTAGCATAGAGCATTGAATCATCCCAAGTTTTTCTATCTATTAGTAAACTTCTGGTGATTTCATCTTTTGGTTTCATTTATTTCCTTGGTATATATTAAACTATATATTAATCAAAAAACGCTTATAAGTCAATTCAAAGAACTATAATGTATAATTGCTAGAAAAGAGAGGTGATATGGGAAATAATATTTACATAGCTAAACAACCAATCTTAAATAAAGATGCTGAAGTGTTTGCGTATGAACTTTTATACCGAGATACGGAATCAAGTTCAAATATTAAAAATCGTAAAGAAGCAACTGTCAGTGTCTTAAGTTCTACTATTAACCGTTTTGGTATAAAGAAGCTCCTAGGTGGATATAAAGCTTTTGTCAAAGCAGATAAAGAGTTTATTCTTCATAAAGTAGTAACAACCATTCCAAAAGAAAATTTTATATTTTCCCTTCAATGCGATGATGAGATCAACCCTGAGATCATAAAAAGAATTGAACAACTTTACAAAGACGGTTATACTTTTGCCATAAATGATGCAATTTTAGATGAAAAATTAATAGATTTATACAAGGATCTATTGCAATATATACGATTTATCAAAACAGACATCAACACTCCCATAGAAAACTTAGACTTACTAAAAGATCTAGACATTGAACTGATTGTCACAAAAGTTGAAGACAAAGAAAAGGAACAAATCGCTTTAAAGATGGGAGCTAAATACCTACAAGGGTATTTCTTTTGTAAACCAGAAATTCAAACAGAGAAAAAACTTGAAACCGAAGTTGAAAATGTTATGCGTTTGTGTAATAAGCTTATGCAAGATTGCAGTATTGATGAGTTGGTGCAAGAGTTTGAAAAAAGTCCTATTATCTCTATACAGCTATTAAAGTTTATCAATTCAGGTTTATTCCATTTTAGACAAAAACTCTCATCCATTAAACAAGTGGTTACATTGGTTGGAAAAACAAAACTGACCCAATGGTTAATGCTAATGATCTATTCTGCACCAAGAGAAGATGGAATCTCTAACCTTTTACTTTTTGAAAGAGTAAGGGCCCGTACCTATTTGATTCAAGAAATTGCAAAGTTGGTGGACAAAAAAATTGTAGCCAATGCTTATTTTGTAGGTGTGATCTCCTTAATGGATCTACTATTACATGTAAGGCAAAGAACGCTTTTGCAAGAACTGCATGTTGACAAAGAGATTAAAGAAGCGATTTTAAAACAAGAAGGTACTTTAGGTGAGATTTTAAGTTTTGTGATTGCCTTAGAAGAGTTTGATACTCAATCAATTGAGAAATTTATACAAAAGTATGAAATATCTCAAGAGTCACTGGAGTATTTAACTTTAAATGCCTCAGGTGATTTAAGAGACATCTAAAAGTCGAACAAAGTTTTTATAACTATCAACAATTTGTTGGTTTTTAGCGTTTTGAATATAAAATTCTATGGCTTTTTTCCCAAGTCTTGGGATCTCATTTTTAACAGCCCAACTGCTTACTGTTCCTTCAGGTACTTCCAGTATGCTCGCTAAAGTTTTTTGAGTAATACCTAACTCTTTACAAACCTCTTTAATTACATTTGTTTTCTTTTTAGGTGTTTTTTCTTTTGTGTATATGGCTCTTTTTTGTATAAAATTGTTCGTGTATTTAATCTCTTGAGTGTCATTTTCCAAATTTACATCGGTATTTTCAGCTATCCATTCAAGTACATCACTGGAGTTAAGAACCCAATCTCTTGAGTGCAAAGAAAGAACAATGTCTTTAACAAATTTTTCAGTGTTGTCTTTTGCAATCTCTTGTGTACTTATTTGACGCAAAATTGCGTAAGCAAGTTGAAGAGAGCCCGAACCATTCACACCCCAGTCAAACCCATTTTTGGACTTAGGATATTCTTCAAATCTACTTGGAAGTTCAAGTTCTCCATAAGTGACATATCGTCCCCCAAGTAACGCCTTGTGCCCTTTAAATACGTGATTACTACGTTTCATTGTCATGTGTGCCTCTTAAATTTTAAATGTATAATGTTTTTTTTCTTTTTTAATCATTTTATTATTGGTAAGTAGTCGATATCGATAAATAACATATATGGATATACTTAGCAATAATAATGCCAATAACCAAACCAACATAAGATAATTCCTTGACTTTTATTGTTTTATACCATATCGGCAATATAGCATATCCATTTAATATATATTAAAAAATTTCAAATTCTGCTATCATTACAAAAAAATAGATTAAGGTATAAACATGTCCTACACACAAAAATTAGAAGAACTTTTAACAAAACAAGTGATCCCTGATATAGATGATGCTTTAGATGAAATATTTGAGCAAATAGCAGATGAAAAAAATGCAAACGATGAGCAAAAAGAAGAGATCGAAGAACTACGTGAATTTAAATCAGATTTAAAAGATGTACTTGATGATATTATGAGCGGTGAGATTGAAGATAATGAGTGTGAAGAGATCTACAATGATATTATCTCAGCGCAACAAAGTGAAGATGAAGAGGAGTAATTCCTCTTTATACTTTAGATAAAATAAACGCTTGCATATCTTTAACAATAGCCTCTATTGTTCTTTCTCCATCAATAACTTCTAACATATTTTTACTGTTGTAAAAATCTTGTATTTGTTTCAATGGTTCTAAATAGACTTTCATACGGTTATTAAACACTTCATTGTTATCATCGGCTCCACGTGCACGACCAAGAACTCTATCTCTTGCTACTGCTTCGCTTACTTTTACTTCAATAACATTGTTTAAAACCACACCTGACTCATTTTTTAAAAATTGATCAAGTGCGTCTAGTTGTTCCATACTTCTTGGGTATCCATCTATAATCACTACATCACTAGGGGCTTTTTTAATAGCACTTACAATGGTTTCAATAGCAATATCAATAGGTACTATTTTTCCTTTTGATATAAAAGAGTCAATAAGGATACCTCGTTCACTCCCACTGGCAACTTCTTCGCGAAACATATCTCCAGCAGAATAATGTGTGATGGTTTCATTTTCTTTGGCTATTAACTCAGCATCGGTAGTTTTACCACTACCTGGTGCTCCAATAATTAAGAAAAGTTTTTTCATAATTATTGTTTTGGCTCACGCAAACGGATATGTAGATCTCTTAGTTGAGTGTTATCTACATCACTTGGTGCTTTTGTTAATACACACGATGCTTTTTGTGTTTTAGGAAAGGCAATAACGTCACGGATACTTGATTTTTTGCTGATTAACATCATCATTCTGTCAAAGCCCATAGCAAAACCACCGTGTGGAGGTGCTCCAAATTTCAGTGCATCTAGTAAGAAACCAAATTTTTCTTGTGCTTCTTCCTCTTCAATACCTAAAAGTTTAAAGATCTCTTCTTGTACCTCTTCTTTGTGAATACGGATAGAACCACCACCAAGTTCAGTACCATTTAATACAATATCATAAGCGATTGATTCGATCTCTTCAACATCGTCTTTATCGGTATCAACTGGTTGAGTAAATGGATGGTGTAAGGCTTTTACACGTCCATCTTCAACTTCAAACATAGGAAAATCAACCACCCATACAAATTCGTAAGCGTCTGGATCCACAAGATTCATTTTTTCATGTTCAGCAATAAAGTTTCTAAAGCGTCCCATATAATCCCATACAAGTTTTTTCTCACCTGCACCAAAGAACACAACATCACCCACTTCAAGTTCAGTTCTGTCTATAATTGCTTGAATATCCTCTTCACTAAAGAATTTAACAAGTGGACCTTTAAGACCGTCTTCTTTCATTTGAAAATAACCAAGACCACTTGCACCGAATTTTCTTACATAATCTTCAAAACTTTTCATCTCTCTTTTTGAAAATACCAGATCTGCACCAGGAACTTTAAGTGCTTTAATACGGTTTTTATGCGCAGAAGAAGCTATTTTAGAGAAGATTTCATTGTCACATCTCTCAAAAATATCGATAACATCTACCATTTTAAGGTCATATCTTAAATCAGGTTTGTCTGATCCATACCATTCCATAGCATCGTTGTATTTAATACGGTTAAACGGTGCTTTTACTTCTATATTACAAGCACTAAACATACCTTCAAGTAGATCTTCTGCTACTTTTATAACATCTTCTTGATTACAAAAACTCATCTCTACATCTATCTGAGTAAATTCAGGTTGTCTGTCAGCACGTAAATCTTCATCACGGAAACATTTTGCAATTTGGAAGTATCTATCAAATCCACCAACCATTAAAAGTTGTTTGAAAAGTTGTGGTGATTGAGGAAGTGCATAAAATTCACCATTGTGAACACGAGAAGGTACAAGGTAGTCTCTCGCACCCTCAGGTGTAGATTTAGTTAAAATTGGTGTTTCTACTTCTAAGAAACCATTTGCATCTAAAACATTTCTTGCTGCTATGGCTGCTTTTGAACGTAGGCGGAATGATTCATACATTGCAGGATCACGAAGCTCTAAGTATCTGTATTTTAATCTAACATCTTCACCAACGTTTGGATCCCCAAGTGTAAATGGCATAGGGTTAGCTTTATTTTCAATAATAAGCTCTGTTACAATAATCTCAATTGCACCTGTTTTTAATCTTGGGTTTGTTAGTCCTTCACCACGGTGGCGAACTTTACCTTTTGCAATTAAAACATATTCATCACGAACCTTATCTGCCGTTTCGTGTGCGTTTTTACTATCTTCTGGATCACAAGTTAATTGGATAAGTCCTGTTTTATCTCTTAAATCAATAAAAATAATTCCACCATGATCGCGGTAGTTATTAGCCCATCCAGTTAGCGTAACTTCTTCGCCAACATTTGTTTCGTTTAAATCTGTACAGTAATGAGTTCTCATATAAATAGAGTCCTATAAAAAATTTTCGCGATTATACCTTAAGTTGGCTTATTTAAGACTAAGATTCTTTTTAAGGATTAAATATGTCATTTTGCAATATTTTTAGTAATTTAAAAATTAAAAGAGTATAATTTGTCAAAAAAAATTAAAAGAGTTGTTTTGACAAATATGAACTTTAATAAAGCGGGTGTGCTTTTAAGACCTAATAGCCCAGAACTCAAAGAAAGTTATCAAAGCATTAAACAAACACTGATAAAACATGGTTTTGAAGTAAATCTCGAACAAAGAAGTGCTGAAATGATTTGCTTAGAGGGGATTGAATTTAATCAACTGTGTGAACGTAGCGATTTTCTTATTACGATAGGAGGTGACGGCACCTTGATCTCTACAGCACGAAAATCTCTTGAATTTGATATACCTATTTTAGGTGTTCATGCTGGTAGATTAGGTTTTTTATCTGATGTTAATTTAGATGGTTTTGATGATTTTGTGGGTTTAATGTTAGAAAATAAATTTAGAATTGATGAAAGAGCGATTTTAGAAGCGACTCTAAATAAGGGGTTAAAAGAAGAAAAACGCTATGCTTTTAATGATGTGGTTTTAACACGTTCTGCTGTACCTCAAATGATTCATATTGAAACATTGGTTGATTCTAAACCTTTTAATACTTATTATGGAGATGGGGTTATTGTATCCACACCTACTGGATCCACAGCTTACAATCTATCTGCAGGGGGACCGGTGCTGTTTCCACTTACAAATGTTTTTGCATTGACTCCAATTTGTCCTCATTCACTCACTCAAAGACCTGTTGTTTTACCTGGAAAATACCCAATAGAGATGAAAACATCAAGTGAAAAAGCTTTGGTTATTTTTGATGGACAAGACACGGTGGAACTAGGTTTAGGTGAAAGTATAGATATAAAATTAGCATCTAAGATGGTTAAGTTAATCCATAAAGAAGATTTTAATTATTTTGAAATATTGAAAAATAAGTTAAATTGGGGAGAATAGGGTTTAATAATGATAGAACGATTTTTTTTAAAAGATTATTTGAGTTTCAAAGAAGTTGAATTAAATTTATCAAACGGTTTGGTGGTCTTTACGGGTCCAAGTGGAAGTGGTAAATCTATTTTAATTAACTCTATTTTGGCTTCTTTAGGCAGTGCAAGTTGTGAAGCAAGTTTATGTGAATCATCTGCATCGTGGCATTTTGACGGTGAAGAATACGGTCTTGATTCTGAAGATATAAATATATTTAAACACATAAAAAAAGAAAAATCAAGATATTTTATTAACAATCAAGGGGTGTCAAAAAAGGCTATTAAAAGTATCTCTTGTAAACATCTAAGACATCTGAGTCTAAAAGATTATTCAGATTTTGAAAATGAAAACTTATTAAACATGTTAGATGCAAGAATAGCAAAAACATCCAAAAAAATGTTAAAACTTAAAAAAGAGTATAAAAGTGCATTTATTGAGTATAAAACTTTAAACTTACAATTGCAACAGATTGAAGATGAGCAAAAAAGAATAGTAGAACTAAAAGAGTTCGCAAAGTTTGAAATACAAAAAATAGAACAAATAAACCCAAGTAAAGATGAAGACCTAGATCTATTAGAGATTAAAAAAGAACTCTCAAAAAAAGAGAAAGTTTTAGAGTCATTATCTTCGGCTAACGAAGTGTTTAACAGTGAACACAATGTTTTTAGCGCACTTGATGCGTTAGAGGTACAAAGTGCTTTTTTTAGTGATGCGATGAATGAGTTAAGAGCCGTACTAGAAGGCGCGCAAGAAAAGTTCTCTGCATTGGATGACATTGATGTTGAAGAGGTATTGAACCGTCTCGAAGAGATCAGCGAACTAAAAAGAAGGTATGGCAGTATTGAAGAGGCCCTAGAGTACAAAGAAAATAAAATAATTGAACTTCAAAAATATGAAAATATTGAGATTACAAAAGATCAACTCGAACAACAAGTACAAGACTTAAAAGAACAGACAGATACTCTGGCAAAAGAGTTGAGCTATTTACGTTCAAAAGAGATAAAGAATTTTGAAAATGATCTAAATAGCTATTTAAATGAACTCTATTTGAGAGATTGTCAAATACAGTTACAAAAGATAGAAAAAAATGAGCATGGAGAAGATGCAATTTTAATCGCTTTAAACAGTGTTGGATTAGACAAAATCAGTACGGGTGAGTTCAATAGACTTAGATTGGCAATACTTGCTGTTAAGTCCGATACTATGCAACACAATGGCGGAGTATTGATGTTGGATGAGATAGATGCAAACTTAAGTGGTGAAGAGTCTATGAGTGTGGCTAAAGTTCTTAAAAAACTATCCACACACTTCCAGATCTTTGTTATATCTCATCAACCACAACTCACTTCTATGGGAGATCAACACTTTTTGGTATATAAAGATGAAAATGAATCCAAAGTCGCTCAACTTGATTTTGAGAGCAGGGTAAACGAAATAGCCAGAATGATCAGTGGCGATAAAATCAGCGCTGAAGCTAAAAAGTTTGCAAAAGAACTTTTAGAGCATTAATATGTGTTTTGTAATTTCTATTGTTTTATTCATATTGTCGTACAAGTTTTATGAAAATTCAAACACACAAGGTGCCTTGTTACTCTTTGCAATAGCAAGTTTTTTTGCATATCTAATGATAAAAAATATAAACAAAATAAAAAGAGATAAAAATGATAATTGACACCCATATCCATTTGGATGACACCCGTTACAAAGATGATTTAGAAGATGTTTTAAGTAGAGCCAGACACGGTGGAGTAGAGCGTTTTATTATTCCTGGTGCAGATGCTAGTACACTTTTAAGAGCCATAGAAATATCTGAAAAATATGAAGATGTTTTTTTTGCAGTGGGTATTCATCCTTATGATATTAATGGATATGAAGAATCGATTTTTGAGAAATACGTAACACATGAAAAGTGTGTAGCTATTGGTGAGTGTGGGCTTGATTACTTCCGATTAGAAGGAAGTGAAGAGGAAAAAGAACTTGAAAAAATGCAACAAAAAGAGGTTTTCATAAAACAGATAGATCTAGCTAAAAAATACAAAAAGCCTTTAATTGTACATATTAGAGATGCTTCAGATGATTCAAAAAAGATCTTGCTAGATCACAACGCAGATGAAGTGGGTGGTGTTTTACATTGTTACAATGCGGATGAACAATTGTTGAGTTTAAGTGAAAATGGGTTTTATTTTGGAATAGGTGGTGTCGTAACTTTTAAAAATGCAAAAAAACTACTTAATGTGTTACCAAAAATTCCTCAGGAGAAACTGCTAATAGAAACAGATGGTCCATATCTTACTCCAACGCCACATAGAGGGCAAAGGAATGAACCTTTATATACCAATTTTGTTGTGAGTAAGGTAGCAGAAATCCTTGAAAATACAACAGATGAGATTAAAAAAACCACCACACAAAATGCTTTAAAACTTTTTTTTAACTAACTTAGGATAAAATGTAGCTTTTATTTTATATACAAAGTTACATTCATTGAAATATTTTTTATTACTATTAATACCGTTCACACTTTTTGCTAATTTGAATTATGCCTTTAACCACAATAAAGAGGTTAAAATTTTAAATTCTTTTGATATTGAAGCGTCCTTTTTGTTTGACAAAACTTTAAATGACATGCGTACAAAAAACAGCCAGATCTATAGAAGCAAACATTTTTTTCGTGCCATGGATGATGCCTATATTTACATACCAGAAGTAAAAAAGATCTTATCTCAGTACAACATCCCAGCAGAATTTTTGTATTTAGCAATGGCTGAATCAAACTTTTCTAACCGAGCCTATTCTAAAAAAAGAGCGGCTGGTTTATGGCAATTTATGCCAAGAACAGCCAAAGGTTTTGGACTAAAAATTGATGAATATGTTGATGAACGACGTGATCCTGTAAAGTCAACAAAGGCGGCGGCAAAATATTTATCGCATTTACATAAAAGATTTGGAAAATGGTACTTAGCTGCGATTGCATATAATTGTGGTGGTGGTAGGTTAAGCAAAGCGATAAGAAAAGCAAAAAGCGATGACTTACGTGTTTTGCTTAACACAAAAAGAAAGTTTCTTCCTCGTGAGAGCAGACTTTATATTCGAAAAATACTGGCCTTAGCCTTAATTGGTAATGATGATAAGTTTTTATTAGAAAGTGAATATGCGCACCTGTTAAACCGTGCTAATGCTTATTCAATGGCCACTGTTAAATTACCAAGTGGAGAGTCCTTAAAAAGAGTTTCTAAGACGGTTGGACTTCCTTTAAAAACATTAAAAAAGTTAAATAGACATTTAAAATACGACTTTGTACCCCCTTATAAAAAAGATTATGAAGTTTATATTCCTTATGTAAAACTCAATGATTTTAAACAAAAATATGCACGAGATTCTGTAAAAAATATTTACAAGATCCATATTGTAAGCAATGGTGACAACTTAAGCTATATTGGTAAAAAATATGGGGTTCCCTACAAGGTTATTATGGATTTTAACGGTTTAAAGCGTACGAGTTTAAAACTTAGACAAAAACTTATTATTCCTATTGACCTTAATTCAAAACGTAAAAAAATTGATACCAAACATTATTATTTGGTAAAAAAAGGGGACACTTTAGAGTCAATATCTAAAGCACATAAAGTAAGTGTAAAAAACATAAGAAGACAAAATCGTTTGCGAGGAAGTTTGATCAAGATTGGTGAGAGGTTAAAAATTTATGAATAAATTTTTATTACTAACAGTGTTTAGTGGCGTATTTTTATTTAATGGTTGTAGTACAAGAGGTACGGGTGTTTACAAAACGTTTAGTACCCCAAAAACGTATTCGAGTGATAGATCTGCCCATTCTTCACAGATGGACAAAAAAACATACTCTCATCCAACCATGCGACCATATACCATACGAGGAATTAAATACTATCCAAATGTTGTTGCAGTTGGAGATAGTTTTGATGGGATTGCTAGTTGGTATGGACCTGATTTTCATGGGAAACTCACATCCAATGGTGAAACATATAACATGCACGACATGACCGCAGCACATAAAACTTTTCCTATGAATACCATCGTTAAAGTTACCAATGTAGAAAATGGACTCTCTACCGTTGTTAGAATTAATGACAGAGGACCTTTTATAGGTACCCGTATTATAGATCTATCTAATTCTGCTGCACACAAGATTAAAATGGTAGCCAAAGGAACCGCTTCTGTAAACATAGAAGTGCTTGGTTTTCAGACAAAGGGATCAAAAAAGATTCAAGCTAAAGAGCACTTGAAAAAAGTGCCTCAAGAATCACAAGTTGCTAACTATGCTATACAAATCGGTTCTTTTTCAATTTTTGATGGTGCTTTGAAAACACAACAAAAATACAATGGACTAGATGGCTATAAAACAGTTATAAAAGATATAGACAATGGAAGTTCAAGAATATTTAAAGTATGGCTTGAAGGCTTTAGAAGTGAAACAGAAGCAAGAGATTACAGATCTACTTCTGAATTTACAAACGCATTTATAGTAAGGGATGATTAATGGTAACAAAAACAAGAAAAACAAAAGAAACAGATATTAGCGTATCGTTAGACCTATATGGAAAAGGTAATAACAAGATTGACACGGGTGTAGGTTTTTTGGACCACATGTTGGAGAGCTTCTCAAAACATTCACTGATAGATCTAGAAGTAAAATGTGTGGGTGATACTCATATTGACGATCATCACAGCGTTGAGGATGTAGGAATTGTAATTGGTTCACTTTTATCAGAGGTGATTTATCCAGCTAAAGGGATTGAAAGATTCTCAAACGCAAGTGTAGTTATGGACGAAGCTTGTGTGGAGTGTGATATGGATCTAAGCAATAGACCTTTTTTGGTATTTGAACTTGATGTTCATGGCAAAGTTGGAAATTTTGACACAGAATTGGTAGAGGAATTTTTTAGAGCATTGATCTTAAATGCTTCTATCAGTGCACATATTATTCAAAAACGTGGTAAAAACAAACATCATATTATTGAGGCAGCTTTTAAAGCTGTTGGTGTATCCATTAGAAGAGCTATCGCAAAAAATGAAAGAGTAGGCATACCAAGTACGAAAGATATGTTATGATTAAATTGATAGTGCTTGATGTTGATGGTTGTTTGAGTGATGGTAAGTTAACCTATACATCAAATGGTGAAGAGATTAAAGGCTTTAATGTAAAAGACGGTCTTGGCATCAGTACATGGATAAAAATAGGAAATTATGCAGCTATAATAACGGGCAAAGACTCTCCAATGGTTAAAAGGCGTGCTCAAGAGTTAGGTATTACACATTTTTATCAAGGTATTAAAGATAAAGATAGAGTTATAAAAAATATTATGACTGAGTTGGATCTAAAGAGTTATGAAGTGGCTGCTATTGGAGATGATTTAAACGATTATAATATGCTTCAAATTGCAGGAAGAAGTTTTACACCAAACGATGGGGTTGAGCCAATTAAAGAGATTGTGGACACGGTTCTTGCTAAAAAGGGCGGTGATGGCGCGGTTAGAGAGATGATAGATCTACTGGTTAAAGAAAATAACCAAGAATCAGAATTTGCAGGTATTTGGTATTGAATATAAATATTTTCTTGTCTATCGTTATGATTGGTTTATCTATGATATACTTTTTTTTCAAACCAATGAATTTAAAACAAACACAAGAAAAAGAGATTGCTCAATTTAGTTTAGTTGATTTTACCTTACATGAATTAGATCAAGAGGGTTTAGTTACTAAAATGGATGGAAGCAAAGCGGTCCGTTATAATGACAGATATTTTGTTACAGACATAGACTATACCGACAACTCAAAAGAGTTTTTATCAAATATGAAAGCCAAAGATGGTCTGTACAAAGCAAATATTGTATTTCTTAATGGCGATGTAAAGTTTAAGCGTAATGATGGATTGAGATTCTTTTCTCAAAAAGCCACGTATGATAAAAACATAGATCAAGCATCAACCGATGTAGAATATGTTGCGTATATGGGTGAAAGTTACGTTAGGGGTTCTAGTGCTATTTTTGATAATAAAAATGCAGAAATAAAATCTAAAAATATAGAAATAATATACAATTTACAAGAGAAGAAAAAATGAAAATATTTTTACTGTTTACAATCATAGTATCACTGAGTTCAAACGAATTAAAAATAAAAGCCAACTCTTTTGAGTCTGATCAAAGAAAAGGGATTTCGGTTTTTCAAGGCAATGTAAATATTCTAAAAGAAAACGATGAGATCAACGCATCTACTATTACGGTGTACACAAACAAAGAAAACCAACCAACAAAGTATATTGCTGAGGGGGAAGTTTCTTTTCATATTACCACCCAAGATGGTTCACAATATAATGGTCATTCTCAACAAGTGATCTATATCCCTCTAAGTAAAGAATATATGTTTTATAAAGATGTTCATATTAAACAATTGGGTGAAAAAAATGAGATCATAGGTGATGAAGTGGTTATTAAAACGGTTGAGGGTAAAGCAAAAGCAAAAAGCAATACCAAAAAACCAGTTATCATGATTTTTGATATTAAAGAAGAAAATAAGGCGGTAGAAAAGTGATAGAAATAGTAGATTCAAAGTTTGTAATATCAGCTCCAAACATTACAGGTGTTCCTGAGTCAGATGTACAAGATGAAATCGTATTTATGGCTCGATCCAATGTTGGTAAAAGTTCACTTTTAAACGCATTGACAAATCATAAGGGACTGGCAAAAGTGTCCTCTTCTCCTGGTAAAACACGTTTAATAAATTATTTTGACGTTACATTTATAGACAGAGAAAAATCAGAAAAAAGATTTGCTAAATTTGTGGATCTACCAGGTTTTGGGTACGCTAAAGTATCAAAGAGTATTAAAAGTGATTGGGAAAAAAACTTAACAGACTTTATATCAAAACGTCCTAATATTATTGTTTATATTCATCTAATAGATTGTAGACATCCTAATTTAGACATTGACAAATCAGTGACAGACTTTTTGGTTGAAAATGCAAATGAGAGTCAACACATACTTCAAATTTTTACAAAAATAGACAAACTTAATCAAAAAGAACAAAACAAATTAAGACGTGAATACCCAAATGCCATTATGGTTTCAAGTGCAAAAAAAAGGGGTATGCAAAAAGTGAACAATATTTTATATAAAATAATTGGAGATTCACCTCAAAATGATTGAGTATAAAAAAGCGGTTCTTAACAATATAGAAGCGATGCAAAAATTGGTAGCACCTGAAGTGGAGTCTGGAATTATTTTAGACAGGACAGACGATGAGATCTCGACCAATATACGTTCTTACACTTTAGCAATGCAAGACAATGAAATTATAGGATTTTGTGCACTGCATATACATTCTCCATCTTTAGCAGAGATACGTTCTTTGATCATCAAAGATGGATACAGAGGAAAAAATGTCGGTAGTGGTTTGATCAACACTGTTTTAAAAGAGGGGGTTGAACTTGGTTTAAAACAAGTGCTGAGTTTAACCTATAAAAAAGAGTTTTTTGAAAAATTAGGTTTTTTTGAAATATCCAAAGAATCAATCCCTGAACATAAAATTTGGGCCGATTGTATTAAATGTAAACACTTTCCAATATGCAACGAAGTATCTCTGATCAAAAATCTTTAGCACCATTTGTATATGTTGCATTGTTTGTCTTGTATGAAAGCTTAAGCAGTATCTATTTAATTTTACCACCATTGCTTGGTGTGTTATTTTATTTGTTTATTCAAGCTTTTAGAAAAGAGGACCTTGCTTACATAGTACTTGTTGTTTTTTCCATTTTAATTTTTGAGAGTGAAAAAGGCTATATTTTATTTTCAACAGTGATCTACTTTGCATTGGTTTTAAAAATAGTTTTACCTAAAATTGAACAAAATTTTAATTGTAAAGTTTGTGTCAATATCTCTATTGTTTTACTCGCCTATGTAGGCTTTTACTTCTTTACTTCAGTGATCTCCAGTATCTTTTTATTGCCTATGCCTGCGGTGAATTATTATATAATTTACTATATAGTAATAGAATTTTTAATAGTGAGTATTTTATGAAAGTTAAGTTTATATTATCTGTATTTGTATTACTTTGGACAATACTTATTATTCGGGTATTTATGCTGGCGGTTGAATCCCATTCGTATTATGAAAAACTTTCCCACAGCAACACCATAAAAGTTGAGAAAATAGCTCCTATTCGTGGTGAAATATCCGACAATAAAAACAGACCAATAGCAATCAATAAACTTGGATTTAAAATTCAGTTAAAGCCTCACTTAACCCTAAAGAAAAATGCAAAGGTGTATGAACAAGAACTTGACTTTTTACTTAAACTCTTACCAAGCTTAGACAAAGAAAAGATGATGAGCATGTATAAAAAACATGATTCTTATTATAATCATGAATTTATAGATATTGTTAATTTTATCTCTTACAATGAGATCATGCCTGTTTACACAAAATTAAATTTACGTGAAAATATTAAAATAGTTTCTGCGCCTAAACGTTACTATCCATACAAAGATATTGCAGCGCATACAGTTGGCTATGTATCACGTGCCAATGCAAAAGATATAAAAAACGATGATCTACTTAAGCTCATTGGTTATATTGGTAAAAGTGGTATAGAGAGTAATTACAATAGCTATCTTCAAGGTGATTCTGGAAGTAAAACAGTTAAAGTTAATGCCAATAATCAAGTGATTAAAGAGATCTCACATGAAAAAGCCAAAGAAGACAGAAAATTACTTCTTAACATTGATATTGAACTACAAAAATACATTTCATCTTTATTTAAAAACAAAGCGGGAGCCGTAGTTGTTATGGACGTTGAGGGAAGGGTATTAAGTGCTAGTAGTTTTCCAGAGTATGATCTTAACACTTTTGTAAGTGGTATTTCCCATAAAATGTGGAATAAGCTCTCAAACAGTTTAGATAAACCCTTTACAAACAAAGTAACACATGGTTTGTATCCTCCTGGATCTACTATAAAAACAGGTTTAGGTTTGGTGTATATAACCAATGACATAAGCCCCTATTGGACTGTAGATTGCCGTTCATCTTTGCCTCTTGGAAAAAGGGTTTTTAGATGTTGGAAAAAGAAAGGGCACCGAAAAACAGGTATCACAAAGGCAATACGAGAAAGTTGCGATGATTACTTCTATAAAGGAAGTTTACAAGTTGGTATTAAAAAAATGAGTGATGGCCTAAAAAGATACGGTCTAGGAAAAAAAACAGGGATAGACCTGCCTAATGAATTTATTGGAACCGTGCCCTCAAGAGAGTGGAAACGTAAAAAATATAATCGTTCATGGTACATAGGAGAAACGGTTAATACCTCTATTGGGCAGGGGGACTTTTTAGTAACACCTATCCAAATAGCACAATTTACCGCCTTAATGGCAACAGGTAAGCTTCCTACTCCTTATATTGCCAAGCAAATAGGGGATAAAGTTATTTCACCAAAAATAGAAGATATTTTTACTGAAGATGAAAATAAAAAACTCCCTATTATACAAAACGCGATGTACGAAGTGTGTAACTATCCAAAAGGAACCGCAACGCAATATCTTAGTTCTAAGATAAAAATTGCAGGTAAAACAGGTACGGCTCAAGTTGTTGGTATTATGCAAGATATAGAAGACAGAGAGCTTGAGCATGAGATGGAATACTACACACGTTCTCATGCTTGGTTTACGACGTATGGACCTTATAAGGACCCAAAATATGTTGTACTTGTAATGGTTGAACACGGTGGTCATGGTGGAGCTGCTGCGGGGAAAATTGTATCTAAAATCTACAATAAACTCTTAGAAGATGGGTATATAAAAAAGTAAGATAAAGGTTCTAAAAAGACATTTTTTTGTCTTTTTAGAAAGGTGTTGTTTAAACAATGGCGTTTTGAATAAATAAGGCTAAAATAGTTAGTAAAAAGATTCCACCAGCTTTGTTATAAAGTCTATTAGCAATAATAAATAACAAGGTAATAGACGCACCTACCATTATTAATATATCGTATTGATTTGCTCCTAGATCTACTTTGAGTGGGCTTACCAATGAAGCTGCTCCAAGTACCATAGAAAAATTAGCAACGTTTGATCCTATAATGTTTCCAATGCTCATCTCAGCCGATCCTTTTTTAAGAGCTACAAGAGATACAACAAGTTCTGGTAAACTTGTTCCTAAAGAGATTAAAAATATACCTATGATCCATTCACTAATTCCAAAATCTCTTGCAATATTTGCACCACTTTCAATAACAAAATTAGCACCACCAATAGTCAGTGCAAATCCAATTGTTAACAGGATAATAGTTTTGGCCCATTTGAATTTTTCTTTTAGACTTTCATCTATTTCACCCTCAAGGTCTTCTTTTGAAGAGGTAAATAAAAAGATAATATAAGATACCATAACCAATAGATACAACAAACCATCTATTCTACTTATTTGCCCATCTTGTGACATTAAAAAGAAAATAATTACAGGAACAATTACCCATGCACTGTCTTTAGCAAAAAGGTCCCTTGAGGTGGTCATACGTTTTGCTAAAACAAATACAGCACCCAGTACAAGGGTAATATTAAAAATAACACTACCAACAACATTTGCAACAGCCATATCGCTTTTATTAGCACCTGCAGCCATCATTGATGCTGCCATTTCTGGTAAAGAAGTTCCAAAAGCAACAAGCGTTGCTCCAATAACAAAATGCGATATATTAAAATGTAAAGCGATTCTTTCTGATTCTTTGATAATAAAATCAGCACCGTATATTAATGCAGCCATAGCAGCAATAAAAATTATTAAATCCAATGATTATCCTTGTGTTCTTATAATTAAGCTTTGTGGTAAATTAAACTTCTCAATAATATTTTTTTCCTCTAATCTCATCTCACCGTTGTCAACTTCATGATCATATCCAAGTAGATGAAGCAAGCCATGAATAAACAGCAAGGTTAATTCATCATCACACGAGTGAGAAAATTCTTTTGCTTTGTCAATAACATGAGAGTCAGATATAACAATACTTCCAAGCGGTGCCATAGGCATGTCATCGTAAGGAAAGCTTAATACATCTGTTTCTTTGTTAATGCCACGGTGCTCATTGTTGAGGAGTTTAATAGCTTGATCAGTGGTAATGATGAGTTCAATCTCTTTTGTGGTTAGGGATGAAGCGATTTCATTTAAGAATGCTTCATTTACGTTTAAAGGGGTATTATTTTCTAATTCAATCATAAGTCGAATTATATCAAAATATTAACCTGTTAAATTTATATTGTTGCCCACACCTGTTTTTTGAGCATTCATTTGTTTTGATTCTTCATTAACTTTTTGAGTTTGCTGCTGAACCTCTTTTTGTTCCGTCTGAACTTTCTTTGTAGCTAATTCTTCTTGTTGCTGAACATTAGAACTGTTTTGGTTGATGTTTGAGATTTCCATAACATCTCCTTTATTAAGTATCTTAGATTATATAGCCATTAGGATTTAAAAAAGATTAAAAATATATGTTAAAATTCTTTTATGAAGAATATAAAAAATAAAAAAGCAGTATGTATAATGAGTGGGGGCATGGATTCTACCCTAAGTGCCTATATGAAAAAAAATGAAAATTATGAGATCATAGGTGTACATTTTAACTATGATCAAAGAACACAACAAAAAGAGCTCGATTGTTTTAATAATATTTGTGAGGATCTAGGTGTAATACAAAAATATATTTTAGACCTTGATTTTTTCAAACAACTAGGGGCATCTGCTTTGACCGATAAAAGTATTGAGGTGCCTACTTCAGGGATAGAAGAGGGTGTTCCTGTTACCTATGTTCCCTTTAGAAATGGAATATTTTTAAGTATGGCGGCTGCTATTGCAGAAAAAGAGGGTGCAGAGCTAATTAGTATTGGAGTAGTAGAAGAAGACAGCAGTGGTTATCCTGATTGTCGATTTGACTATATTAAGAGTATGCAAGAGAGTATAAACCTTGGAACAAAAGATGAAACTTCTATTGTTATAGATATGCCTTTAGTAAAATTAAAAAAATCGCAAATAGTTCAAGAAGCTTTGGTTCAAAAGGTACCCCTAGAACTTACTTGGAGTTGTTATAAGAATGAGGACAAAGCTTGTGGAGAGTGTGACAGTTGCCGTTTAAGATTAAATGGATTTTTACAAGCAGGAGAAAAAGATCCCATACCATACCAATAAAATAGATTTTCGTGATATTGAGATTATACATCTTTTAAATCCAAAACTAAAAAACACATACATTCAAGTTAAAAAAGAGGGTGTTATTTTAAAAACGCCCAAAGTATCGATGAATTATATTAATAATTTGCTCCTTCAAAAAGAGGATTGGATACGTAAAAAACTCTCAGAACTCGAAAAAAAAACCTACATCACTAAAGAGATTGTTGATGAAAATAAAGCCAAAGAGTACTTACGTATAAAAACCGAATATTTTTCAAACAAGATGGGCTTAGAGTTTAATAAACTTAAATTTAAAAAGATGAAAAGAAGATGGGGGAGTTGTGATTCTAACAAAAACATCACTTTAAATACCTATTTATATAATGCTCCAAAACAACAAATAGAATATGTCATCATACATGAGTTGGCGCATTTAGTACATATGAACCATTCTAAAGAGTTTCATGCCCTTGTTGGGATCTATATGCCACAAGCCAGAGATTTTAAAACGATTGAGAAAGATTTCCATCTTTTATAGTTGGTTCAAAATAATGTTGTTTGTATCTACTTGAGGGGGACCACATCATCCAGCCTGTCGTATTGTGATCATCACAAGCACGAATTTGTTCACTAATGTCTTTTTTGGAATAAAAACGCTTCGTATGTGCATAGTCTTTAAAATGTTGTAACCACGGTCTAAGTCTTTTTGGATCTATCTCATCAACAATATTATTTATACTCTTATGTATAACCATATGCGGATGATCAGAAGGGTATTGTACTTTGAAGTACTCAGATGTAAATCCCGATGGATACAGCATAGGAGAGATGTAGTCACTGTGCTTAGAAAGCCCTTTAAGTGTTTGACCAATACCACTGTCGTCTTTGTTCCAGCAAAGAAGTCCATAGGTATCTACAGAGATAAAGACACCGTATTGTTTTAGCTCATTTTTAGTATAAAATAAAAAATCTTCTATTGCTTTAACTCTATTGGTTTGAGTGTTTTCTTTTGAATAGACCAAGCCTTGACGAGCAGGAAAACGGATAAAATCAAAGTTAATTTCATCAAAACCTATTTTCGCAGCGTCTTTGGCAATAGAAACAGTGTAGATATGACTTCTTTTGTCGTATGGATCTACCCAAGCAATGTCATCGAAATTTCTCCAGATCTCACCATTAGTGTCTTTTACAGCGTATTCAGGATGATTAAAAGCTTGCAACTCATCTTTAAAGGTTGCTAATCTTGCTATGGTATAAATATTTTTTGACTTTAAGATATTCATAAAGCTTTGAATGTCTTTTATGTTCCTTTGATACCAAATTCCAAAAGCATTTGCTTGAGTGTAAGATGTTTTATAATTGGTTAGACCATAAGCACTTTTAATATCAATAACAACGGAATTGATCTCTGTTTCATCTATGGCTTTTAAAATCCGTTTAAATGTTTTAGAGTTTTCTCTAGCACCCCAATAGTTTAAATACAATGCTTTTACTTTAATAGGGGTGACCTTATACACACTTAAGTTATCATCCTTAGAAATACTAAAAGGTCTGTAACCGTAAGCTTTAACAAATATTTTGCTTTGATTGCTTTGGAGTGAAAATGTTCCATTTTGATCTGAATAAACAGTGGTGTTAGAGTCAAAAACTTTTGCATTGACAAGTGTTGATAGTGTTAGAGAATTTAGGAGCTTTCCTGTATATGTAAAGGCTAATGAGTGGGTAAAACTAAGGATAAATATAAGTAAAAATTTCAAAACTATTCCAAAAAAAAATTTCGAAATTGTATCTAAAAAATCACTATCTTTCGTTAATAAAGTACCCTAAGCTTACATCACTCCATTTTTTAGAGAGTACAAGATGGTTTTGAATAGATTTATAAACCGTTTCAAAATCTTTATTTTTAGAACTTAACTCACTTAAAACATCACTTAAAGCTTTCTTTCCCGCATCGATAACATCTTTTGGATATTTACAAAGAGTAACATTAAGTGATTCTAGCTCGCGTAAGGCATGAATATTTTTTGCATGAAATTCATGGGTCATATTTGAATTCATCTCCGATGAAGCAACTTCTATCATCGCTTTGTGTTCATCTGCAAGTTTATTCCAACTTGATTTATTGAAAGTAAGTTCTAAAATAGAACCCGGTTCATGCCATCCAGAATAATAATAAGGGGCAACTTTGTAAAAGCCCATTTTAATATCTAAAGCAGGTCCTACCCATTCAGTAGCATCGATAACACCACGTTCTAAAGAGGTGTAGATCTCTCCAGCAGGAAGTAAAATAGGGTTTACTCCTAGTTTTGCAAAAACTTCGCCACCAAGCCCTGGTATTCGCATTTTTAAACCGTTCATATCCTTAAGAGAATGAATTGGTTTTCTAAACCATCCACCCATTTGAATATTAGTATTTCCACCAAGAAAGGGATGAAGATTGTATTTAGCGTATTGCTCTCTCCATAGATCCATCCCTCCGCCATAAAGCATCCATGAGTTGATCTCTTCAGCCGTAAAACCAAAAGGTATGCCACTGTAAAGAGAAAAAGCAGAGTTTTTACCTTTCCAATAATAAGGCCCAGAATGAAAGGCATCAATTTGTCCACTTGAAGCAGCATCAAAAACAGCAAGGGCAGGGACGAGAACATTTTTGGCATAAACCTTAATGTCAAGGCTTCCTCCACTTATGTCCTGAACCCTTTTTGCAAAGTTATCAACCCCTGTACCCATAATAAGAAAATGAGCAGGCCAACTCGTAGCAAGTTTTATAACGGTTTTTTTATTTTTATTGATATGTACCTTTTTGGCACTTAGATCTTTTTTTTCAGGGTGCTTAGAGTAATCAATGGCTACACGATTATTTTCATTACATCCACTTAAAGCAAGGGTAGCCGTTCCTAAGGTTGTCGTTGTTAAAAAATCTCTTCTATTCATGTATGACTCCTAAAACTCTAAGGTTAATTGTCCCATTTTCTTAGAACGGTTTATTTCTAAAATAGTTTTATCAACGCCTGCTATAAAGGCAAAATTGAATCTATTGTTTTTAAGTATATCAAGAATTTGTGTTTCATTTTTATAAAAATAAGTATTGTCTTTTGTACTTAGATCCGTACTCGATGGAACAATATAGATTATATTTGCCCAAGTTGCATTGTTTTGAAGATATAGTATTTCTAATTCCATTAATTGAACATTTGTTTCAAATATAAGAACATTATCGCTCGTCCCAAACTCTTTAATCTCAAAATTTCTATTGGTAAACACAGGTTCAAAATGCTCAATAGAATTAAACTTTTTTATTTTATAATTGATATTCAATGTTTTATAAATATTAAATAACTCTTCTAAATAGGGGATAAAAAAAGGCGATATAAGTTGCCTTTCAAAATAAGTATTATCATAAATAAAAGAGGTTTCAAAAAGGGTTTTTTCAATAATAGTAATTTTTTCAAATGAATTACTTGGAGTACTTTTTTTATGCGCAAACAATCTGGTATCATTTAGATCTGGACTAAAGAGTAAAATAGAACGATTTTCAATATGCCAAAGAGATTTAAACAATTGTTGAGTATCACCATGCACTACTACAAAATGGGGATCGCAGACAACTTGTTGAGCAAGTTTTAATACAATTTCATTACACGAATACGCTGTGATTTCTTTTTCTATCAGTCTAAACCTTAGAAGTCTTTTTAAAGCTTCATCTAGGTTCTCAGCTTTGATCCAAGCTATCTCTTTGTCTGTTATTGGGGTTGATGCTTCATAAAATATTCCATAAGCACCATTGGTTATAGCTTGTGGAATTTCTTGAATGTTTTGTGCAATAAAAAGATCCCCTCGATTTACTTTGTTAACATCAAAAATAATATTTTCAAAGTTACTAATACAAGGTTCACTTACGAGCGTAGCATGGGTAAGTGCTAGAAGATTTTCAAGCCTCATCCAATAGGAGTGCCGGCTTTTTTAGGTATTTCTGGACGAATTAAACAAAGTCCATCTTCATCTTTTGCAGCTAATAACATACCCTCTGAGAGCATCCCCATAAGTTTTGCAGGTTTTAAGTTAGCAACCACACATACCTGAGTCCCTATTAGATCCTCTGCGGAGTAGCTTTTTTTAATTCCAGCAATAATTTGTCTTGGTTTACTTTCACCAAGATCAACTTGAAGCTTAAGTAATTTAGAACTTTTTGGTACTGCTTCACCTTCAACAACCGTTCCAACTTTTAGTGAAGTTTCAAAAAATTGTCCTATCTCTATAAGGTTGTCTTCTTCAACAACTTCTTCTACAACATCATCACTAACTGGTTTATTTGGTTCTTGTGCAGGTGCTTCTGCCATTAAAGGCTCTTCAATACGAGGAAAAAGAGGATCAGTCTTTTTAATATTAAATAATTTCAATAGTTCTTTATCGCAAATAAGGGCTTGATATGAATTGTTGTCAATTGTAAAGTTAAGTGTATCGGCAACTTTTTCCGATGTTTTTGGCATAATCGGTGATAACATAACCGATGCTTTTGCAAGTATATTAGCAACCAATGCAACCGTTGCCAAAGCTTCATCTGCTTTGTCTTGTTTCATTTTTGCCCATGGTTCATGTTCTGTAATAGCCGTATTACCTATTGTAAATAGTTTCCAAAGTTCTTCTAAATAACGGTGTGTTTGCAAAGAGTTCATAAATCCATCTAAAGAATCAAGAACAGTGTTCATTTGTTGAATCTCTTTTGAATGGTATTTTGCAACATTTACACTGTCTATTTCAAAGTCTGAGTATTTTCCACTCATTCCTATGATACGATTCAGTAAGTTACCAAGATCGTTGCTTAATTCAGAGTTCATTCTATCGATCAAAGCACGTTGAGAGAAATCACCGTCTTGACCAAATGGAACTTCACGAAGCATAAAATAACGCAGGTTTTCATAACCATAAGCATCAGCAACCTCTTTAGGAGCAACAACGTTTCCTTTAGACTTACTCATTTTTTCACCATCACGAGTCCACCAACCATGCGCACCAATTGTTTTTGGTAAAGGTAGATCTAGACTCATTAAAAATGCAGGCCAATAGATAGCATGAAAACGAAGAATATCTTTACCAACAAAATGAATAGACGCTGGCCAGAAGTCCATATTTTTTTCATCCTTACCGTAACCTAAAGCGGTAATATAGTTCATAAGTGCATCTAACCAAACATACATAACGTGTTTATCATCGTTGAGTGATTCTGGCATGTGAACACCCCAACTAAAAGAGGTACGTGTCACAGATAGATCTCGCAATCCACCTTTAACAAAGTTAATCACTTCATTCGCACGAGATTTTGGCATAATAAATTCAGGGTTTTGTTCATAAAGTTTTAAAAGTTTGTCTTCGTATTTAGAAAGTTTAAAAAAGTAACTTTCCTCTTTTACAACATTTGTTGTACGACCACAATCTGGGCAAAACTCACCATCAACCAACTGAGTTTCAGGAAAGAAAGTTTCACAACTTACACAGTAGTGACCCTCATAAAAATCTTTGTATATATCACCTTTTGCATACATTTTTTCAAATGCTTTTTTTACACCTGTTTTATGGTCTTCATCGGTTGTACGAATAAATTTATCATAAGAGATCTCAAATTCATCCCAAAGGTTTTTAAACGTTGCACTGATTTCATCGGCAAAATCTTGTGTTGGTTTGTTGTTTTTTTGAGCTGATTCTTCGATTTTTTGACCGTGTTCGTCTGTTCCTGTTAAAAAGAACGTTTTTTGACCTTTTAATCTTTCGTAGCGTGCCACTGAATCGGCTATAAAAGTTGTATAGGCATGACCTATGTGTGCCTCACCGTTAACATAGTAGATTGGTGTAGTAATATATTTGCTCAATTTCTATCCTGTTAAATATTTTAATTTTGTTATTTTATCGAAGAATCCTTAGATTCTATTACTAAATTTGATTTTTTTCCCATCAATGATACAAGTTCTTCTTGCATATGTTTAGGAAGTTTGTTTTTCGATACTAAATTTATCATCATTTGCAATCTTTTTTCTTCCATTTCACGATCTGCTATCTCTTTTTTTTCTTTGAGTTCAATCTCTTGAAGTTTGAGTTTAAGTTCTCGATTTCTTTTTGCATTTTGATACAAAAGAACAATAGCAATAAGAACAATAATCCCTACAATAATTGAAAGGTAGATAAATAGTTGTGTATCTTTGAGTTTTAGATCAACTTCACGAGTTGCTAACTCTTTTGTAGTGGAAGATTTAAGTTTTTCAATATCCAAAGAGCTTTGAGCTTGAATTTTGGCAATATCAAGCTTGTTCTTAGCTTCTATATTGGATACTTGAATCTTTAGATCACTGGGATCGCTTATTGGTTTGGTTTTAGAATCTATTTTTGTTGTGTTTTGGTATTTTTTATCCAATAGTTGTATTTGTTGATCAGAATCATAACAACCAAAAAAGACAATACTTAAAACAGTTGATATCAAAAAGAAAATCTTAAAACTCAAAGCCACCTGTATCACCTTTTGACATGCTGTTATATACGGATTTTACATAGTCATCCCTAAGCTGACATCCTATGTAGTTTTCACATTTACTGCAAGAGTCAACATTTTTATTTTGTTGGCACTCTTTTAGTTGTTGAATCATCCCTTCTAAGTGTTGTTCAAATTTATCGAGTTCATTTGAATTAGTGACTTGCATAAACTTCTTTTACTCTTTGAATTTCATATTTTGAACCAAAGAAACAAGGAGATGTGTCATGTACATGAGCATGGTCTAAGCTCATTAGGTCTTCTTTACCATTAATCGCTTCTCCTCCAGCTAGTTTGTACACAAAAGCAAAAGGAAAAACTTCAAATAATCTACGTAATTTACCTTCAGGTTTATCACTTGTAGCAGGGTAGCTAAAAAGTCCTCCACCTTTTAACAAGATCTGGTGTAGATCCGGTACCATACCACCTGAGTATCTTAAACGGTAACCCTCTTTAAAGAAGCTATCAACCATCTCTTTATGATAACTTGTCCAGTTTTGTTGCGTTCCACCTGGCGCATTTAATTTACCTTTTTCATTTAGACGGATCTCTTTAACGAACTCCCAATTATCTTCTTGAAGAAGGTGAAGTTTAACTTTATGGTGAGCAAATACCATCTCTACTCTTGGCCCATGAACAACGTAGCAAGATGCCACCATGTTTTGAGCACCAAATGCACCTTCATAAATGCCATAGATGGTTCCTACGCTTAAGTTAACATCAATTAAAGATGAACCATCAAGCGGATCATAAGCAATGAAATATTTTCCCTTAGGGTTCAGTTCCATAGGATGTTCTTTTTCTTCACTTGCTATTGTATGTACGGTTGATACGTGTGATAATTCTTCTTCAATGATCATATCGCATTGAATGTCAAGTTGAAGTTGTGTTTCACCTGAACTGTTTGCCTGAGAAGAATAACCTATATCCTTTATATCTATCGCTTTTTTAATTCTTTTAGCACTTTTTTGTATTGCTTCAAATATATCTGTCATTTTTTACATTTCCTTTGCATTTTTAAGTATCCAAGATATTACATCTTCACTGTTGTTTAGATCCAACACGTCCACTTCTGTGGGAAGTGAGTAGTTTTGTAGATCCACACTCTTATCGATTGCCAAAGCATTCATAAAAGGAAAATAATCCTCATCTAAGGTGTTGCGAAATACACCTATTCTAGGTAAAGGTAAACTTTTTAAACCTTCAACAATAAGAATGTCAAAGTCATCAAAAAGTCGCACCATTTCATCCAATTCTTTATGTCTTTGAGAAAAGTAAGTGGTTCGTGTAGGGGAGGTTACAATAACTTCAGCCCCAGTATCACTAAATTTATAGCTATCTTTACCTTCAACATCAAATCTTGCTTTATCGGAAGGATCGTGTTTTACTATGGCTACTTTTTTATTATACTCATGTATAAGTTTTCGTGTAACTTTTAAAATAAGGGTCGTCTTTCCACTGTTTGATGGTCCTGTAAAGGCCACAGCTAATCTTTTATTCAAAATAGTATCTTTCATAAAAATTTTAAGTGATTATACAAAAGAAAAGTTTAACAAGTTATAATTTCGACATGAAAACACTCTATATTTCTTTATTATTTCTAATTTTCAGTGGATGTTCGGGTAAAAATGCTTTTTCTAACTTCGATATGGACGCTCATCAGCAATTAAGTGCTCAAAGCTTTAAAAGAGTAAAACTTATGCAAGGTGAAGAGGTGATTGGTACTTTTTCATCCATTTATCTTAATGAGGTTTATCCTAAAAGGTACAATAAAAATGAATATTTTTTTGTGTACGTTTATTTTAAAGATTTAGAACAAAACTATACCTTAAAACTTAACGCAAAAGAGAATATAAAGATCAAAGAACTTTACTATGAAAATAGATTTTCAAACTTAGTCGATCAAAGAAGTAAATGGAATAGATATTATTTAGTATCATTCGAAGAAGCAGGGGACAATCTAAACTTAAACTTGTTTACACAAAAGAAAAAAATCGCTTCTATTAAGTACCAAAAAGATACTCAATAAAACGCATTATTTAGTGCAATGTTCTTAAAAGCGAACTGAGCACAACCACAAGTACTTGAAGAGCTATTACAATAATAAGAGGTGCTAGATCCAACCCAGAAAAATCTGTCTTAATGTATTTTCTAACAACTTTGTAAGCAGGTTCTGTAATTCTATATAAAAATTGCACAATTGGATTATAAGGGTCTGGATTTACAAAGCTTAATAAAGCACTAATAATAATTACCCATATATATACATTGACAAGGCTTAAAAGAATACCTCCTAAACCTTGAATAATTTCAAATATTACACTCATTTAACAATTTCTCCTATATAGTTTTTTAAATATTTATACACTTTGGTTAATTCTGGTCCATTTTTTGTACCTGTTAAGATATAACGAAGTGCTTGAGAGAACAATGGCTCTTGGATTTGAGATCCATCTTTGAGATATTTTTCAAAATCTTCGTATTTATCAAAAAATGGCGCTTTTTTGATGATCTGTGAAATGGTACTGATTACTTCTGTGAGTTCAGATGGAAATGTTTTTTGAGCAAAAATAGGTGCTATTTTAGATTTTAATTCTTTAGTCGTGAACACATCTTCTAAAAAAACACGTGCCAGTTCACCTATTTCACTATCAGCAAAACCAACATAACGTGAGAGTTCTTTTGCCTCAAGTTCTAAAAGATGCTTTTTATTAATATTTTTTAGTTCTTGCATACTAAAGCGAGCAGGGGAGCTTAGCGCTGTATCTAATGTAAAAAACTCAACCGCTTGATCGAGTGTAAAAATCTCTTGAGCTGGAGCATTTCCTATTGATATTAAATAATTTGAAATTGCTTCAGGTAAAAAACCTTGTTCTAAAAGGGCTTTAACACTCCATCCCTCATCTTTACTACCCATTGGTTGATTATTTTCATTTAAAAGAACAGGAACATGGGCAAATGCTACAGATTTATCATAACCAAGGGAATGACGTACGTGCGCTTGTTTAGGAGCACTCTTTATATGCTCTGAACTACGTATAACTAAGCTTACATCACTGATCATATCATCAACGGCAGCGCTGAAGTCACAAGTGGGTGTTTTGTCTTGATTTAAGATAACAAAGCTGTCAACATCATTTTCACTAAAAGATAAATCACCTTGTATAAGGTCTTTTATTTGAATACTTACATCTGGTCTTGTTATTCTCACACAAAAAGGACTTGTATTATCTATTACCAATTCAGCAGGTAAGTTCCTACAAGCATCATCGTAACTGTAAGCGACATTTGCATCTTTTGCTTCTTCTTTTTTCTTAGCAATCCAATTATCTGAACAAAAACAGCTAAATGCTTTTTTCTCATGGAGTAATTGAAGGGCCATTGCAGAATGAAATTTAAAATTTTGACTTTGATAAATTGTTTGTGTGTATTTGATTCCAAAGAGATCTAGAATATCTAAGATCTCTTGGTCTTTTCCATCTATATTTTTTTCTTTTTGTGTATCTTCAATACGAATGATTAGATCTTCATTTTTTTGACACGATACAAGATAGTTAAGTAGGGCAACTCTTAAGTTACCAATGTGCATATCACCAGTTGGACTAGGTGCAAATCTTAGCATTAAAATTCCTATAAATTATTTTTGAAATTTTACCAAATTTAAGCTAATAAAGTTCTTTGTTTTTGATTTATATTTTTGAAGAATGGTGACCCCGAGGAGAATCGAACTCCTGTAACATGGATGAAAACCATGGATCCTAACCGCTAGACGACGGGGCCATTTGTTGTTGAGCCGAAATTATATATATCTTTTGCTTAAAAGAATATAAAATTTCGTACTTTATTAGTTATTTTCGTAAAAACCTCTTAAAGCTCTGATAATAACTGCATTTTTAGAGATACTTTCTTCTTTTGCATTCTCATTTACAAGGTCATATAGATCTAATGGTAAAGAGATTGAAAATGTTTTTGTTTCAATTTTACGTTTTTTATTGATCATAGAAGTGATACCACTTAGTAACTCAATGATTTTTTTCGTATCTATTGGTTTTTGAATAAAACTGTTAACACCTACTTCAATAGATTCAGAAATTTTTTCAATATCGTTACTTGCAGAAATTACAATAATAATTTGTGATGGGTTAATTGAACGAATTTTACGAGCAAGCTCAATTCCGTCCATACCAGGCATAATAATATCTACAAAAATAACATCTGGGCTTACTTTAGTATAAGCATCAAGTGCTTCATCACCATCAAAACATGAAGTTACATCAGAAAAAAAGTTTTTAAAAGTAGAGCTTAAAAGTTCGTTGGTAACTTTTTCATCTTCTACAACCATAGCAGATAGTTTTTTTGTTTGTTGAGTTAGTTGAACGAGGTCAATATTTCCCATAATAAATCCTATTAAATAATATTTGAATCGGTATTATACAAAAAAACTGTTAATAACAGAGTAATATTTTGTTTTACTTGTATTTTTTAAACTTCTCTAGCCATTCTAGATCCAATTCCTTAGCATCTTCTTTTTGATCTAGTAAAGAGCCAATAATACTAAGTAGGGTAGTTTCATCCATAAATTCGAGCATATTAGGGTTTATTTGTGTCGAGTCTAAATCATTATAGTTATTTAGAAGATTTTGAATGTCTAAAATTAGATCTTGCTTTTTACTCAAGCATATTCCTTTAGGTTATTTGTTTTTACGAGTATTATCTCTATCTACACGGTCTTTAACTTTTTTTAGAAGAGGCATGTTGTTAATATCTGTATCTTTCATACGGCATATTTCTTGAAAACCAGATTCTAAACAAATATTATCTGAAAACGCACAGTATGATTCATGCTGACAAGATTCTTTCTTTTTATCCTTAGAGAACGTATACATAGTAAATCCTAAATTGAAATTGACCAATTATATTACTTATAAGATTAATTTTTTATTTAATAGATGATATTTAGGTGTGGAAGAATTAAAAAATAGCTATTGGTTAACATAATGTATATTCTCTTGAAAAAGTTTGTTAGGGAGGCGGTCATGGTGGACATTATTTAAATAGTTTATTACATGTAAATATATAAACGCTTGTTAACAAATAGCTTAAACGCTTATGAGTATCAACTAACAATATTCTTTAAGTTTTTTAAGTCTTTGTTTTAAATTTGATTCTCTCAACTAAAACGAAAATGGAGTAATATTATGTCAAATTCAACTAATAAAATCGGTAGACCTCCTAAATCTAAACATCAAAAAAGAACTAGAAAAATAGAAATAACTCTTAACGATATAGAGTGGCAAAAATATGAAAGTCTGAAATTAAGTCTTTCTAGCTCCTCCCCTCCCCTGAGCGTTCCCTCTTTTTTTCGTTTAGTGCTTATGAATATTGATAAAGACGATGGGGCAATTTTCAAATGGTTAGAAGTTGATTTGCTTAACCCTCTAATTCAAACATTATTTAAAACAAAAAAGGACTATAACAAAAAATCTAACAAGCGTTAATTTAGCCCTTATAAAGCTCTCAAAAATGAGGGTTTTATTAAGAGTTAATAGCTCTAAAAAAAACATAAGGAGTCATTGAAATGGCTGTAGATAAAAAACGAACTGTAAATAAAGATGAAGTTGATTTTGATAAAAATCCTCAATTACCAAGTTTAGAAGATGAACAATCAAAAATGTTTGCCTTTATGGCTAGATACAACACTAATATGGTTTCAATTGCAGGAACTGTAAGAAGCAAGTATCAAGGTGAAGCTAAACCTAAAATTGATAAGACAACTAATGAACATATTTTAGTTGATGATGTTCCTCAATTCTGGGACCCTTTTAGATCCGTAACTATTGCTTTTGATGGTGGAGAAATGGATATTAACCTTGATAAAGAGAAATGGGAGAGTATCGTCGAGGGACAAAGATATTTGTTTGAGGGTGTTAAAGGTCTTAACTATGGAAAAGTGCAAGACAAATTTCACATGATCACTAAGTTTTAAGGTCGAGTTATGGGAATGAGAGAAGATTTTATTAACTTTGTTGATGGTGGTTCTCCTGTTCCTTATTATGTGGATAATGCAACTTATGCTTATAAGCCTAGCATTGTCCATGATGTATTTGAACATGATTTTAAAATCTTCTACAAATCATACGGTAAGTATTATGTAGGTGTTGGGTTCTCTCAATTTGTAAGACCTATACACGCAAAAGATTTTAAAACAATGAAGCAAATCAAAGAGTCAAGCACTTATAAAGATAATACTAATAAGTGCCAACAGTTAAAACAATTAGTGTTCGACTTGTAATACCCGCGTGGTTTAACAAGGGGGTATAAGTTGTCAAAATTTAAAAAGTGCCAAAAGGGTTTAAAAGTGGTTAAAAGAAAAAAAATAACTTGTTTCAAGATATTACATTGTTCTTATTCATCTAAGCGTGAAAGTGGTGTTCTTTTTTATAGATATGGTTACAAGGCTATATGATGGTCGAAAAAATATCTCAACATGTTGACACATTGAAAAATCATTATTACATAGAACCAACTATAGAAGATGATAATTTTCATAGATACTTATCTTTAGTTGATAAGCTAATATCTCTAAAAAAAGAAGCACAAGAAACAAAAAACAATTATGGCGATATTAAATCAATAAATTATGAAATTGGTGTGATAGATAGCAAGTTAACTCACAAGTTTAACGTAATGCCTACTTCAATAAGTGGTTTTAGTGTTGTAATACGTAACAATGATGTATCTATAGCACTTAGAAAAACAAAAAACAAAGTCAACCCTAGTCCAGTTATCAAAGTAGAATTTAGAGCCGAATTTCTAGCACGTAAAGGTTATAAAAAAGCAATAGCTATAGTTAACGATTTTATATCAAGTCACTTGTTAGCAGAATATAAAATAAAAATATCTGAGATACATTTAGCTACTGATATTCAAGGTTACAATTTCACTCCCCTAGATTACTATAAAATGAAGACAAGAGCTAGAAGCAGACAAACACACGAAGAGGAAGCACTAGAAGCTAAAGGAAGTGTTTACGGTGGTATTACTACATTTACTGGAATGAGCTTTGGTGGTGGCGATTATCATTTCAGAATATATAATAAAACAAAAGAGATATCTAAATTTAAAAATAAATCATTTGCAAAAACTCTTTTATGGGATGGTAAACCAAATTATAATCCTGATTCTACTGTATGGAGATTAGAGATACAAATTAGACGCTCAAAATTAAAAAGACTTGTAAACTCCGACAATAGTACACTTGATGATTATAATAATATACTAAACTCTATACCTGATTTATGGGCTAAAGCTTTATCTGATTACAATATTAAAGATTTAAGTGATACTGATTCATTTAACTTACTACGTGGTAAAAGAACTCTTAAAAATGGAACTGAAAAACTATTAACTAAAAACGCTATATATGGAATTTTTAAACGTGCTAAAGATTTATCTTTTTGGACTCATATAAAACAATGGAATGGGCACAATCCTTTACCTATTAATACAGCATTTGCAGAACCAAAACAAGGTCATATATCATACGTATCTAATTCTATTAAATCATTATACTCAACTATGGCTAAACATTATGGAAGCGTATCAGTAAAAACACTTATACAAGCATTTAAAGATTCTGAACAACTTAATCAAGAAAATAAACAAATTTCACTAATTGAAGATACTTTAAATAAACAGATAGATTGGTTTGAAAAAATAGAATACTTAAAAGATAATGGTGTTGTATCAGTTCCCTTACATAAAGACCTAGAACAAAACATATTTCAAACAGTATTCGAAGCAGATACGATACTTAAAAACGTAACTTATACACAAGAATTTAAACAAAGATTATTAGATAGGCAAAAATCTCAAACAGTTAACTGGTGCGACTTCCAAGCACGTAAACAAATTATAAAAGATACACAAGAAGCAAGGGAATTATTTTGAGTGAAAAAATAGAAATTACAATGACACAAAGTCAATTTAATATATTAAGTGAAATAGCTATATTTTCAAAAGAAAAAAACATAAATATATCTGAGCTTTCAAGAAAATATAATATATCTCGCCCTACTGTGAATAATGCTATTTCTAAATTTATGAAAGGAGGTAAAAAAAATGAAAGCTATTATAAAAAATATTAGTGATCATGAATTGATTTGTAAATGTGGTTGTGGCTTCAATGAAGTTTCAAACGAAAACATAATAAAAATCCAACAACTTAGGACGATGTGCGGTTTTCCATTTGTATTTAGAAGTTGTTGTCGTTGCAAGCTTCACAATAAAAACGTTGACGGTCGTGACAATTCTGAGCATTTAACGTGTGATGGTTTTGATATTGTATGTCTAACTTCTAATCAAAAGTTCATTCTAGTATCTAATGCTATAAATCTAGGCTTTAATCGTATTGGCATATATAAAGATTTTGTTCATTTAGGTACATCAAAAAAACATCCACAAAATGTTTTATGGTATGGAAAATAAATAGTTTACTATATAGTAAATTCAATAATAAAAGGAAAAAAAAATGTGGCAAGCAATGTTATTAAATCTAGGTATTAATCTAGTAAAAAGTTATGTTGAGAGTTCTGAATCAAAAGCAGATGATAAAGTTCTTGATTTAGTTAAAGATGGTGCTACTTACATGGCTAAAAAAGATAACAATGACCTCACGGTCGATATAGCTGATACTATTGTGAAAAGTGTTATGAAGTAGATCCATGGCTGATATTTTTGAGGCTCAAATTACTTTAGAGGAATTTGTTTTACATTCTTCATGTGATGATAATGAGGAATGTTACTATAGGAGTAATTTTTTTGAATTATTTATTGTTGCTCATGAATTTAGTGGTGTTACTAAAGTTACTAGGGAGATTTATGACGAATATTATAGTGATCTGTATTTTTGTCCTTTAAATTCATTTTCAAATGAGGGTTATATCTTTCATTCTGATTTCTTACAAGCTTCTATTTTTACAATCAAATATTCAACCTCTCAAAGTTTCCTTTTAGAAAACCCTGATTCTTCTGGTGTTAGAACTGAGAACAACCCTTGTGCATTTGGTTATGAGGTTTTAGAAGAGTATTCAGACCATAATGGAGATTTCTTATGGTTTAATGTAAATATCTTTTATAGAAATTGTAGTGATTGTGTTAAACAATATGTTCTATATACCTCATATAATGCAAATATTGAAAACAAAAATCAAGCTATAGAATATGCTCAAGGTTTAGCTCTTGCTTATTTTAAAGAATGTGTATGTACTAATTCTCAAACAAAAGAAATATATTCTTCAATAATTGACGAATCTTATTCATGTTATGATCCACCAGTAGAAGAGGAACCACAAACACCAAAACCACAAGACACACCTTCAGAAGATACACCTTCTCCATGTGATTATACTCCATTTCCTCGTTGTAATGAGTTTTTTTATAAATTAATAATTGATGATAGTGGTAATTCTAAAACTTATGGTATAGAAATTTATAAAATTGATTCTTATGGTTCTTGTTATCTTTCTTTTAAAACTACTTTTAATAATTTTATTTTTAAAAATGAAGAAAATGCTGTTGATTATTTTCAAAAAGAAGTTTTAATTGATCAGTATGGGTGTATTCCAAAAAAAATAGAAACTGATTGTTGTATTTTGGTCTGTTGTGAGCCTGATAAGTACAAATTAATAACTTAATAATTCAAAGTGTAAAGAGGGTGTAACTTTTAGCCCTCTGAACACCTCTAAAATACACACTTTTAAACTTTCTAAATTTACACTTGACTTACACCCTTATAAAAATGCAATAATTTCAAATTAAAAATAAAAGGTTTTATTTTGAATTGTGAACAAAAACTTAATAGTATTTATGATGATATGAATACTCTTAAATCTAGTATTGGAGAAATTAAAAAAGATATTAAAATTATAAAAACTTCAACTTCTGGTGACATTGATCTATCTTCCATAGAAAATGTTTTGACTGAATTTTATACAAATTCAATCAATGATACTTATTTAATTAAAAAATTTTTAGGACTAATTTAATGGCTTTCCCACTTGTTTTAGGCTTACCGACTGTCATCGCTCTAGCTATTAAGGGTTATAGAAGTATTAAAAAATTAAAAAATGCTTTTTCTAGTGGTGTTGATGATATAGCACATGGTGTTACTAAGCATAAAGAAGAGATTGCAAGTGGTGTAACTGCTTTAACTGCCTTAGCTGTTGCACACGAAAATGATTTAATAACCAGTATCCCTGCTTTTAATTTAATACCTGATATTTTAACTACCAACCCATCTACAATGCCTGAGTATTTACAACAACAAAATGAACACTTAGAAGCTAATAAAATGGCTACTGAAAATGTTGCTAAACAAACTCTATATAATAATGAGTTGATAGCTAAACAAATTAAAAAATTAGAAGAAACTAGGATTGAATCTGAGGCAATGCGTAATATGTTGGATGGTTATATGTCTTCTTTTTTAATACAGTTTCAAGAATTATCAAAAATCCCTGCTTCAATGAGTTTAAAATCTGATATAGATACTGCTTATTCTGATACTATGTTAGAAACACAATTAGCTATGAATGATACTTTAACTGTTATGAAAGAAGCCCTTTTAAGCTCTGCTGGTTCTAGTGCTAACTCTGCTATCTCTCAATTAAGTATCGCTCAAAAAATGACTACTGTTGCAGATAATGCAAGTTCACAAAAAGAGGTTGCAGACTTTACTAAAACACCAAAAAGTATTACTAATTTGGATGGTAATGAGATTGCTCATATAAGCCCTATGGAAGCTCACGCAATAAAAAGTGCTGTTAATGCTAAAAATGAAACTGACGAAATGGAATTTGAATTGCCAGACGATATTTTGGATTTTGCTTATTCTCCTATAACTTTGCCTAATTATACATATGGGAACAATACACAAGATGTTTCAGATATAGCTGATGAATTAAGGAACATGAATGTCTGATAAAAATTATAATACTTATAGTTCAAAGCCTAGTATGCTTTCAACTGGTTTCCAGTATGGTGTTAATGAAATGGTTGAGGATGGTTTATCTATGGGCTTACAATCTCAACGTCAAATTCTTGTTAGTGGTGTAAGTGAATCAATAGAAAATGAATTTGTTTCTGAGATTTTTACTTCGGGTATGTCTGCATCCATTGGTTTTTTTACTGGTAAACTTATGGAGAAACAGGAAGCTTTACTTGAATCTGCTTTTACTTCCACTAGGGGGTATATAATTTCTTGGTATGCTGGTCGTGGTTTCTTAAAGGACAAATTGAAAGGTCGTAAAGGTCGTGGTGCTGTTTTATTATCTAAATTTCTAGGCTCTAATGATAAAAGGGCTGAGGAATGTCGATTGATTGCAGATGTCGGTAAAATGGATATTGATACTTCTTCAAATTCTCATAGTCCTCTTGCACGACAAAATACTTTAGAATCTAAGTTTAGATTAGAACAAAATGAGATATCAAAAGAAAATGCTAGGACTAATATAGCTCGTATTCAACTTGATGGCATGCGTGATTCTTTTGAGTTAAAATTAAAAACAAGTTCTTTTAGTATTTTAGATAAGCCACTCATTAAAGATATGATTGGCGTAGACAAAGTTGATTCTAAAACTATTCATAAGTTAAATGCTCTTTCTAGTTCTATGGCATTTGAAGATAGTAGCGGTAATTGGGTAGGTGGAAATGAAGCTATTGTTAGATTAATTAATGGTTTAGGGCTTCATCGTGCTGTTTAAGTTTGATTCTTTCATTTCTTTTGCTATGTCTTGCATGTCTTTAAAATTATCTCCCCTTGTTGTCGGTGTTACAAAGTATGTAACTGCTATTAAAGCTATAAAAAACATTATTCTCGCTGTTTCAATATTGTTTTTTAAAAAAGATAAAATGGAGTTCATATGTCAACCTTAAAACAAAATCTTTACAATGTAAAGTTAAAAATAGGTAAGCGTTCATGGACACAAAAAATCTACGCTAAAACACTTGGTAATATTTTATCATTTTTAGGTTTACATCGTGTTAATAATTAAATTATTTTTTTTATTGTATAATTTTTCATATAAAGGAATAAAGAAATGAAATTAATGTTAATTTTAATTATTTCAATCAACTTGTATGGTGTAAGTTATTTAAATTTACATAGTAATGGTGGTCGTAATTATAAAAATAGTACTGTTTATATAAATGGTAAATTTGCTTCTTATCGTTGTTCTCGCTCTCATAAAGATACTTCTAAACATTATTGTAAAGTTGATTTAAGAGTTTATGATGGTGATAAATATATTTCTCGTGTTGGCGTAACTGTTGGCACTACTTGGGAAAATGATTTTAAAAATGCTTATAAAGATAAAGAGTTTTCTTTTTCATGTACTTATAAGAATAGTATAAATTATTTTGAGAATTGTAGATGAGTGTTTTAAAACAAAATCTTTACAATGTAAAGTTAAAAATAGGTAAGCGTTCATGGACACAAAAAATCTACGCTAAAACACCTGATAATATTTTATCATTTTGTAACACTTATTTACAAGCAAAAGTCATACAAATATCTAAAATTGTATATGAAGCAAGTGAAAGTTCATCTATTCCAGTTGATGATCCATTGACTTATCAAAACACACTATACTTTATGATGTCAAATAATGAACACTCAAAAATGAATCAAACAATTCTTCAAACAGTAAAAACCACTAAAAGCTATAACGAAGTTATACAAGGCTTAATACAATATATTATGATAGATGATACAAGTGATATAAAAGAAAATATTGTAGTATCTGAAAGTTCAAAATAGTTAAGTAGATCCAATTTAACGGGAGCCTCCCGCTAAAAAAACTCAAACTTTCAATAAAGCCGTAGGCTATGAGCGAAGCGACCCACCCAACAACCGCTATAGCTAGAATAAAACACCCGCACTAAGCCACGACACGAACTAAGGCGGAAGTTGTGGCTGTGCCACTTCTTACGCCACTCGTGGCACTAGCCGAAAAAAAAGGTAATAAAATAAAATAATATATAAGACACTATATAATAAAAAAACCAAACAGCTCAACAGACAAAGTTATTTTTTCCCTAAATGATAAAGAAAACTCCAACCAAATAACAATTTTTAAAAAAACAAAAAACTAAACTGTAAAGTGGGTGTAACTTAGCACCCTTTGCACTTCCCATAAATAAACATTTTCAAAAGTTAAAAACTTACACTTGACTTACACCCCGTACTCTCTGCAATAATTTCAAACTTAACAGATAGATAATTCCATCTTTTTGTTATTAAATCAAATTAAGGAAAACCATGCCTATACATGAAGTCAATCAAAGTTTCAACAATGGAAAAGCTACTAAGCGTTTAACTGTTGAATGTGATTCTGCTACTATGTCTGCTATTGTTGCTCTAATGCCAAAAGGACAAACAATCTTTGTTCCAACTGCTACAGGTGCTCAAGGAACTGCTCGCCCTCGTCCAATTTCATATATTGATATTAAAGCTAATTGTTTTGATAGAGATGGTGCTAAAGTTCATTCAACTTTTGTTGTTGCAAAACTAGCTAAAAATACTCTTTCAGGTGCAGATATTAAAACTGCTCTTGTTGGTAAAGTCGAAACTCCAAACGGTACAGCGTGTGACAAAGTTTCAATCAAGTCTATTAGACCATACGCATAAGGGAGGATTGAATTATGCCTAAATTTAAAATTAGAGAAGAATTCACTGACGGCTCTACACAAAACTTTTATGTATCTGCCAATGATGAAGCTACCGCTCTTGGTATTGCTACAACTTTATTCGGTGGTGAGCATTTAGTACTTGAAGAAGTAGATCCTGCTGTTGTTGCTGTTACTGAACAAGCTCCGACTTCTGTTGGTTATTGGGGTGCTACTGTAACTCTTAAACAAGAAGATACAGATGCTGTAACATTCGTATCTATGCTTTTTGATAATGCGAAATCTTCAAATGAAGTAATGGAAGCTTTCAAAGCTAAAACAATCAACGGTGTTCGTGCTGACGCAGTAAGTCTATCAGGTATCTACTTTGTAGATGTTGCATAAGAGGTTAACCCCTCTTATCACTACTTAATTATTTAAGTACAAAACATTTTATTTAACTAACTAAGTATAAAGGTAAAAATTATGATTGAAATTGGTTCTACTTTACAAATTACAATAGACGCTTTAAAAACTCGTATTAATAATGATGCTACACCAAACCCCGAAATCAAACAACTTGTTGATAAGCTTGATAATGTGGTAGATATGATTTATAAATATGAAAATATTGATCTACTTACAGATATTAGAACTCAAATTGAAAACTTAGATTTTGAAAACCTCCCACAAACAATAAGAGATGAAGTTAATTCTAAAATTAATAATCTGGATAACGAATTAAAAGATTTTTTTCCATGTTATTTGAAAAGTGATGGAGAATTAATACCATATGAACATGAATATGCTTCTTATTACAGAATAGGAAAATTAGTTTTTTTTCAGATTTATTTGAAAAATATACATTCAATTCTTGAAGATGATAATAGACCTTTTGGTATTGATTCTTTTCCTTTTAAATTTTTTGGATCATTTAGTTCTTTTCCCATTTCTTATAGTGGTTCTTGTGATCTTTCTTCAATAGGAGTGAGTAGCTTAATATCATTAAATGGTGGGACTCGTCTATATTGTCACTCACTTAGCGGAATTTCATCGCCTATTACAAATTCACAAATTAAAAAAATTGCTTTAAATAGAATTATAGTTTCTGGTTCTTATTATACAGATTAAGGAAAAAAAATGTTAGAAGAAATCAATAAAGAAGATATTTTAAGTATGAATCGAAAAATAAATTATATGTCCATTGCTCAACAATTAGATAATCTCTATAAAGATATTGAAAAAGGTTTTTTTGGAGAACATGCCAGGGAATCATCTTTCTTTAAAAATATTAAAAAAACTAAAGAAAAATTCCCAAAGCCTGAATAATGCCAAACAGTTTCAATGATATTAATGCAACCTCTACACTTATAGCAATAGCTTTTGGTGTATGGGGTTCTATACTAAGCTTTTTCAAACGTGATACTAAAGGCTTCAAACTAAGAAAAAAAATATTTATGTTTTTTATGGATATGTTCGTAAATATTGGTATTACCATACTTGTATATCTAGGTCTTATCGGTTACGGACTAAACGAAATACTATCAGTCGCAATATCTGGCTTCATAGGACATCAAGGAACTAGAGTTTTTTATCTAGTAGAATTAATCATTCTTGAAAAATTGGGTGCAGATAAAACATTTAATAAAATATCATAGTACGTTTACTTTTATTAGATATGTAAGATTAACATAATTATATAACACTAAAATAACACGTTATTTAACTATAAAGATTTATTATAAAAGAATATGAACAACTGTTTAAAAACTGTATAAAAATAAGAATAAAAAGCAAAATATTGTTTAATATTAGAACAAATTTAAGTTTAGGAGCAAATAAAAATACTTTTAAGCATGTTTTAAAGTAAATAACACTACGATTTTAACATAAACCTCACTAACTAACTTAAAACAACATTAGTTAACCTAATGTATATTCTCTTGAAAATAATAATGTTGATATTATATAATTTTAAACTTGTTTGTTAGGTGCAATATAAGCCGAGTTTTGTAGTGATAGCATTAATCTACGGTAATTTTTACAAATTATCTCTAGCGAAACAAAAGCATTAGTGTTTAAAACACCATATAAGAGGCTAACCATTTGTTTCTTGCTGCCATGTTGGGTTTACAAGCTCTCTATGTTGCCATAAAGACTGGTGGTCTCTTACACCACCTTTTCACCATCACCACTAAAAAGTGGCTGTAATATTTCTGTTGCACTTTCCCTCAGCTTACACTGGTCATCAGTTAGATGAAACACTCTCTTATAGCAGCTCGGACTTTCCTATTGAAGTAATATCAATTAACTATCTATTACACCTGTGAAATAGTACAAACTTTATCCTTTCATCTGCCTTTTTTATTTATGAACAATTGTTCTTTATAGAAATCATTATTATGAACGAGTGTTCTTTTTGCATAAGCTAATATTAACGCTTGTTCATATATACTTCCAAAGACAAGAACAAATGTTCATTTATTAAAACCACCCTATTTAAGGAGTCTTTGTATGTTGAGTACAAAAGAAAAGATACTAAAAAGTTCAACAAAATTATTTAGCCAATACGGCTATAAGGCTACAAGTGTACGTAGGATTGCGGCAGATGTTGGGATAAAGCAAAGTGCTTTATATAATCACTATGAGAATAAGGAATCGATATTTTTAGAGGTATCAAAAAACATCTTTAGTACACCCTTTTGTATTGAAGATGAGAATATTAAAGAACTAGCACTCAAAGGTAAATCGTTTTTAACCAAATACACGATGCAGTATAAGCTACTCTCATTTGACAAGGAGAGCGAGAATATGTTTAAACTACTTATGATAGAGTTGTTTAGCAATAATGAGCTTAGAGAACAGTTTATGAGCGAATTCAATCATAAAAATATACAAGTGCTCTCAGAGGGATTTTTTATTATGATGCAAAAGCAATTAATTAAACAATCAGATCCAATGTTGATGGCTTATGAGTTTTTATCTACGCTATTTTATATTAGATTGCAGATCACCCTGCTTCGTTTTGATAATAAAAGCACTGATATGTTGTCAACACAGTTTGAAAAGCATGTAGATTTTTTCTGGGAAAGTATAAAAATGTAATTTTGATATTGTTTAATATTAAGAAAAAGATTAAAAAAAAGCAACCCTACTTTATAGGAATTGCTTTTAATACGTTTAATTAAGCTTTTGCTTCGTTCGCGTATTTTTCACCTAGCTCATAAGCTTTTTTATTTGCATCATGTACTTTTTTAGGTACTTTAGAAAGCATAACGCTTATTAAGTGTTCTTTATCCATAGCACTCATCATAGTATTTGCAATTGCTAATGCTACAACAGATTGAGTAATTACATTACCAACCTCTTCTTTTGCTATTGTAATAATTGGAATCTCAAAAATATTCCAAGTTTTTCTGTCTTCTTCAGTTGGAGTAATTAAGTTTGGATCAATAACAATTGTTCCACCTTTTGATACACCATCTTTAAATAGATCAAAACTTACTTGTGCCACTGATAACATAAAATCAATTTCACCATCATTTGCATATGGATAATAGATCTCATCATCATCAAGTGTAATATCAACAACCGTTGGTCCACCACGAACTTGTGATGTATATGTTGCTGTTTTGAGTCCATGACCACCAGCTTTGATTTTTGCAGCTGCAAAAATCTCACCAGCAAGAAGAACACCTTGTCCACCAACACCTGTAAATCTCATTAAAGTTCTAGCCATTGTGTTTCTCCTTATATTTTCTTAGTAAAATCATCTTGAGTGATTTTAGCACGTTTACCTTGATGCGCATCTTTTACATCTTGATACATATCACAATATTCACGAACCACTGTATCTTGTTTTAAAATACCAGTTGGTAGTAAGTTTAACTGTTCTTCTTCACTTAAAGCATCGTATTTTTTCTTAGGCATTGTGATAGAATCTATCCACTCTAAGTTTTCCATAGCATTTTTCATGTTATTTTTACGACCAAGGTTAATGTGACAGTTAGATAAAATATCTAAACAAGAGAAACCTTTATGCTCCATCGCTTTAATAAATACTTTTTCAAGTTTTTTAGGATCTAACATTGACTCACGTGCTACAAAAGAAGCTCCAGAAGCAATTGCTAACGCAGCTGTATCAAAAGTTGGATCGATATTACCAATTTTTTGAGACACTGTCCACATACCCTGAGGAGTAGTTGGAGAAGTTTGAGAGTTCGTTAAACCATAGATAAAGTTATTAATAATAATAAAAGTAATATCAATATTTCTTCTACAACCATGAATTGTGTGATTACCACCAATTGCAAGTGCATCACCATCACCACCAACACATACAACGTGCTTATCAGGAAAAGCTAGTTTTACACCAGTACCATAAGCCACTGTACGACCATGAGTAGTATGAATAGTATTAAAGTCAACATAAGAAGAAAATCTTCCTGAACAACCAATACCAGAAATAACACATACGTCATCTTGGCTAATACCCATTTTGTCAATTGCACGGATGAATGCTTTTAAAATAACACCATCACCACAACCCCAACACCATAGTGTTGGCATTTTTTCAAGTCTTAAATATTTATCGTAATTAAATGCCATATTAGAATACCTCTTTTACTTTGTTAGCAATTTCATGTGGTGAAATAGCTCTACCATTAACTTTATATAAACCTTCTAAGTCAAGTCTACCAGATGCTCTTTCGATCTCTTCAGTATATTGTCTTATATTTAGTTCTACACATAAAACATTTTTTGTCATATCTGTAAAGTGCTTAATTCTTTCAGCAGGTGAAGGCCAGATTGTAATTGGTCTAAATAAACCAGCTTTAATACCATCTTTTCTTAAGTGACGAATAGATTCTTTTGCTGCAAGTGAAACTGAACCATAAGCAATGATTAATACTTCACCCTCTTCTCCATTAAAGTCATCTAACATAAACTCTTCATTTAATTCAATTTCGTCTTGATGAGCCATAACTTTATCTTCAAGTCTTTGAATTAGTTTACGACATGTTTCAATTTCCTCAGTTGGGAAACCTTTTGCATCATGGTGAAGACCCGTAAAGTGGTATCTATAACCTTTGAACATTGGATTAAGTGTCGCTGCTTCTGTTGGACCACATTGGTATGGTCTGTAATCTTCTGGTGCACCATCGAAAGTTTTACGAGGAACAATTCCAGCTTTTACATCTTCAACTGTTGGAAGCATCGCTTTACCGTGCATGTGACCTAAAGTTTCATCTGTTAAAACGATTACAGGTTGCATAAATCTGTCAGCTAAATTAAAAGCACGTACAACTTCTGTATAACACTCAGCTAAGTTACCAGCACATAAAGTGATTGAACGATAATCACCATGAGATCGGTTAGATGCTTGTTTGATATCACCTTGAGATACACGAGTTGGAAGACCAGTTGATGGACCACCACGCATAACATTTACTAAAACCATTGGTACTTCTGCCATTTGAGCAAGACCTAAGTTTTCCGCTTTAAGTGACACACCTGGACCAGATGTAGCAGTCATTGTACGAACACCTGCCATACCTGCACCGATAGTAGCACAAATACCAGCTATTTCATCTTCCATTTGAATACATGCACCACCAGCTGCAGGTAAAAGGTCAGAAATTGTGTGCATTACTTCACTTGATGGTGTAATTGGATAACCACCAAAAAATTCACAGCCAGCATCTACTGCTGCAATTGCAGCTAAGTCATTACCAGTTGATATTACTTCTCTTAATTCACCCATTATTTAACTCCTTGTTCACTAAGTGACATATAGTTGTTTGCAACAATTTGAGCTTGACGCTCTTTAGAATCATCTGTAAGTTTTGCAAAACTAAAGCCAGCATCTTTAAATTCTTTTTTATCTGCAACAAAAATTGCAAAATCTGGACATGTAAGTTCACACTCATTACATCCAATACACGCTTCAGGATGATCAATCGAAATCATCGCACCTAAAGTTGAAGTTGATTCATATTTCATTCCAAGTACACCTGAAGGACATACTGATACACATATATCACACGCCTTACAGTTGTCTGTATTTACCCATACCGGTTGATCACCTGGATTTACCATTGGACTTGCTGCCATATTTTCTCCTATTTTTTAAATTTAAACTATGCTTTGTTTTGTAAATAACCTAGTTTAACTTTGTTATCCGAAAAAGAATAACTGAATTTTCTTAAATCTACTCTAAGTTGTGCTGGTCACGCTCTAGCGTGTAACTAAATGTTACACCAAAGAGCTCGCACAGTTTCAAAAAGTAACTTATTTACCTAGAACTTCTGCTATAGCTTTACCAATTTCAGCGGGAGAAACAACTACTTTTACACCCGCAGCTTCTAGTGCTGCCATTTTTTCTGCTGCTGTTCCTGCACTACCAGATACGATAGCACCAGCGTGACCCATTGTTTTACCTTTTGGTGCAGTTTGACCTGCGATAAATGCAACAACAGGTTTAGTGATCTGCTCTTTTATAAGTTTTGCTGCTTGAATTTCAAGATCTCCACCAATTTCACCAATCATAACGATTGCTTCAGTTTCAGGATCCGCTTCAAACATTGGTAAAATTTGCTTGTATGAAAGACCAATAATTGGATCTCCACCAATACCAACTGCTGTAGTAATACCATAACCTTCATTACATACTTGGTTCGCACCTTCATACGTTAATGTACCAGACTTTGATATAAGCCCAACATTACCTTTTTTGAAAATCATACCTGGCATAATACCTATCTTACATTCTTCAGCAGTAATAATACCTGGACAGTTTGGTCCAATTGTTTTCATACCATGCTTAGTTGCATGAGCTTTAGCCATTTGCATATCTTTAACTGGAGCACCTTCAGTAATAATTACTGCAAGTTCAATTCCAGCTTCAGCCGCTTCCATTACAGCGTCACCAACAAATGCAGGTGGAACAAAGATCATAGAAACAGTAGCGTTAGTTGCAGCAACTGCTTGAGAAACTGTATTAAATACAGGCTTTCCTAAGTGTTCTTGAGCACCTTTGTTTGGCGTAACACCACCAACAATGTTAGTACCGTATGCTAAACACTGTTCAGCATGAAATGTACCCTCTTTACCTGTAAAACCTTGAACGATAACTTTTGTATCTTTATTTACTAAAATTGACATTAATTATTCTCCTTTTGCTGCTGCTACTGCTTTTGCAGCACCATCACCTAAATCATCACCAACAATTAAGTTAGAAATGTTTGCATTTTTAAGAATTTCTGCTGCTTCTGGAGCATTTGTTCCATCAAGACGTACAACAACAGGAACATTAACATCAGTAATTTTAGTTGCCTCAATAATACCATTAGCGATACGATCACAACGAACAATTCCACCAAAGATATTTACAAAAATTGCTTTAACTTTAGGGTTTTTAAGAATAATCTCAAAACCTTTTGCAACTGTTTCAGCATTTGCAGAACCACCAACGTCTAAGAAGTTAGCAGGTGTTCCACCCATATGATTAATTGTATCCATTGTACCCATCGCAAGACCAGCACCATTTACCATACAACCTATTTCACCATCAAGTGCAACATAAGAAAGACCATATTGAGCGGCTTCTCTTTCATCTGCATCTTCTTCTGTAATATCACGCATAGCAGCAATATCAGGTTGACGACCTAATGCAGAGTTATCAAATCCCATTTTTCCATCAAGAGCAATAAATTCACCACTCCCTGTTTTTACTAATGGATTGATCTCAATCATCTCTGCATCGTTTTCCATATAAAGCTTAAATAATTTAGATGCAAATCTAATGATATTTTTTTGTTCATCTTTATCTGTAAGACCTAAGCCAAATGCTAATTCACGACCATGAAAAGACTGAAAACCAATCGCTGGATCAACAGGAATAGTTACAATTTTTTCTGGTGTTTTTTCAGCAACATCTTCAATGTTCATCCCACCTTCAGTTGAAGCCATAATTAAAGGCATCTCTGATGCACGATCAAGAACAACTGAAAGGTATAGTTCAGATTTTATATCAGCACCATCTTCAATATAAAGCTTTTGAACGAGCTTACCTTCAGGACCTGTTTGATGTGTTACCAAAGTCATTCCAAGAATTTCTTTTGATAATGCTTCAACTTCTTCAAGAGACTTAGCAAGTTTAACACCACCACCAAGACCACGTCCACCAGCATGGATCTGA
>Ga0193955_1000014_pt1 | contig 125959 bp, 139 predicted proteins | sample BB_6_MG_FD_140343 | JGI IMG/M metagenome (GOLD analysis project Ga0193955, IMG submission 140343) | Microbial mat bacterial communities from the Broadkill River, Lewes, Delaware, United States - BB_6_MG | ecosystem: Environmental > Aquatic > Freshwater > River > Microbial mats | place: USA... | reverse complement strand
TATCATAGCAAATAGAACACATAATTGGGCACATATTAAAGATATAGAGAAGATCGATTTTAAATCATTTAAAATAAATAGAATTCAGACAATGGGTAATAAGTACTTTTTTTATGAGAGCATGAGAAATGGTGCAGGAGAGATAATAGGCGCTTTCGTATTCGTTTTACCACAAAAATATTTGGATTATTTTAAAGATTCAGATGATGACATATCATATATAGCAAATTTTTCTAAAAATGATCTATACTTAATAGAACAACATGAACGTGAACAAACAATTCTATCAGATCTTTCAGCTTCAGAATTTTTATCTGCAAAAAATATAATAGCCAATGAAGATTATGAACTTTTTTTAGATGATGCATACAAAAAGTTAGATATATATTCAAAAGAAGAGTTAATACAATTGATCTTAAATGATAGAAGTAGTAGAAAAATAGAGGGCAAGATAAAATGAGAATATTATTATTAGAAGATGAATATGCACTAAGAATAAGTGTTAAAGAGTTCTTAGAAGATATTGGTTATGAAGTTGATTGTTTTATGGATGGACAAAAAGCATATGAAGCAATATATGATAAAAAATATGACATTTTGCTTCTTGATGTAAACGTACCTAGTTTAAGCGGTTTTGAGCTCTTAGTAAATTTAAAGAATGATGACAAAAAAATACCGACCATATTTTTAACTGCTATGGTAAATATAAGTGATCTGAAAAAAGGTTATGAGGCAGGTTGTTTTGATTATCTAAAAAAACCATTTGATCTAGAAGAGTTAGAACTAAGAGTCTCCCAACTTATAAAAAGTTTTTACGGTGACAATACAGATGTTATAACTTTAAAAGAGAATGTAGCATATGATCTAAAAAAAGGAAAACTGACTATTGATGAAAAAGAGATAGTTTTAAGAAAAACAGAAAAAGAGATGTTAGAGCTTCTTATCAAGAATCAAAATATAGTTGTATCTTTAGATATGTTCCAAGAAGGTATTTGGGGTGAGTATGTTGACCCGACCACGATCAGGGTGCAGCTTAAAAATCTAAGAAAAAAACTTCCTGATGATATTATTCAAAATAGAAGAGGTTTAGGATATATAATTGAACGATAAAAAGTATGCAATAAAAAATGCTTTAATATATACTGTATTAGTAGGTGCTATTTTAGTATCTCCCTTATTCTTTTACACGGTACATATGAAAAGTATTCATTCAATTCAAAATGAATTATTTCTCAAGAAAAAATCATTTCTTATTTTGAAGTACATGCAGGAGTTTGATCAAAGTGAAGAATATTTCGAATATCCAAGGTTTCAAACATTTAAATCAGGTTTATATGATGAAAGTTTTAAACCCATATTTACTCTTATAGAATCAGATATAACTGAGTTTCAAAACGGTTATCATTTAGATGGCAATAAGGCATATTTAATAACAAAACTGCCAAAAGGTATATATTTTGATGCAGACTATTTGATAGTTATGAATGAAATATCTTTTGCACCTATATATGAAAAAGTTTTTTTGATCTTATTTTTAATAATAATCCTTGTTTTCATCTTAAGTATGTTTTTCTTAAATAGTTTTGCTATGCCATTTAAAAAAATCAATCAAAGACTAGATAATTTTATAAAAGATTCTATTCATGAGATAAATACTCCATTATCAATTATAAATGTGAATATAGACCTTTACAACAGAAAAAATGAACAAAATAAATATTTGCAAAGAATAAAAGCAGCTAGCAAGGTTCTCTCAAACATATACAATGATATGGATTATCTTATTAAGCATGATAGACTCGAATATAATAAGGAAAATATTGACTTGTCTAAATTTTTGAAAAAGAGAATAGACTATTTTTTAGAGATAGCTACTATGAAGCAGATAAGTATAGAATCAAATATTGAACAAGATATACATATATTTATAAATAAAAAACAACTTGGAATGCTTATAGACAATAATATATCAAATGCTATTAAGTATTCAAATGAAAATAATAAAATTGAAGTATCTTTACACCGTAGAGATGAGTATTGTTATATGAAATTTCAAGATTATGGTGTAGGTATAGAAGATACTAAGCAGATCTTTGAGAGATACTATAGAGAGGATACTTATAACGGAGGCTTCGGTATTGGTCTAAATATTGTTAAGTCTATTATAGATGAATCGAATATTCAACTCTCGATCGATTCAAAACTAGGGGTAGGAAGTACCTTTACTTATAAAATTCCACTATAAATAAAAATAATACAATTATTTTACATTCATTTTACACTTCATAGATAAACTTACCTCCGAAACATATAGGAGGAACAATTATGAGAAGAGTTATGATGATATCTTTATTAGTATCTGTCTCAGTATTTGCTGCAGATTATAGCAGTATTATTGAAAAGCCAAATGCTAGTAAAATGATTCAAAAAGACCTATTAGCTCCAGCTAAAAAGTTTAAAATGCCTAAAGATTGTATTACATCTGATAAAGCAGCTATAGCTAGAGGGTCATTTATATTCCATAATTTAAATGGTAAAAAAGCTAAAAAGAATCCACCAGCAGGTCTTAGTAAAAAAGATGCTAACGGAGAACCTAAGCAATATGGAAACTGTGTAGCTTGTCATAATATAGAAGGAGCTGTAGGTGGAGGTAATGTAGGACCTGACCTTTCAAGTTATAAATCTATCTTTATGGATACTGGTGTTAGAGATGCAGCTTTTGTTTTTCAAAAAATAGCTGATCCTAGAATTGACAATCCAGAGACTCACATGACAGTTAATCTAACTACAAAACTATTTAATACAAGAGAGATATGTGATATCACATCATATATTGTATCTACAAAATAAAAGGAAATAATATGCAAAGAAGAGAATTTTTTAAAAAATTAGGTGTTGTTGCAGCTGTTAGTACAGTGGTCCCAACTATTGGTTTTGCAGAAGAAAAACCAAAAAGTCCAAATGAGATGCCATACAAAACAGCATTAGATATTGTTACTGGCGGCAAGACACCGACAAAGTCTAGTAAATTAAAACTAAAAGCTCCTGAGATCGCTGAAAATGGTGCAGTTGTTCCTGTAACTATTACAGTAGATTCTCCTATGACTGATAGTGATTATGTTAAAAGTATTCACGTATTATCAACTAAAAATGCAAACTCACGTTGTGTAGATATTCATTTAACACCTGCTAACGGTAAAGCTATGCTTGCTACTCGTATTAAACTAGGTTCTACACAAGAAGTTGTTGCCATCGCAAAACTAAGTAACGGTGAGATCTATATAGCTTCTCAAAGTGTAAAAGTAACTATCGGTGGATGTGGTTGATCAAACCATAACTAACTAATAAAAAATAAAATAACTAAAGGACGAAAAATGGGTAAAGTAAAATCTCTTATAAAAATTAAGCCAAAAAAATATAAAAATGGTGAGATAGTTAAAGTTAGTTTCATGGTCATGCATCCAATGGAAACCGGTATGCGTAAAGATAAAAAAACTAAGAAAATAGTACCGGCAGACTACATTAAAAGTGTAAAGTTTGATTATGAAGGAAAGACAATTACAACTATGAATGTTTGGGAGTCTGTATCAACAAATCCAGTATTTACTACGTATATGAAAATCGACGGAAAAGGAAAGTTGAGTGTAACTTTTACGGATAGTAAAGGTAATGTAAGCGAACAAAGCAAAAAGATTAAACCAAAAGGATAATCAATGAAAGCAGGAATTAAAATAGCTCTGTTATTGTCATTAATTTCATCATTGTCATTTTCGGGTGAACAATTTGCGATGAGTGATTCTGACCGTGCGATGTACGCTGAGATGTTAGAAAACAACCCAGCTGATATGATGGTGGCAAATGGTGAAGAACTATTTGGAGAATACTGTAACGGAGAAGCTGATTTAGCTAAGTTTTTAAATGTTAGTGAAGAAGATCTACCTGCATATTTAGCAGGTTTTCCAAGATATTTAAAAGAGTTTAAACAAGTTGTAGGGATCGATCAGATGTTACAAGGGCTTATGCAAAAAAATGGTCACAAACCATTTGAGTTGAAAAGTTCAGATATGTTTGATATGAGTTCGTATGTAAAATCTCTTGCAAATGGCGAAAAAAGTAATATTGACATTAATGCAAATGAACATATGAAAAAAGCTTATAATCTAGGTGAAAAAACTTTTATTACTAAACGTGGTGGTAGAGGTTTAAGTTGTATGAGCTGTCATGCAGATTCTGTTATAGGTTCTGTATTACGTACTCAGCCGTTACCGGATCTAAGTTCAAAAGGTAATGCTCCTGCAGCGACTTGGCCGGCATATAGGATGACTAAATCATCTTTACGTACACTTCAACGTCGTTTTCAAGGTTGTATGAATAATGCTTTATTAAAAGTTATACCATTAGGTTCTCCTGAGATGGTTGGTCTTGAAGTATATCTTACACATCAAGCAAAAGGTACTGAGATAGCAATCCCAGGGTTAAAAAGGTAAGTTTTATGGAAGTTTCAAGACGTGATTTTATGCATATTGCAGCTATTTTTGGTTTAGGTGCAGCAGTTGGTGGCTGTGCAATGCCAAAAGCACCAGCTACGATATCACTTAAAGATATTTATGATTTTAATTCTATGGGAAATTTTACACTGCTTCACATGTGTGATCTACATGCCCATATAAAACCGCTTTACTGGAGAGAACCATCTACTTTGATATCTGCTCCAAATTTAGTGGGTACACCAGGATTTTTATGCGGTGAATCTTTTGCAAAACATTATGGATTAGAACCAAGCTCATTAGATGCTTATTTCGATACTCATATTGACTTTGAAGAGTTAGCTAAAAAATTCGGGAAAATGGGTGGTATAGCTCACATGAAAACTTATCTTGACCATGTCCGTATGGAGCGTGGAAAAGATAATGTTTTATTTTTAGACTCTGGTGATACTTGGCAGGGTACGGGTGTAGCATTAAAAACTGAGGGTGAAGCTATCGTTAAAGCTCAAAACTACCTCGGTGTAGATGTTATGGTTGGACACTGGGAATTTACATACGGTAAAGAGAGAGTAAAAGAGCTTATAGACATGTTAGATTCTAAGTTCGTTTCTCAAAATATCGTAGGTAACGATCCATTTTCAGATGAATATGAAGAGCTTATATTTGAACCTTATACGATCGAGCAAAGGGGTGGAGCTAAGATCGGTATTATTGGTCAGTCTTTTCCATTTACTTCTACCGCTAATCCTAAAGAGTTCACTGAAGGTTGGAGTTTTGGTATCAGACATGAAACATTACAAGAGTATGTTAATGAGTTAAGAAATGAACACAAAGTTGATTGTGTAGTTGTTCTTTCTCACGATGGTTTCAGTGTGGATCAAGAGTTGGCTCGTATGGTTAACGGTATAGACTTTATCTTAAGTGGGCATACACATGACCCTTCACCAAAGCCTATCACAATAAACGGTACGGTTATCGTTATTGCAGGTAGTCATGGAAAATATGTAGGTCGTTTAGATATAGATGCAAAAGATGGAAAAGTTAATGACTACGAATATAAACTAGTACCAATTGCTTCAAATATAATTCCGGCAGATCCAGAGGGTGTTAAACTTGTTAATGATCTTTATGCTCCATTTGCAAAAGAGTTCAATGAAGTTTTAGGTAAGACTAAAAATATTCTTTATAAAAGAGACACTTTCTTTTCAACTTTCGATCAATTGATAAATGATGCGATAATGGATGAAATGAAGTGTGATATATCTTTCACACCTGGATATAGATGGGGTACGACTGTGCTTGCCGGCGATGATATTTTGATGGATAATGTATATGAGATGTGTGGAATAACATATCCAAATGTATATACATTTGAGTTAAAAGGTTCAAAAATAGCAACACTGCTAGAGGATATTGCCGACAATGTGTTTAATGCAAATCCCCTTTATCAACAAGGCGGGGACATGTCACGACTAGGCGGAGTTACTTATTCAATAGAAGTATCTGCTAAAGCCGGTAAACGCATATCTAATCTTATGATAGGAGGTAAGCCGATCGATCTGGAAAAAACATACGTAGTTTCATCTTGGGGTGGAAACTTACAAAATGCTGGTGAAAATCTTCAAGAAGATAAAATCAGACCTGTTTATGATGTTACGCGTGATTATATAAAGAGACAAAAAGTTGTTGATGTAAGCAATGAAGGGAATGTTACCCTTGTTGATTATGAATGTGGATGTCCTGCTAAAGGATCTACTAGTTGTTAAATAGAGTCCGATGGTAGTAGCAGCTACCATCAGTATGAGTATGTTAAAAATAACACAGTCAAACGTTCGATTTTAACATATCTAAATAAATGGATAGGATTAAGAATGAAAAAGAAAAACATGATCAAATTAGCAGTTGGAGCTGCAGCAGTTTTACTTATGAGTACATCAGCGCATGCTGGTTATACAATTGAGAAAAAAGTCGGTGATATAGATACTAAATTTACACTATTTGGATTTGCACAACTTGAAGCTCGTGGTGGAGATGGTGTTATTGGTGCAAATGATGATTCAAATATTGCTTTTGGTGCTCAACGTGTTCGTCTTGGTTGGAAATATGAATCTGGTAAAGTTCGCGGTAAAGTATTTTTAGATTTTAATCAAAAACATGAAGATATTGCAAAAACAGGTGATGGTGCAGTTATGCCGTCTATGGTAAAAGATGCATTTATATCTTATGTTGCAGACCCTGCATTTGTAGTAAAATTAGGTCTTATTAAAATGCCAAACGGTATGAGTTTTACAATGCCGGGATGGAATCTTGATATAGCTGAACGTGGTTTTGACAAAAAACTAGTACTAGAGAGAAATACTGGTCTTATGCTATCAGGTCGTGGTATCGGTTTTGAAGGTAATAAGGTAGATGGTTTTGAAATGGGGCATGAGCGTCCATGGAAAGGTTTCGGATATGATGTTATGATCGCAAACCAAGCAAGTAGAAGTGCATCAGCAAGTAGTAGTCAAAATGGAGGAAACTCTTATGCTGTTCGTGGTATGTTTGACTATACTGAGAAGCTTCACTTTGAAGCATCATATGCATTATCTGAAAATGCTGCAGGACCAAGTGGAGTTACAGGTCTTGAAGACTATTCTAATATTAATGTTGGTATTGATTCTAACTTAGGTGAATTAAGCCTAAAAGCCGAATATTTTGATGCTGAGAACATTAATGGTACAGAAGGTTATAATGAAACTGTTATAACTGCAACAGCTGGTTATTTTGTTATGGATGATTTAGAACTAATAGTTAAAGCTATGTCTGGTTCAGCTGAAGGTAATGGTGCCGATACAGATCTAATGAATACATATTTAGGTTTTAATTACTTTTTAGAGTCTCCAAAAAAAGATTTTTCACGTAAATCTAAAAGAAATAGAAACCAACACAAAGTTGTATTTAACTATATCGTAGCTACAGGAGATACTACTGGTTCATCAACTGTATGGAATGGTAACGGCGGTTATAAAGATGATGCTTTTATAGCACAGTACCAGTTTAAATTCTAGATTATATAAAAAGGTTTATGCTTTGAAATCACTTCTTGTATTAACGGTTTTTTTTCATTCACTCCTCGCTTTTGATTACTCTTTGGAACCAAAGAAGATCAATGAAAACGCTTATTGCTTCTTTGGTCTAAGTGAAGTGATGGATGAGCATAACAATGGAAATATGTCTAACTCTTGTTTTGTTAACATGGGGACAAGCTATCTTGTGATAGATAGTGGTCCTACATATTCATATGCCTCTCAAGCATATGAAAAAATGCAGCAAATTAAAGATCTTCCAATATCTTTTGTAATAAATACCCATGTACACGATGACCATTGGCTTGGTAACTCTTACTATGCAGAACTTGGAATACAGATCATAGGTTCTTCGGCTTTTAAAAAAGAGGCTAAAGTTGAAGTTACTAGAATGCAAAGAAGAATATCTAAAGATGCATATCTAAAAACTACTCAAGAGTTTCCTAAAGTATTTGTCGAAAAACATGAGAAAAAAGTATTAACATTCAATGATAAAGAGGTTCATTTGATCAGTGTAAATAAAAAAGCTCATACTGATAGTGATCTTTTAGTTTATATACCAAGTGAAAAAATTATATTTGTAGGAGATCTAGTTTTTAATGACAGAATCCCTTCTATAAGAGATGGAAATTTAAAAGGATGGATGCAAACTCTTGAGGAAGTATCTAGTATGGACCTAGATTTTATCATAGGTGGTCATGGAAAGATAGTTGATAGAAGTTCTATAGATATGACTTACAACTATATAAAGACTTTACAAAAGAGAGTAAAGTCCCTTATAGAAGATGGAGAAGAGATATCTGATGTTGTTAATATGGTAAAAATGGAAGAGTTTAAACAAATAAACTTTTATGATTCTATGCATAGACAAAATGTAGAGATCGCATATAGAATGTTGGAGTGGGAAATTGAATAAAATTGTAATTGGAATTTTAATATCTTTTACTATGTTAAGTGCTTTAGATTTTTACAGTTTTGATAAAGCTCTAAATTTACAAGAAAAAAATAAAAAAATTATAATGATCGATGTTGTTAGAGAAAACTGTCACTATTGTGAAGATATGCATAGAGATGTGTTTGAGAATGAAAAGATGTCAAGATGGATAAACGAAAGATTTATTCCAGTTAAGATAAACCTAGATAAAGAAGATCTGCCTCTAGGGCTTAAAACAAGTTTTACACCAACATTTTTTTTCATTAGTGCAGAACAAAAACTTATAAAAAAAATACCAGGTGCTTGGAATATTGAAGATTTTAAAGATCTAGTAAAAGGAATAAAATGAGAAAGATACTTTTAATGTTGCTAATGTTTTTTAGCTTCGTATATTCAGATACAGAATTTGCAGAGCCAAAACCTGCCATAGATGCTCCTAGACAAATAATATTTTCTATAAAGAGTTCTAATGATGATGAGATCCATCACGTACTAAGCAGTGCAAACAATGTTTTAAAGTTTTATGGTCCTGAAAATGTCGAGATGAAAATAGTAGCTTATTATCACGGTATAAAAGCACTTCAAAAAAAATACAAAGATATAGCTTTAAGAGTAGAAGCTTTAATGTTGTTAGATGTTGAGTTTATAGCTTGTGGAAATACTATGAAGACTAAAAAAATTACTAAAGATGAACTGATCGAAGGTTCAGAAATTGTTACCGCAGGTATAGTTGAAATGGTTGAGAGAGTTAAAGAGGGCTGGGTAAATATTGTCCCATAAATTTAAAAAAACAAAGGAAAAAAATGAAAAAAATAGTTTATATAATAAGTGCACTGCTTTTATGTACGATATCATTATCTGCAAAGGGTGATTTACATCTTTTTGAGATAAATAATAAGTCAGGTTCTATTACTCCCCAAAAGATCGAAGAAGTTTTAAACAATAATGGATTTAAAGTAGATCTAAATTCAGAGATGAATTTACCTTTTACAAAACAGTTTAAAAAAACTACATTTAAAATTTTTACCCTTATGACATTTCATCATAAGGAACTTGGAGTTGAATTAGTAAAAAAATATCCGCAAGCTGGTGTATTTACACCTATGGGTCTTGGTATATATCAATCTTTGGATGAAGATATATTGCACATTTCTTTTTTAACGTCTGATGCTCAAGCAAAGATACTTGGTAGTGATACTAAAATACTAAATGTAATAGAGGCAGCTTTACTGTCTAATCTAAAGAAAGCTTTTCCAAATGCCAAACACTCAATTAGTGAAGATAGTTTAAAAGAGTCTAGAAAACTTGTAACTCAGTATGAACTCGATTTAGATGGTGAAAATTGGGAAGATGCAAAAGAAGAAACAGAGATGAATCTTGAAGCTGGGTTTGAGCCTTTTGGATTTGTTATGCCAAACTATTTAGATTTTAATGCTGAAATGACTAAAGAAGGTACGGTTGATAGCCCATATGATTTTTATGTCACTTACTCTATATGTAAACTAAAAGTTATATACAACGTAGCATTAACCCGTCCAGAAGCTGCAGCTTTCGCACCTTGTACAACTATGCTTTACAAGAAAAAAGATGAAGATAAGATTATTATGGGCTTTCCGGCTGTTTACAACTGGATGAGTAGTGCAAAAGTAGAAGATGCAAATTCTAAAGCTGTTTTAATGAAAGCTCAAAAAGATTTTGAATCTATTTTAAGAGAAATTACGGAGTAATTATGAAAAAGTTTTTTTTATTTATTAGTTTCATTGCAGTTTTAAATGCAAATGATATTAGTAAAAAAGTAGTGTTTGATCTAACTAGTGGAGATATAAAAACTTTTGAAAGAAAAGTCCTATCTGGTATCGTCAATATCAAATCGTATTATGAAAGTAATTTTCAAGATCTAGAAGTAGCTGTCGTTATACACGGTGACGCTTATAAGTACTTTGTAAATGACCCTTCTATATCACCGTTTAAAAGTGATAAAACACTTATAAATGAGCATAAGCAGTTAAAGACAAGACTTGAGAGTCTTTCTGACATATATGATGTAAAGTTTTTTATGTGTGATTATAAACGTAAAAAATTAGGAATAAAAAAAGAAAACCTGTACAAATTTGTTCAACTTGTACCAAATTCGACAATTGGTTTGATCGATAAAGGAAATGAAGGGTTCGCCTATATACCTATTCATTAATTGTAAGTATGCAAAAGCATACTTACGCAGACTGAATTAGTTCAGATAATTTAGAATCTTTTTTTGCAAAGTCTATTTGACTTACAAGACCGCTAGTTCCATTTTCATTTAAAAATAGACCGTTTGAACGAATACGACCTAGTATATCGTTATCATGAGTTTTTAGATCAAAAGCCTCTTCATTAAAACCAAGGTATATAGCACCAACTCCTGATTCACCCAAACCTATAAGCTTATCTTCTTTGTCTGTCTTAGACCAAATACGAAGCGAATCAAAAATAGGATCGTTTTCATCTATCCAACCGTTATTATCATCATCATAACGTGCTAGATCATAAAAACCGTTTCCGTTTTGAGTTCCAAAAAGCTCAGTACCGTCATCAATAGTGTTGTTGTTGTTTTTATCAAGAGCTAAAAAACCACATCCTTCGCTAAGTGTAGATATCTGATCACTTTCCCCGTCACAGTCAATATCAAAAGAGAATTTCTTAGAGTCTAAGTTTGGCAATTCACCATCAAAGTTTAGAACAAGTGGATCATAAAACATGGTCTTTGTAAGTTGGTTTCTTTGCACATATGTTGATGAAAATGATATGTCAATATCTAATTTTATATTTTGAGTTGCAGTCTGTATACAACCCTCCATAGAGATATCTAATCTTTCACTACAAACAGTTTGTTCAGTTAAAGTAACTTCACTAGCCATTAGCTGTCTTGGTTGGATATCTCTACCATGTAAAGATCTCAACCTAAAGTCGTTTTGATCAAACTTTAGAGACATTTGTTCTTGCATGTCTTGCATAGCACTAGTATCAATGCCAAAGCTGTTAGCTCTATTTGTAACAACTTTTAGTGAAGATATAAACTCTTGAACCATTATATATTCAAGTCTTTTTAGAAAAGTTAACTCGTTCTCTGTGATGTCAACTTTTTTTGATTCATCACTGTTTTGAACATCTTCATTAGTATCTAAAGACATCAACTCTTGCTCAAACATATATGAGACTTCTTTTGACTTTGAATGCTCCGATTGCATGGCTATAGAATAGTTTTCTATTTTCATGACACTTTCCTTTTGCATTACGTCCATGTAAATAATATTTTACATCTTGTAAATATATATAGCAAATTGAGTACCGTTTATTTTGGTATAATCATTAAATGATAAATATTGTGAGCTCAAAAAAACTTGATCTGATTTTGCCAAATACCAATAAAGCCCTAAAAGAAGTGCTTAAAGATATCTCACCAAAAGAGTTAGAGATCATCTCCAAAGGTAAAGATCTAAAGTCAATAATGGACTCAATACTAAAACAAAGCTCCATAGATAATTCAACCGACAAGACCCTTCTTCAACTTGTTAAAAATAACCCTACACTAAAGAGTTTAGGGGATGTCTCTACGACAATAAAACAACTTTTAAATACTATTAAAAATGATAAAGATCCACTGCCTATAGAAAAAGTGTTAAAAAACTTTTTAGTTGAAATAAAAGATACTAAAGATATAAAGAACATGCAAGACACGCAGTTAAAGCAAAAGTTAGAAAACTCAGGTGTTTTTTTAGAATCACGCATAAAAGATGTCAAATCACCACATGTAGAGTTAAAGAACTTGTTAAACTCTTTAGAAAAAGTATTAAGCAAAAGTGAGTTTTCATCTGCTAAGAGTATAGTTAACGATATAAAAACACTTATAGCTACACATATCCAAAAAGATGTAGCATCAAATACTCAGACAGCTATAAAGGATATACCGCAGCATAAAGAATTAATAGCACAAAAAGAACTACCTGTGGTAGCTGAGAGGCTAAAAAAAATAGTGTTAGAATTAAAGTCTGCTCAAAACTTTTTGGAACCTATACAAAAGCCGGTAGTTGAGAAAGCTATAAAAACACTTGAACACCTAACATCGCCAAAACTGCTACATGTAGAAGACTTTAAATATCCAAAAATAAAAGAAGCTCTTGAGCAAATCTCAATGGCGGCTAATAAAAGTGTAAGTATCGAATCAAAAGGTATTATGGATGCGCTTCAAAAGATATTTTCTGCGCTTAAGAGTATTGAACAAAACGCGACTACACCGAAGCTGCTTTTAGAGAACTTTATATCTAAAGATCTGCCAAAAGATATAAAAAATCTTAACACTATACTAAAAGATGTTTTTGCTAAAGCCGATCCTATTTTTTCAAAACCTACACTTACTATCATGAATAAGCTTGAGTTTTTAGCAACCCCACAGCAGTTAAATCCACAAAATGGCGTAAAAGAACTATTATCAAATGATTTTAAATCTGTTTTGCTTCAAGCTAGTGATGAGATCACAAAGTCTAAGCATCCAAATAAAACTGAGCTTTTAAATAATATAGACAAACTATCTCTTCAAATAGATAATCTGCAACTTGTATCACATCTTTCAAACAGCTCATCCATATATCTGCCGTTTTCCTGGGATGGTCTGCAAGAGGGTAAGATAGAGATGAAGAAAGCTGATGATGACAGGTTTTATTGTGATATAGATCTAAAACTAAAAGATTACGGTGAGTTGAACTTTAAGCTTACACTGTATGAGAAGAATCAATTGAACTTACATATCTACACTACGAGTAAAGAGTTTCAAAATATTGTTAAAGAGAATTTACCAATGTTAAGAAGTGCAATAATAGATGTACATGTTACACCTCGTGAGATAAGAATATTTGAGCCTCGTGATACAAATGCAACAAGTGCATATAATGAATACAGTGATAACTTAGCTAGCGGCTTTGAGGTAAAAGCATGAAACAAAAAGCTGCCGCATTAAGATATGACAAGTTAAAAGAAAATGCTCCAAGAGTTGTAGCAAAAGGCGAGGGCAAGGCAGCTGAGAACATAATAAAAATAGCAGAACTGCATAATCTGCCGATCAAAAAAGATGAAGACCTGATCGAGCTGTTATCAAAAGTAGAGCTTGATAAAGAAGTACCTGAAGCTCTATATAAAGTTGTGGCTGAACTTTTTAGTTTTGTATATAAGGTGACTAAGAAAAAAAACTAGTTTTCTTCTTCAAATATTGTATCTAGTAAAGTATCGACAAACTCATATTTATCAAACGGTGTTAAGTTTTCAGGAAGCTCTCCCGTTCCCACATAAAGTATAGGAAGCTCTAGCGCATATGCGATAGAAAAGATTGAACCACCCTTTGCAGTACCATCTAGTTTAGTGATAATGATCCCATCAATTCCTATCATCTCATTAAAAGCTTTTGCCTGAGCTATTGCAGAATTTCCTTGAGTACCGTCTATTATAAGTACTGTTCTATGTGGAGCTCCTGCATGTGCTTTGTCACAGATGCGGTTTATCTTCTTAAGCTCGTTTGCCAGGTTCGTTTGAGTATGTAAACGTCCAGCTGTATCTATGATAACATTGTCATATCCCTTAGCTTTTGCAGAGTCGATAGTATCATAAGCTACGGCAGATGAATCATGCCCTTGTTTTGATGATATTATTGGGATGTCAAGTTTATTTGCCCACTGGGTTAGTTGCTCGATTGCAGCCGCGCGGAATGTATCTCCAGCCCCGAGAATAACTTTTTTACCCTCATCTTTGTAGCGTTTTGCCAGCTTAGATATGGTTGTAGTTTTACCGGCACCGTTTACACCAACTATCAGTTCAACAAAAGGAGCCGTAAATTCAGGCTCTTTGTATGTTGTATATGCAAGAGTAGCTAAAAGTTTTGAGCGAAGAATATCACGAGTGATCTTTTCCTGATAAGTCTGATCTAGTATTAACTCTATCAGTTCATACTCGACATCAGCTTCTAGTAAAATATCTTCTATCTCATCTTTTGTAAAATAAGACTTTTTTTTCGGTGCTACAGTCTTTATAGCATCTGCAGTTTTACCGAGGGATTTTTTAATGAATCCTAGCATCTATATTCCCAAAGCCCTTTTGATGTCACTCTCAATAAACTCTTCTTGAACACTTCCAACATAGTGATTTATATATTTACCATCTTTATATAGAACAAGTGTAGGAATAGGGTAACGTGTTCCCATCTCAAGACTAGATGTAATAGAGTCGTTTAATCTTTTGTTTTGGTCAGAATTTACTATTGTGTATTTTGCATTGTATTTTAGTCTGAAGTTATCAAGCTTATCGTTGATGATTTTTCCCTCTTCAGTAAACTCAGGACGCTCTACTGTTGAGCCTATGATAAGTATTTTCCCTCTGTATTTGTCTTGAAGTGAAGTAAGGTGTGCAGCTGAAGCCTGACATGGTGGACACCAAGTTGCAAAAATATCAAATAATATGATTTTTCCCTCTTCGCCTTCTACGCTAAAACCATTGTTAGAATTTTTTTTCACAACAAGTTGTTGAGAATCCGTAGTTGTAAGTACGAACTCTTTAGAAGCAAGCAGATTATCCCCATCATCAGAACAAGCAGTAAATAAAGTTAAAGTGATTATTAATGAGATGTAAGTTAGTGTTTTATTAAGCATATATGCTACCTTTTTTAAGTAAAATTGAAAATTAAAAAATTTACGAAATTATAGCCACAAAGATTTAATATGATTCTTACAAAAAAAACTTTTAGAGAAAAATGTTTAGCTAAAATGAAAAATAGCACAAAGCATAATAAAGTTTATGTTAATAACATTGTTAATAATAAGTTAAAAAAACAGCTAAAAGGTATAAGCGGAAAAAAAATACTTTTATATTATCCGTTGCCGATGGAAGCAGATATTCGAAAAACTATTTTACATCTAAGGAAAAAAAATTATCTTTTTATCCCTTTTATGGAAAATGAAAGTTTTAAGATAGTACCATTTAGGTTACCGCTGCAAAAAAAGAAATTTGGTATATATGAAGCGGAAAATAGTTTAAAAAAAATAAGAAATATTGATATAGCTATCGTACCGGTAGTCGGAGTAGACGGTAATTTACAAAGAGTGGGTTTTGGCAAAGGGATGTATGATCGTTTCTTTGAGAAGTTAGAAAAGAAACCATATACAATTTTTATACAAGCTGAATTTTGTTTTACAAAAGAGTTATTGTGTGACCATTTCGATGTTGAGGGTGACATGTTACTAAGTGCCGGGAAGATGCTTATCAAAAGATAGGGAAAAGATGTTAAATGAGATGCTACAAGGTGGTGCAACAGCTACCATTAGTGGGCTTATCGGATTTTTCATTTCAAAAAAAATTAATAATGCTAATTATGATGTTTATGTGCAACAAGCAAAAGCAAAAGCTCATGTAATAGAAAATGAGGCTCAAAACCTTTTAGAAAAAAGTCATCTTAAATCTCAAGAGATTGAGTTAGAGGCTAAAAGGCATTTTGAGAGTGCAAAAGATAGAGCTAAAGCTGATTTACGTCAAAGAGAAGAGAGTGTTCTTCAAAAAGAACAAGATTTTCAAAGATATAAAAAAGACGAACTAAGAAGACTTCAAGAAGAGTCTTCGATTTTAAAAGCTAGAAAAGTTGATTTACAAAGAAATGAAAAGTCATTAGATTCACTAAAGAAAAAATATGAAGAGAATTTACAAAGAGCTCTTCACGCAATAGAACACAGTGCTGGTATGACACAAGATGAAGCTAGGGATCTTTTGCTTAAAAAAGTAGAAGACCGTTCTAGAAGTGAGATAGCACATATTGTAAGAAAGTATGAAAACGAAGCTAAAAAAGATGCAAAGAAAAAAGCTAACTATATTTTAGCCCAAGCTACCAGCAGATTTGCGGGTGATTTTGCTAATGAGAGACTGACAAATACGATACACCTTGAAAGTGATGAGCTAAAGGGGCGCATCATTGGTAAAGAGGGGCGTAATATTAAGTCTTTGGAGACTTTGCTTGGTGTTGATGTTATTATTGATGATACGCCAAATACTATAGAGGTAAGTAGTTTTAACCTTTATAGACGTGCCATAGCTACTAAGACTATTGAGTTGTTAGTAGAAGACGGTCGTATTCAACCTGCACGTATAGAAGAGATTTTTGAAAAAGTCACATCCGAGTTTGAAGAGTCTACTTTAGCAGAGGGTGAAGAGTTAGTCGCAGATCTGGATATCGGAGTAATCCATCCAGAGATCGTTAAATTAATCGGAAGATTAAGATACCGTGCATCATATGGGCAAAATGCACTGGCACACACTTTAGAAGTTGCTCATTTAGCAGGAATTATGGCAGCTGAGATGGGTGGTAATATCCGCATGGCAAAACGTGCGGGTCTTTTACATGACATCGGTAAGGCACTTACACATGATATAGACGGCAACCATGTTGATCTTGGTGCTGAGATTTGTAAGCGTTATGATGAAGACGATATTGTCATAAATGCTATCTATGCACACCACGGACATGCAGACATGGATACTATAGAGTGTGCCGTCGTTTGTGCTGCGGATGCGCTTTCAGCCGCACGTCCAGGTGCAAGACGTGAAGTTCTAGAGAGCTTCTTAAAACGTGTAACAGAGATAGAAGAGATAGCTTCGGTCCATACCGGTGTAAGACAGGCATATGCTATAAATGCAGGTCGTGAAGTAAGGGTTATTGTAAATGCTACTCTTGTAAATGATGATGAAGCAGTACTCATGGCAAAAGAGATAGCTGAAGAGATCGAGCAAAAAGTTCAATATCCGGGTGAAATAAAAGTAAATGTCATCCGTGAAAGCCGTGCTATAGTATATGCAAAATAAATTCCCTTTTTTTGGGAGTTTAACCCCTGTAAACCTAAAAAAACATAGCTTAATACTAAATTAAATCAATACTATATATAATGCTGTTAACTATAAATTTAAATTATGTTAAAAGGGGTTAATATAATGAAAGAGAAATTTTTAGAAGACGGTGATTTTATCGTTTCCAAAACTGACTTAAAAGGTGTCATAACATATGGAAATGATAAATTTATAGCAATGTCAGGTTATTCAGAGGGTGAACTTTTGGGTGCTCCACACAATATTTTAAGACATAAAGATATGCCAAAGATTGTTTTCAAATTTTTATGGGATAGAGTTCAGTCAAAAGAAGAGATATTTGCATATGTAAAAAACAGATGTAAAAATGGGGATTTTTATTGGGTTTTTACAAATGTGTCTGCATCTTTGGATAAAAACGGAAATATTATAGGTTACTACTCTGTCAGACGTAAACCAAATCCAAAAGCAATACAAACTATAGCTCCTATATATCAAGAACTATTAAATACGGAAAAAATATCAGGAGTAGAAGCATCACATCAGCAACTCTTAGATGTCTTAAATAAAAATGAGGTAACTTACGATGAATTTATCGCTAATATTCAAGAATAACTCTGTACGTTTTTTATCACTTACTATTTTATTAGTACTAGTGTATTTTTTATTTTTAGGTGAGTACATAGCTGCATTATTGACTTTTATTTTTGCACTTGCTTCACTTTTTCTTGGTTCTGGTATATCATCTTCAGGAAGTGATGATTTACTTAAACAAATTCATTCCGTTACTCAGATGGCCGCTAACGGTGAGCTAGAAGCCAGAGTTGTACATATAGATAAAAACTCTGAGTTTGCAGATATAGCAAAAAATCTAAACTTACTGATAGATCAAGTTGAAGTCGTTATGAGAGAATCTATATCGTCTATTCAAGCGGCAACAGAGGGGATAGAACATAGAGTTGCTTACTCAAAGGGGTTAAAAGGTCTGTTTGTAAGTACTATAGATACTATAAATGCTGCTATTAAAAGTATAACCCATGGAAATAGAATGAGATATCGCGGTGAGATAAGTGATGACTTGCATAACTTAGGCGGGGGAATAGGTAGAGGTCTTGCATTGGTTCAATCAGAGATATCATCTTGTTCTAAAGAGGCCGAAAATATTGCTGAAATATCAATAGAAGTTGGTAAAGATGTTGAAAATACTGTTCAAGATGTTAAGGATGTAAGTCAAAGTTTTGAATCACTTTCAGAAAATATCACAAATAATGCGGAGTTAATAGATTCACTTAACCAAAGAACACAAGAGATATCTGATGTATCAAACCTTATTAAAGACATTGCTGATCAGACAAATCTTTTAGCACTAAACGCAGCTATAGAAGCAGCCCGAGCAGGTGAACACGGTCGTGGATTTGCAGTGGTTGCCGATGAAGTAAGAAAACTTGCAGAGAGAACTCAAAAAGCTACAGAAGAGATATCAATAACGATAAGTTCTCTTAATCAAGAGAGTGTAGAGATAAAAAATAGCAGTGACATGATGTCAGATATAGCTCAAAGTTCCATCGAAAAAGTTCAGAAGTTCGTAGAATCTCTTGAGTCATTTAATGAAACAACTAAAAAGTCAGCATGTGGAGCAAAATATATAGTCAATATACTATTTACAACACTAGTAAAGATAGACCATATAATGTTCAAGTCATATGCATATTCAGCCGTTGTAACAGAAGTTGAAGAGCAGAAGCTTGGTGATCATAAAAATTGTCGTTTAGGTAAATGGTATGAAAATGAGGGTAAAAGACTATTTGGAGATACAAAAGCTTTCCCTGAGCTAAATGCACCACATATAGAGGTACATAAATGTGCTATGGATAATATGACATATGTCCAAAACGGGACAGCTATGAAACCTAAGAACAAACATAATATACTAGAAAATTTTGAAAATATGGAACAACATAGTGATCAGTTGTTTGAAACATTAGATGCTATGGTCAAAGAGAAAAAAACCTGTATAGACGCAGAATATAATATAGGCTAAGAAAACTTTTGTTTTCTTAGAACTTATCCTCATCATCGTTAATATCTGAATCATCATAAGGGTCCATGTGGATCAAAGCATGTACTTTTTTATCCGGAAACAATCTTCTTAATTCATCCTCTATCTTATCTGCTACAGCATGGGCATCATATAGTGAAATATCAAGATTAAATACTGCATGAACTGAGATAAAAATATGTGAACCTGATTCTCTGGTCATAAGATAATGATAGTTTGAAACATCTTGATGTTTTATTATAGCTTTTTTAATTCTTTCTACATCTTCTTCAGGAAGTGCTGCATCTAAAAGCATAAGAAGACCCTCTTTGATAATAGGTATAGCTGAATATATCATATAAACAGCGATACCTAGACCAATAACTGCATCTATAAGTTGCTCATCTGTCAAAGCAACAAGACCAAGTGCGACTAGTACCGCTGCGTTTGAGAAGATATCTGTTTTATAGTGAAGTGCATCTGCTTTTATAACCAAATTTTTCGTCTTTTTAGCGACATGGTTTAAAAACATAACAAGCATTAATGTAATAAATATAGATATAAGCATAACAGTTATCGATTCACTCATGTATACTACTTCTTGCGGATTAAGTACTTTTTTTATAGCCTCATAAAGGATAAATAGAGCAGAGAGAGAAATTACACTACCTTCAATAACAGCAGCCAATGGTTCCATCTTACCCTTTCCAAAGTTAAAATCATCATCAGGTGCATCTTCAGCAGTGTTTAGTGCAAAGTAGTTAAATAGTGAAACTATAAGGTCTAAAAAACTATCTATCGCTGAAGCTAGTACAGCGATTGAACCGCTTAAAATACCTACGGTCATTTTCATAACAACCAACAAACCTGCAACTGAGGTTGATACTACAGTTGCTTTTTTCTCTAGTCTCATTTATCTATCTCCTTAATAAAAGTAAATTCTTTAAAAATGTATATTATTTATTTTGGATACAATTATATAAAAAATAACCTGCAAAGTATATTATGGACTTAGAAAGAATACGAGAAGATAGAGAGAAATGGCTTACATGGAAAAATATCAAACCACTTAGAGATGCACTTGATAATTTAGAAGAGGGTTCTTATGATGTTGAACTTGGGGATGTTGTGAAAATAAGTGGAGAGTATAAAGGAGATATAAAAGAGGTAGCAAAACTTATGATGCCTTGGAGGAAAGGTCCGTTTGAGCTTTTTGGCACTTTTATAGATACTGAATGGCAAAGTAATATAAAATATAACCTTTTACGCAAGCATTTTAGTTTAAAAGATAAAAGAGTTGCCGATATAGGTTGTAACAACGGTTACTATATGTTTCGTATGTTAGAGGATCAACCAAGCTTACTTGTTGGTTTTGATCCATCTCCACTTTACAAAACGCAATTTGATTTTATAAATCATTTTGTAAAAAGTGATATAGTGTATGAGATGTTGGGTGTTGAACAAGCAGAGTTTTATGAAGAGAAGTTTGACACCATATTTTGTTTGGGTGTGTTGTATCACAGAAGTGACCCTGTCGCTATGCTTAAGCAACTTTTTCGCTCCTTAGATAAAAAAGGTGAGGTGATACTTGATACTTTTTATATAGATGGTGAAGATGAATATGCACTTTGTCCAGAGGGTGCTTACTCAAAGATACCAAACATCTATTTTGTACCGACTATTAAGGCACTTAAACATTGGTGCTTACGTGCCGGTTTTGAGTCATTCGAAGTTTTAGAGACTTCAAAGACAGATGCGCAGGAGCAAAGAAAAACCGAGTGGATAGAAGGGCAGTCATTGGAAGACTTTTTAGACCCTGAAGATGATACGAGAACAGTAGAGGGGTATCCAGCCCCTCAAAGAGTATATGTGAGATTGACTAAATCACGATAGCGTGATGAGCCTAACGCTGAGTTAAACATAGTGTTAATGCAGATATCAGAATTACTTCTGATATCGCTATATATGAGAAAAAGGATAAATAATGGCAGAAGAACAAGAAGAACATGATGAAGCCAATCTTCAAGACGCGGACTTGGAATTAAATGAGTACCTAATAAAAGAGGACTCGGTCGTACTTCAAACTCATCAACGTATAAACAATGAGATGAGTGGTATGATAAAAAAGATGGAAAGAGGCTATGTAGAAGTAGAGTTAGAGACTACAAAAGATATGTTGGCTGATGACGTTGGACTTATACACGGAGGGTTTATATTCTCAGCTGCAGATTATGCCGCAATGGCAGCCGTAAATGAAAGAAATGTTGTACTTGTTGCAAGTGACTGTCAGTTCTTATCACCCGTTAAGTTTGGAGATGTTGTAAGCATAAAAGCAACACTTAGACATAAAGAGGGTAGAAAAAGAAATGTTAATGTTGAAGCATCTGTTCACGATATAAAAGTTTTTGAAGGGGTATTTAAAACAGTAGTTACTGAGAGACATGTATTAAAATTAAAGCTTATAGATGAAGATGGAAAAACTCCTGCAGGGTAGGAGTTTAAACCTTTGCAGTAAGTAAAAAAATATCAAAATTTTTGTGTGGTTTGTTGATAGTGCTTATGTGTTTAAATTCTATATCTCTAAATCCAGAATCTTTTATGATGGTACTCAACTCTTTCTCATCAAATCCAAAGTGGTGGACACCTTCATTGTCTGAGTGAAAAGTTCCATCCTCACTCATAAGATCTGCTATAGCTATAAAACCGTTTTCATTTAGATTATTTTTTATTGTTGTGAAAAACTGAGCTAAGTGCTCAACATGATGGAGTGTCATAGAACTGATAATACCGTCATATTTCGTATCTAGAGGATTTTCAATAATATCTTGACATATTGGTTTTATATACATGGATGAACTATTTTTGTCCTCGAGTTTTTCAAGCATACCTTTTGAAGTATCTACTCCATCCATGCTTTTAACATACTCAAGTATTTCAAATCCCAAGAGTCCCGTACCTACACCAAAATCCATAAGATGCATATCTTTGTTAAGAGTTACATCCTCTATGATCGCTTTAGCAATAGTGTGTGCATTTTGTACCCTAAGGTTCTTAGAATCCCACTCTTTAGCTTTTTCTTCAAAGTTGTCTTTCATTTAAAATCCTTATAAACTCTCTATCCAATAATCAATATGTTTTTGTTCCTCTTTTATGGTAGTAGGATTACCGTGACCAGGGTATACCTTTTTGTCATATTTTAACTCTTTAAATCTTCTAAGTGAATCTTTCATATCCTCGACAGATGAGTATGGGAAGTCACATCTACCTATAGAGCGCTCGAAAATAAAATCTCCGCTAAACATAGCATCACCGATCTCTATAGTTGAACAACCAGGACAGTGCCCTGGAAAATGGCGAAATTTTACTTTTACATCATCAAAGAAAAGCTCGGCATCTCCATCAACTTCAAAATCAGGCTTAGAAGGTGGAAGATCAGGTACCCAGTCGTTTGAGCTTAGCATCGGAATATCTTCTTTTGGAGTATAAAGAGGGATTCCCAGTTTTTCTTGAACTTCAGCATTGCTCCATACATGGTCAAAGTGTCCATGTGTGTTAAAGATCGCTACAGGGTTTGTAACATTTTCTATGATCCACTCAGTAGCATCTACACCGGGGTCTATAATAAAATCTTTTCCATCTACAGTAACAATATAGCAATTCGTTTGGTACATTCCCATAGCTTTGCTTTTTATATTCATCAAATACCTTTATACTTTCAACATGAATTTCTATAATAAATTAGAAAAAATAATTAATACACAAAATCCACATGATATATTTGTGTGATTTTACAGTTTTTATGATAAATATCAAAATCCGGTAGGATCACTAAATGTCATATTGGAAGAGGAAGTCTCACATGTACAAAAAGGGGACAAGTTTTACATGTAGCGAATTGAAAAAAATAGCGCACAGAGATGTATGTTAAAGAAAAAAATTATTGATAAGTAACCAAAATCTGATATAATTTATATTGTTAAAGAAAATTAAAGGTAAGAGTTGAGTAAATATAGTCAAATCACGGAGTTTTTAGAACATTTTTTAGAGAATGAAGTTAATAAAACAGGTTTGAAAAATGTTGTAGTTGGTTTGAGCGGGGGTTTGGACTCTGCCGTAGTAGCAGTCCTTGCACAAAGAGTCTTTAAAGACAGACTATTGTGTGTAAAGATGCCCTCCCACTATTCATCTCAAAGCTCTTTAGATGATGCTGATGAGTTATGTAAAGATTTTGGCATAAATGCTATCGAGTGTTCGATAGACCATATGCTAAAACCATATGAGGAGATAAATCCGGACATGGATAGTCTTCGCCGTGGAAACTTGTCTGCTAGACTTAGAATGGTAACTTTGTTTGATATATCTGCAAAAAATTCTGCACTTGTTTTGGGTACCAGTAACAAGAGTGAGATCTTGCTTGGATACGGTACGCTTTATGGAGATCTGGCTTCGGCTGTAAACCCTATAGGTGATCTATATAAAAGTGAAGTGTATGAATTGGCTGATTATTTGGGTGTTAGCAGATCAATTATAAAAAAACCACCATCAGCCGATCTATGGGATGGTCAAAATGATGAAGAAGATTTGGGTTACACCTACGCACAACTTGATCATGCAATGAAGTTATATGTTGAAGATAGGATCTCTAAAGAAGAGATCATAAAATCTGGTGTGGATGAGGATATGTTAGAGATGATAATAACTAGGATCTTTAGAAATCATTTTAAAAGAAAAATGCCTGTTATTGCAAAACTTACATCTCGTACAATGAATCACGACTTTAATTATCCTAGAGATATTACACTTTGAAAAAAGGAAAAAAAATGGAAGTACTGTTTAGCAAATATGAAAATGATGTAGAAGAACATTCAAATGTTAGTGATGCACTTGACGGTGATGATCTGTGTCAGCGTGAAGAGTTAGAGGATGAATTCTGCTCATACACAGGTGCTTCGTACGCAGTAGCTACCTCTCATGGTACATCGGCACTTCACTTAGCAATGCTGGCACTTGATCTAAAGCGTGGTGATAAAGTAGTATGTTCTGTAAACTCTCATCCTAATGTTCCTGAAGTAGTACGTCACTTTGATGCTGAGCCTGTTTTTATAGATATTGAAGAAGAGTATTACAACATAGACCTAGACAAGTTAGAACAGTACTTGAATGAGAATAAGTCTAAAAAATTAAAAGCTGTAATAGTTACTCATATAGCTGGTATCAGTGTTGATCTTGAGAGACTCTATAGTATGGGTAATATTTATAATGTTAAGATAGTCGAAGATGCATGTGATGCACTAGGTGCTACATACAAAGATAAAAGAATAGGTTCAACAGGAGCTGATATCACTTGTTTTAACTTCTCGTCTCATTTAAGAGAGAACATATGTAACGGTGGGATGTTAGTAACTGATGATGACGATATTATTAAACGTGCTAGACTTTTAAATAACCATGCGATAGTAAGAGATGAAGATGCACTTGAGTATATCTATGATGTAGTTGATATTGGAAATGATTACTCTATGAGTCAACTTGATGCTGCATATATTCGTGCTATGGTCAAAAAGCAAGACGGTGTGATAGAGAAACAAAAAGCAATTGCAGATATATATACCAAAGAGCTCTCAGGTGTAGCACATATTACTTTACCTGACTTGGATTCTGTAGATACTCCATACTCTTTGTATATTATAAAAGTAGATAAAAACCGTGATTCATTTGCAAGAGAGTTAAAAGAAAGAGGTGTTCATACCGGTCTTCACTTTATACCGCTACACCTGATCTCTTATTACAAAACAAAATATGCTCTAAAAGTAAATGCATACCCTGTAGCACTTCGTTCATATCAACAAGTGTTATCACTTCCTATATATGCGTCTATGACTGATAAAGAGATCAGTTATGTAATAGAGACTATAAAAGAAGTTGCATCTACAAGGGTGTAGCTTTTTACAATGAAATATATATTAATACTTCTCCTATTTTTAACAAACTTAACTTTTGCACAGCAACATGTATATAACAAAGAGACTTTAGAGAAAAAGATATACCCTATGGGTAAAAAAATCTTTGAGAAAAAATGTAGTAAAAGTATTGACCCCTCAAAATATTCAAACATAGATAGTTTAAAAAATGATATAAAAACAAAAAAAAATTGTAAAAAATTAAGCGATAAACACATAGATATATTAACTCTTTATCTCTGGGATGTAAAAAGGTTAAATGTCTCAAATGAACAACTGCACAATATAGAATTAAAAAAGGGTGATAAGTGTCCCGTATGCGGTATGTTTACATACAAGTATCCTAAGTGGGCAGCTCAAATACATTATACAGATTCCAAAGAAGAGTTTCACCATACCTTTGATGGTGTGAAAGATATGATGAAGTTTTATTTTAGTCCGATGGAGTGGGGAAAATACAACACCTCAATTCAAGAAAACATTACAAAAATATTGGTCACAGATTATTATTCTCAAAGAGTAATAGATGCTACAAAAGCTTACTATGTAATAGGCAGTGATGTATATGGGCCTATGGGTGATGAGTTAATACCTTTTAAAAATGAGGATGAAGCTGAGACATTTAGTATGGACCATCAAGGCAAGAAGATAATAAAGTTTAATGATATAGTAGAGAGTGAAATTTACGAGTTGGATAATTAAACTTTTGGCTATAATTTTAGAATGAATAAAGCTATAGTTTTTTGGGTAGAGAGATACCTGTATGATCCGGATATATTTCAAAAATTATTATCGTATATACTAGTTCCTATAAGTTATTTATACTGCTTTTTTATGTGGTTGAATTTCAAGATAAAAAAAGAACAAAATTTTAATATAAACATAGTAAGTATTGGAAATTTAAATGTTGGTGGAAGTGGTAAAACTCCACTTGTTACCGCTTTAGCTTCAAGATATGAAAATACGGCGATAATACTTCGCGGATATGGTAGAAACTCTAAGGGGCTACATGTAGTTAGTGACGGCAAGAGTATACTAGAAGATGTGAGTGCAAGTGGCGATGAAGCTATGATATATGCTACGAAGTTGCCAGAGTCTATAGTCATAGTTAGTGAAGATAGAAAGATAGCTATACAAAAAGCTAAAGAGATGGGTGCAAAGCTTGTTTTTTTAGATGATGCCTACTCGAAGCACGATATTAAAAAATTGGACTTTTTGATAGAGACAGATTTTAAAAATAATTTTTGTCTTCCATCTGGTCCATATCGTGAAAGACAGTGGGGTTCTAAAGAGGTAGTTATTCTTAAAGAAGATGTAGATTTTAAACGCAAAACAACTCTTAAAGATAGATGTGATAAAATGTCGCTTATAACAGCAATAGCACGTCCAACTCGTTTAGATAAATATCTTCCGGAGGTAGTCAGTAAAAACTACTTCGCCGATCATCATAATTTTACCAAAGATGAGATTGAAGATATTCTAAAAAGAGATGAAAGTGACAGCGCTTTGGTTACATACAAAGACTACGTAAAACTAGAGAAATTTAACCTGTCGCTTTCATTATTAGACTTAGAGATGGAAGTTGATGAAAAAATATTTAAAATTATAGAGGATTATCGTGCAAAAAAAGATTGAAACAGTAAAAACACTGCTTGATGCTCTGCCATTTATAAAAGAGTTCAATAAAGAGATAGTAGTTATTAAATACGGTGGTAGTGCACAAACAAGCCCACAGTTAAAAGAGAAGTTTGCTGAGGATATTTTACTTATGTATCTTGTAGGTATTAAGCCAGTCATTGTTCACGGTGGCGGTAAAAAGATTACTGATATGTTAGATGCATTAAATATAGACACTACTTTTATAGAGGGTCAGCGTGTTACTTCTAAAGAGGTTATGAGAATTGCAGAGATGATACTCAGCGGTGAGATTAACAAAGAGATAGTATCACTGCTAAACTCACATGGAGCTAAAGCTATCGGTATAAGTGGTAAAGATGCGCATTTTATCTCAGGTGAGCCTAAAGATTTTGAGAAATGGGGTCTTACTGGAAATATAACAGATGTAAAAGCTTCTGTTGTACATAAACTTATAGATGATAAGTTTATCCCTGTTATCGCTCCTATTGCGGCAGGAAATGAGCTTGGTCATCCAGGTTATAACATAAATGCAGATCTAGCAGCATCTAAAATAGCAGAAGCTATCGGGGCGAATAAAATAATCTTTTTAACAGACACTCCGGGTGTACTAAACAATGATAAAGAGTTGTTAAGCTCACTAACAGAAGATGAGGTTATAGCCCTTAAGAAAGATGGTACGATCCACGGTGGAATGGTTCCAAAGGTAGACGCTTGTCTAGAAGCTATAGACGGTGGTGTTGCAAAAGCACATATAATAGATGGTAGGTTAGAGCATTCTATGCTTTTAGAACTTTTCACATCAGCCGGTGTCGGTACAGAGATAGTAAAATAATTTGAGTACTGTTAAAGAGCTTTTGAGTGATATCACTCGTAAGTTAGATCCATATATACCAAGAGCTTCACGTGAGGCTCAACTTTTTTTAATGCACCACTTGGATGTTAATGAGCTATGGCTGCTTACAAATCAAACCTCACATGTAGAAGATATAGATAAACTTTTTGAGTTAGTTGAGAGACGTTGTAAAAATGAACCATTTGAGTACATAACAAATAAGGTAAGTTTTTACTCAGAAGAATTTTATATAGCTAGTGGTGCTTTAATACCTAGACCTGAAACTGAGCTACTGATCGATGAGGTGTTTAAAAGATTTCCTAAAGAAGATGCAGATATACAATTTGTTGAGGTAGGTGTAGGTAGCGGAATTATATCTATAATGCTTGCACTCCATTATAAAAATGCAAAGTTTATAGCTGTTGATATTTCAGAAGATGCACTTAAAGTTGCTAAGAAAAATATAGATAAATTCGGTCTTGGTGAGAGAATAGAATTAAGACTTGGTTCACTGCTTGAAGAGGTAAAGGAAAAAGTTGATTATTTAGTTTCAAATCCACCATATATAGAGAATGGTGTGGAGCTGGAATCAAACTTAGACTATGAGCCACAAAATGCCTTGTTTGGCGGTGAAATTGGTGATGAGATAATAAAAATATTACTTGACGAAGTCTTAAAAAGAGATATTAAGTTTTTTTCTTGTGAGATAGGTTATGACCAAAAGGGTAAAATTTCACAATATTTAAAAGAAGAGAAGTTTAAGGCCCTAGAATTTTATAAAGATTATGCGAATTTTGATAGAGGTTTTACACTTAAATTATAGGTAGAAGATATGAAAAGAAATATTTATGTAGATTTTAGTTACCTTGTTATTTTAGCTTCAACGTTTGGAGCTATTTTAGTTTTAGGCGCACTTGTTGCTCCTGTTATTTTCCATAACCAAAACCTTGGCATGGAGATACTAGTAGATAGATATAATGCCGGAATGATGATGGCGGAAATATTTAATCGTTTCTCTTATTGGCTTTATTTTGTAGCTTTTTATGTGATCATATATGAGCTTTACATGTACAAGAATGGACAAAGAGACAGATATATAATCTTAAGTTCAATTACAGTCGCTTTTACATCTTTAATGTTTTCAGCAGTATACTCTCCAAAAATCTTAGCTATGCAGGATCTCGGACGCGAAGCGACTCAGAGTGATACATTTGAAGCTATACACAAAGCTAGTGAAATAGACTTTAAAATATTAGCTGTAGCAGTTATAATCTTGTTTATCAGACGTTTGATGTTGATGCGTATTAACTAGTTGTTTAACGAAGCTTTAACAGAAGTAGGATAGAATAACAACCTTATTATAAAAGGGTTGTTTTTGTTGTATAAAAAAGCTAAATTTATTATCTATATCTTTTCATCTATTACTTTGGCCTTAGTGCTTGAGTATACTTACTTGACAAACTTAAAAACATTATCTAAAGAACAAATAAATTTAAAAAGAGAGTTCGTATCACTAACAGCTCTCCCAGATCTGGCAATCTCCACAGAAGCTACATTTATCAGACACAGAAGTTTATCTACTATGTTTGACATGTACAAAGATGATGGAACTCTTCGTGAGTATTTTCCATCTAGTTTTATCTTAATGGATTCAAGGGCTAAGTATGAATAGGTACATAAACCTTTATCTTTTAGAATACTCTATAAACGCACTTTTAAGACAAAAATATAAAAATATTTTTATAACTACTATCTTAACCTTTTTGATATTTTTACTATCTAGTATGTTTTTTATAACATCATCAATAAAAAAAGAGCTTCAACTTAGTGTAGATTCTTTACCTGAGATAACGGTTCAAAAACTAATATCGGGAAAACACTACGATATTGAGGTAAAAAGAGTTGATAAAATACTACAAATAACAGGTGTGAACGATGCAGTAGCAAGAGTATGGGGATATTACTTTTTTGCCAATGCAGGAGTAAATTTTACACTTGTGGGAATCGAGCAGTTTGAAGGGCAGTATAAGGACTCATTTCAAAGTCTCGTAGATGGCTCTGAAGGCTTTGATGACACAAAAGCATACATTGGTCAGGGTGTAAGAGAGATTATGTCTAGAAACTACTATAAAGAGTATTTTAACTTTATACTTCCAGACGGTTCGTTTAAAAAGATAGATATAGGTGGTGTTTTTAAAGCAGATACAAATCTCGAATCAAATGATGTAATAATCCTCTCAAAAGACAACATGCGTAGTATTTACGGTATGAATGAAGATCATGCGACGGATATAGTTGTAAAGGTCTCAAATCACGATGAGATAGAAACAGTGGCGGCAAAGATAAAGCTTCTTTATCCAGATGCGAGAGTAATTACTAAAAACGATCTAAAAGTATCGTATGAAAATATCTTTGATTATAAAAGCGGTATGTTCCTAGCTCTTTTTATAGTATCTCTTTTTACATTTTTTATTATAGTTTACGATAAAGCAAGCGGACTCAGCTCATCAGAGAGAAAAGAGATAGGTGTTTTAAAAGCGATAGGCTGGAGTTTGGATGATGTACTAAAAGAGAAGTTTTATGAGGGAGCTTTGATATCAGTATTTTCATACTTGGTCGGTATATTTATGGCACTTGCATTTGTCTATATTTTTCAAGCACCGCTTTTAAGAGATATATTTTCAGGTTACAGCGAGTTGAAAACTGCATTTGAGCTTCCTTTTGTTTTTGATATTCAGATGATGGTACTTGTTTTTTTCCTTAGTGTGCCTATATACATAGCAGCTATTATCATCCCATCTTGGAGAGCGGCTACTATGGATGCAGACGAGGTGATGAGATGATCAAATTTAAAAATGTAAACAAAACATTTAAATCAGGCAGATCACACACGGTAGATGCACTAAAAGATATAGACTTATCTATAAAAGAGGGTAGTGTAGTAGTTTTAAAGGGTGCAAGCGGTAGTGGAAAAAGTAGTATCCTCTCTTTAATATCTGCTATCTCAAAACCAACCAGCGGTGAAGTTATAGTCGATGATAAGCAGATATCTAAACTATCGGATAAATTTTCCTCAGAGTATAGATTAAACAACATAGGTATAGTTTTTCAAAAGTATAATCTTGTTGAAGATATTACAGTAGAGCAAAATGTAATACTTCCACTAATACCTAAAAATCTAGACTCACATGTAGTAGAAGAAAAAGTAGAAAGTGTTCTTGATATGTTTGGTATCAAAGAGTATAAAAATTCACCTGTAAAAAATCTATCAGGAGGTGAACAGCAACGTGTAGCAATAGCAAGAGCCTATATAAATACACCTAAGATAATTATTGCAGATGAACCTACGGCAAATCTGGATGAAAAACTATCTTTAGACTTCATAAAAATAATTAAAGATCTAAAAGGTGAAAATAAGACCATCATCATAGCTACACATGACCCTCTGTTCTTTGATCTTGATTTTGTAGATGAATATATAGAACTTAAAGATGGATGCGTTGTATGATTCTCTCTCCCGAGATATTAGCCATATATATACTAAACTTTATGTTTTTAGCATTTGCTTTAATCGCTCTGTATCTAAGCCTAAAAATATATATAAACTACGATAAAAACTCATCTGATACGATACAGTATACGCTAGAGCGTCAAAGTTATTTGGCATCGACCATCATTAAGTTTATATTTGCTATTAAAGTGCCGCTGTTTTTGTTTTTTATCTTTACGCTAGATAAACTTTCAAACGTACTAAGCGGTGCTATGTGTGGAGCAGGGGTACTTGATGCAACAGAGTATGGAACTATTCTAATAAGTTTAAAGATCTTAAATATATACCTTTTTGCTTTTTGGCTTGTGCTAAACAAAGAGGACCTAAATCAAGAAGATAAACCATATATAAAAATAAAGTTTGCATTTTTTATAGGCTTGTTTGTTTTGTTTTTAGCTGAGATATTACTGGAATACTACACATTTTATAATTTTGAAGTAGACAAGTTGGTGTCGTGTTGCGGTACATTATATTCTGCAAGTTCTACATCTTTTGTGTCAAATATATTTGCAATTGACAATAGTATAATAGTATCTCTTTTTTATATTAACTTCTCACTTATTACATTCGCGTATGTTTTCAAGTCAAAATATGTTTACGCTATTTCAAACTTAACATTTATAGTTATCTCTATAGTAGCCTTGATCATGTTCTTTGGAACATATATATATGAACTGCCAAGTCATCATTGTCCTTTTTGTTATCTGCAAAGTGACTACTACTATATAGGGTATTTGATATATGCACTTTTGTTTTTTGGGACATTTAACGGGCTTATTGTCGTATTTAAAGATAGGTTCTTTAAACTATCCTTTATATCAAATCTGTTGTTCGTAGTATTAGTTAGTATATATGTCTTAGTGTATTATTTAAAAAACGGAGTGTTTTTGTAAAGTGAGTGGAGTGGGGAAGCTTGGATGGGGCTTCCTCTTTTTTGAACCTTTAGCTCTGTTTTGAGCTCCCGTGAGCATTTAAGAAAATGCTCCATTCGCTCAAGCTAAAGGCTAGTCTTGTTGTCTTCTCATGTATGATGGAACTTCTAAATGAGTCTCATCCATATCACCACCAACAACTAGTCTTGGACGTGATTTTGCTATAGGTGCTGGGTTTTCACTTACAAAATCACCGTTGTTCGTAAGTTTCTCCTCAGGTTTTTCAAAACCAGTAGCAACTATAGTTATTTTTACATAGTTCTCACCTAAAGAATCATCAGTAGATGTACCAAAGATGATATCTGCATCTTCGTGAGCACTCTCATTTACAACTTCCATAGCTGAGTATATCTCCATAGTTGGAAAGTCAGGATGCATAGAGAAGTGAACAAGTACACCCATAGCTCCGTTTATACTCATGTTATCAAGCAGTGGAGACTCAATTGCTGATTTTATAGCTTCATAAGCTGCATTGTCACCTTCGTGCTCACCAACACCCATAAGTGCCATGCCTTTGTTGTTCATTACAGTTTTTAAGTCGGCAAAATCCAGATTGATATCATTTGACCCGCTTGATAAGATAACACCACTTGTTCCACTTACAGCTTGAGCTAGAACACCGTCAACAATTTTAAAACTGTCTTTAAGACCAAGTTTTCTATCAATAATAGATAAAAGCTTGTCGTTTGGAATAACAACGATAGAATCACTCTCGCGTTTAAGATCTTCTAAACCAGCTTCTGCAAGTTTTTGTCTTTTCTTACCTTCAAACATAAAAGGTTTTGTAACTACAGAGATAGTTAAAGCACCAACCTCTTTAGCTATTTGAGCAACAACAGGGGCAGCACCAGTTCCGGTACCACCACCTAGACCAGCAGAGATAAATACTATGTCAGCACCATCAAGAGCATTGCGGATCTCATCGTAACTCTCCAGTGCACTCTCTTTACCGATCTCAGGCTTCATACCAGCCCCTAGACCTTTAGTAAGTTTAGCACCGATCTGGATCTTTGTTGAACCACTGTCTTTTAAAACTTGGGCATCAGTATTGATACATATCATCTCAATACCGCCGATACCCTCATTTATCATATGCCCAATCATATTTCCACCGCCGCCACCGACACCGACAGCTATGATTCTAGCACCGTTTAAACCTTGAACTTCTTCAACTTTAAATGCTTCATCCATAATTACTTCCACTCCTCTTTTTAGTCTAACTTAAAATAACTGTGTTGCCCAGTTCCAAAATTTGTTAAATGATGATGCTTCATCACTTTTTTTCTCTTTCTTGTTAGGAAGAGTAACCAAAGTCTCTTTAATGTCTTCCTTTGGTATAGGAGCTATGGGTATATCACTTTCACCTTTGAAATTAACACTCACACTTTGAACAGGCGTTTCATTTGAATGCCTTACATGTTTGTTAACATCTATCTCATACGGAGTATAGTTTTTAGCTGCGAACAATACTAGTCCTACAGCACTAGCAAATTCCGGTCCTCTTATGTCATCAAACAGACCTTCCATCTCTTTTGGACGAGCTAGTCTTACAGGACCGCTGTCAAAAGTAGCAACTGCAAGCTCACGGATACCTTCCATTTTAGAAAGTCCACCAGTTAATACGATACCCGCACCAAGTTGTTCTTTAAGCCCGCTGTTTTCAATAAACTGAGCTAAGATCATTAGAGTCTCTTCAACTCTAGCATAGATCACATTATGCACAACTTCAAGTGAAACTTCATGTGTAAGTTTATCATCACCTATCATAGGAAGTTCTATCAAGTCATTAGTAGGTGTTAGAAGTGAACCGTAATCTATCTTTACATTTTCAGCAACACTAAGAGGTGTATGAAGTGCCATAGACAGATCATTCGTTACATGGTTACTTCCGACACCTAAAAATTCATTATGTCTTATCGCACTACCTGAGTGAATTATGATATTTGAAGTGTTTCCTCCAATATCAATAACTGCTACACCAAGCTCTTTTTCATCTTCATTTATCGTAGATATCGAAGATGCGTAACCGCTAAGTATAATGTTCTCAACCTCAATACCCGCACCGCTTACTGCTTTTTTAAGGTTGTTAAGGTTTGCCTTTTGAGTTGTTATTATATGAGTTTCAACTTCAAGACGTGCTGCATTCATCCCAAGAGGGTCTTCTATATAGTCTTGATCATCAACTTTAAAGTTATATGGAAGAGCGTGAAGAACTTCATACTCGTTTGGTATATTCGCATTGTATAAAGATGTCTGCATAACACGCTCTATCTCTGTAAAGCTGATCTCTTTATTTTGAATATTTACAATACCAGAAGAGTTAAGACTTTTCGTATATGAACCAGAAATTGATACGATCGCATTTTTTACTTCAGTAGCTGCTACACGTTTAGCATCGTCAACAGCTTGTTTTATAGACTTTGAAGCAAGTTCTATATTTGTTATAGTACCGCGTTTGAGACCTTGAGCTTTGTTTATTCCTGCACCTATTACTGCGCAAGAGTTGTCATCATCAATTCTAGCGATGATCGCGCATATTTTCGTAGAGCCGATGTCTATGGCTAGTACAGTCCTTGCCAACTTATAGTCCTTCTATAAAGATCTCTGTTTCATACTTGCTTTGCAATTTGTTTATCAAACCTTCGTTAAACATCGAAGATTTTAGCCTTGCAAGTGTGTCGCTTTGTTGCGATTTATCAAGCATCTTTTGTTCCAAAATGTTATATAGAACAATTTTGCCATTACCTATATCTATGTATCCTCTTTTGTCTTGTTTTACAAAAAGCTTAGTTAAAAAATTATTAGCTTCTTCAGAAGTTAAAAGTTTAAGTTTATCTCCATCTGTTTGAGTTATAAACTGAGTTGTACTACCTTTAAAAGTAGCATATGAATTGTTTGCCAACTCTTGAAGTTTAACTCTTTTTTGTTCTTGTATATAAAGAGACTTCACTTCTACCTTTGCATCTTCGTAAGATTTCGGCATAGATTGATTTACTTTTAATAGCTCTACAGTATAGAATATGCCGTTTATCTCAACAGGTTTCATAAACGGAGCGGCTAAAGTAAGGTTCGATATTTTTTCTAGTGTATCTGCATCAAACGGATTTTTACTTGCACTCACAGTTGCCTTAGTTGTTTCAACAACAGATGAAAGTTGAGATTTTTTAAAATCTATGTAAGTTCTAAGTGCATCTTTTTTACTAGTGTTTGGAGCGTGTTTAATGTAGTTGATATCATAACTTACTTCGCTCATAAAGTTTTGCATCATCCCTTCCCAGAAAGGTTTTAAAACTTTGTCTGAAGTATCTATGATTATCTGTTCATCATTTAATACTTTATAGTCTATTTTATCGGCTATGTTTAAAATAGTTGAAACGATTTTATTTTCATTTTCATTTGTTTCAACAGGAAGAAGCGTTAAAACTTTTTGAATAAGAAGTTGTTTTTTAACATCGTTCTCATACTCTTTCATAGTAAGGTTGTTACGTGAAAGCATAGTTTTGTAAACCTCTTTTGAAAAAATCCCGTCTTTAAAGAAGAAGTCTTGAGATTTTATCTCATCGAGTAGTTCTGTATCACTTATACTTAGGTCATATTCATTTGCTAAGTTTAAAATAAGAGACTGATCTATCAGTTGTTTAAGTGCTTGTTTTTGAAGTCCAAAGCTTTTAGCTTTCTCTTCATCAAAATTACCTTGAAAAACTTTATTGTATTGGTTATATAATCTTGAATAAGATTTTTGCAAATCACCCATACTTACCTCTATATCACCAACCTTTGCAACTGCACCGGCTTTATCACCGTATGAATATTGTCCCCAACCTACAAATCCAGCGCCGACAAAAGCGATGGTTGATATCCAAATAGTAATAATAAGGTATTTTTTATGTCTTTGCATCCATGTAATCATAGTATCTATAAACCTTCTATATAATTTTCTTGTATTTTATGTAAATTAGGCTTTAAGCTTGATAAAGAAGTATAAATTATTTATTTAAGTACATACTAATCAAATATACTATAGTATTTTTTAATAGTTAAATTGTTGCAAGGAGTATGACATGAACCATGTAGATAAGTATGAACATCTTGAACAAAAGCTTCCAAAACTCCCAAAGGTATTGTTAAATACTATACAATCAGAAGTATTAGAGATTAAAAATGTTGATAAATCTTGCGATAAATTCAAAAAAATATGTGAACAATATCCAGAACTAAATAAAGCTGAATATGTTGTTTATTCAGATTTTGTAAAAAAAAGCGATCATAAGTATGAAAAGTTTATCTTTTTAAGTGAAGATGGAGAAGAACTTTGTGATCTTGGCGGTAGAGATTTTGAATTATACGGCTTGCTTTTATGTGTAAGTATACCTTTTACAGAAGAATATAACGAACAAAAAAAGTTTTCGTAAATATCTAATTAATATGAAGTTGATATAATCGCATTTATGAATAATGAAACACTTAAAAATAGAGATCTAGACGTATTATGGCATCCTTGTTCACAGATGAAGGATTATGAAAGTCTTCCGCTAACACCTATAAAAAAAGGCAGTGGAGTTTGGCTTGAGGACTTTGAGGGTAACAAATTTATCGATGGTATCAGTTCTTGGTGGGTAAATATATTCGGACATGCAAATCCATATATAAACGAGAAGATAAAAGAGCAGCTTGATACACTTGAGCATGTGATAATAGCAGGCTTTACACATGAACCTATCATAAACTTATCTGAGCGTTTGGTAAAGCTTTCACCTAAAGGACTAGATAAATGTTTTTACGCAGATAACGGCTCATCTGCCGTTGAAGTTGCACTGAAGATGAGTTTTCATGCACACCAAAATGATGGTAAAAACAAGCCATTGTTCGTGTCTCTTACTAACTCTTATCATGGAGAGACAATAGGCGCTTTAAGTGTTGGTGATGTGGAACTTTATAAGGAAACTTATGAACCACTTTTAATAAAAAGCATACAAACACAAACTCCAAAAGATATGAGTGTTGAAGCGGCACAAGAAGCTGCAGATGCATTTGAAGAGTTGTGTAAGCAAAGGGCAGATGAGATAAGTGCCATAATCCTTGAACCTCTTATACAGGGTGCAGGATATATGCACATGTATCACCCACATTTTTTAAAGCTGACTCGTGATATTTGTAACAAATACGGTGTGCATTTAATAGCCGATGAAGTTATGGTCGGTTTTGGAAGAAGCGGTAAACTCTTTGCATGTGAACACGCCGATATTACACCTGATTTTCTTGTTTTATCTAAAGGAATTACCGGTGGTTATCTTCCACTCTCAGTAGTGCTTACATCAAACGATATCTATGCTAAGTTTTATTGTGATTATTTAGAATACAAAGCGTTTTTACACTCTCACTCATACACTGGTAATGCTCTTGCATGTGCCGCTGCAAATGCAACACTTGATATTTTTGAAAATGAAAATATCATAGAAGAAAATGAGAAAAAATCAGCTTACATGTTAGATAAGTTAAAGGAGTTTGAGAAACTAGATAATGTTTTAGAAATTCGCCAAACAGGTATGGTAAGTGTAGTTGAACTTAAAGGTTATACATCTGAACAGAGAATAGGGTTAAAAGTTCATCAATACTGCTTAGATAAAGGTGTGCTTATTCGTCCACTGGGACATGTAGTTTATTTCATGCCGCCATATATCATCACTTATGAAGAGATAGATAAGATGATGGATACTACACTAGAGGCTATAAAAAACCTCTAGTTAAAACTTATAGGTCAGATCTATCCACGGAAGTAAAGGAAGCCCTTTGCTAACCCCGTCTTTATTATAGTTATCATCATATGTAATAGCCGTGATATTGTCATGGTTTGTAAGATTCATGATCTCAAACGACCACTCAAAAGTAGAACCGCTCTTTAGCTTTTTTTCTTGTGCTATTTTAATATTTAGTGAAAAATATGATGGCAACCTTGAACTAAACGGTTCTTCATAAATCGGTCTGACCCTTGTACCGTCTAGGTACGTACCTATAACTTTCGTATATGGTTTTCCGCTATGATAATTCATCCTTGTTGAGAGTGCCCAAGATCTTCCTATCTTCATTCCGCCTATTAGTTGGAGTGTATGTGGAACCTCTCCATAAAATCTGTATAACTCTTCATTTAGAGTGTTTGTCTCCCTCTCAGATCTTAGGTATGTATAAGCTAAAAATGCAAAATATTTATCACTTTTATATTTGATATTGGTATCAATTCCGTATGCGTATCCATCACCTTCATTTAGGTAGTTTGAAGCATTGTCATCTATAAGCAGGTCTTTGTACTTTTTGTAAAATCCGTCTATTGAAAAGTTTAAATTATCATAGGAGTTATTATCATAGTGCAGTAGGTAATGCTCAGCTCTCTCATAAGCTGTGTCTGGGTTTCCAATACCCTCAACGGTCTTATGCCCCTCAGGCATCTGAGTATATATACCAGATGCTATTGATATGTTGTTTGCATTGTTTAGTTTGTATAAAAGCGATATTCTTGGGTCTACATATGAGCCCATATCGTTATATGTGGTGTTTGCAAACCTTGCACCGTACTTAAAAACTAGATCATCGCTCATCGAGTATATATCTTCTAAAAATAAAACACTGTATAGAGCATCTACTTCTAAACTGTTAGAGTATTTTGTAGCGGTTGTAAAATCAAAATCAGGATCTTCTTGAGAGTTGACCTTAGATACATTGAAATCAAGCGGTAATATAAACCTTCTTGCTTCAAGCCCAGCTATTAGTTTATGATTTCCTAACTCATAAGAGCTTTGATGGAAAAAACCGTATTCATCTTGTGTTAGATTTACATAATAGTCGCTGTAAAATGTAGTTCGGTATTTATCGTGTTTATAAAAGGCGAGGGTATTTGTTTCATAGTTATTGTAGTAACCTTGGTGACGTAATCCTACTGTGGTAAATCCAAATTCTGCTTTTAACTGACCTATTGCCTCTGGGTCTTTAACCTCATTTGCTTCTGAGTAAATATCAAGTGCATCGTGTGCACTTACAAGTTCAAGTGAATAAAGATTATTCGAATCGTGTTGGTACTTAATAAAAAATGTTATGTCATAATAGTTTGGAAACTCTGTATATGTAGTATTTGTATCTTCATCTAAAGTACCTGTTGACTCACCAACTGCAGCAAGTGCAAGATCAAAGTAACTTCTTCTAGCCCCTAGATAAAAACTAACATCATCACTTAGTGGGACATTTACACCAGCTGAGGCATCATATATCCCTACATGTCCATAACCATGATAGCTCCCATCAGGATACTTGGGAGTTACATTTATAACGCCACCCATAGCATTTCCATATGTTACATCAAATCCTGCCATGTAAGCATCTATCTGATCTATTGCATCAGGTGCTATAACTGAGTGCAGTCCACCCATATGAAAGAGATATCCGATAGGCAGATGGTTTATTGTAGTTATGGATTCTTCAGGTTTTGAACCGTATATAAATATCTCCCCGCTCATATCAGACGTAGATGTCACACCGCTTAAACTCTGTACTGCTTTTATGGGGTCACCTTGAACTCCAGGTATGAACATAGCTTCTTTTGTAGTTAGTCTTTTTTGAGCAGGCATAGAGTTTACATGTTGACTAGTCTCATAATATTCAGCCTCCCCAAACACATCTGAAAAGACCTGAGTATTTGATATGTCTTCACTGTCTGCGCTGATCTCTATCTCATCAAGTTCTACAGCAAGCAAACTTGAAGCAATTAGTAATATAAATAAGCTAAAGCGTAGCATTCTTACTCCTGATTTTTAGTAAGTACAGATATATTCGATATTCCCTCATTAGAAAATATATCAAGTATATCCACAAAACATCTGTGAGGTGACTCTTTATCGGCTCCAACTTGAAAGATGGACTTTTTATTTTCACCATGTATAACTCTTAACTCTTTAGTGAGTTCACTTTTGTTCACATATTTTTTGTCTATATAAAGATCACAGCCTTGAGTGATGTTTATGACATGTGTTAACTCCTTGTCGTATTTTACTTTTTGACTACTTGAAGTCGGAATATCCAAGTCTATCATCTTTAGTTGCAAAAAAGTAGTAGTAGTTATAAAAAATATTAACAGTATTAAAAGCAGATCTATGAGGTTAACAGGAGCAATATCGAGATGAATTGATGGTCTTTTTGAATTTCTACGCATCTTTTACAAGCTTATATAACTTTTCTTCAAATTTTGAGACATTTTTCATACTTATGTACTCAAATGTTTTAAACAGTATCATAGCACCAACGGCAACAATAAGTCCCGACATGGTATCGACAATCACCTCTTTTATACCACCTGCGATTATAGATGGGTCACTTAGACTGATATCAGCCACACCCTCAAATACATGCCATACACCTATAAATGTACCTATGAGTCCAAGCATTGGACTAAGCACGGCTATAACACCTATGATAGATACATATCTCATCATATACTGTTCGTATAAGTCTAGTTTAACACTTATGTATGAATTTAAAAATGACTCTGAATCACGTGGATAGTTTTTTATATCTTGCAGAGTTGTTTTTATCATACCACTATCTAAACTATCTAAATCGTCTAAAGTATTTAAATTATCTAGTTGTTTGTTTTGTCTGTAGTAGATGAAGTAATGATATATCTTCTCAAAAGACATGATAAGTACAGCAGAAAAAGCAATTATTAAAGTTCTTACAACCCAATCATGCTCTATCCATATATCCAGTATGCTCATATATTTCCCCCAGTAAGTGTAAATTTGATAGGTATAGATATTTTCATCGGACTTTCCAAATATTTTGGAGGTTTTTCAAATTTTAACTTTTTAAACATTTGTTTTACAGCTTTGTTTAGAGTATTGTATCTTGATGGCTTAAGAATTTCAAGTGAATCAACACTGCCGTCATATCTTATCATAAAGCTTACTTCAACTACACCTTGATGTTTAAATCGTCTAGCTTTTTTTGGGTATATTTGGTTTTGCTCTATAGTTGAGCGTATATATGAATAATATGTCTGTCTTATCTCGTAAGCTTTATTTATTGTAGGTTCACTAATCTGTTCTTTTACCTGAGGTAGTAAATCCTCTTTTTCAAAGACCTCTTTTACAGGTTTAGTTTCAGGTTTTTTTTCAAGCAATGTCTTAGGTGGTTTTTTAGGCTTTGGTTTTTGTTTTATTACTTTTTTCTTTTTTTTCTGAGGCTTAGGTCTGGGCTTTGTTTTTGCTTTTGCTACAGATTGGTTCACTAAAGATATTTTTACACTGTTGCTTGTAAGTCTAGAAGTTTTTGTATCGGTTTTTTTAGGAAACCTGAGAGGGGTTGTGATCAGTATGGTTATTATAAGTAGATATATAGCTAACCTAGTCAATGTATTCTTGATTTTCCCCATCCAACATTAAAAGCCTACAGCTTTTTTCCAATATTGCTAATTTTTTTGCCATCTCATGTATGTCACGGTTGTATGAGTAAACACCGTATCCGCGAATAACCATAACATTGGTCTTATTCTTTTGAAAGTAGTGTGTTATGGTACTTTGTGCTCTGTCATACCAGTCATCAAAATTCCCCGGATCTATTATCTCAATAGAACCTATCTCTTTATGTCCAAAATAATCTTTTGGATTTATAACGTTATGCGTCAGTGAATATGCCGTAGTAAACTGAGGCATTGAAAACGATATGAACTTTGCATCTGAGATTTGAGAATATATACCTTGATGAATAGTAGCATCAATACTCGCTTGATTCCAGCGGTAATCTTTTTTATAATAAAGCTCTATAAGAGATGCCTCATCTAAAGCATCAAAAACAGCCTCTTTAGTGTTTATGATAAAACGATTTGATTCGGTTTTTGCAGATATAGAGCCATGGTATATACCAAAGAAATCTTTTCTAAACATGGATAGTGCCAAAGTTGATAACTTTTTGGTGATATGTTCTCTATTCATGTTTAGCCTTTAGTATTTTATTTAAACCAGCTCTTCATCTTATCTATAGCAGAGTCTAGTAAACCCTCATGAGGTTTTGATTCTATTCCAAAAGATTCTTGAAGTTCAGATAAAAGTTCTTTTTGTTTCGAATCTAAACTTTTTGGGTATGTGATGTTTATCTGTGCGATAAGGTCACCTTTACCATGTCCGTGAACATCATCTACACCTTCACCTCTAAAAGTGAACTGTTGCTTATCTCTTGTACCTAGTTCAAGTTTTAACTCTAACTCACCTGTAAGTGATGGTATTGATATTGTATCACCAGTTATCGCTTGTGTAAAGAAAATCGGGATCTCAATATAAATATCGTTTCCGTTTCTTACAAAATGTTTGTCAGGTTTAACTTCAAAAGTTACATATAAGTCACCGCGGTTACCGCGCTTGCTAACATTACCTTTTCCGGAGACTCTTATACGGTTCCCATCGTCAATACCTTTTGGTACTTTTAGTGTAACACTTCCTTCTTTTTCCTCATATCCGCTACCTTTACAGTCTGGACAAGAGGCCGCAGGAGCGCTTCCGCTTCCGTTACATGCAGGACATGTTTGAGAAAATGTCATAAAGCCTTGTTGCAGGTGAACCTGACCTTGACCTCCACACTGTCTACATGTAGATAGTTTACCGTCTTTTGCACCGGTACCATTACATGATTTACATGCATCTTTATATTTGAACTTAACCTCTTTTTCACAGCCGAAAATTGCTTCGTGAAAAGAGAGAGTCATGTTTATGTTCATATCTAACTGATACTTATCCATATCGGCTGGGTTTTGACGTCTGCGTGAACTACGACCGCCAAAACCATTGAACATCTCTTCAAAAATAGATCCAAGATCATCGAATCCACCTCTTCCTGACGAACGACTGCCGCCACCCATACCTTGTAGACCCTCTTTTCCATAACGATCGTAGATACTTCTTTGTTTATCATCGCTTAAACACTGATAAGCCTCATTACAAAGTTTGAATTTATGCTCAGCTTCACTATCTCCAGGGTTCTTATCCGGATGATACTGTTTTGCTAGTTTTCTATATGCTTTTTTAATCGTACTTTTATCCGCACTTTGGCTTATTTCAAGTATTTCATAATAACTCATTTCTTCCATAAATACACAATATCCTATTTAATTTTTTGCAATTATATCGTTTTTAATTTAATCTTTGTATAATCGCTCTTATGAAGTATATTGTAAGTTTTTTAATAATATTCGTATTATTCACGGGATGTAGTCAAAAAGAGTATGTAAAACATGGTTCAATGCCAAAAACAAATCTGATTTGTAGTGAGTTTGGCAGTCTTCCTAATTGGGAAGAAGAGGATTATGACATAGCTTTACGAGACTTTAAAAATAGTTGCCAAAGCGGTCGAACAAAAGATATCTATAAAGATCTATGTCATAAAGCTGAAGATATAAACAGCTCCTCACATGATGAGAGTAAAGAGTTCTTTATATCAAATTTTTCACTTTATGAGATACATACGGATGAAGGGGAAAAAGAGGGTTTATTAACGGGGTATTATGAACCGTATTTAAAAGGGTCACTTACAAAGCATGATCAATACATATATCCGATTTATGCAACTCCAAAAGATCTAGTGGTCGTAGATCTAAGCTCAGTATATTCTGACTTGAAGCATTTTAGATTAAGAGGTCGTTTAGAGGGGAATAAACTCGTACCTTATTATACACGTAAAGAGAGTGCAAAAGTCGATATTGATGCAGAGGTTCTTTGTTATGTAGACAACAAAGTAGATCTTTTCTTTTTAGAAGTTCAAGGCTCAGGTCGCATACTTTTAGATAACAATGAAACGATTTTCATAGGTTATGACAACCAAAATGGGCATAAATACAGCTCAATAGGAAAATATTTGGTTGAACAAGGCGAGATCCCAATGGAGCAGATCTCTTTACAGTCTATTCGTAAGTGGTTTAGAGAAAATCCAAGCAGAATAGATGAAGTCCTAAACTATAATGATTCTGTTGTTTATTTTAAGAAAAAAGAGCAGCCTGCAACAGGTTCACTTGGACTAGAACTCACTCCAAGACGCTCGATAGCGGTAGATAAAAGATACATCCCTCTTGGAAGTATGCTTTATTGTAATGCAGAACAGGATTCTGCAAAATTCTCACATATAGTTCAAGCTCAAGATACGGGAGGAGCTATAAAAGGTGAGGTTCGTGCAGACATGTTCTTAGGCTTTGGAGATGAAGCTAGAAACGTAGCGGGCAGGTTAAAAGCACCACTAAAACTTTGGATATTTTTACCAAAGGACAATATTTGATAAGATCTTTAGAGAAGTTCAATCGTTTGGTTGAAGCTCTAGAGGCTTTGCCGACAGTCGGTAAAAAATCTGCAACAAGACTTGCATACTATATGGTCATGAACGACTCTTATACAGGTATGAAGATATCACATGCCATAGAAGACGCACTTGGTAGTCTTAAAAAGTGTACAAGCTGTGGTGGTATGAGTGAAGATGAACTTTGTTTTATATGTTGTGATGAGAGTAGGGACGAGTCACTGCTTTGTATAGTCGAGAGTGCAAAAGATATACTACTTTTAGAAGAGAACGGTTTGTTTGACGGAAAATATTTTGTATTAGAATCGTTAGAGAATCTAAGCATAGAACACTTGGAAAAAGTGGTAAAAAATGGTGTAAAAGAGATAGTCTTCGCCATAACTCCTTCTATATCTAACGATGCGGTGATTCTCTACATTGAGGACAAACTTCAAAACTATCATATTAATTTCTCTAAAATAGCACAAGGTGTGCCAACTGGTGTAAGTCTGGAAAATATAGACATCCTTTCCTTAACCAGAGCATTAGAGACAAGGGTTAAGGTTTAAAATAATTAACTATTTTAAACAAAAATAGAATGTTTATATGTATCCATACTTTTTTATGTTATAATTAATTTTTGATAAATACTAGAAAAAGCCAATCTTGTTGCGAAGCAAGTACGGAAAGTTATGGGTCTTACATAGATCGCCAGACTGCCATGTTATTTATACCGCGTTTTCTCTTATCTATCTAAATTTTTTAAACTTATATTATATGTATTCGTTTATAGGAGTTAGTATGTATTTAAAAAAATGGTTATTACTTGTTCTAATAGTAATTAGTATGAGTATAGTAGGATGTAGTGGGGGGGTAACTCCTCTGCAGATACAGAGATAAAAATCACTTTTCATGATAGTTTAGTTGGAGCTGAAGATATAAGCTCGATAAATATGAATTTACTTCGTACAGAAATTATTAGTGCAGATGGTAATAAAACAGTTATATCTGATGAAGCAAAATCGTTTAACTTGCTAGAATTGACTTCTAATAATCCTGTTGTATTAGCACATACTAGTGTTTCTTCTGGTACATATACTCAAATAAGACTTATATTGGATAAAAATTCATCTATCACATTTAAAGATGGTAGAACAGAACCACTTAAAGTACCAAGTGGTGAGCAAACAGGTATTAAGATAGATGGTGTATTTGATTTACCAGAAGGTCAATTTTATACATTAGATATTGACTTGATTCCAGGCGAATCAGTTCATTACACAGAAGGCAATGGCTATATGATGAAGCCTGTAATTGAATTGACAGGAAGTCATATTAATAGTGGAAACTTTTACTATGCAAGTAACTCAGGGGTGGACCAGTTTGTTATAGAGTTAAATGAAAATGCTACAATGCGTTCAAAAACTTCAAGCAAACCAGGGTACTATCTAAAAGGTACTTATAATTATGATAGTGCTAATCAAAAGTTTACTTTATCTCCATCAAGTATTGAATGTCCAAGTTGTAGCAGAGCTAAAAAATATTATATAAGACATCATGTGGATGTTCCAGGACCAGTTACATATAATATAAATAGCTTTGGTGAAGATTTTGTTGAGTTACAAACTGACTCTGGAAGCACATTAAGATTAAATAAAGTAGACTCTTTTACTTTATCAAATCCGCCACTGACAAAAGATTTGACATTTAAAATTCAAAACTTAAATTCAGAATGGTTAGGGATGACCTTGTATGCTCAACTGGTTCCATTCGATTACATTGGAGGAATATTTTCATCTGCAACTACTATTGAAGACATATCCAATACTACTGTAACTATAGATATTCAAAGAGATCCTAATCGTTTGACTACAGAGTATATATTACTTATAGGTGTTATTGATAATACCGATACTTTTTCCGTAGATTCTGCATCAAATGTAATTAGTTTTGACTATAACGCCTTAGTTGCAAAAAATAATGTTGTAGCAGAAAACATAAATATTGATTGAACAAGTTCATATACAAATGATATTCCAGTAAATACACAATTTACAATAATTAAATAGGAGATTTTTATGAAAAAAATATTACTTTTACCATCAACTATAATTTTTTTATTCTTAATAAATGGTTGTAACCTTGAATACACTGATAATAATTTAGGAGGGTGTGGTGGATCTAGTTTAACTATTTATGAACCGGTTGGATGTGATGTATGTTCAGCTTTTCAAATTGACATTAGTCTTACAAGTAGCGAGGGAGTTACTGGCTTGCAATATCCAGCAAGTAACTACAATAGTACTACATGGGGAAGTACCCTGTGTATACCAGAAGACGCAATATATAGTTTTACTGGCGTCCATTGTTTAAGGCAAACTGCATATGGACTACAAATTGACTATAATGCAGACCCAGGCTTTTTTGTTCCTAGCAGTACTCAAAATGGAGGTTTTGACTTATACTTCACAGCAGGATGTGCAAATTGAAAAGATTAACTGTATTTATTTTATTAATGACAACATACATTAATGCAGATTTACTATCAGACATAACCATAGGATATAGTAAACATAAACATAAACATATAACATCTGTTCAATATACTCCATGGTTTAATGGAGGCTACAGTTTAGAACATCGTTATTTTGTAACGGAAGACATAGGTTTATCATTAGGTATAGGACATGACCAGTATCACCATTTTCGTTCTGATAAAAGTCTCAATATAAGCTATGACTATGTTCAGATTGGTTTAGCTTATAAATATTTAGAAGTTTATTATAAATATCCATATCATACTGATAAAATGAGTTGGATATATATTTATGATGATAAGGCAAAACCTTATTATGGATTAAATATTCTAGCACCAATAAGTTACAAAAAAGATTTCTTTATTACACCATTTGCGAGCTTTTATAATATGCCTACATATCGTTATTGGACAATTAATAATACAGTTGATAGAACAACAAAATACTTTTTTCTTTTAGGTATCAAGTTTGGATTTGGGTATTAATTATAATCTATTAAGTTCATATGTCTCTAACAATTTTGCAAGATGAGGAATTGTTATATCTTATATAATGAACTTATTCATTTTGGATTATATATTTAATATTATTCTTAGTATGAGTAGACATGCTAAAGGATATTGGGTTATTATTTAAATAAATTTGGTATTAAAATAATATTTATAATAAGATAATTAGAATTTTTCACTAAATGAATTTAAAAAGTATTTGATTAAAGAAAATTCTTAAAGTTTAAAACAAGTATGAACAGATAAAATTTCGTAACTATAAAAACAAGGAAATATATAATGGCAAAATATGAATCACTATTAGAAGATGAAGATAATATATTTGGTGGTACACCAAAGTCAAAATACTGGGATTTTCATAAGCAAGTTAGTCCAGACCTAGCTGAAGACGAGTTTGATAAGATAGTAGAGAAGATAGCTATTATGGAAGTTATGCTTTCAGAACACCATGACATAAATCAATTAGACAATATGATAAAAAGTTACGCACTTCAAAACATGTCTGAAGTTGAAGATATGAAAAAAAGTGTATACATGGAATTAGCCGGTTCTCTATTAGAACGCGTAAACGACTAAGTTATGAATTAAAGCTCAAAGCTTTTCTTCATATACTTCAAAATATCCTCTTTTTTTAACTCACCGCTTACAAACAATTCATTTGCTAAAACTCCTTGACCAAGCAACATGTCAGAGCCATCTTTATATGTTATGTTTTTACTTTGTGCTAGCTTTAAAAAAGGTGTCAGTTTGCCGTATATAGCATCTGCGACATAAGAGGTGTTATCTAGTATACTACTAAGCATCTCTAGCGGACAAGGGTAGTTTTCGTCACTTAATCCCGCACTTGTAGTATTTACAACTAGGTCGTACTTTTTAATCTTGAAGCTATCCCAAGTGTAAGTGTTATCAACTACACTTTTAAATTCTTCCAGTCTGCCTTCACTTCTGTTTAAAACGTCTACATGTAGCTCATCTTGTTTAAATCTTGAAGATAGTGCACGAGCTGTGCCGCCTGCACCGATAACTAAGATATTTTTTACATCTTTAAACTCTTCTATAGCATACATGAAACCATCAGCATCTGTGTTATAGCCTATTAGCCTGCCATCTTCATTTATGATAGTATTTACAACACCAACACTCTTAGCAAAACCTCTTATCTCATCACATGCACGGTATGCAGCTTCTTTATGTGGTACTGTTACATTTGCACCGCTAAGTTTTAGAGAGAAAAAAGTATCGCGAAGTTTTGAGCCGTCTACAAGACGCATACGAGTGTAACAAGCTTTAAACCCAAGATTTTTAAATACACAGTTGTGCATAAGAGGGGAGCGCGAGTGTGAAACAGGATCGCCAAAAATAGCGAATAATCTCATTAGTCCAAATCCTCTAAAGAGTGGACAAGTGCGCCTAGTTTATTTGTAACTTCTAAGTATTCTAACTCATTTTGACTATCAGCTACAACACCGGCTCCTGCTTGAAGAACTACTTTGTCCTTTTTAACCATAGCAGTTCTGATAGTAATAGCAGTATCCATATTTCCATCAAAACCAAAGTAGCCGATACTTCCACTGTAAAAACCGCGCTTTATACCCTCATACTGTGCAATCAATTCCATTGCACGGATCTTTGGGGCACCTGTCATAGTACCTGCTGTAAAGGTAGCCATGAACAGATCAAACATATCTTTATCTTCACTGATCTCTGCTACAACATCAGACACTATATGCATTACATGTGAGAATCTCTCTATATGCATCATATCTTCAACTTTTACAGTACCTGTCTTTGCAACACGGCTTACATCGTTACGACCTAGATCAATAAGCATAAGATGCTCAGCAAGCTCTTTAGGATCATTTAGCAGCTCTTCTTCAAGCTCACGGTCACGTTGTTTAGTAGCTCCGCGTTTTCTTGTCCCTGCTATTGGACGAAGAAGTAGTTCACCCTCATTTAGTCTGACCATAACTTCAGGTGAACTTCCAACTATACTAAAATCTTCATACTCCATTAAAAACATGTAAGGAGATGGATTTTTTGTGCGAAGTATTCGGTAGAAACTAAAAGGATCAACTTTTATATTTCTAGTAAAACGGTTTGTCATCAGTATTTGAAATACATCACCGCTTCTTATCATCTCTTTAGAGTCTTCAATCATCTTGAAAAATTTCTCTTTTGAATGAGCGAAGCTTCCCTTGTCATCACCGATATTTTTTACTATCTCTATATACTCAGATGGTGATTTAAGTTCGTCTTCTATTTTGTTAAACTGATCTGCGTACTCCTCTAGAGTTGATACTAAGGTTATCTCATGATTTTTGTGTGAATACACTAGTACAAGTTTTGGAAGTATTAGGTCCAAGTCGGGTGTATTTAACTCATCTGTTAAGTTGTCCATAGTAGAGTGTAGTTTAGGTTCAAATACTTTAACCATGTCATAACCGATGTAGCCGATAAAACCATCTACATAACCGATTTTTAACTCAGTTGTTGCTTTTTTATATTTTGCAGTATCTATATTTTTGTAGTAATTTTTTAAAAAGTCAAATGGATTTTCATCTTTTGTGTGTTTGATTGCGTCTGAATCTGTATATATAGTTTTATCATCTATAAACTGAAGTCTCTCACGAGCACCGATAGCGATAAAACTATAGTTACCTTCACTTTGTCCAGCACTCTCAAAAAGGTAGCTTATCTCGTCTGGATAAAGTGATCTTAATTTTTCATACACCGCGATCGGTGCAAGCATATCTTGAGTGAATTTTTTTGAGTGTATCATTATTTTTTAGTTAAAAAAGCTCCAGCTTCAATATTTGTTCTTATTTTTCTCATAGCACTTCTTGCTTGTCTTTCAGTAGAAAAAGGGCCGACTAAAACTTTATTTAAATTATCAACTTTGTAAAACTCATATTTGAAACCATTAGAAGTGATAGTATCTAAAAACTTTTTATTTGGTTTATATCTTGAGAACGAACCGACTTGAACAAAATAATCATTTTTTGAAGATGTAGTTTTTTGTGTCTTAATAGGTTTTGTTTTAGGTGTAGGTTTAGCTACAGGCTCAGGTTTAGCTACTACTGGTATTGAAGGTTCAGGAACAACTTCTTTTACCTCTTTAGCTTCAGCCATGCTCTCTTCTTTTAGCTTTTGTGCTATTTGGTCAAGGTTGTTGTCTTCTACAGGTTTTTCCTGAACAACTTCAACTTCTTCAAAAAGAGTCTCTTCTTTAGGTGCTTCCTCAAGAGCTTTTTGGGCTATACTTTGTGGAGTTGGAAGTGGAACCGGTTGTGGTAAGTTTTCACCATCAGTAGAGTTAAGTGTATTCATTAACATAACAACTATTATTAATACTACACCGAGTGTAGCAACTGCTAGAACTACTTTTTTGTTTGAACTAGAGCTATTACCTTTGTTTAGAATAATGTCATTTAACTCGTTCTTCTCTTCCATTTTAGACTCCTAATCTTAATTTACATGTGTTTTCTAAAGAAACATCTACATATGTTTTGACCATGAAGCTCCACGCTCTTTAGCGTACACTTCATAGGGCAGGGCAAGTATATTGTATTCATCTGGCATATCATTGTTTGGAAACATACGCCACTGCTTAGGTTGCTTAGCAGCTAGTTTCATACTAATCATTTTACCAAGTTGTATAGCCTCTTGTAAAGTCGTATGGCCTTTATGTATATAAACATGAAGGTGACCCTCTGTTTTAGTCTTATAAGCTGTAAAATTTATATATCCCTCTTCACGTAGCAAAAGCTGTGCCTTGTGGTAAAATCTTTCAGGATCACGACCATTATAGTCGATAACGATATTTTCAACTTTACCGTGAGAGTTTACCAAAGAATGGGCAACAGTTACATCACCTTTAAGGTGTTTATTGATAACTTGCCCGTTTAAAGGTGCATTTATTTTTTTAAACTTATTATAAAAAGTACGACCTTTAAATGAAATCTTATCTACTACCGTATCACTTTTTTCCCAGTAGTGATCGGTAATCATCTTGATAAGTTTCATATCCATTGATGTCATATAATATATCCCTTTTTATTTTTTATTCTATTAGTATGTTGATTGGTTGTAAATCACAAAGTTTTGAGCTAATGCTTTTAACTCTTCTTTTATCTTAGCTTGTAGTTCAGTGTTGTTGATATCATCTAAAACGTCAGCCATTTTGTTTGCAATAAGTTCAAACTCTTTCTCTTTCATACCACGGCTTGTAAGAGCAGGTGAACCTACACGTATACCAGAAGTTACGAATGGACTTCTTGTCTCACCTGGAACAGTGTTTTTATTTACCGTAATACCTGCATTTCCAAGTGCAGCATCTGCATCTTTACCAGATATTTCACTACCAACAAAGCTAACTAATACTAAGTGGTTGTCAGTACCGTCACTAACAACGTTGTATCCACGTTTGATTAGCACTTCAGCTAAAACTTTAGCATTTGCTTTTACTTGTTTAGCATACTCTTTCCAAGCAGGACTTAGGTTGTGTTTAAAACCAACTGCTTTAGCTGCTATTACGTGAACTAACGGCCCACCTTGAAGTGCAGGGAAAATCGCAGAGTTGATTTTTTTAGCAATATCTTCATCGTTTGTCATAATCATACCACCACGAGGACCTGCAAGAGTTTTGTGTGTAGTCGTAGTTACAACATGTGCGTGTGGGAATGGGCTAGGGTGCTCACCTGCAGCAACTAGACCTGCGATGTGTGCGATATCTGCAAATAAAATTGCTCCAACTTCATCAGCTATCTCACGGAAACGTTTAAAGTCGATCTCACGTGCATAAGCTGAAGCTCCACATACGATTATTTTTGGTTGAGTTATTTTAGCTATATCTAAAACTCTATCATAATTGATGCGACCATCAAGCTCAACACCATATGTAAATGAGTGGTAGTTTTTACCGGAAAATGAAGGTTTTGAACCGTGAGTTAAGTGCCCACCATGGTTTAAGTCCATACCAAGAAGTTTATCACCAGCTTGTAGTAATGCAGCATATACTGCACCGTTTGCTTGGCTTCCAGAGTGTGGTTGAACGTTTGCATAGTTACATCCAAAAAGCTCACATGCTCTATCGATTGCTAATTGTTCAACACCATCAGCATATTCACAACCACCATAGTAACGCTTCCCAGGATAACCCTCAGCATACTTGTTTGTAAATACAGAACCCATAGCTTCCATAACTGCTGGAAGCGTGAAGTTCTCTGACGCGATCATCTCTAAATGATCAGTTTGTCTCTCTAGCTCTTTTTCGCATAAGTCGAAAATCTCTTTATCAAATTCTTGTAAAAAACTCATGTTACAACATCCCTTGTAATTTAAATATGCGGATTATACAAAAACTTTCATAATATATCACTGAATAGATATTTACGGAGGATTTTATAGAGGATATTAATCCTCTTGTGCCTCATCTTGAGCAACGTTTTCAGCTATCGGTTTCATAGCCGGGAAAAGAAGTACGTCACGAATAGAGTGTTCATTTGTAAGAAGCATTACAAGTCTGTCTATACCGATACCTTGACCTGCAGTTGGAGCCATACCGTAGCTAAGTGCATCAACAAAGTCTATATCCATCTCATGAGCTTCATCATCTCCACCTTCTTTAGCTTCGCCTTGGGCAACAAAACGACCGTATTGATCAACCGGATCATTTAATTCTGAAAATGCATTTGCTATCTCACGACCTGCAATAAACAGCTCAAATCTCTCAGTAATCTCTGGGTTTTCATCACTTCTTCTAGCAAGTGGAGACAAGTCAACTGGGTACTCTGTAATAAATGTCGGATTTATCAGTTTTTCTTCAACAAACTCATCAAACAGTTCACCTTGTAGGTAACCTAGTGTCATATTTGCATCTGCTTCAAGGTTCTTACTTCTTAAATATTCTAATATTTTTTCTTTATCATTTACAACGTCAGCAGGAACTCCACCAATATCAGTAAGTGACTGAATTAAAGGGATCTCAGTAAATTTGTCAAAATCTACTTCCATATCAGCATATGGCAGAATAGTAGGCAAGTTTAAGTGATCAAATAGATACTTGAAGTAATCTTTTGTGATCTCTATTAGATCTCTGTAAGTCTTGTAAGCCCAGTAAAACTCTATAGATGTGAACTCAGGATTATGAGTAGCATCCATACCTTCATTTCTAAAGTTACGGTTTATCTCAAATACAGCTTCAAAACCACCAACTATAAGACGCTTTAAGTAAAGCTCCGGTGCGATTCTTAAGTATCTGTCAATCCCTAATGCGTTGTGATGAGTTACAAACGGTTTTGCATTAGCACCACCGGCAATGGGGTGCATCATAGGAGTCTCAACTTCTAAGAAACCTTTTTCTTCAAAGAAGTGACGAGTCAAAGAGATAACACGAGAACGAGTTTGGAATGTTTTTCTAACATCTGCGTTCATAATAAGGTCTAGATATCTTTTTCTATATCTTATCTCTTTGTCCGTTACACCATGAAATTTCTCAGGTAGTGGTGCTATGGCTTTTGTTAAAAGTTTTAGATCATTCGCATGTAGTGAAAGTTCACCTTTACCTGTTACAAAAGGGTAGCCTTCAACCTCTATAATATCACCAACTTCAATATTTTTTTTGAATATATCATTGTAAAAACCATCAGGAAGATTGTCACGTGCAACATATACTTGAAGCATCCCGCTCTCATCCTCGATCTTAATAAAACTTGCTTTACCCATAATACGTTGAAGTTTAATACGTCCACTTACAGTATAGTGACGTTTTTCATCACGTTTATCTTCTTTATTCTCAACATCCGCATTTACATTCAAGTATTTAGCGATAGTCGTATTTCTTTTTGAATCGTTTGAGTATGGGTTGAAGCCTGCTTCTTTTAAAGCCTCTGCTTTTTGTATTCTTTGTTGTATAAATTTATTTTCAAAAGCCAATATATATTCCTTAATTTTTTTCTTGACACTCTTTGCAGATGCCGTATATTTGCATAGAATGATCTTGCATCTTAAAGCCAAGTTCATCTGCTATTTTGTGTTGTCTGATCTCTATCTGTTCATCTACAAACTCTGTTATATTTCCGCATACGGTACATATAAGATGATCATGATGATTTTTTGCACCAAGTTCATACTTTTTACCTTGTGCGCCAAAAGATAAAGATGTGACCATTTTTGAGTCTTCTAAAAGTGAGAGTGTTCTGTAAACCGTAGCTATTCCAACTTTTAACTCTGAGTATTTATTTTGTATAACCTGTTGCAGCGACTCAGGTGTTAAATGTTCCTCTGAATCGTATAAAGACTCTAAAATAACCTCTCTTTGTATAGTAAATTTTAAATTATTTTTTTTTAGTAGTTTTTTAAAGTCCTCTAGAAGTTGATTGTATTCAACTGTGCGATTAGAAAAGTTCGTAGATATATCACTCACTACTTTTCTCCTGCTATTCTACTTTGTAACTCTTTTTGGTTCGCTTGGAACTGCTCTTTGATCTGTCCACTTACATCTTCTGTGATCTCTTGAGCTTTTGTATCAATTATTTTTTGTGTTTTTTCTTCTATTTGTGCAGCTGCATTATCTATAGTGTTGCCAAGGTTATCACTTATAGATACAGGGTCGATCTTCATGATCACAGAACCTGTTTGAGTAAGAACCGGAAATAAAAGTGAGTTTTCCATAGCCGAGTCCATAGTAGTTCTTAAGGATTGAACATTGTATATGGCATGTGCTATTACGGCAGCTATTAGAAAAAATTTACTTGCTCCAAATACAAAACCTAAGATTCTGTCATATACTCCTAAACCGCTCATTGAACTAAGTTTTTTAAATATTGTCCCCGTAGATATCATAAGTAGCCAAAAAACAGCCAGAGTCACTAAAAAACCCGTAAAGCCTATGGCACCTTCATTCTTAAAATTAAAGATCAAGTTATTTAAATATTCCCCTACATCAGGACCAAACCTTGATGCTATAAAGATACCGCCGATTATCCCGACTAAGCCAAATATCTCTTTGAAAAATCCGTTTAAAATTCCTTTTAATCCTAAAAGTAAAATTATTGCACACGCAATAATGTCGAAATAGTTTAAATCCATATGTTAAATTGGCTCCATAGATAATTTATTTTTTCCGGTGTGTTTTGATCTGTAGAGACCTTTGTCGGCTCTTGTGATAAATGAATCAGGTGTATCTCCGACTTTTAGCTTTGTAGCACCAATACTTATAGTAACACCTATGTTGTTGCCTTTGTATATAAGCTGGTTATTGCTTACTAGTGTCAGAAGTCTGTTTGCAATTGCAAGACATTCTAGCTCGTTGATTCGGTTAAGAACAACAATAAACTCTTCACCGCCAAATCTAAAGACCTTATCACCGTCTCTTAAGGTCTTTTTTAATATTCTGGCAATATATATCAAGATCTTATCTCCGGCTATATGACCAAACTCATCATTTATCTTTTTAAAGTCATCAATATCAATAACTAAAAGATGTGTCTCATATTTGTCAGTTGCATTTGTACATAACTCTGTAAGATAGGTATGTAGTGCACCTCTATTATAAACCTTTGTAAGTGCATCTAAGTTTGACTTCTCTTCTAGCTCTTTTATTTGCGTTGAGAGTTCATTAATTATTGAGTTTGCTTTTGCAACTTCTTCAACCATATGGTCTTGAATCTCGTTGAACTTTGAAGTTATCAAAGGCAGATCAATAGCTTGTCCTTCACATTCTTGTATAGTTTTTTTATGTTTAACGGAGAGTTCAGATATTTGAGAACTTGTATTTTGATAAGAAATTAGACACTCTTTAGCAATATTTTTATATTCTTGGGCAAGTATATGTTTATCTGAATTATATGAATCTAGGGCATCATTGGAGATATCAGAGATCAATTTTGCAGCATTTTTTAAATATTCAGATAAATGCTCTTGTGTTATGGAACTGTTTTCATTTAGAAAACTTTTGATATTCATACATAGTTCGTCTAAAACAGATTCCAACTCATTTCTTGCCATGTGAATTTCTTTATTTAAATTTTAATCGCTGTAATTATACTATTTTAAGCTTTATAGTTACTAAAGATAAGCTTTTGTAAGCTCTAAACTATAACTTAGGTATCTTTGGATAAAATACCAAAAATTATAAAACAAGGTATAAAATATGGGTATTTGGACGCCGGAGAGCTGGAGAAGTAAACCAATATTACAACAACCAACATATCAAGATCAAGAAAAACTAAACAAAGTTTTAGGAGAGTTAAAAACTTATCCGCCACTTGTTTTTGCAGGGGAAGCTAAAAGATTAAAAGAGCAACTTGCTGAAGTTGCGCGTGGAGAAGCTTTCTTACTACAAGGTGGAGACTGTGCTGAGAGTTTTAGCGAGTTTCATGCAAACAACATTCGCGATACTTTCAAGGTACTTATGCAAATGGCAGTTGTGATGACTTATGCCGGTGGTGTACCTGTTGTTAAGGTTGGTCGCCTTGGTGGTCAGTTTGCAAAGCCTCGTTCATCAGATACAGAAACTTTTGACGGTGTTACACTTGATTCATACCGTGGAGATATTATCAACGGTGTTGAGTTTACAAAAGAAGCACGTGTACCTGATCCTGAGCGTATGATAAAAGCTTATAATCAAGCAGCAGCTACTCAAAACTTACTTCGTGCATTCGCAACTGGTGGTTTGGCAGATCTGCACAAAGTTCATCAGTGGAATTTAGACTTTGCTCATAAAAGTGAAGCTAGCGAGCATTATGAAAAACTTGCAGAAGAGATCGAGACATCATTAAGATTTATGGAAGCTTGCGGGATCACTTCAAAAACATACAGAAACCTTCGTGAAACTGATTTTTACACTTCACATGAAGCTCTTTTACTTCCTTATGAGGAAGCATTTACTCGTAAAGATTCACTTACAGGCGAGTGGTACAATACAGCAGCTCATATGGTTTGGATAGGTGATAGAACTCGTCAGCTTGATGGTGCACATGTAGAGTATATGAAAGGTATAAACAACCCGATCGGTATTAAAGCAGGACCATCTATGGATCCTGAAGACCTAGTTAAACTTGCAACTGCGGTTAATCCTACAAATGAAGAAGGAAGACTAAATATTATTGTTCGTATGGGTGCTGATAAAGTTGGTGATCATATGCCTGCACTTATTCGTGCTGTAGAGCGTGAAGGATTAAATGTAGTCTGGTCTTGTGATCCTATGCACGGGAATACTATAAAATCATCTAACAACTTCAAAACTCGTCCGGTTGATTCGATCCTTACAGAGATGAAACAGTTCTTTCAAGTTCACAAAGCTGAGGGTACTTACGGTGGTGGAGTTCACTTAGAGATGACAGGTAAACATGTTACTGAGTGTATCGGTGGTTCTTTTGTTGTAACAGAAGAAGATCTAAGTTCACGTTATCATACTCATTGTGATCCGCGTTTAAATGCTGACCAGTCTTTAGAATTAGCATTTTTAATTGCAGACACTTTAAAAGAAGCTAGAAAGTAAGATTTGCAAGTTCTAACTTTAAAATTAGTCCTGATCTTTGGACTAGTTTTTCCGCTATTTGCCTCTACCGACCCCATAAAATTAAAAAAGCAAAACTTTTATAAACTCATTATTCCTGCTGTAGATAAAGTTTACAAAGAGTTGTACTCAGAGTATCGACATGTTAAGTCTTATATTGAAAAAAAAGATATTAAAAACCCTCTGGTTATTAAGTATATGAAAAAGTATGATACAAGTGATCATGTAGAGTTGTTAAAGAGGATGAAACCACATCCGAAAAGTATAGCTATAGCACAAGCTGCTATGGAGAGCGGATGGGCTACGTCACGTTTTACAAAAGTCGCTAACAATCTTTTTGGAGTATGGTCATTTAACAAAAATGAGCCAAGAGTTCCTGCTCTTAAAAAAAGAGCAAACAAAACTGTTTATTTAAAAAAGTATACTAATGTGATAGATTCGATAAGGGATTATTATTATGTTCTATCAACTGCACGTGCATTCTCTGAATTTCGTAAACAAAAGATGAAAACTGATGACCCATACATGTTAGTTAAAAAACTAAATAAATATTCGGAAAAAGGTTCAAACTATGCAAAAGAGTTAGTTCAAATGATAAAATATAATAAGCTTTACAGATATTAGCTTTGACTCTCTATCTCTTCAACTTTTTCCTCTATTGTAAGTAACTCTTCAACCTTTTGTTCATAAGCAGCTTCCAACTCTTCAAGCTCGCTTGCTAGTTTAGTAAGTCCTATCTCTTGATAACAATCGGGATCGGCTATACAGTTGTTTTTCTCTTGTATATTGTTTTCTAACTCTTCTATCTCAAGTGGTAGTTTCTCTAGAGCTATTTTTTCTTTGTAAGTTAGTTTAAGAGCCTTAGGCTTTTGCTCTTTTGTCTCCACCTGTTTTGGTGCAGATGTAGCCTCTTTTTCCATCTCGTCAAGCTCTTTAAGTTCACTCTCTATCTCAAGGTACTCTGAATAGTTTTGGTAAGACTCTTCTATTGTTTTGTCTGCTTTGAATATGAAAAGTTTTTTAGCTATCTTGTCTACAAAATATCTGTCATGGCTTACTATTATAACTGCACCGGGAAAGTTAGTTAACTGTTCTTCTAGTATGTTGATAGTCGGAATATCCAAGTCATTTGTAGGCTCATCCAGGATTAGGATATCTACATTTTTAGTAAAGAGCAGGGCAAGTGCTATACGGTTTTTCTCTCCACCGCTTAAAATACCTATTTTTTTATCAAGATACTCACGCGGGAAAAGGAAATTTTTAAGGTAGCCATAGACATGCATGTTCTTTCCACGAACTTCAACACGGTCACCGCCAAAAGGACAAAAAGTCTCTATAAGGTTTTTATCATCATCAAGCATCTCACGGTGCTGATCGAAGTAACCGATATTAAATTCACCTTGTTTGATGCTTCCTACTGTCGGTTTTATACGACCTAGTAATGCTTTTAAAAGTGTTGATTTTCCACTTCCATTTGGTCCTACTATGGCTATTACATCTTTTTGAAGTATACGAGTGTTAAAGTCATGTAAAAGCTCTTTATCTCCAAGTGTTATACCAAGATCTTCAACTTCAAAAAGCATCTTTTGCTTGTTAACGCTTTTATCCCGGTTAAAGTGTTTAGCCTCACGTTCTAACTCTACTGACATTTTACGGATCTGTGCAGGATTTGTTTTTGCAGCTTCACGTAGCTCCATCAAACGCTCTTTACGACCCTCATTTCTTTTAAGCCTTGCACGAACACCACGGCTGTACCATTCGTTTTCACGCTTTAATATACCAAGTAGATTATCGTGTTGTTTTTGTAGAGTTCTTAAATATTCCGCTTTTTGAGTTAAGTAGTCTGAATAACCACCTGAGTATTGTCTAAGTTTTTCATCTTCAACTTCTATGGTCTTTGTCGCGACTTTATCTATAAAATATCTATCGTGAGAGATAAAAACTAAAGTAAAACGCTCTTTTAAAAGTAGTTGTTCCAAAAACTCGACCATGTAAACATCAAGATGATTTGTAGGTTCATCAAGAAGTAAGATATCAGGCTTTTGAAGTAGTAGTGAAGCAAGTGCAACACGGCGTTGTTCACCACCACTTAAGAGGTTTATGTTTTTATCTTCATAACGCTTTAGGTCAAAGTGTTGGATGATACGCTCTATCTTATCATCCAGGTTCCATGCATTATGGTGTTCTATATATTTTGATAGTCTTTCATGTTCCTCTATTAACTTTTTATTTTCAAAATCTTCTGAAATAAGGTTAGATAACTCTTCATATCTTTGCTTAGCTTTATTTATCTCAGCCAGACCTGCTTCAACAGCTTGTCTCACATTATGATCAGGTTCAAATATAGGTCGCTGGTCTAGCATTTTAACTTCTAAGTTTTGACGGATTATACGCTCACCGTCATCTTGTTCTAAGGTGCCGTTAACTATCTTCATAAGTGTAGATTTACCGCTACCGTTTTTACCGATGACTACAATACGTTCACCCTCATCTACATGAAAATTTATATCTGTTAAGATCTTTTGAGCTTCATAATGTTTTGAAATGTTTAGTAGGTCTATTAGCGCCATGAGTTTTTGAGTTTCCTAGAATATCTTTAAGTCTCGAATGATATCCTAGTTGTGGTAAAAAGAGCCTAAAGATGTTTTTTAAAACATCTTAAGAGCTAAGTTGTTTATGTAGTGAGTTTAAATCACCCAATATATTTATACTTCGTATTTTTTCATTTTTGATATTGATAAAAGAGGCACCTGAGTAAGATATCCTTCTTCCTGTAGGCTCATAATCAAAAATCTTACCCTCATGTGTACCAGAGTATGTTACGTATACTGCTGCCATATCATTTTCAAAAACAGAGATCTCTATGGCATGATAAAGATTTGGGAATGCTTTTGTTAACATTTTAGCGTACTCTTTAAAACCTTCGATTCCGTTTGCCGTGATGTCTAGTGAACCTCTGAAACGTATATCTTCATCACAAAGTTCATCTGCTTTATCAAAATCTTTTTCATTCCACATTTGATAGTAAGCAGATATTAGTTCTCTATTTGTCATATTTTTCTCTTCTTAATCTTTAAGATGACGTTTATGCGAAAATTTTTCTATTGAGTAATAATCTTCATCATCAAAGCTATTATACTCATCATCATAATCATCATATGCAATAGTGAAAATTTTGGGATAACCTAATTTTGTAAGTTCTTCGTCAACCATCTCACTATTAAAACCTTTGCTTTTGCAAAGTTCAACGATGTCTGCAATATGTGCAGCATCAACGCCAGCAAGTTCCATGTCAAACACCATATCTGAAATATTCATCGTGTCCTCAATAAAAAAAAATTGTTGGTAAAAGGTACCAAGCCTAGCCGAAAAAAAATCTCTGTTTCGAGCTAGAAATTATACTATTTTTTTGAAAAACTTTGTGTGTATTTTTTTACTTTTTTAGCAACTATTATCCAAAAAGTAAAATAAGTCCAAGAGTCAAAATGACAAATAAACTACCATACTCTAAAAACTTTTTAAATGTGCTGTTTGCGTCTGAGCTTTTGTTTCTAACAAATACACTTAAAACAGCTGAGAAGTAGATAACGGTACTCATCCCAAGACTCATAATCAGTGCAGATAAAAAACCAGCATAGTATAATCCGAGTGATAGTGAAAATATAAAAATGGTAATAGTACCCGGGCATGGAATTATACCAGCTGAGATTATGAGTGCCGCATCTGTAGAGTCCTTATCTACCTTGCACGAACCACATCCACATGTGGAAGGGTGGGGTGTAGTTGAAAAATGGTGCCTAGGTTCTTGGATCTTTTTGTAAGCTTTATATTTTTTGATAAGCAGATAAAGTGCTATAAATATAATAATAAGTGCTGATATCTTAGTTGTAAAGTAGACCGTATCGTCCACGAACTGAGCAAACAATATGTCCAGAAAAAAGTATATGGCTACTGTAAGCAAAAAGGCTGAAAATGTATGAACAATTCCTATAGCCAAAGATACAAAAAGAGCCTTCATATATGATCTGTCATTTGTTAAAAAGTAACTAGCCACTAGTGTTTTACCATGTCCAGGACCCAGTGCGTGAATAAGACCATAAATATATGCAAATAAAAGTAGCGATATATACGTTAGAGGACTTTGCTCATCTTTTATGGATTCAAAAAGATTTTTTATCTTGCTTATGCTTTTTTTCATAAAGTTTTCTAGTGTAAAACTTTCTTCCTCTTTTGTTTGGTTTTGCTCAACAGTTTTTACAGAAGTTTCTTGTACTTTTTGCTCGATGGTATTGTTCGTATCAACAAAAGGTGTATGGCTAATTAGTAGAGAAGTTTTATATATATCGTTTTTCTCTTTGTAAAATATCTCTTTATTATCAATTAAAACATTTGATATCTCAAACAAAAAATAAAAATCATCATCTTCAACCATAATTGATAACATACTTTTATCTTTTAGATATAAGTCTGTTTTTGAGTTAAAAGTGAGTATTAGTTTTTTGTCTTTTAAAAAAATATGAAAATTCTCATATATGATATTTAATTTTTTCTCTTCTTGATCTGCTTGTGCAAAAAATATTTGTGTTACCATATCTTTTTTTTCAAGATACTTTTTCTTAATATCATATATTACATGTAGCTCATCAGGGTCTAAAATTTTATTAGTGTTTTTATCATACTGAGTGATCAACTCCTCTGTATAAACTTTAGAAAAAGTCCATACAAAGTCTATGTTATATAGTTTTTTATTTTTAATATCTAACTTAATATCTACATCTGCAGTTGGTGTCATGAATGAACATGTAGCACATCCAAACAGCTTTATACTAAGTAACAGTGGAAGTAAAAAAGTTTTAATCATCATAGCCTGGGCATATCTCAAGAGATGTATACCAATCAGCTATACTTTTGTCGCTGTATTGATATTCTTGTTGCTTTGCAGGGATAGCGATGTTTCTAAGTTTTGAGCGGATAATCCCCATAACAATAAAAGTTAAAATAAGGATAAAAAAAGCTATAAAATAATCATACAAGTACCACACGATAGCAGTAGTTATATAAGTAGTGAATTTTAAAAAGAACCAAATCATATATGACACCGCTTTACACTTAGAAGAGTGTAATTTTGGTGTCGGTTCTATCATATCTATAACGTCATTTTGCATACAAAATTATATCGTATATAAAACAACCTGTTGTAATGACTACTTAACTTACTTTGATCTTCTTGGTCTTCTGGGCTACTTGTTTTGCTTTTGGAAGAATCACCTCTAATACACCGTTTTCAGCTGAAGCAGTAATATTTTCAGCATCAATATCATCAGATAAAGTAAATGATCTAGAAAACTTACCAAAAGATGTTTCAACTTTTAAGTAATCTTCCTCTTTTACTTCTTTTTTGGTACTTCTCTCACCGCTGATAGTCAAAACGTTGTTCTTGACATCAACTTTTATATTCTCCTTATCGACACCGGGAAGATCTACATCTACATGGTAAGCGAACTCTCCCTCTCTTGTATTAACCTGTGGAGTAAATGAAGAGATACCTTCTTCTTTTTCATTATGGAACCTACTATATATTCTGTTCTCAACATCTTTTAATGCTTTAAACGGATCATATCTTGTGATTAACATGCAACACCTCCTATTTTTTTTTAGAAAGTCAATATATAAGTCAAAGTTGATACGACTATTACCAACTCTCATTACACAATTTTAAATAATTTTAAATAAAACATAAATTTTATTTATTTGAGTTATCTTTTTTTGTCAGATTATACTAAAGCATAAATAGCTAAATTAACTTTAGTCAAATAGACTAAATTAACTTGATAGAATTTGCAGTTATTAACTTTTCTTTGCTAATATTACATTCTAAAAATTAAAAACTATGTAAAAGGATATTTTATGGCAAAACATCAGTTTCAAACAGAAGCAGACCAGATATTACATTTAATGACACACTCACTTTACTCAAACAAAGAAATTTTCATTCGTGAGCTTATTTCAAATGCATCAGACGCATTAGACAAACTAAATATGTTGGTTTTAACAGATGAAAAGTACAAAGACGTTACTTTTGCACCACGCGTAGATATCGTTGCAAACAAAGAAGCAAAAACTCTTACTATCAAAGATAGCGGTATCGGTATGAACGAAGAGGACTTGATGAACAATCTTGGTACTATCGCAAAAAGTGGTACTAAAGCGTTCTTAGAAAACATGACTGGTGATCAGAAAAAAGATTCTCAACTTATCGGTCAGTTCGGTGTTGGTTTTTATGCTTGTTTTATGGTAGCTGACAAAGTTGAAGTTACAACTAAAAAAGCAGGTGAAGATCAAGCTTATGTATGGACAAGTACAGGTTCAGGTGAATTCGAGATAGAAAATGCAACTCAAGAGGGTCATGGTACTACTATAGTAATGCACCTAAAAGAAGAAGAGGGTGAGTTCTTAGAAGAACACAGAATTGAAAGCATCATTAAAAAATACTCTAACCATATCCCTTTCCCTATCTTTATGGATAAAGAGAAGTATATTCCTCCAGTTACAGACGATGAAGGTAAAGAGACTGAGCCTTCTAAGACTGAGATTGAAAATAAACAGATCAACAAAGCAAACGCTCTTTGGACTATCGCTAAAAAAGATATCAAAGATGAAGAATACAAAGACTTTTACAGTTCATTTGCTCACTCTTCTGAAGAACCATTGATTTGGATGCACAACAAAGCTGAGGGTGCAATAGAGTACACTACACTTTTTTATATCCCAAGCAAAGCTCCAATGGATCTTTACCGTGTTGATTATGAGACAGGTATCAAGTTATATATCAACCGTGTATTTATTACAGATGATGAAAAAGAGCTAATGCCTACATACCTACGTTTCTTACGCGGTGTAATTGACTCAAAAGATCTTCCTCTAAACGTATCTCGTGAGATACTGCAGTCAAATGCAGTTATGGCTAAGATCAAAAATGCTTCAGTTAAAAAGGTTCTTTCTGAACTGGCTAAAATGAGCAAAAAAGATAAAGAAAACTATGATAAGTTCTACGCAGAATTTGGAAATGTCCTTAAAGAGGGTCTTTACAACGACTTCGCTAACCGTGAAAAAATTCTAGAGTTATTACAGTTTAACACTCTTAACTCTGATGATAAAGTTATGATAGAAGAGTTCGTTAAAAACGTAGACGAAGAGAAAAAAGAGATCTACTACATCACAGGTAAGAGTTCAGTAGATATGTTAAAAGCTTCACCGTCTCTAGAGCGTTTTAAAGCAAAAGGTATCGATGTACTTATCTTAAACGAAGAGGTTGATAGTATTATCTTCCCAATGGTTACAGAGTACAAAGAGTACAAATTGACTCATATCTCAGATGCAAAATTTGAGTTAGACGAAGAAGAGAAAAAAGCTGAGGAAGAGACTGCTAAGACTTATGAGTCTCTTGTAGCGCAGTTTAAAGAAGCTTTAGGTGATGCTGTAAAAGATGTTGAGACTACGAATGATCTTGTTGATTCTCCTGTTAAGTTAAAAGAGGACAAAGAAGACCCGGCTTACATGATGGCACAGATGATGAAACAAATGGGTCAAGACGGTGGTGATCATCCGGCTCCAAAACCTATATTACAGATCAACCCTAAACATGAATTACTAGAGAAGTTAAAAGACTCATCAGATGTAAACTTAGTAAATGATGCAGCCCATGTACTTCTAGATCAAGCTAAACTTTTTGACTCTCAAGAGCTTGATGATACGGCAGACTTTATTTCCCGTCTAAATAGGATCATTACAAAAGCTATATAAATCTTTTTTATATCATGTGAGTGCTGTAATGCACTCACATTTTTTATTAAAAGCTTACAGTTTATAATAAAACTATCAGTTTAGATAGATTATAATCCTAAAAATGCATAATATAGGACGTTTATGTTAGATAAAGTAATCATTGATGATACTGTCTCAAAAGAAGACAACATGGCATCCATATTAAATCTCTCCAAATCAGTATGCTTTAAAGTGTTTAAAAATAATCCTGACACCTCTTTACAATCATATATATATGACTATTCTAAACCTGCATTAGAACTAGGTTTGGATGTTGGACTTATTGTACAACTTATCAACGACTATATTACACAGATCTTTAAGTCTTACACAACATTTCATGAAGCTATTCAAAGTTTAAAAGATGCAGACGATTCAGAAAAAGAAGAGATGAGGAACAATCTTAAGAATTTAGCACATAAAAACCTGGGTGTTGCTAGAAATCTAAGAGTATATGATGCTCAAGTCCTACTGACGGATATAATGAATAAACATGATAATTTAGAATATTTAAAACAGTGTGTAGAAGCCCTTATGGCTTGCGCATTTAAGCTAAATCCCAGCTATGCTTATGATGTACTAAGACTTAAAAAAGTAAAAGATTCCCTCTAGACTACTTTCTTACAGAACCTGAAATTTGCTGCAATAAATTTTCATTCGCTTTTTTGTGAACTACACGCTCTTTTACAGGTAAAGACAGAGCTAATATAATAAATACAAATGAGAAAATAACTCCCGATAATATACTAAGAATCATTTTTAATTTAAAATCTTTCATGGATTAATTATAACATGTTAGTATGTTATATGAATAAAATTATTTTATATATTATATATTTATTTGCAATATTCACTCTATCATATTCAAAAGAACCCACTTTAGCTATTCTTAGGTCTGTATATACGAATGAATTTCAAAGATTTAGTATAGGAATGCATGAGTTCACATGCAGACCTTATGGCGTTGTAACGCTTGAAGAGTTATATCATATGGAGAAGATCGACGCTACATGTAAAAAAAGTATAGTGGAGTATTATATAGAGAATCCAATGGATAAATACTTTAGTGAGAACTTGCTAAAAAACAGACAGGTTTATCATATTGAACCAATATCTAAAAGATGCGTTTTATATGCAAATGGTCGTGCTACATTATCTGAACTACTGGTAAAAAAAGGTTTGGCAGTTGTGAAGCCAAAACTAAAAGATGAGGAGTTTTTACAGCTTCTTACACAAACTCAAAATTATGCCAAAGACAAAGAAATAGGTCTTTTTAAGGACAAAGCACTAAAAAGATGTATAGTTGGACTATATGAAGAAGAGGAAGAAAAATAATCTAGTCTCTGTTATGAGTCATATATATCCAAAATTCTTTGTGAGAGTGCCCTTTATTTAGAAAAAATATTTGTAATACACTAACTCTGTATAGGGTAATTAACATCTTTGCAAAAGGGATAAAAAGGCTTATACTTACTAAAAATGATTGTTGTTTGTCACCTTTAAGTTTTATCATCTCTTCCATACCGATATTTTTCGTTAAATAGACCCCAAACATTATAGAAAATACAAAATTTAGTGTTAATCCAAAAATAATGTAAGCTATAAAATCTTGTTCGTACATTCCGGCAATCATAGTGAATCACTCTCCATAAAAATATTAAATAATGTGTCATTTTATCGAAACAAATCTTTTTATTTTATTATATATTTTACATAAGTTAAAAAAGTAACAAATCTATGTGATTTAGGAATTAATGACTTGGTAAAAAGTAAATTTAAACATCTTTGTATTATAATGCACCCAAATTATGAAAATAAAGGTAGATTTATGGAAACTAACCTCGTAGTTGAGGGTTTTAAATTTATGGGATTAGGGATGGCAACAGTGTTTGTTTTCCTTATTATAATGATTATAGCAATGAATGTTATGTCAATATTAATCCACAAATTTTTCCCGGAGCCACAGGCTAATGAATCATCAGCTGGTAGTGCAGGTGACAAAAAAAACATAATTGCAGCGATTACTGCTGCTGTGAAATACCATAGACAAGGTTAAGGATTAAAATGGCTAAAAAATTTATTGATGTAATGGATACAACCTTTAGAGATGGTTTTCAATCTGTATATGGTGGTCGTGTACTTATGAATGACTTTTTCCCAGCTGTTGAAGCTGCGAAAACTGCAGGCATAAACCACTTTGAATTTGGTGGAGGGGCAAGATTTCAATCTCTTTACTTTTATTTAAAAGAAGATGCATTTGAGATGATGGATAAATTCCGCGAGATCGTGGGACCTGATGCAAACCTTCAAACTCTAGCTCGTGGTGTTAATACAGTAATGTTAGACACTGGTTCAAAAGAGTTGATTGATTTACATGCTAAATTATTTAAAAAGCACGGTACTACAACTATTCGTAACTTTGATGCATTAAATGATGTTGAAAACTTAAAGTATTCAGGTGAAAGAATTACTCACCACGGACTTAAACACGAAGTAGTTGTAACAATGATGGACCTACCACCGGGATGTCATGGTGCACATGATGTTGCATTTTATGAGAAAACTCTTCGTGAGATCTTAGATAGCGGTATAGTTTATGACAGTATCTGTTTTAAAGATGCTTCTGGTACATCAAGTCCTCAAAAAGTTTTTGAAACGATTAAAATGGCTCGTGGTTTAGTTCCTGAAGATACTCATATTCGTCTTCACACACATGAGACTGCAGGTGTTTCAGTTTCTGCTTATATGGCAGCACTTGAAGCTGGTGTAGATGGTATAGATATGGCTGCATCACCAGTTAGTGGTGGAACAAGCCAACCAGATATCTTAACAATGCTTCATGCTACTAAAGGTATGGATTTTGACCTAGGTGGTTTAGAGATCGAGAAGATCCTAACTTATGAAAAAGAACTACAGTCATGTTTAAGTGATTATTTCATGCCGCCAGAAGCTACTATGGTATCCCCTGTGATTCCATTCTCACCAATGCCTGGTGGTGCTCTAACTGCAAATACTCAGATGATGCGTGATAATGACATTCTAGATAAGTTCCCGGAAGTTATTGCAGCTATGACTGAGGTAGTAGAAAAAGGTGGTTACGGTACTTCTGTAACTCCGGTTTCACAATTTTACTTTCAACAAGCACTTAACAATGTAATGCAAGGACCATGGAAAGCTATAGCTCCTGGTTATGGGCGTATGGTACTTGGATACTTTGGAAAAACTCCTGTTGCTCCAGATCCTGAGATCGTAAAAATTGCTTCAGAGAAGTTAAACTTAGAACCGACAACTGAAAAAGCTCTTGACTTGGCAAATGCTGATGAAACAAAATCTATGCAAAATTGGATAGATAGACTTAAAGAAGAAAATTTAGATATCACTGAAGAAAATATTTTTATCGCGGCAGCTTGTCAAGAAAAAGGTATATCTTTCTTAAAAGGTGAAGGTGAATTAAACGTAAGAAAAATTTCTCAAATGAAAGATGATTGTAAAGGAAGTGAAGAAATGAGTGGAAATTATACAGTAGTAGTAGATGGTCAAAAATTTAGTGTTCAAGTTGCAGAAGGTAATGCAGATATCCAAGTTACGGCAGTAAATGGAGAAAGTGCAGCTCCGGCAGCATCAGCTCCAGTAGCTGGCACAGGTGATGACATTAAAGCATTAGTTCCAGGTAACGTATGGAAAATAATCATGAATCCGGGTCAAAGTGTTAACGAGGGTGATGTGATCATGATCCTAGAGTCTATGAAAATGGAAATTGACGTTGTTGCTACTCGTGGTGGTGTTATTCAGTCAATCAATGTTGCTACTAATGATAAAGTAGTTGAAGGTCAAGTCGTAGCAGTAGTAGGATAGTTTTATGAAATTATTTATACTTAAACTTCTTGCAGTGTTCATGCTTTTTGGCATGAGTAGTGCTTACGCAAGTTCTGCTGCACATGCTGATGGTGCCGCTGAGTCTACTCACAAAGAGGAAACATACCAGTCTAAGCCTTTTGGTGAAATGATCGTTGGTTTTTTAAAATCTACAGGTATAGTTGCTTTAGTTAATCCAGATCCAAATGAACTGAATTCACATGGTGAAAAAATGAGTGATTTTCATAAGGGTATTGGACGTGTGATCATGATCCTAGTTGTATTCTTATTATTTTACTTAGCTATTAAAAAGGGCTTTGAGCCATTACTACTACTTCCGATCGCATTTGGTGGATTATTAGCCAATATCCCACTAGCTGGCATTGCAGGTGAACATGGTTTCTTAGGTGTGATCTATAGTATGGGTCTATCAAATGAGATGTTCCCTATCATCATCTTTATGGGTGTTGGTGCGATGACTGACTTTGGTCCGCTTTTATCAAATCCTAAAACAGCATTACTTGGTGGTGCTGCTCAGTTTGGTATCTTTGGAACTCTTGTTGGTGCGGTTGCACTTTCTCAAGCAGGACTTGTAGACTTTACTCTTCAACAAGCTTCAGCTATATCTATTATCGGTGGGGCTGACGGTCCGACATCTATCTTTATTGCTACAAAATTAGCACCTGAGTTATTAGGGGCAATTGCTGTTGCATCATATAGTTACATGGCTATGGTACCGATCATTCAACCTCCGATCATGAGAGCTTTAACTAGTGATAGTGAGCGTAGGATCAAGATGACTACTCGCCGTCATGTTTCTCGTTTAGAAAAACTGGTATTCCCAATTATGGTTCTTGTTCTTGCTATCTTAGTATTGCCTGAATCAACTCCACTTATCGGTGCTTTCATGTTTGGTAACTTCTTAAAAGAATCGGGTGTTGTTGAGCGTCTTAATGACACACTACAAAATGCACTTATCAATATTGTTACAATATTCTTAGGTCTTGGTGTTGGTTCTAAACTAGCGGCAGATCAGTTCTTAGTGGCAGATACTCTGTTTATTATGATCCTTGGTATCGTTGCATTCTCTGTAGGTACTGCAGCTGGTGTTATTATGGCTAAGATCATGAACCTATTCCCTGGTGAGAAGATAAATCCATTGATTGGTTCAGCTGGTGTATCAGCAGTTCCAATGGCAGCTCGTGTATCAAATAAAGTTGGTATGGAGTATGACAAGCAAAACATGCTTTTAATGCATGCTATGGGTCCAAATGTTGCGGGTGTTATTGGTTCAGCCGTTGCAGCGGGGGTACTTATCTCTCTATTCCAATAATTGGATTTAATTTATTAAATTCAAATAGCGGCGCATTAGCGTCGTTATCTTCTTCGTCGTGTACTAATAGTACACTTCCTCATAAATGTCTCGCTACTACACCACTCTTTAAATTTGCCATTCTCGAAAACGTATGTAACGTTTTAGAATAAAATGTTCATGGAAGTTTTGATAAGGAGAATGGTACTTCTATGTTTAAGCATATATAATATTTTAATTAGAAAGTTTTAAAAAGGGTTGTAATGCAAAATGCATTACATGTAGTGTTATTTTGGAGCGTTATTCATCGCTTCTACGATAAGAGGGATTACATTATGACTCTTGGTCTTATCAATAAAGCCATTTGCCCCTAAGCCTTCAGCTTCTCTTTTGTTATTCTCACCTGTCATAGATGAGTTTACAATAATAGGTATTTTGCTTGTAGATTTATTTTTGCGAAGCTCTTGAATAACAGTAAAACCACTCATCTCTGGCATCTCAATATCTGTAATGATGGCAGGGATTATTGAAGGGTCTGGCATTCTCATAATATAGTCTATTAAGAGTTTACCGTTATCAAATAGTTTCATATCAATACTTGAATTTTGAAATATCTGTAGAAGGTGTCTTTGTGCAGTTTTAGAATCCTCTGCAATAAGTACAGTTCCAACTTTTAGTTTTGCGGGTACTTCCATATCTTTTAGGTTTCCAGGTGATTCAAGAACATCAACCATGGCTTGTGGAATTACGTCTGCTAATAACTTTTCATAGTCAAGTATCAGACAAAGAGAGCCGTCTTCAAGTCTTGTATGGTTCATAACCATTCCACCTTCTTGACGATAACTGTCAGGTGCATGCATCTCATTCCAGTTCTTCTTAACTACTCTGTATGCAGACATAATCCTAAGACCGATAATAATACCGTTGAAGTCGCAGATCAAAACATTTGATTTTTCTATATCTTCTTTAGAGAGTTTTACATCTAACCATGAAGGGAGATTAAGTATAGGTATTTGTAATCCACGAAGTGTAATAGTACCCTCAAGTAGCGGATGACAACTAGGGATTTGAGTTAAAAAATGATTTTTTGCTTCAACAACCTCTCTTGTTTTAAAAACATTGATCGCATAATATGCAGACTCTTCACTTTCACTAACTCTAAAAACTAAAAGTTGAAGTTCGTTATTCTTAGCGAGGTTTGTTGCAGCATCTACATTATCTAATACAGACATAAAAATCCCTTCCTTTATATATGGCTAAATAATAGCGAAAAATTGATGAAATTTAGATGAATATGAAACGATATTAATAATGAAATGGTAAAATTATTGCTAAATTTATAGTTATATAGGGCAGGGTATGAAGTTATTATTTATCTTATTTATGAGTGTTGCAGCAGTTTTTGCTAATGAGTATTATGCAAAAGTAGAACCTGTAGAGATTAGAAACATAAGTTCGAATGTGTCAGGTCTAGTATTATCCGCAGATGAAAAAAATCTAGGAAAGATACTCTCAACTCAATCTTATGTAAAAATAGACTCATACATAGATGAAAAAGAGTTAAACTATGTAAAAGACAAGCTTAAATATCTAAATGGTGTTGTTAATGTAAATGAAGAGATAGTTAGAAATTTGGATAGCTCCTTAGTTAGAAAAAGAAAAAACTACAAGAGCGTACAAGCTTTGAAAATAAAATCTCAAGTTGAAAAAGACAGAGAATATTATGACCTCATAACTAGTGAAAATCAGCTTTTATCTACTAAAAAAGAGATACAGAACTTAAAAGTTCAGATAACAGATCTAAAGCTTAGAGAAGCAAGACTGGTACAAAGTATCAAGGATAAGAATCTGCAAGCAAATGGTTTTGTTTTGTATGAGTTAAACGTTAAGCCAGGACAAGTTGTAAATGTATCAACTCCTTTGGCAAAAGTAGCCGATATTTCAAAAGCAAAACTGACTATATATTTAAATAGAAGTGATTTGGTTGATGCAAAAGAGAAAGTCGTATATTTAGACGGTGAAAGAAGCGATTATAAGATAACTAGAGTTGTAAATATAGCTGACTCAAAAAATATATCTAAATATATGGCTCAAATAATCATAGACTCACCTAAAGTGTTCTCTAACCTTGTAAAGGTAGAGCTTAGAGATGAGTAGTACGGCATGTCCACTTGATTGTTATGATGCTTGTGAGATCATCTATGAAGATGAAAAAATAAAGCCAAAAAAGTCTGGACATACTAAAGGGTTCTTATGCCCACATCTAAATCACTACGAAGAAAACTCCCAAATAACAAAGCCGAGATATAAAGGTCAAGAGATCACTATGAATGATGCTCTTTTAAAACTAAAAGAGATACTCTCTTCAACTCAAAAAAATGATATCTTACACTACCGTGGTTCTGGAAACTTTGGACTTATGCAGGAAGTGACTGATCACTTTTTTGCCTCTTTTGGTGCAACTTTAACAGATGGTAGTCTGTGTGACGGAGCTGGTGAAGCCGGAATAATTGAGGGTAGAGGTTCAAACAAAAATATGCCTTTGTCACAAATAGAAAGATCTGAGGTTGTGATACTATGGGGAAGAAATCCACACACTACCTCTTCACATCTACTCCCATTATTGAAAGATAAAAAACTCATAGTTATAGATCCTGTAAAAACAAAAGCTGCAAAGATGGCTGATATATATGTTCAGATACAGCCACATGGTGATCTAGAGTTTGCGATGCTACTTAGCCGATTTTTACATATTGAACATGGGTATGATGAAGAGTATTTGAAAAAATATGCAAGTGAATATGAAGATTATTATGAACTTACTCAAAATATTCGAATAAAAATAACCTTAGATAAGATAGGTGTAACTTTAGGCGATATAGGTGATATACTTGCTACTATTAAAGATAAAAAAGTAGCAATAGTGTGCGGAGTAGGAATTCAAAAATATAGAAATGGTGATGAAGTTATGCGCACTATAGATGCGTTTGCGGCAAACCTTGGTCTTTTTGGCAAAGATGGGTGTGGTGTTGCTTATCTTGGGAACTCAAAAGAGGGTATAGTCTCACCATTTAACACTAAAGCAAAACGTATATCAAAAGTAGACACGAAGTTTTCTGATTTTAAAACACTCTTTGTGCAAGGTGCAAATCCATTCTCTCAAATGCCAAATACACAAAGGGTTAAAGCGGAGATATCAAAAGTAGAGAATCTAATATATTTTGGTCTGTATGAGAATGAGACGAGCGAGTCGGCTTCTTTGGTTATTCCTGCAAAAAGCTTTTTATATAAAAATGATATCAGGACTTCATACTCTCACAATGCTATGTTAGAGATGCCTAAGCAAAAAGATATAGATGTAGGTATAAGTGAGTATGAGTTAAGCAGATTTTTGTGTAAAGAGTTTGATATTGAGCTAAAAAGTGAAGAACAATATTTAGAGCATTTTAAAAGTTTTTGTGAGCAAAGTGAAAGCGCTACATGTAGCGTTAAGAGAGAAGATATACCTTATAAAGATGGTTTTGATACAGACGATGGTGAGTTCTTCTTTTTAGATGAGTTTGAAGCTTCAGAATATGATGAGAACAAACTTTTTTTGATAACTTCAAAGAGTCCAAAAAGTCTAAACTCTCAGTTTAACACAGATAGCTTTGTGTATCTAAACAGCTCACTCGGATTTAAAGAAAATGAGCTTGTAGAGATAAGCTCATCTATAGGAAGCATAGAGCTACATGTAAAGTTAGATGATGACCTTAGAGAGGACTGTGCACTTATATTTAGCGGTACTAAAGGTGTGAATAGTCTAACTACTTCGCTACACAGTTACAGCGGTAAAAATGCTATATATCAAGAAGAGATGATAAGCATAAAGTCTGTTTGATAATTTTAGATATAATTTAATCCAAAATAAACTATATTAGGTAAATTTATGAATACTCAAGATTTAGATAAAAAATATGTACTACCTACTTATGCACGCGCAGATGTTGAATTTGTAAGTGGAAAAAATGCAACTTTAACAGATGCAAATGGAAAAAAATATATAGATTTTACATCAGGTATCGGTGTATGTAGTGTGGGGCATGCAAATGAGAAGTTGAATAATGCTATAAGTGAGCAGATATCAAATATTACACATATCTCAAACCTTTATCACATAGCTCCGCAAGCTAAAGCCGCTCAAAAAATTGTAGAAGCGTCAGGATATGACATGCAGTGCTTTTTTGGAAACAGCGGTGCTGAAGCAAATGAGGGTGCTTTAAAGATCGCAAGAAAATGGGGTGGAATAGACGGTAACGCAAAAGAGGGTGATATAAGATATAAAGTTATCACACTTCAACAATCTTTTCACGGACGTACTATAACAACAGTAAAAGCAACGGGACAGGCATCTATGCATAACTACTTTGGACCGTTTCCTGATGGCTTTGTATATGCTGATGATATGAACCATGTAGAGAGTCTGATAGACGATCATACATGTGCAGTAATGATAGAACTTGTTCAAGGTGAGGGCGGTGTTCAACCTCAAGATAAAGATGAAGTTAAAGCCCTGTCAAAGATGCTTAAAGAAAAAGGTGTACTTTTAATAGTAGACGAAGTTCAAACCGGTGTTTACAGAACGGGTGAGTTCTTAGCTTCACAAGTTTATGAGATAGAACCTGATATTATCACTTTAGCCAAAGGTTTAGGCGGTGGTGTACCTATAGGTGTAGTAATGACAAACCTAAAAGGAGTCCTCGGTGCAGGTGATCATGGTTCTACTTTTGGCGGAAACTACTTAAGTACTGCCGCTGCATGTACGGTTATAGATATACTTAACGATTATAAAAAATGTGGTGATCTAGAGATAAATACTCTTTTATTTAATCAAGGTATTGATAAGCTGTATAAAAAATACAAGAATCTATTTACACAGAAGGTTGGAATAGGTATGATGTGTGGATTACGTGCTAAAGATGCAGATACACTGGCTGCTGTAATAAACTCAGCAAGAGAAAATGGTGTTATGGTTTTAAAAGCCGGTAGAAATACTCTAAGATTTTTACCGCCGCTTACAATTACAAAAGAGGAAATGGATGAAGGTTTCAAGTCTTTGGATACTGCTCTTAGCTCTATCTAGTTTATCTTTTGCAACAGAGAATCCAAGCGAATCTTTAGATAGTTACATAAGTGACTCTAAAAAGCAACAGTTTGATTATACATATGAAAAAAATGAAGCTGAGAGTTCAAAACTTCGTGACTCTTGGATAGCGCCGTTTTCATTAAAATACAGTTTTATAAAAAATCAACAGGATGATGAAGTATCAGGTGCTAGTGAATGGGATCAAGAGAGTGCATCTATAACTTGGAATCAGACGATCTTTCAAAGCGGAGGGATCTACTACGGGATCAAGTATGCGACAGCAAGTGGAAAATACGCGAATTATTCGGTTGATGTAGCAAAAAGAAAACTGGTAAAAGATGCCATTACAATTCTTATGCAAATAAAACAGACAGACCTGAGAGCTAAACGCCAAGAGCTTCAGATAAAAAACTCTGAGATCGCATTAGAGCAAAAAAAAGAGCAGTACCTAAACGGTCAGTTAGATTCAAGTTTTTTAGACAATGCAATAATAGAGAGAAACCTTGTTATTCAAGCACTTTACGACATAGAGACCTCTAAAGAGCGTTTAGTTACAAAGTTTGAAGCAATAAGTGATAAAGACTATAGACAAGCAGCTATTCCAAGTCTGCAAAATATAGAAAAAGATGAGTTTTTAACTCACAACCTTGTACTTAAAATGGATGAGAGTGAAGCTCTTAAAAACAGCTATTATAACGATGTGACTATAACAAAGTACCTTCCAAAAGTAAGTCTATCAGCTGGTTATAGCTGGCAGGGTGAGACAAAGATGCTAGGTGCTATTGATAGAGCAGAGAATACCTCGTATAACTATGGTCTAGTCGCAACTATACCTTTGGATATAAATACACTTGATGATATCTATTCATCTCGTGCCGAGTATCTAAAATCAAAGGTAGCAATCTCGGATAAAAAGCGCGAACTCTCAGCTTTGTATGATCAAGTTATGCAAAATATAGAGAATCTAGAGAAGAAAAAACAACTAAGCTTAGAGAACAAAGATATTTATAAAAAATTGCTTGATGAGACAAATGAGCTTTTTAAAGCGGGATATAAAACCGACTATGATGTCGAACTTCTTAGAAACTCTTACGAGATGGCAACGATTGATTTTAAAATTTATGAGATAGATAAACAGTTAGAGTTATTGACTCTATATGAGATGTATAAAAAAGATTAAAAATTTAAAATTATTCAATGTGTAATCAAATTTATGAGAGCAAATTCTCCCTTCGGTCTGAGTCTCAAAATTAGTTTATACATTAGTAATAATAAAACTAAACATCAGAGGACAAATCCTCCCTGCGGTCTGAGCCTCATCATTTTAGTTTTAATATTATGATGTAAATAGAAAGAATAGGAAAATATGGATAGAAAATTTAGTGAATATATGGCTGAGTGGCTTTATGGAGAGAACGGATACTACGCAAGCTATAAAGAGATCGGTAAAAAAGGTGACTTTTACACGGCAGTTAGTACAAGCCGTTTTTTCGGTGGCAGTATTGCCAAGCATATAGTATCTTTACTTGATGAAGGTTTTTTAGAAAAAGACAGCGTAATATGTGAGATAGGTGCTCACCATGGTTACTTTTTAGCTGATGTTGTTCAGTTCATATACACGCTTCGTCCCTCACTGCTAGATACTCTAAAATTTGTGATTATAGAGCGTTTTGATAACTTACAAGATTTTCAAAGAAACTATTTTTTAGAGAGTTTTGGAGATGCTGTAAACCTCACTCATCATAGATCATTAAGTGAACTAAAATGTGAAAACGCTTTTTTTATAGCTAACGAGATATTTGATGCATTTCCTTGTGAGCTTTACTACAAAGGTAAGACTGCAAGAGTAGAAGAAAACCACAACGTTGAGTTCGACGTTGATAATGAATGGGTAAGTCAAAAAGCACAAAAGTATCATAAAGATCGTGGTGAGATAGCAGTAGGTTATGAAGAGTTTGCGCGTGAGATGGCAGATGCTGCTGAGAAGTTTGAGTTTATGAGTTTTGATTATGGTGAGATGAAAGCTAGACCTGACTTTTCTATTCGTGTATACAAAAAACACGAAGTAATCCCATTCTTTCAAAAAGAGGATGAATCAGGTAAAGAGATAAAAAGAGATGAGCTTTTTGGAGAGACAGATATAACTTACGATGTGACTTTTGAACATGTAAAGGATGCCTACGAAGAGGTCGGTGCTGAGTTTTTAGAACTTAAAGCTCAGATGGTCGCACTTGTAGATATGGGAATTTTGGAACTACTTGAGATGTTAAAAGAAAAGGTAGATGAAAAAATATATAAACAAGAGCTAGAAAAAGCAAAAATCTTAATAATGCCGAACTTCCTCGGAGAGCGCTTTAAAATGATAAAGTTTAGAAAAGAGTAACAATAACTAGTAATTAATAATTATTTTCCTTTAATCTTCCTTTTCCTATAATAATCCTATCTTATCTGAGGAGATTATTATGGCAAAGCGCGGTATATCGATTTTAAAGGGTATAGAGGCACAGAAGGTAGCAGAGCTTCTGAATAAAGCATATTGTGATGAGTGGTTGGCTTATTATCAATATTATATTGAGTCCAAAGTTGTAAAAGGTTTGATGAAAGATGCAGCTATTGCTGAACTTGATCAACACGCAGCAGATGAACTTCGCCATGCAAATATGGTAGCTGATCGTATCTTACAACTAGGCGGTACCCCGATCCTTCATCCAAATGATTGGACAAAAAATTCAAACTGTGGATATGAAGCTCCAGAAGATCCAGATGTACTATCGGTATTGGAACAAGCTATAAAAAGTGAGCAATGTGCAATAGGTGTTTACTCTGAAATAGCTGATATAACAAGAGATAAAGATATTGTAACTTATGACATCGTATCTCAGATCCTAGCTGATGAAGTTGAACATGAAGAAGATCTGCAGGCTCTATATGATGATATTCATGAGTTTATTGCCGAGATAAAGAAAAAAATTAAATAAAGATGCAAAATTTAACACCTGAGATCTTTTTTTCAGCATTATTCCTAACCGTTCTAGCAGGTTTATCAACAGGGATAGGGGCAGTTCTCGCATTTTTTTCAAAAACAAATAATTACAAATTTCTCTCAATTGGGATGGGTTTCTCAGCCGGTGTTATGATATATATATCTTTTGTGGAGATCTTAGTAAAATCACAAGATGCATTTGCTTTAAAGTATGGTGAAATTATCGGAGATAGTTTAGGTGTTATTAGTTTTTTTATAGGACTTGGTTTAGCTGCTTTAATAGATAGAATGATTCCTGAGGATGTAAACCCGCATGAATTGAAATCCAAAAAAGAGTTAGATGAACTTCAAGGTAAAGATAAAGACTTAAGTAAAATAGCACTTAAAAGAACAGGTACCTTTACAGCTATAGCGATAGGGATACACAATTTTCCAGAGGGTTTTGCAACATTTGTTTCAGCACTTGATGGATTGGCTCTAGGTATCCCAATAGCACTTGCTATTGCTATTCATAATATTCCTGAGGGTATGGCAGTGTCTCTTCCAATATATCATGCGACAGGAGATAAGAAAAAAGCATTTTATTATGCTACGGCTAGTGGACTAGCAGAGCCAATAGGTGCACTTCTTGGCTTTTTTATTTTACTACCGCTTATGGGTGATATGACTCTAGGTATTACTTTTGGTATGGTCGCAGGAATTATGATATACATCAGTTTTGATGAGCTTCTTCCTGCCGCACGTATATATGGAAACTCACATACTACAATACTGGGAATAACTTTAGGTATGGCAGTTATGGCTGTCAGTCTGGTGCTTTTTAAAGTTATTTTGTAGACTAACATCAGTTTTTGAACCATGCCAGTCACAACGACAAGCAGACTCAAACGTTACGTATGCTAAAAACAGTCTGAGAAAGGTATGTTTTTTGAAAAAGTGGCTACTTTTTAAATAAGTTTGCAACAGAAGGGATGGATCTCAGAGGTAAAAGTGCATTAGATCTTATCAAGTGAGTTGTGCACTTTTTGGAGCAGTCTGAGAAACTCTTTTTCTTCATCCTCATTTAGCTCTTTAGAAAGTTCTTTATTTATATACCCTGTATATTTAATGATCTTTGTCATTAACTCTGTTCCTTCATCTGTAAGAATAAGTTTTTTCTTTCTTTTGTCCTCTTCAGACCTAACTCTTTTTATGTAGCCTTTTGCTTCAAGTCTGTCTAAAACCCTTGTAATACTTGCTTCATCACCATATGTGTTTTTTAGCATCTCTTTTTGAGTTGATACATTGTTTTTATATAAATTCATCAAAATACTAAACTGCAAGTGAGTTAGATTGTAAGGTTTTAGTAGCTGTTCTATTGATCTCTTTATAAATACTGTAATACTTGTAAAATGAAATCCTAATGATTCTTGTATATTAAATTCTTTATTTTTCATAGCAAATCATAGCATAAATAACAAATACTTGTCTTTAACAAGTATTTAAGTTGATTGAAAATATACTTGCATACAACAAGTATTTTTATATAAAGGATAAGAATGGAAAAATATGATGTAATAATAATTGGTGGTGGAGTGTCAGGACTTTCATGTGCTATGACACTAGGTTCAGCTAGAGAAAAAATGGAGATGGCAGAGGATAAGAAGATCTTAGTAATAGATGCAGGAAAATCTCATCTTAACATGGCAGAGCTTCATAATGTAGCCGGTGTAGAAGAGGGGACTAAAGGTCCTGAGCTTTTAAAAGTTTTACAAGACAGAGCAAACTCTTACGAGACTGTGTCATTAAAAAATGGTGTTGTTACTGAAGTTAGCGGTTCAATGGGAGACTTTGAAGTAAAAACACAAGACGGTGACATACTCAAAGCTGAGCTTTTAGTTTTTGCAAACGGTATGCAGACTATAGAAGTAGAGGGTATAGGTGCGTCTGTAGTTGGTCACATCCGAGCGCATCGTCCAGGTATGGTCATGATCGAGAATTCTAACGGGGTTATCACTGAGGGTAAATATGTCACTGGTTGTGCGGCTGGTGCTACTTCTATGTTTACAAGTGCAGCGGGATACGGTGCTCAGAGTGCGACTGATATTATAAGTCTTTGGGCTGGAAAATATACTGTAATACATGATGTATTAAAAAAATAACAGATACTGCACCAGAAGAGTTTAAAGAGTTTATCCGCTCAATGACTACAAGTGGAAATATTTCAAAACCTGAAGATGTAGCTAATGCTATTGGTTTTTAGTTAAAGATGAGAGTGCTCAAGTAACCGGGGCTTATCTTTCATAAATATTATGTTCACTTTGTACAATGAGAAAAGAACTCATTGTACAATCCTCTCTAAATACATAAAAAGGGAATGTAAGTGATATCCACAGAACAACTCTTAGGATCAGAATGCTATCATTGCCATAAAAAGCGCATCTTTTTCTTGTTCTTTAGACGTATCATTAGCATAATCAGTCATAGAATATTCAAGCATAAAGCGAACATTCTGAGCAAAGTTATATTCAGCACCTAAAGTAACTGTACTGTTGTCATTAATGTCATTATTATTATCGGCAAAAGATAAATAAGCTAATTTTGCTCCAAAAAGTTCAGTTGGATTTAATTGTGCACCAATAGAGAATCCAGTCTCATCACTTTTTGATGTTGCAAGTGCATCAGCAGTAAATTCATTATTAAGTACATAACCACCTGTAACCATCAAAGTCATATTATCGATTGAACCTTCAACTTGGAAATCAAAGCCATAAGATACACGGTCGAAAGTATCATATCCATCCTCTTCAAAAACATTACCGAGAGATGTGTTCATATCTCTTATATCACCGCCAATATAATATCCACCTACTGCCACATCAAAGTCACTTATAGAGATATTATAAGCTGCACGTGCTAATGTTTTATAGCCAGCAGTTCCTGTTTCAGCACTTTGAGCCCATACTGGTACATATTGTCCAACTGTTGCCATAGTAATAAAGTTGCACACCAGATGCTGCACCATCACCAATACCAAGTTTTTGAAAGATATTTGCTTTCTTTCTGTTTTCAAATTGTCGAATTGGACGATAAAGACCTGTATTATATATCTCTGTTCCCGAAAATGCACCCAGAGCATCAGTTCCAAACATGGTTACACCAACTCTACCAAAAGAGTACTCATTTGTAAAAGCGATTTTACCGCCTAAAAGACCTGCACCAAACTCCATAGATGTACCAACATTTTCTGCAATCTTACCACCGAGGACAATTGCTGATTCATCAAAAATTTCAGTAAATGATTCTTTATTACCTGCAGAAGTTTTCTTATCATGGTATCTGGCTTTTATGATAAATCCAACATTTAGTGAAGACGGTATACTGAGTCCAGCACGTTCTTTTGATGTAACTTCCGAAACGCCACCTGTCATAGTAAAACCAGACATTTTAAAGTCGCGTCCAAACCTGTTTAGCTTTGGAATGTTTTGAGAGTGACAATCAACACAACTAGTATTCATTTGTCTAGCAAATGCTGGGGTTGCTTCGACACTGCTAGCACAAGCTAAAAAAGCTAACGATGTTATAAAGATGCGATTTAAATTTATATGTATCATGATACTCCTTTTAATTTTTAGTACACGACTAAACTATTATAAGAAAACTCAATATATCATAAAATTGTTATATTGAGTTTTCTTATATGAATAATATTTTCAATGTCTATTTTACGTATCCCTTATGGTTTTTTCACTTAAGTTGGTATGAAAGAGACTTAAGAGGTAGTTGATTATTGTGCCCAGTAGTATCTTGTTAAAAATATGAAGATATAATAGGTATAAAATCAACATAATAAAAAGGAAAAAAATATGAGAGATTTTACATTTTATAACCCTACAAAAATAGAATTTGGAAAAGGTAAAGAGAAAAATATAGGTAACTTTATTAAAGACGCTGGATATGAAAGTGTTCTACTGGTGTATGGAACCGGGAGCATAAAAAAGAGTGGTCTGTATGATGACACTATAGCTTCACTAAAAGAAGCAGGGTTAAAATATGAAGAGCTCTCAGGCGTTGTTAGTAACCCACTTATAAGTAAAGTAAGAGATGGAATAAAGATTGCAAAAGAGAAGAAACTTCAAGCAGTTCTTGGAGTTGGTGGAGGCTCAGTGGCAGACTCGGTTAAAGCCATAGCTGCTGGAGCTAAGTATGATGGTGATGTGTGGGATTTTTTCATTCAAAAAGCCGTGATCAAAGAAGCTCTTCCAGTTTTTACTGTTATGACACTGGCTGCAACTGCTAGTGAGATGAATGGAAATGCAGTTATAACAAATGAGCAGACACAACAAAAATTCTCAATCGGTACAGTTTTAGTAAATCCTGTTGTATCGGTTATAAACCCTGAACTTATGTCAACGGTAAGTAAAGATTATCTTGCTTACTCTGCTGTTGATGCAATTGCTCATACTATAGAGGTATACTTTACTGCCAAAGAACACCCTAAATTTAATTCAAGACTTGTAGAGGCTATAATAAAAACAATAATGGAGACTACAGAGATCTTAATAAAAAATCCAAACGACTATGAAGCTAGGGGTGAGTTTGCATGGGCAGCTACACAAGCGTTAAATGGTCTTACTCCATCAGGAACTGGGGGAGGGAATTTTCCAAACCATATGATAGAACATACTCTTTCAGCTCTGTATAACGTACCTCACGGTGCCGGATTATCTATAGTGATCCCTGCATGGATGAAATGGTATAAAGAACAAAATAAAGCTCAGTTTGAACGTTTTGCAAAAGAGATTTTTGGAGTAGATGGAGCCGATGCAGGGATCAGTGCACTTGAATCATGGTTTTGTCAAATAGGATCACCTATAACACTCTCTGAAGCTAAAATTCCAAAAGATGAAATAGACAAAATTGCTGAAAATGCAGTGCAGACTTCTAAACTTTGGGGATTAGAAGATATATACAATGTACAAACAATAAAAGAGATCCTTACAAAAGCTATATAAATATTATGTATTTAAAGATATCGGTAATTTTATTTTTAGGAATTTTAATGAGTGCTTGTAGTTCAAAGGAAAGTGTTGTGTATAAAAATCCGGGAAAGAACTTTGAACCTACATTTTTAGAACATATGTCTCTTATGTGGTACTTCTTTACAGATGATACAGAAGGTAAAACACCAAAAGAGGGCGAAGTTCCTGTTGTTAAACTTTCAAAAGAGGATATCTTAAATATGCCAGATGAGAGTGTCGTAAGACTTGGACACTCAACGCTGCTTTTTAAACTAGATTCTAAATACTTACTGGTTGATCCTGTATTTAGTCAAAGGATCTCACCTGTATCTTTTATGGGACCAAAGAGGTTTCACAAGTCACCAATAGACATACAAGAACTTCCATTTATAGATATTTTAATTATCTCTCATAACCATTATGATCATTTAGATGAGTATGCACTTGATGGTTTAAAAGACAAAGTAGGGCATGTTTATACTGCTTTGGGTTTAACACAGAAGCTAAGCGATTCAGGACTTGATACTAAAAAAATAACAGAGCTTGATTGGTGGGAGAGTAAAAAAGATAATAGCGGTATATCGATAGTATCTACACCTGCTCAACACTTCTCAGGTCGCGGATTATTTGACAAAAACAAAACTTTTTTGGCATCTTGGGTTATTAAATCATCTAAGGCAAATATATACTACAGTGCAGATAGCGGTTACATGAAAGAGTTTAAAACCATAGGTGAGAAGTTTGGTCCATTTGATATGAGTTTTGTTGAAACTGGTGCATACAATAAACGTTGGAGAGAGGTTCATATGATGCCAGATGAGATTGTTCAGGCTCATATAGATTTAAATGCTAAGATAATGTTTCCAGTACATAACGGAACTTTTGAGCTTTCAACTCATCCGTGGAGAGAACCGTTCGAGCTTGTTACTAAAATAGCTAAAGAAAAAGGTGTAAAGATAACTCATCCAATGATGGGTGAGATAATACCTTTGCTTAGATATAAAGATACTAGAGAGTGGTGGAAATATGGTTTGTAGAATACTTAACTAAGTATATAATCTATAGATACTTTAAACTCTTTTGGAAAAACAAAAAGAGTCTCATCTACCTCTATAGGGAAGCTTTTCTCTATAGCTTCAATAACAGATTTTTTAAATATATTTTTACCGGATAAAAATTCAATATTTTTTACGTTACCATCATTACATAAGTGAAATTTGACTTCAACACTTCCCTGTATACCTCTTCTTCTGGCACTTCTTGGGTAAGACTTATTCTCGTTTATTTTGTTTCTTAGTTTTGTAAAAAAGATATTTTGTTTTGCTTTTATCTCATCATGGGTGACATTACTTTTTTTATTAGCTATAACTTGTTGTTTCGGTACCTCTGCACTCTCTTGTGTAGCTATTTTTTCCTCAACGATTTCTTTTTTTTCTTCTTTTTTAACTATCTCTTTTTTCGGTATGGTTTTTTTAGGGATAGGCTTCGGTTTAGGTTTTTTAACTATTTTTTTCTTTTTTATCTTTTTAACTTTTTTATCCGAAACTTTCTTTTTTACAGGTTGTGGTTTCTCAGGATTAACCATACATACACTGATCACATTTGGTTTATTTACATTTTTATCACTATAGTTATTACTATCTTCACTTAAAAAAGCAAAAGCACCGGCAAATAAACTAACATAGATCAAACTACTAAGTATAAAAGATGATAAATATCTATTCATGATCAAAACTCTTTAGGTAGTTGTACATGGTCGGAAGGTAGAACAGGTTTAGTATAGTTCCCCATAATAACCCGTAACCTAAACTTACAGCAAGTGGTTGAAATGACACAGCTTGAGCTGTTGCAAAAAATATCAGAGAAGATAGCCCGATGATAGTTGTAATAGAGGTTAAAACTATTGGTCTAAGACGCTTTGCTGCTAATGTGTATATATTTAGTTTGTCTGTAGCAGAATTGAGTGTGGCCATCATAATGATCCCATCATTTACGATAACTCCTGCAAGACCGAGTGCACCTATTAGAGAGGGTAGGGATATATTTAGATCCATAATAAAGTGACCTATAAAAACTCCAAGTAAAGAAAACGGTATTACAGACATAACTATAAGAGTCTCTTTTAGAGAGTTAAATAGGTATAGTATAGATAAAAAGATAAGTGACACTGCCAAAAGAGATGCAAATACCATCTCTGATTTTAATGTTTGAGTATTTTCTCTCTCACCTTTAAATTTAAGTTGTACACCATCTTTTTCTAGTTTATCTATGGTTGGTTTTATCTTTTGTATAACTTCATTTGCTGTGACAACTTTAGCATTTACATTAGCAAATACATAAAAACTTGTCTCCCCATCATCTTTAACAAGCTGCTCTAGTGACTGTATGGTCTTAAACTCACATATATCAAAAAGTCTAACAAGTGTACCGTCTTTTAAAGGTATTTGAAGTGATTTAAAACTCTCCAGATCTTTGTCATAGTTGGTAGATTTGATCTTGATATCTACAAGCTCATTATCATCAAATATTGTCCCTATTTTCTTAGATAAAAATAGTTTAGATATATAATCACCCACGTACTTTTCAGTCACTCCAAGTGCTTCACCGTATGAGTTTATTTTTAATTTTATCTCATCAATACCCAGTTTTACATTGTCGCCGTAATATTTTATACCTTTTATATTTGCAAATGAATCTTCAAGTTCTTTGATCGCTTTCATCGCTTTTTGGTAATCATCACTAACTACACCTATGCGAACATCTGCTTTTGAGTGTCCCATTTTCTTTTCAACGACCATAAGGTTAGATAACTCGAACTTCTCTTTGTATTTTTTTTCTTTTAAGAATTCTCTTAGTTCTTTAGATATCTGCCCTGATGATTTATCTCTTATCCTTCCCTCGCTATCATAGTAAAAACTCAGATAAGGAGTTATGTACTTGTCTAAGAAGTTTTGAGGTTTTTCTTTTTGTAATTCCACAGTTATATATCCTACATATGGATACAACTCAGCATCACCTGTAGCACTTCTTCTATAACCAGCAGTTGAACTTACATGTTCTATAAAAAATTTGTATCTGTTTTCTAGTAGGTCACGCTCTAGTGTTTGAACGATCTTTATTGAGTCTTCGAGTGTAGTAGTCGGTTTTGCTTTAAAAGTGATATCTACACTGCTTGAATCAAAAGCCGGGAACATTTGAAATTTTGAGATTTTAATTGAGGCAAATATAAGAAGAGGGACTATTATTATAAAAACAGTTAAAAAGCTTTTTTGATATTTTACACATGCGTGTAAGATTTTTGTATATAGATGGTTTATTTTATCCCATGAAAGAGTTTTAGACTCATGGTTTAATGTATGTGCTGCATGTATAGGTAAAAATATAAACGACTCTATAAGTGAAGCAATAACAAGTGCGGAAAACGCTATAGGGATAAGTTCAATAATATCTCCTAGACGTCCGCTTATCATAAGAAGTGGAATAAAAGAAAACAGGGTAGTTAGTGATGCGATGGTGACTGGTTTAGCCATCTCTTTTGCACCTAGATATGCAGCTTCACTAGCTTTGTAGCCTTTTTCTATATACTGTTGTATATTTTCACTAACTACTATAGCATCATCAACGATGATACCAATAGCGATAAGTACACCTATCAGTGAGTTTACATTTATACTATAGCCTGTAAAGTAAAAATATATTGCACCGATTATAAATGATGTTGGGATACCTAAAGCGATGATAAAAGCTATTCGTATGTTTATTAAGACCGCTGTTAAAAATGTTATAAGAAGTACGCCTAGTATGATGTTTGAGATAATAATATTTAATCTGTCTTTGATAATAGTTGACTGATCACGTCTTACATCAAATATAACTCCGTCTATCTTCATTTTTGTAATAAGTTTTTTTATATCGTCGGAAATATCAATAGCATCTCCAAGCGGATTTTGGGATATTGCCAGTGTTATCGAGTTTTTACCGTTCATACTTGCCAAAGTTGAAGCATCTTCATACTTCTTCTCAATTGTAGCTATATCTTTTAGCATAATTTGCTGGTCGTTAATATTTAGTATTGTATTTTCTAGATCAGAGGATAATTTTTTACCGTTGTATGTAGATATATAGTATTGTTCTTTTACATTGTCGATCTTACCAAGTGGAAATATGTGTGATAGTTCAGAGATCACCTGACTGACATCACTTAGTTTAAGATCGTATGCATTTACCTTATTTTCATCAATAATAAGTTCATATATCATGTCTGAATCACCAAATATAGTAACAGAGGATACGTTCTTTATATTAAACAGTTTATTTTTAAAATCTTTAGATAGCTTTTTTAAGTCACCTCTGGATATTTTAGATGAGCGAATAGATACATGCATAATGCTTCTAGAGTGTGCAACACCTCTGACAACAGGTTCATCCATGTCAGATGGAAGATTTTGCCTAATAAGAGAGATTGCATCTTTTACTGCATCTGTAACCTCTATCTTATCGGCTCCATCCTCAAGTTCAAGTGAGATAGCAAAACGCCCAGGAGATATAACTGATGAGATGTTATCTACACCTGTGATATTTTTTGTTTCAGCTTCTATCTCACTTACAGCAATTCTATTTAAGAGATCAACCGAAGCTCCAGTGTAAGAGCCTCTGATCGTAATGGAGTTTGGTTCAATAGTAGGTGATATCTCTTTTGGTATATGAGCATATGCATATATACCTGCTGCAAAAAGTAGTAAAAAGAGGGTATAGTTCAGTTTATAATTTTCAATAAAAAATTTTAATACCCTATCGAACATTTAACCCCTTTATCTAAAATCTTTTTTTGCAATATCCATAGCATTTTTAAAGTCCGTAATTTTACCACCATTTTCTTTTGCAAATGCTTCAGCATTCTCTTTTAAAGCAAAAGCATACTTACTTGTTTTACTCATAGTAGCTTTCTTATTACTTCCGACAACATAGTATGCAGTTTTAGCGTCTATGAACTTAAGTGATCCTGCATCTACAACTTTTTCATTCGATGTTTTTTCACTATGTTTATGATCAACTAAACAGTGTATTGAACAGTATTGTTTGATCTCACCTTTTGCATTTTTTGCTGCATGATTTGTTTTGTAAAACATAGGAAGCTTCATACCACATTGTGAACAAGATGCAGCGTTTTGTCCTTTTTGTAATATGACAGCTTTGTCAGGGCTTACACTTTGGAACATCTTCCCTGACATGTGAGTTCCATGGTGAGAGTGTCCTCCATGTGTAGCTTTACCGTAAGCATGTGCCGCATAAATTCTAAATAGTATTAGTGAGAGGTAAAATACTATCAGTAATGATGCAGATATAAAGGCAATAGTTTTTGCCTTTTTGCTTGCATCAAAAAGATTAACTCTTTTGTACAGAATATAGAATCCCCATGCAACTGCTAAGTATTTAAATACTCCAAAAATTCCTAGCCAAGTATCTTTTCTTGAAGCTAAATTCTCTACATGTCCATCTAGTCCAAAGCCGTAGATGAAACCGTTTCCTATGTTCGCGTATGTATGTGTAAAAAAGCTATGAAGAAGATGATCAAGTCCACCAATAATAAATAGCGGTGCAAACGCATACCCTAGAGTGTAAAATGTTTTACTAAACTCAGCTTTTAGAGCACGTGATGCAATGAACATACCTACATATACTAAAAATAGAGTAATACCAAGTGCATAAACAAAGGCAAAAAGTCCTACGACATCCATAGAGCCAAAATCAAATATACCTTTGAAATACTCAGCAGTCTTAGTCCAAGGCATAAATTCAGCTGCTTTACTTCTTCCAAGCCCATGATGGAAACTCATAGATACTGTAATAGCTGCAGTTATTAATATAAATACCCAAACCTCGATCTTTTCAAATTTAAATTTTTCATATAAAGATTTACCAGGTTTTACCATTTTAAAGCTGATCCCCTCACATGCAGAACTACACTCCATACATAATGAACAATCCTCCATAGAGTTTTTCTTGTTAAATGTAAATGGTTTTAAGTCATACGGACAAGCTTTAGCACAGTCAAATGTCTTACACTCTTCACAGTCCTCTTTGTAAGACCCAAGCCATGTAAAAGATATACGGTGATACGCTTTTGTTAAAGAACCGATTGGACATACATACTTACAATAACTCATGTCTTTATATAAATAATATAGCAAAAACGCTAGTAGTGTCATAACGGTAAATAGTACGGCAGTTGCAAACGGAGCTTTGTATAGACCAGGGTACATGTAGTAAACAGCCCACCAACCAACTACAAGCAGAGTAAGACCCCACCAAGGATTTTTAAGCCAAGATGGCATCTCTTTTTTTAGGCCAAACTTTGTTATGTATTTTCCTAAAAAGCCATGTGGACAGATACCACAAAAAATACGACCGAAAGTTGCAAGCGTAACCACCATAAATAGTGACCAGAACAGTCCCCAAAATAGGTATCTGGTAAAAGTGTTCTCTTTTGTCTGAACTTCAAAGCCAAGGTATATACCATAAGCAAATAAAGCTAATACCAACACTCTGACAAACATAATAAAGTTTTGGTTTTTAAAGATATATCCAAGGATAGGCATACCGTATATATCATTTTTATCACGATTATTTTTAAATTCGATCATCTATTTTTCCTTTTGAGTAATGATTCCAAGATTTTTGAACTCTTTTAGTTTTAGTAGATCAAGTACCTCTACAAATAGTTCAAATTCAGCTTTTTTGTCACAGTTGATGTGAATAGGAGAGTCTTTTTTATAGGCAGAAAGTTTCATCTCTATCTCTTTTTTTAGAACTTTTTGTTCATTAAATAAGATAGTGCCATCTTCTTTGATAGTTATAGTCAGGTTTTTAACATCCTTTTTTTTAGCAGCACTTTTAGAATCTGGCAGATCAACGGGTATAATCCCTTTTGCTACAAACGAAGCAGTAGTTAAAACTATTACTAAAAGAACAAGCATAATATCTATAAACGGGACTACGTTTATAGAATCAAACTTTTTAACTTGCAAGGGCTTTTTCCTTTTGGTGGATGTCGTATTTTGCAAGAATAACTTCTATCTTTCTACCTAGGTGGTTGTAAAATACAATAGAAGGTATAGCGACAACCAGACCCATAGCAGTCGCTTTAAGTGCTAACGCTAGGGATGTCATGATCATTTTAGCATCCAAGTCACCGCTTTGACCCATTGCATAAAAAGTTATGATGATTCCAAATACAGTCCCTAAAAGTCCTATATATGGAGCATTTGAGCCAAAAGTAGAGATGATGTTTATGTTGTTTGTAACATCTATCTCCAAAGCCTCTTTTGTTTTGTATGTTGATATATCTACTTTTTTATAAAACATTATACGCTCTATCCAAAACCATAAAGCTATGAAGCTCATAGCTCCTAAAAGTCCTATAATCCCATAGTCAACAAGTGTTTTTAAAAGTTCAATATCCATAATACAACTCTATTAAAATTTAGCAGAAAGACCGGCAGTTAAAACTCTACCTTGATCAACTGTGATTGAAAGATCTTCTGCATCAAATACACCGTCTTCATTTCTATCAGAACTTGATCTTGCTGATCTATAGTATTGCTTATCAAAAACATTGTCAGCTCTTACAAAAAAGCTTGCATCGAACATAGATATTTTATCTTCATACGTAGCCATTAGGTTAAGAGTCCCATGACCGTTTATCTCTATTTCGTTTCTATCATCTGCAAAGTATTTTGACTTAGCATTAAACTCAGTCATAAGCGATAGTTTTTTCATAACTTTATAGTTCATGTTTAGGTTAACAGTATGTTTCGAAGTTCTAGGAATTACATTCCCTGTCACGTCTTGAACATCTACAGTAGCTGAAAAACCACTTCCTAGTGTAATACCGTTGTTATGATAATCCGTATATGTAGCATTTAAATAAGTATATGCTAAGTTAAAAGTTAATGGTTCATATATTTCGCCAACTGCAGAAAGCTCTAGACCTCTATGTCTTGCACCACCTATGTTGTCCCACATGTCTGTAGTATCTGTATCACCATAGTTTCCAGATGTTTTCATAATAAAGTCTTTTCTATCTATTTGGAAAACAGCAGCTTCATATTTAATACTACTTAAAAGTGCTCTAAATCCTATTTCGTAGTTTTGTGATTCCTCGGGTTCTAAGTCAGGATTACTGATCGTATCGCCCCATGTACTAACATCACCTGCATATAGTTGAGAGATAGTAGGTGCACGAAAACCAGTTGAATAATTTGTAAATAGGGTAGAATTATCGTTAATTTGATAGTTCATACCTACTCTGTAAGAGTATACATTGAAATCTTTATCAAAGTTATTATCATTTGAATCTGCATAGTCTAAGTTGATTTTGTCAAATCTTAAGTTTGTAGTAGCACTTAAAGAGTCTGTAAAAGCATACTTATATTCACCGTATAATGCATATACATTTTCATCTGTAGTATTATCACTGTTATCATCACCTGCTTGGAAAAAATCAGGAGTTACAGTGTATGATGGAAAGTAAGATATTAATGCCTGATTTACTCTATAAGTAGTTTTATTTTTATATTCATTAGCACGTAGATCAAGACCAAGTAGTGCAGCAGAAGAATCAAACGAATCTCTATACTCACTTTTTATACCTCTTTGAACTTGTTCATAGTGGTTGTCATATACATAATCATCATCTGTTAGAGTTGCATCATTATTTCCATCTGAATCTTTTGTTTGTGGAGATGACATAAACTCTGTAGTATCTGTATAAACATAACCGTTTACTAAAAGGTTTGCACCTTTTCCAAAATCGTTAGAGTAAGTTAAAAATGCTTTTAATAAATCTACATCATAACCTCTTGTATAGTCACGGCTGTCTTGGTTCCCATCATATATAGACTCAGGATTTGTTGCTGCTTCCGTAGCACCACCTACCGTACCGTGTGAGTCTTTTTGTCTTTGTGAGTACTCTAACCCTAGGCTTATGTCTGATGAATCATTGATATAGTATTGAAGTTTACCGTTTAAATAGTTAGACTCATAATCAGAATCTTCATGGTATCCATCAGCAGCTCTTTGACTAGCTTGTACATGAAAGCTTAGATCATCATTAGAATAACCTGTTCTTGCAACTACTTTAGTGTACCCGTAACTTCCAGCTTCAATAGCACCATAGTTGTTGGCATTTTTAGCACCTTTTTTAGTTGTAATGATCACGGCACCAGATAGCGCATCATCACCAAAAAGATAAGAAGCTCCACCTTTAACAACTTTTATAGATTCTATGTTGTCTAAGTCGATATTTACCTTACCTGTTCTCTCAAATACAGGTACACCGTCTATAACTACTGCAACACCAGGTTTCTCACCCATATACATTTGATTCTCCACACCTCTCATGTGGATCTTTAATGTATCTCCAGTTGATGATTCTGTTGTAATACCGGGAATAGATTGTAATATTTGCTGAAGGTTTTCAATGTGTGCTTTGTCAACTCTCTCACCACTTACTGTTGTCGTATTTGAAACTTCACTTTTTTTTGTTGCAAACTTATCATCAATAGTTGAAGACTCCACTTGTATTGTCCCTAAGTCTGATGCATATGCACTTATGGCTATTGCACATATAGCTGATAACGCTATTATTTTTCTCATATACTTTCCTAAACTTTAAAAAATCTCTGTAAGTATATTTTGAAAGTGTTACAAAAGTGTTAAATAAAATTTACACTTGTAATGTTTAACAATTATTAGATGTTGAATTGTTTTAGGAAGAATCCTAAAACATTAAAAGTTAGAAAGTGATTAGAGGTTTTCTATGATCTTTAATAACTCTTCTGGTCTGTTAGAGTTTTTGATAGCATTATCTTTTGAGATAACTTTTTTCTGCAGAAGATCTATGATCTCTTGAGTTTGAGTTTTCATAGATGTTTCACTTTGGTTTAGTTGCATTTGTGAGTAAAGTTGGTGTACTTTGTCTTCACGTATAAGGTTCGCAATAGCAGGGTTTGAGATAAGTATCTCCTGAGTAGCAACTTTACCGCCACCTATCCTAGGAATAAGTGACTGAGATATAACAGCTACAAGAGACGAAGCAAGTTGTGCACGGATCTGTCCCTGCTGTTCAGCGTCAAAAACATCGATAATACGGTTAACTGTTCCAGCTGCAGAGTTAGTGTGAAGTGTTCCAAAAACCAAGTGACCGGTCTCAGCGGCAGTTAGTGCTGCACCAATAGTTTCAGCATCACGCATCTCACCGATGAGGATGATATCAGGGTCTTGTCTAAGTGCATACTTTAAAGCTGCGGCAAAAGATTTCGTAGAGCTTCCAACATCACGCTGTGAAAAAAGAGACTTGTTGTTCTTATGAACAAACTCAACAGGGTCTTCAATTGTAATAATATGCTTACGTTCAGTCATATTTATCTCATTTAGCATCGAAGCCAGAGTTGTTGACTTACCACTTCCCGTCGGACCAGTTACAAGAATAAGACCTTTTTCCCTTTTTACAAGCTCTTTAAAAATTGGAGGTGAGCCAAATGAATCAAGTGTCGGGATCTCTATAGGGATCATACGAAAGGCACATGCAGTTCCACCTATCGTTTTATAGTAGTTTGCACGAAAACGTCCAACATTCTCTATCTCAAATGAAAAATCTAGCTCGTTATATTCTTCAAACTCTTTTTTCTGTTTTTCTTTTATAAGGGAGTTTGCCATGTTATCTACATCTTTAGATGTAAGTTTTGGCAGTTTTAGAGGTTTTAATTCTTTATCTATACGTATCTGAGGTTCACTACCAACAACTAAGTGTAGATCGGATGAACCAAGAGCTAGAGTACTTTTTAAAAGTTTTCTAACATCAATAGTTTTGCCTTCAGGCTGTACTGTCTCTTCTGACATACTTAATCCTTGGAATTAATTTTTTATTCTATGATCTTTGGAACCACGAAGAAATGCTCAGCACTATTTGGTGAATTTTGTAATATTTCATCATTTACTTTAGTGTCACAAAAAGGTTTGTCTTCACGAGTGAAAGTTGCTCTATCATCCATAGCAAACTTATCATCAACACCCTCTGTGTCTAACTCACTTAAGTTATCAACAAAAGATACTATTTCAGATAGTTGCTCTTTTATCTCTTCTCTTTTTTCTTCATCAATTTTTAAATATGATAATTTTTCAAGTTTTGCTAAAAGAGTGTCATCTACTTGCATATATAGTGTCCTATTGTGTAAAATTTGCCTTATTGTAGCCAAAAAAAGTTATTTATTTGATAAAAATTTAACAAACTATAGGGTAATATACGTGTTAGATAAAAAATATAAGGACATTTTTTGAGCTTAAAAGAAAACATAAATATGGTAAAACAGGAACTTAACTCAGAAGAGAAGTTTTTCGAAAAAGCTGTTATAACGGAAAGATTTGTAAAAAAATACAAAAACTATATGATCGGTGGAGCTGTAGCCATACTTATCGCTGTTATTGTAGATTTTGCATATGAGACAAATAAAGCTGCAACTGTGGAAGAAGCGAATGTTGTTTTAAGATCTTTAAATCAAGAAATAAATAATGTAGATGCACTTTCAGAGTTAAAATCACTAAGTCCTAAGTTATATGATGTATGGACTTACTCTCAAGCAGTAGCAAATAAAGATGTTGAGACTCTTAAAACTCTTAGTAGATCTAAAACGCTTCTTATCTCTGATCTGGCTACTTATGAGCTTGCTTCATCTACTGCAGATGAGGATATGTTATCTGATTATTCTATGAAACAAAATGCTATATTTAAAGATCTGGCATTGGTTCAAAATGCAATACTTTTCTTAGAAAAAGACAAAATAGAAAAAGCACATAACGAGCTTAAAAAAGTGTCTCAAGATTCAAGCTTAAGCAAAGTCGCTTTAGCATTATTACATTACGGAGTGAAATAAAATTGAGCAAAATATTTCTAGTATTTTCAGCACTGCTTACATTGTTCTTTAGTGGATGTGGTATGAAAAAAGTGTATGAACCTGAGTTTGTTAAAGGTGAGTGGGAAACTTATGGAAGTGCAAAGCAAAACATCATAGAAACGAACCAAGACGGAGCTTTACTTGAAGACAGACATGTATTTGTAGATGGAAAAGTAAGCAATACTAAAATAGATGATGATAAATACTTTTTATCTTACAGTGATGGTTGGATAATTAGTGCATCATTAGATGGAAACTTAACTCTGCAATACAATACAAATACTAATGTAGAAAATTTTGATCTGAAAAAATCGATAGCTACCGCAAGTGTAAAAGATGATATTTTAGCTGTATTATTTGCAGATAATGAGATGGCACTATATTCTATAGCTAGTAAAAAACCACTTTTAAAAGAGCAGGGTAATCCACCGATAATTATAAACTCTAAAGTTGTTAAACCTCACTTTATGAATGATCTGGTACTTTTTTTAACACTTGATGGAAAAGTTGTAATTGTAAGTACTACCCAGAAGAAAAAGTTAAGAAGTATTATTGTCTCAAGTGAAGATAATTTTAACAATATTATCTATTTTAATGTTGTCGATGACAAACTCGTAGCAGTAAGTGGAACTAAGATCTTATCTTTTGGTAAAAAAGAGATCAGAGCCGAGTATGAAGTAAGAGATGTTATCGTGGACGACTACACTATATATATAGCTACAAAGCAAGGTGAGATCATATCACTTGATTCTGAGCTTGGAGTAAATGCAAAAGTAAAATTTCCGTTTGCTCATTTCTTAGCTTTAATCGCAACAGAAAATAAAATATATGCTCTTGAAAAAGAGGGATATCTAATTGAGTTCAGTAAAGATCTACTAGAGTATGATGTATATGAAGTTGATGTAGAAGAGGGTTATATACATGTTGATGATAGCACTTTTTATATAGCTGATGAATACATCAAAGTTAAGTAAAGAGCTAGAAGCTTTTTTAGAATACATAAGTGTCACAAGAGCACTTAACAAAAAATCCATCTCTGCTTATATGGGTGACTTGTCATCTATTGAAGAGGAGTTGGGTTCCTCTTTAATAAACCTAGATTCAAACAAAATACTCGATCTGCTTTCAAAATACGAAAACAAGCGAACACTTAACCGTAAGCTTTCCTCCATAAACGCATTCTTTGATTTTTGCTATGATAATAACTTTTCTGTTGAGAAAACCAAATTAAAATCAGCAAAAATCCCTAAGCTTTTACCTAAGTTTTTAACTTATGAGCAGTTGATGTCAGGGATAAAGATGTGTGACACGACTACATGGCTAGGCCTTCGTGATGCAGCGCTTTTATATTTTTTATATGCATCAGGTATTAGGATAAGCGAGTGCTTGTCTGTAAAAAAAGAGGATTTTGATGGAGAATGGTTGCTGGTGCGTCATGCAAAAGGTGATAAAGAACGTATGGTCCCTGTTGCAAAAGTAGCACTAGATGCTATAAAAAAATATGTGGATGAGATGCCTTATGAAAAAGATTATTTATGGTGCAATTATAAAGGTGACAAACTAAGCAGAATATCTGCATTTAAGATAACTCAAAAATATTTAAATGTATCTCCACATGTACTGCGTCACTCATATGCCACTTCACTAATAACCGGCGGAGCAGATCTGAGGGTCGTACAAGAGCTTTTAGGTCATGCTTCACTTATAACTACACAAATATATACACATGTACAAAAACAGCATCTAAGTGAAACAGTAGAAGTTTGTCATCCTTTCTCAAACAAATAAGCTTAATAATAGTCCAATTTATGTAAAATATCTACTATGAACGATGTAAATAATTCTTTTTTCTCAAAACCATTTTTAAAATCACTATTCTTTGTACAAAATAAATGGCATCAGCACGGTGTATTTATCCATACTTTAAGAGTTCTATACCATACTATAAAAAGAGGCGAGTACAGGTTTATTGCTGCTGCATTGTTACATGACATTGGTAAGCCATTCACTGCATTTGTCAAAGATGAAGAGGATAGAGAATTTGACGAGTACAGTTTTACAGACCATGAAGAACGCTCATATCAGATAATAAAAAATTGGCCTTTTATAAGTTCTTATACAAAAAATATGGTACGCTATCACTATCTAATAAGGGATATAGAAAAGTCAAAAAAAGAGGACCTGATAAGGTATGCTAAAAAGATGGATATCTGGGAGACCTTGGATGATGAGTTTAAAGAAGATCTCGCAGAGTTTTTGATCTGTGATGATCTAGGTAAGGGCAGAAAAAGAAGATGAAAAATGTATTAGTTGTTTTGACGATTATAGCTGTAGTTATAGCTATTTTTTTAACACTTGGTGCATCTGGGCAGATGGTGGTCGTTAAAGAGGGTAACTTAAAAAAATTACCGCTTGATATAAAAATAGGTCATTATCAAGACAGCGACTGCGGTATGGTTATTGAAGATCTTGATTATGTATCTCAAGTTGTATCACCAAAAGGAAATACATACTTTTTTCACGACCACGGCGGTATGGCAAAGTGGATCAAAGATAAAGAGTTTGCCAAAGATGCAAAGATTTGGGTTATGAGTTTAGATACTAAAAAGTACATAGACGCAAAAGAAGCTTACTACTCATTGGATGATGAAACACCGATGGGATACGGCTTCGGTGCATATGAAAACAAACAAGAGGGTTTTATAGATTTTGATGAGATGCAACTTAAAATGCTTCGCGGCGAGACTATGAATAACCCGCTTATAAGACAAAAACTAAAAGGTAAAAAATAGATGGAGAGTGTAAATTTACTTACAATAATATCTATAGCTTTTTTAGGTTCATTCGGTCACTGTATAGGTATGTGCGGTGGAATAGTCATGGCGTATTCAAATATTAAAATAGACCCTATCTCTTCTAAAGTGTCAAAAAGCATTGCACATCTGCTTTATTCGTTTGGTAGGATCACTACATATACGGTTCTTGGTGCTATATTTGGTTATCTTGGCGGTGTAGTGGTGTTTTCAAACACTGCAAACGGAGTGCTTTTGGTTGTAGCGGGAGTTGCTATGATACTTGCAGGTCTATCGCTTATGGGTAAGATGAAATCTCTAAGCATAGGTGGAAAATCTCTGAGCGATACGCAGTTCTATAAACGTAGTTTTACAAAGATCATGAACTCAAGATCAAACATGAGCTTTTATCTTTTAGGGATGTTAAACGGACTTTTACCATGTGGTTTTGTATACTTTTTTGCTATAACTGCAGCAAGTACGGCAAGCCCAATGTATGGAGCTTTAGTTATGTTCGTATTTGGTTTAAGTACAGTTCCTGCCATGTTTGGACTTGGAACTCTTAGCACTCTAAACCTGAGCGCAAGTTTTAGAAATATGCTTGTTTCTTTAGCTTCCATTGCCGTACTTTTTTATGGAGTATTCACAATTTACAATGGGTATGAGTATATATCAGACCCCGAAAAAACTTTAAGAGATTGTCACTAAGGAGATAAAATATGAATAATTCAATAGTAGAGAGTATAAAATCACTCCCTCCACTTTCAAAAACAATAGCGGATATAAACAGGGTTTATTCGGATGAGAATGCATCTGTAGCTGATATGGCAAAAGCTATTGAAGGTGATCCGATGATTGTAGCTAACTTACTAAAAGCTGCTTCATCACCTCTTTACGGTTTTTCAAAAGAGATAACTAACTCAGCTCAGGCGGTAAGCTTATTTGGTATGAGTATGACACGCTCTATCGCTATAGGGAATTCTGTTAGAAAACTTTTAAATGTTGATTTAGAACCTTACGGTATCACTAGTGAAAAATTTGCACATATCTCTTCACTTCAATCAGTATTTTTATCTGCTTGGTATAACAAACTAGACAGAGCAAAAGCGCAAAAACTTTTTTTACCTGTATTTTTACAAGAGACTGGAAAGATATTAATTGCCAGCAATATTATCCAAGAGGATGAGACAATCAGTTTTAGGTCTGAAGTTGAAGTGACAAATAACCTTGCGCAGGTTGAAAAATCATATGTAGATATGAGCAGTGCAGAAGTTACGGCACTAGTGTTCGAACACTGGGATTTTGATAAAGAGATCATAGACATAATAAAATATGCAGATGATCCTGCAAGTGCACCTGAGGCACTAAAAGAAGCAGCTACTATATTAAATATTATTAAAACAATAATCCCAATAAACAAGCCTTTTTCAGAACAAGCGATAAACTTTGGTCTTAAAAAAGCACAAGACGCTGGTTATGATGTAGCTCTGATCAAAAATGCAATTGACAGTGTATCGGAATTCATATAGATGGCTAAAACCGTAACGATAATAGATACTTTTGGATTTTTCTTTCGCGCTTTTTATGCACTACCACAACACCTAAAAAATAAGGATGGTTTTCCAACTGGTCTTTTAACAGGTTTTACGAACTTTATAGCTACTCTTCAAAAAGAACACGATAGTGATTACTTGGTTTTTGCAGTTGACTCAAAGGGTGATACTTTTAGAAATGAGATAGACCCCAACTATAAAGCGAACCGTCAAGCTCCACCTGAAGAGTTGAGTATGCAGCTACCTGTTGCCATTGAGTGGATAGACAAGATGGGTTATAAGACTCTTGGAATGAGTGGTTTTGAAGCCGATGATATGATAGCTTCTGTTGTAAAACTTGCAAAAGATAAAGGGTATAATGTACGTGTAGTATCACACGATAAAGACCTTTACCAACTCATAGATGATGGACAAGTAGTAGTGGTCGATGCCATAAAGAAAAAAGTCATGGATGAAGATGCTTGTTATGAAAAATACGGTGTGTCACCTAAACAGTTTATAGATTACCAATCAATACTAGGTGATAGTGCAGATAACGTTCCCGGTGTTAAAGGGATCGGTAAAGTTGGAGCGGAAAAACTTTTAAAAGAGTATGGAGACCTTGATAATATCTATGAAAACCTAGCAACTATCAAGGGTGCAAACCAAAAAAAGCTTATAGAGTCTAAAGACAATGCTTACATGTCAAGAGAGCTAGTAACTCTAAGAGATGATGTCTTAGATGATCTAGAGTTTAATTTTGAAGAGTACACTATGGATGTAGAACATCCTTTTTTAAATATCTACGATGAACTTGTAAAGTATGAACTAAATGCGATACTTAGAGTTCTAAAAGCAAAAAATCATGTTAGTGAAGAGCATCATAACAGTGCAGTTGAGAGAGTAAATAACAACAGCAATAGTAGTGAGCCTTCAAGCCAGAAGCTAGAGTTTAAAACCACTCTTATTACAAATGCAGATGATTTAAACAAAGTCCTCGCAACTCTTAATGAAGACACTTTAGTCGCTTTTGACACTGAGACCACTGGGCTTGACTACGACAAAGACAAACTGGTAGGTTTTTCTTTTGCTACATGTGAAGAGGAGGCGTACTATGTTCCGTTTGGACACTATTATCTAGGTATTGGTCAGCAAGTAGATGAAGAAGTTGCAAAGTCAGCTATAGCTAAGATATTTCAAAGCAGAGTAGTCGGACATAACATAAAGTTTGATCTGCATTTTGTTACAAAATTTTTAGAAAAAGATCTGAATATATACGGTGACAGTATGATCTTGGCTTGGTTAATAAATCCAGAATCTGCACTTGCTTTAGATAAACTCTCATCTGCTCTTCTAGGTCATGAGATGGTGTCTTACAAAGACACGGTTAAAAAGGGTGAGACCTTTGCAAGTGTAGAATTAGAGCTAGCATGTGAGTATGCGGCAGAAGATGCACTTATTACATTTAAACTTTATAATCTGTTTTTAGAGAGTTTAAAACTGCGAAATGCAGAGCACCTTATAGGTGAAGCGACAAATATAGAGTTTCCTTTTATAAAAACACTTATGAGTATGGAGCGTGAGGGTATTAAAGTTGACTCTGAGTTTTTAGATGTGTTCTTGCATAAAGTTAAAGCTACTCTGTTTGATCTTACGAACAAGATACATGAATTAGCAGGTAGTGAATTTAACATAAACTCTACAAAACAGCTTGGTGTTGTACTCTTTGAGCATTTAGGATTACCTGTTGGTAAAAAGACCAAAACGGGTTACTCTACAAATGAGCAGGTATTAAGCTCACTTATAGACTCACACTCTATAATTCCTCTTCTTTTAGAGTACCGCGAAGTTTATAAGCTATTCTCAACATACATCGAACCGCTTTTAAAACTTAGTCGTGAGAATGAAGACGCGAGAATCCATACTTCATTTGTTCAAACAGGTACAGCTACTGGAAGACTAAGTTCAAAAAATCCAAACCTGCAAAACATACCTACAAGAACTAAACTTGGCGCTGAAGTTAGACGTGCATTTATAGCTGGGAAGGGTAAAAAACTTGTGGGTATTGACTACTCGCAAATTGAACTTAGACTACTAGCTCACTTCTCAGAAGATGCCACTTTGTTAGATGCATTTCAAAACAATAAAGATATTCACCGCCAAACAGCGGTAGCACTTTTTGGCGAAGATGAGGCTGATGCAAAACGCTCTATTGCTAAGACCGTTAACTTTGGACTACTCTACGGAATGGGGCAGAAAAAACTGTCTCAAACTCTTGATATTTCTACAAAAGAAGCAAAAGATATCATTGACAGATATTTCGAGAGTTTTCCGTCTGTTAAGAGTTACTTTCGCTCTATAGTAGATGGTGCAAAATCAAGTGGCTATGTTGAAACTCTACTTGGTCGCAGACGCTATTTTGATTTTGAAAATGCAAAGCCTATGTTTATAGCAGCGTATGAGCGTGAGAGTGTAAACACACTTTTTCAAGGTAGTGCTAGTGATCTTATAAAACTTTCAATGAACAAGATACACAACATGATCAAAGAGAATAACATAAATGCCAAAATGCTTTTACAGATACACGATGAGTTAATATTTGAAGTGAATGAAGATGAAGCACAGACAATAGGTGCAGAGTTTCAAAAGACCATGGAGGAGATAATGGTGTTAAATATCCCTCTAAGAGCATCTCTGAACATTGGAGATAACTGGAGTGAGCTTAAGTAATGAAAAGCTACATGATAAGCTCAAATGAGTTATGTCATAGTCAGTTAAAAAAACACTCTGTAGATTATGCCCTCTACAGAGATAAGAACGATCCGAATTATGCTGAAAATGCGAAACTTTTTATCTCTACATGTAAAGAACACGGAGGTGTAAAAGTTTTTATACACCAAGATGTCGATCTTGCAGATGAACTTGGAGCTGATGGTGTACACTTAAGCTCAGAGCAGTTTAATAAAATAACTTATGCTAAAGCTAAAAACTTAGAGGTTATAATAAGCACGCATTCTATAGATGAAGTTAAAAAAGCTCAGAACCTTGGTGCAGACGCGGTTACGTATAGTCCAATTTTTTTTACGCCTCATAAGGGGAAGCCAAAAGGTGTAGAAGATTTAAAAGAGTTAGTTAAAAGCGTAGATATTAAAGTGTTTGCACTTGGAGGAATAACTGGCGAAAATGAGATACAAATGATAAAAGATATAGGTGTATACGGTTTTGCATCTATTAGATATTTTGATTAAAAAAGGGAAAAAAAACATTGAGTTTAAAGTTAAAAATCATATCTATGATAGCCAGTTTACTACTTGGCGCATCAATAATAAGTACTTACATAAATTATATAAAAGATGTTGAAGGTGCACAGGCTCAGCTAAAGAACGTATCTTTACCGCTATCGATTGACAATATATACACAGAGATACAACAACGTATGATAAAACCGCTTATAGTTTCATCTTTGATGGCTAATGATACTTTCTTGAGAGATTGGGTATTAAATGGTGAAAAAGACATAAAGTCAATTCAAAAATTTTTACAAGAGATTCAAACTAAATACGATGCATTTACTTCATTCTTAGTCTCAGACATAACTAAAAATTACTACCATTCAAAAGGTATAATTGATATTATAAATAAAAAAAATGTAGCAGATGATTGGTACTTTGATTTTAAAAATAAAGATGAACTATATGAAGTTAACCTAGATATAAATACAAACTTCGGTGATTCACTGATTATGTTCATAAACTATAAAGTAAAAGACTATAAGCAAAAACTGATCGCTGTTACAGGTGTTGGTATAAAGCTTATGAACATTGTCGGCATGTTGGAGACATTTAAGAAAAAGTATAAATATGATGTTTATTTTGTTGATTTTAACGGAGAGATCATACTTCATACAAAAGGCTTAGATAAACGTGGAAATATATCATCAATAGACGGCTTGAATACTTTAGAGAAAAAGATAAGAGCTAATAATGGAGATAAATATGAATATGTTTATAACAACTCTACATACATGCTACATACAAAATATATCAAAGAGTTAAATCTGTACTTGTTTGTTGAAGTAGATAAAGATAAATATGTCAGTTCTATAAGTGAAAGGTTTTACATAAATCTGCTGATCTCTGTACTTGTGACTTTGATAATAGTATTTATCATAATACATTTTATAAACTTGTATCAAGCAAAATTAGAAAAAATAGCACACGAAGATGCGCTTACCGGTCTTGATAACAGAAGAAAGTTCAACGAAGATATTAAGTCGATGTTTGAGTTATATAGCAGAAAGCACATTAACTCATTAACCCTTATTATTTTAGATATTGATGACTTTAAAAAGGTCAACGATACCTTGGGGCATTTAGTTGGTGATAAAGTACTTATTAGGTTTGGTGAGATATTAAAAGATTCACTTAGAAAATCTGACTTCATAGCTAGATGGGGAGGGGAAGAGTTTTCACTGCTTCTTCCTGAGACTCCAGATGAAGAAGTTCTAAAGATAGCTCAAAAAATCCGTATATCTATAAAAGATGATGAAGTTATCAATAAGTTGGTAGGTGGTAGTATCACTTCAAGTTTTGGCTTGGGCAGACTAAATCATAATGAGTCGATAGATGCATTCGTATCTAAAGTAGACTCTGCACTCTACAAAGCAAAAGGACTTGGAAAAGACACTATTGTCGAGGCATGAGTTTTATCATATAATAATAAAGTTTAAAAGAGTTAAGCTTTTTAAAGGGATTTACTATGAATGTTTTTAAAATTATATTTATTTTTATGTTTATATTTGGTTTTAGTGGATGTTTCAACTCCTCTGATAAAGAGGTAAAGTTTTACGGAAATGTTGATGTTAGAACTCTCTCTTTAGCTTTTAGGGTCTCAGGCAGGATAGATGAGATAAACTTTGATGAGGGTCAAAAAGTAAAACAGGGCGATGTCATAGCAAAGCTTGATAACTCCCTTTTTGTTGAGTATCTAAATCAAATAAATGCTCAGATAGATATGCAAAAAGCTACTATTGCTAAGCTTGAAAAAGGTTATAGAGCAGAAGAGGTAAAAAAAGCAGAGGCAAAACTCCTTCAAAGTCAAGTTGAAAAAGACAGACTAAAAAAAGATTTTTTAACAACTAAAAAACTTTATGAAAAAAAAGCGGTAAGTGAACACGAGTATGATACGGCAAAAGCTGCTTATGACATGGCAAAAGCTGCTTACATGTATGCAAATAGCTCATCAAATATGCTCAAAAACGGTTATGAGAAAGAGGATATATTAAGTGCTAAAGCAAATCTTTTGGCACTGCAAGCACAACAGAGATTACACCAAATAAACCTAAACGATACAAAGCTTATATCACCTACAAACGGAACTATAATCACAAGGGTGTATGAAAAAGGCTCCATTGTGAGTCAAGGTCAAAGTGTAGTTGAGATAGCTAAAGATGATGAGTACTGGATAAGAAGTTATATAAGTGAAAAATATTTGGGTTTATTAAAGCTAGGTGATGAGGCAAGCATATATACCGATAATAAAAAAGTATACAAAGGTAAGATAAGTTTTATATCTCCAATAGCGGAGTTCACTCCAAAAACTGTTCAAACAGAAGATCTAAGGACTGATCTGGTCTATAGGATAAGGATAGTTCTAGAGAGTTTTGATGATAGTATTAAACAGGGAATGCCCGTTACCATAACCTTTGAAAATGTAAATTTTGATGAATAACTGTCATGCCAAGCGTTGTAGCAAAAAATCTTAGTAAGTCATTTGGTAAAGAAAAAGTCTTAAAGAATATATCTTTTGAGGTCACTCCAAATAAAATAACAGGACTCATAGGCGCAGATAGTTCAGGGAAGACCACACTAATTAGAATACTTAGTGCATTGCTTGATTTTAGTGCAGATGAGCTTAACGTGCTTGGATATGATATAAAGAACGACAATAAAAAGATCCAAGAATTTATAGGTTACATGCCGCAAAAATTCGGCTTGTATGAAGATCTGAGTGTAGAAGAGAATATGTACCTCTATGCTAACTTGCAATCAATTCCAAAAGAAAATATAAAAAAAAGAGTAGATGAACTTTTAGAGTTTACAAACCTTTATAAATTTAAAGATTTTTTATCATCGAATCTCTCTGGAGGGATGAAGCAAAAGCTCGGTCTTGCATGTTCACTTATAAAAAAGCCTAAACTTCTTCTTTTGGATGAACCAGGAGTCGGGGTTGACCCAATATCCAGAAAAGAGCTTTGGAATATGGTAAAAGACCTTACAAGCGAGGGTGTAAGTATCCTCTGGAGTACTGCATATCTTGATGAAGCAGAGCTTTGTGATGACGTTATCCTTTTAAACGATGGTGAGATACTTTTTGCTGGAAAACCTGAAGTATTAAAAAACAAGATGAGCGGAAAGACTTTTAGTATTAACGGAGATATTAAAGATAAAAGAAGGACCTTAAGTCTAGCTCTTCATTATCCGTTTATAAAAGATGCTCTTATCTTGGGTGAGAGTATAAAGCTTATCAGTGATGACACAAAAAGAATCCCACCTCTAGCTGAGATAGATGCACCACATGCTACGGTCAGTGAAGTGAAGCCAAATTTTGAAGATGGTTTTATAAATATTTTAGGGGCAAATTTCAATGGACTTTCACCACTTGAGAAGTTTATCAAGCCAATAGAATTAGATGCAGAGTATGTTATTGAGATCAAAAATCTCACTAAAACTTTCGGTGATTTTACTGCTGCAAAAGATATAACATTTTCTATAAAAAAAGGGGAGATATTTGGTCTTCTTGGACCAAATGGTGCAGGAAAATCAACCATTTTTAAAATGCTATGTGGATTGCTAAAACTTGATGGAGGTGAGGCAAATATATTAGGTTATAGTTTTGATAAGTCGTCTCTTAAAGCTCGTGCTAAAATTGGCTACATGTCACAAAAGTTTTCCCTTTATAGCGATATATCAGTATTGCAGAACTTGAAGTTTTTTGCAGGTGTATATGAGTTGAGCGGTGAGCACAAGAAAAAGACCATACAAAATATGCTTGACATATTTGACCTCGAGAGATTTAAAGATATGCCCTCAAAAGATCTCTCGCTTGGTTTTAAACAACGACTTTCACTCGCATGTGCTATTATGCATAATCCTCATATACTTTTTTTAGATGAGCCTACCAGTGGTGTAGATCCATTAACAAGAAGAGAGTTCTGGAGTCATATATATGCTATGGTTCAAAAGGGTGTGACTGTTATGGTTACAACACACTTTATGGAAGAAGCTGAGTATTGTGATAATATAGCACTTATATATAAAGGCAAGGCTATAGCAAAAGATACGCCACACAACTTAACCAATATGATAGCTCCAAATGCCACCATGCAAGAAGCCTTTATAGAGCTTATTAAAAGAAGTGAAGATGAAATACAGTAGATTTAGAGCACTTTTTATTAAAGAGGTCTTACAGATCATACGTGACCCAAGCTCTATTTTAATCGCTGTAGTTTTACCTCTAATACTCCTTTTTATGATGGGTTATGCCATCAGTCTTGATTCTAAAAATATACCAGTAGGCATAGTGATAGAGAAACAGTCAAAATACTCATCTTCACTTTTGAACTCTTTTTACAACTCAAAAAGCTTCAGTGTGGAAGTCGATAATGACAGACGTTATTTTGAAAAAAAGATCCAAAAAGGAGAGATAAGGGCTATTGTGATAATACCCTCTACATTTGCAAAAGATATACTAAAGGGCAAACCGAGCATTCAAATTTTAGCGGATGGAACCGAGCCAAATATAGCAGGATATGTTCAAAAATATACTAACGGACTTTGGCAGAACTGGCTTGCTCAAGAGGGATTTTCTAAACACCAAAAAACACTTCAGGTAAACATCGAGAGTCGTTACTGGTTCAATGCACCACTACTTAGTAGCTATTTTTTACTTCCGGGCTCCATTGCAATAATTTTAACACTGATAGGTACACTTCTTACAGCACTTGTAGTTGCACGTGAGTGGGAGAGAAGTACTATGGAGGCTATTATGTCTACACCAATAACCATAACTGAACTGGTTCTTGGGAAGATAATGCCATATTTTGTTCTTGGGCTTATCTCTGCATCTATCTGTGTAGTTATAGCGATAGGGTGGTTTGAGATACCTTTTAGAGGCTCATTCTTACTACTTTTTATTACATCTTCAATATATCTTTTTCCAGCTCTTAGTCTTGGGCTTTTGATATCTACACTTGCAAAAAATCAATTCGTAGCAGCTCAGGCTGCACTTATCACAGGGTTCTTACCTGCATTTTTATTATCAGGTTTTATATTTCAAATAAGTTCAATGCCTCAGTGGTTGCAGATGATAACATATGCTTTGCCTGCAAGGTATTTTGTTGAGATACTTCAAACACTTTTTCTAAGTGGAAATATATATGAGGTAATACTCCCAAACACCTTAGCTATGATAGCTGTGGGAATTATACTATTTAGTATTATATTAAAAGTAACAAGAAAAAGGCTAGACTAAAGATGGTGTTTTTTAATCAGCTGCTTGCTTTAATGAAAAAAGAGTTTCTTGCTATTTGGAGTGACAAAAAATCAAGAATAATCATCATAGTACCTCCCTTATTGCAACTGTTTGTATTTTCATATGCGGTTAATCTGGAAGTTAAAAACATAAATATAGGTATCTTGGACAGAGATAACAGCGTAAAAAGTTCTGAGCTTATCAGATCACTTCAATACAGCAGTAGTTTTACTCATATATATAGGATCAAAAGTCAAAAAGAGCTTCAAAAGATGATAGATACTCAAAAGGTCATTGCAGTTATCTACATACCACAGGAGTTCGCTAAAAACATAGAGAGTCAAAAAAAAGCCATACTCCAAGTTATTGCAGATGGAAGAAAATCAAACACTGCACAGATAACAGAAGCATATATACAGATGGCTATAAGCAGGGTGTTCGGTGATGTAGAAATAGGACAAAATATTATAGTAAGCAGAAATCTTTATAACCCTAACTTAGATAATTTTTGGTGGATACTTCCAAATCTGGTGGGTACTATATCTATGATCGTAGCACTGCTTTTAACTGCCTTGTCAGTTGCCAGAGAAAGAGAGCTTGGAACCTTTGAGCAGATACTTGTAACACCTCTTTCTTCTACGACACTAATAATTGGTAAAACCATTCCACCACTTTTAATAAGCATCGTAGATGCCTCATTTATCTTTATACTTAGTGTAGTAATCTTTGGAGTTCCTTTTGTAGGCTCTTTATTTATACTATCTATGGGGATAATCTCATTTTTATTTTCAATAGTAGGACTTGGACTTTTTATATCTTCAATCGTCTCAACGCAACAACAAGGTATCCTCGGTGCCTTTGTATTGTTGATACCGTATATCTTGATGTCTGGTTTTGCAACACCTGTTGAGAATATGCCCACATGGCTAATACCATTTACAGATATAGTATCTTTAAAATACTTTTTGGTGCTTCTAAAGGGAGTGTTTTTAAAAGATATAGGTATGGATATAGCACTTACTCTTATAATCCCTATGCTGATACTAGGATTTATATCTTTACTAAGTGCAACTTTGATGTTTAGAAAAAAAGTAGCATGAGTTTATTTTAAAAGTTTACCTGCGAGATACCCACTTGAAAAACTCCACTGAAGGTTGTAGCCCCCACATGGTCCGTCTATATTCATAACTTCACCGCAGAAGTATAGACCCTCTATAAATTTACTTTGCATGGTCTTTGGGTCTATCTCTTTTAGTTTTATGCCGCCTCTGGTTATCATAGCCATTTTAAAGCCATCATGTCCGTTTATAGTAAGCGGTGTCCATGCTAAAGTTTTAAGTAGTTTTTCTTTTTTTACACCCTCAATATCTTTTAGTTTTGAGTCATTTTTTATATCGCACATTTTTAGTATCTCTTTTGAGAGTGCATCTGGGAGTAGTGTTTTTGTAAGCTCTAATATACTTGCATCAATATTTTTATTTTGGATGTTTCTAAACTCTTTTAATATCTCATCTTCATTCTTGCCCTTGGTTAGATTTACCAGAGTCGGTACTTCACCGTATTTCTCTATAAGCGGTGTTATCTCTCTTGCAAAATCTAAAACTACAGGACCGCGAACACCATTTTTTGTAAATATCAAGTCACCATGAGCTACTAACTTTTTATATTTTTTCATATCTACTTTCATAGTGGTTTTTGCAATGGTATCTGCTCTACACTCAGCGACCCAAGTCTCTTTAGTATGTAGTGGCATCATAGCAGGGTAAAGATCTGTTGTAGAGTGACCAAACTCTTTTGTAAGCTCAAATCCGTCACCCTCAGCTCCAAGGGTAGGGTATCCTAGACCACCGGTTGCTAGTATGATCTTATTAGCGCTATATACATAGTTGGATGTCTTTATTTTAAATATCTCATTGTTCTTAGAAATCTCTTCAACTTTTTGAGAGGTTAAAACCTCTACATTTAAGTCTTTCATAGCTTTTGCTAGTGCATCTAAAATGGTAGATGATGAGTGTGAAGTAGGAAATATTCTAAATCCATCTGGTGCATGAGTTTCAACTCCTATTGAGTGAAAAAACTCCTGCATATCTTCGCGTGTAAAGGCTTTTAATGCGTCTTGCATAAAACGCCCGTCTCTTCCAAACTTTGACATGAACTCATCTGATGAGAGTGTGTTACTTAGATTGCATCTACCGCCTCCGGTGGCTTTTAGTTTTGCTCCGATTTGTGGCAGTTTTTCAAGTAAAAGAACTTTTTTACAGTCTTTTGCACTTGTTATTGCAGCTATCATCCCAGCAGCTCCAGCACCAACAATAACTACATCTACTACATCATCTTTTTTCATAAGGGTATTTTAGTATAATTGCGCTTATGACTATATACGGCGATAGAGAAAAATGTTACAAATGTTATAGACCAAAAAGTTCTTGCATGTGTGAACACATAGAGGCTTTTGACACAAACACAAAGTTTGTAATCCTGATGCATCCAAAAGAGTTTAAAAAAGTAAAGAACAACACTGGTTTTTTTACAAATCTGACTCTTAAAAATTCAGAACTTTTTATAGGGATTGACTTCTCGACGCACAACAAGATAAATGAAATAATAAAAACGCACCATAGTTTTATACTATATCCAAGTGTAGATGCAATAGACATCAGTACTCAAAATCCAGCCAAAGATATAGATAAAAATATGGCAATATTTATTATAGATTCGACTTGGAGTTGTGCTAAACAGATATTTGAAAAAAGTCAAAATCTAAAAGATCTAAAGCATCTGAGTTTTACTACATGTAAGACCTCGCAGTATCAGATAAAAGTTCAGCCAGAATCAAATTATCTATCTACAATAGAATCTACACATGTAGTTGTTGAGTTATTAAATAAACACAAGATTGAAAGCACTGAGCAAAAAGATATGGATAACTTTTTAAATCCATTTTTTGAAATGATCAAATATCAGAAAAACCTTATCAAAAACCCTCTAAGCAATTCTGTAAGATATAGACCAAAAACTGCAAAGCTTAAAGAAGATTTATAAACATTTAATATATAAAATTGTAAGATAATGACAAGATATTGCAAAGCAATAAAAATATTACGGAGAAGATAAATGAAAAAAGTACTTTTAGCATTAGCGGTAAGTTCTATTGTTACATTTGCTAGTGCAAGTGAAGCTACTATTAAAGCGACTATGAGTTTAATGACACAGGGGATGAACCAAATTCAAACAGGTTTTTTATATTCAAATAAAGATGCTGTAAATAATGGTATTGAAGTATTAGAAAATGCAAATGCTATTTTTAGTAAAGTTGATGTAACTACATTCATCAAGCATAATAATAAAGTTCAGGTAACTAAAAATATTAATGAAAACCTATCTGAAAACTTAGCAGCTTTTTCAAAAGCAGTTAAAGAGAAAGATTATACTGAAGCTACAAAATACTACGGGAAAGTAACAAGTAACTGTATCGCTTGTCATAGAACTGTTAGAGGTTGGTAATACCTCTTTAAAATAATTTCACTCTTGTGAAATTATTTGTTAAACAATCCTTACTATTTATTAAACATAACCGAGCCAATCCTCACCATATTTGAGCCACACTCAATAGCAAGCTCAAAATCACCACTCATACCCATAGAACAAATTGTTGCACCGCTACATTGTTTGTAGATGTTGTAAGTCGTCTCAAAACTTTTACGTATTATATTTTTATCATCACTATGTGCACCAATACTCATAACACCTTTTAGTTTTATGTTTGGACAAGTCTTTTGGATCTGCTCATATACATGTAGTGCATCTTCAGGCATAACACCGTGTTTTGATTCCTCTTTTGCAGAGTTGATTTGAAGTAGGGCATTAAGAGTTGTATCTTTTGCCTCACACTTCTTTTGGATCTCCTCAGCTAAGTCTAGTGAATCAAGACTGTGAAACAAGGCAGGTCTTAGATCAAGTAGATTGTTTATCTTATTTTTTTGAAGGTTCCCTACAAAGTGCCACTCAAGTGGTAACTCTTCAAGTTCTGCGGATTTTGTCTTTAGGTCTTGAACTTTGTTTTCACCAAATGCACGTTGACCGATATGGTAAAGTTTTTCGATCTCGTCTGCCCTAGAGTATTTGCTAATAGCTACTATTTTAACTATATGATGAGCACTGACTTTTATCCTTGCACTCTCAACACGTCTAATAACATCATCTATATATATTTTATATTCCACTTCGTTCATTCTTTACCCCGCAATCAATCTATTAATATCGTTAAATATTCCTAATCCCATCAGACCAAACAGCACAACCCAACCTGCGATCGTAAGTCTTATAAGTACCGCTTCACTTGGTGCATGTTTAGTTATCATCTCATATATGTTAAACATTATATGACCACCATCAAGCGCAGGGATAGGGAGTAGGTTTAGTACACCTAAGTTCACAGATATAAGTGCCGCAAAAAACAAAACACTCATCCAGCCTGCATCTGTAGCATCGCTAGTTAGTTTTACTATGCTTATTACACCGCCTAGCTCTTTTGCAGGTACATCACCTGTAAGGAGTTTTTGAAGTCCAGTAAAAATCATAGTAGAAGCAAAAACAGTCTGTTCAGTCGCATAAGATAGAGTCTCTGTGAGAGATAGCTCTAGTGGATGAGATACTCCGGCACTGCCTATACCTATCATCTTTTTTTGTATCTTTTCTCTGAACATATTTTCTGTTTCAGTTATTTTAGGCGTTAGGGTCTTAAACTCTAAATATCCATTACGCTCTATTTTTAGCTCTAATGAACCCTCTGCATTTTCAATGAACTTAGCCATCTCTTTCCAAGTAGTTATACCTACACCGTTTATCTCTTTTACTATATCATTTGTCTCTAGACCAGCTACATGTGCAGGTGAGTCTTTAACTACTTGTCCGATCACAGGTGATAAAATCTGAGGACCACCAAGAGCGATGAAAAAATAAAGAAAAAATGCAAGTATAAAGTTTGCAAGAGGACCTGCTAAAAGTATAAAAATTCTTTGAGCAGGTGTCTTTGTATTGTAACTGTCATTATCATAGTTCAACTTAGTCGGATCGGAATCATCCTGACCTTTCATCTTTACATATCCACCTAGAGGGATAGCAGCGATAGCCCACTCAGTTCCCCACTTTTTAAACTTGAAGACTTTTTTACCAAAACCGATACTGAAAACCTCTACATATACACCCATAAGACGAGCTGCCATGTAGTGACCAAGCTCATGAAAAAATATTAGTGCAGATAGTACAAGAAGTGAGACTAACCAGCTCATTTTACAACTCGTCCTTTAGTAGTGCTTTTCTAAAACCGTATAGGTACTCAAGTCCTGAGTAAACAGTTAAAAATACAGCAAACCATAAAAGTGCAGTTCCACCTTCCCAGTGCATAAGTAAAAATCCTATTGCAAACATCTGAGCTACTGTTTTCACTTTTCCAGCCCAGCTGGCTTTTACATCTACACCTTCACTTACGGCTATAGTACGAACACCCGTGATAAAAAGTTCACGAACTATGATGATATAAATAGCCCATGCCGAAGCCTCTCCGACCATCATAAGCCCCATAAAACCAGCTAGTGTTAGCATCTTATCTGCAAGTGGATCTATAATCCCGCCTAGAAGTGTCATCTGGTTCCATTCTCTTGCGATAAAGCCGTCAAAAAAGTCGGTAACTGAAGCTAGTACGAATACCAAAGCGGCAGTGTAGTAACTCCATGATATATGGTAACCGTTGTCTGTAAAAATTTGAGGATTTAAGATGATCCAAAAAAGTAAAGGAGCTAAAAGTATTCTAAGTGAGGCAAGTGCATTTGGTAAATTAAACAAAAACAGCCTTTAACTTAAGAAGTCGTACATGTTTTGACGACCAAATTTTTGTGCAAGCATAGGTGCAGTAGCACCTCTTTGATTTGCTATTGTTTTATCAGCACCTGCATCAACAAGAACTTTACAAAGTTCAGGCATATCATCCATAATAGCTTCCATTAATGGTGTCCAGCCAACACCGTCAACTCTATTAATATCTGCACCTTTTTCCAATAAGTATTGAACCATTGCACGCTCATCACGTCTTATAGCTACATGTAGAAGTGTCCATCCGTATTTGTTTTGAATATTTATATCTTCAAGTGAGTCTACAGTTGATTGGAACAGTTCTATATCACTCTTATATACTGCTTTTTCCAGCAGTTCAAATACATCATCAAATTTTTCACCGTATGCTTCATAAGATGCCATGATTTTTCCTTTTTTTCATATCTATATTTATTCGCGATTATAGCTAAGAATGGTTAAAAACAGAATTATCGATTTATTTTAAGCTTTTATCTTGTAGAATACTTAAAAGGAGAAAATGTGAAAAAATTATTTCTTAGCATTAGTGTTATTTCTATGGTAGTTATGTCAATGACTGGATGTGCTGCAAAGCCAAAAGCGGATAATTATTATGAGAGAGCTAACAGTGCGGCTCAAGGCGCGCACGATAGACTAAAGAACGACTAGTTTGATACTTCTTTTCTATTGAAAAGAAGTTCCACCATCTACTACTATAGTCTGACCTGTTAACCACGAAGCATCGTTTTGACATAGGAAAAGACAAGCTCCAGTTAAGTCTGTAGCATCTCCCATACGGTTAAGCGGTGAACGTTTTACAACTTCAGCTTTTACCTCTTCATAGTTCGGGAATGCCTTAAGTGCATCTGTATCGATCGGACCACCACTTACTGCATTTACGCGAATTTTCATATCACCAAGTTCAGCTGCTGCGTATTTAACCATTGTCTCAACTGCTGCTTTATTTGTCCCATGACCTGCATAGTTAGGAGTGTATACTAAGTTACCGGTAGAACTCATACTGATTATAGAACCACCACCAGTTTTCTCCATTCTTTTTGCAGCTTCTTGAGCACCGACTACGAAAGCTTCTACAGTAGCAGTCCAGATATTTCCTAGACCTTTTGGTTTAAGTCTCATAAATGGAGCAAAACCACCAACAACTGCACGACCTGAGATGATAGCGTTTGATATAAAGAAATCAAGTCTGTCAAAGTCTTCATCAAACTCTTTGTAAACATCTTTGTAAGTTAACGGCTCTAAAATATTAAGTTTATATGCACGTGCTTTAACTCCGTATTTTGACTCAACATCAGCAATGATCTCATTTGCAGTATCTGCACTTGATGCATAAGTAAATGCTACATTACATCCACGCTCTGCAAATGCATAAACGATCGCCTTACCGATTCCACGAGTTCCACCACTTACAAATAATACTTTATCTTTCATCTATTTATAGTCCTTTAATTTTATAATTTTTCATAACTTCTTCTATAGCTTTCATATTTGCAGCACTCGGCGGCGTTAATGGAAGTCTATACTCTAAAGTGTCTATTAATCCAGCTATATACATAGCAGCTTTAATAGGGATAGGGTTTGATTCACAAAACATTATCTTGTTTAGTGGATATAGTTTGTCATTTATCTCTTTAGCACCTGCAAAATCACCGGCAAGGGCTAGTCTCACAAGCTCGCTTTTCAAGTCAGGCATCAAGTTTGATGTAACAGAAGTGATTCCTGCTCCACCGTTTGCTAGAATAGGGTAGTCGATTGCATCATCACCGGAAAATACTTTTAACTCAGGAATACGGCTTAGAAGCTCAACTGTACGCTCTAAACTTCCTGTAGCTTCTTTGATCCCGTAGATGTTTTTACAATCATTATAAAGTCTCTCAACAGTATCAGCCGTGATGTCTACACCTGTACGACCAGGTACATTGTAAAGCATAAAAGGAAGTTCAGGTACAGAGTCTGCAATGGTCTTGTAGTGTAAGTAAAGACCCTCTTGGCTTGGTTTGTTGTAGTATGGGCTTACAGAAAAGATAGCATCTACGCCACACTCAAGTGCGCGTTTAGCAGTGTTGATAGCTTCGTTTGTTGAGTTGCTCCCGGCACCTGCCAGAACCTTAGTGTTAGTCCCTTTACAAACTTCTACAGCTATCTCCATACATCTGATATCTTCGTCTGAAGTTAGTGTAGCACTCTCACCAGTAGTACCTACTGGGCAAACTGCGTCTATACCATTGTCTATCTGTCTTTGTATTAGTTTTGCAAAAGACTGCTCATCTAAAGCACCGTTTTTAAACGGAGTTATCAGTGCAGTACTTGAACCGGTTACAATATCCATATAATATACCCTTGACTTTCTATATTTAAATTAGGGGCAATTATATCAAAAAAGTTTTAGGATAAGTTTATTCTGCTAATTTCTTAGCTACAAGCTCGTTTACCACTTGAGGATTTGCTTTACCGCCGGTAGCTTTTAGAGTTTGTCCTACAAAGAAGCCAAGAAGTTTGTTGTTTCCTGCTTTGAACTTTTCTACATTGTCTGGATTATTTGCGATTATCTCATCAATAATAGGTTCGATCACGCTAACATCACTTATCTGCACAAGCCCTTTATCTTCAACTATCTTTGCCGGGTTTTCTCCATTTTTTACCATCTCTTCAAACACTGATTTAGCGATCTTATTTGAAATAATCTCATCATCAACCATCTTAACAAGCTCAGCAATTTGAGAAGCAGTAAATTTAAGAGAACTTATCTCTTTTTCTTTTAACTCTCTTGCTACTTCATTTGCAACAATGTTCGCGATACTTACAGGAGAGTTATTTGCAGAGAGTGCTTCAGAGTAAAAAGAAGACAGTTTTTCATCTCTAGCTAAAATATCAGCGACCATGTCATTTAGTTTAAGTTCATTTGTGTACTTGTCAAACAGTACTTTTTCTGCTTCACTCATAGGTTCTACTTCACCGTCTATCTGAACTTTTTTAGCTTGAGGTTTTCTCTCTTGCTTTGGTGCATCAGCTTTTTCATTTTTAGCATAAGAACCTTTAAGCCCAACTATCTTGTTGAATACAGGATGCTCGTCTGTGTAGTCTGGGTCAGCGTAAAAATACCCCTGTCTTTCAAACTGGAATCTCTCATCTGGTCTGTCAGTTATAACAGCAGGCTCAATTAAAGCATCTTTAATGATCTTTAACGAGTCTTTGTTCAAGTCTTCTATGCTGTCTGGGTTCTCACAAGAGTAAAGTCTGTCATAAAGTCTTATCTCTGCAGTTTTAGCACTTTTTACATCTACCCACTGGATGGCACTTTTAACTTTTATGCCACTTGTGTCTTGACCACTTTTAGAGAGAGGATTATACTCAGCTATTATCTCTACTATGTTGCCATCAGAATCTTTTATAACCTCTTTACATGTAATGATATATGCATGTTTAAGACGAACACTCTGCTCAGGCGTCAGACGGTAGTAACCTTTTGGAGGATTTTCTGAGAAGTCTTCACGCTCTATGTAGATCTCACGAGAGAAAGGTAGTTTTCTTGAACCATCTTTTGGAACATCTTCTGGATAGTAAGAAGCTTCAAGATCTTCGCTACCTTCATAGTTTTCAATAGTCACTTTAAGCGGATCAAGTACACACATAACACGAGGTACTTTTGTGTTTAAGTCATCTCTGATAGAAAACTCAAGTTGTGCAACATCGACAGTAGAATTTGCTTTTGCTATACCTATGCTATCACAGAAGTTTAGAATAGACTCTGGAGTATAGCCACGACGTCTCAGTCCAGCGATAGTCGGCATGCGAGGATCGTCCCAACCGCTTACATGTTCTTCGTTAACTAACTCTAAAAGCTTTCTTTTACTCATAACAGTGTAGTTGATACCAAGGCGAGCAAATTCATGTTGATACGGACGCGGAGGCTCAAGTCCTAGAGTATCTATCACCCAGTCGTAAATATCGCGGTTGTTTTCAAACTCTAACGTACAGATAGAGTGAGTTACACCTTCGATGTAGTCAGATAGACAGTGACCAAAGTCATACATGGGGTAGATCGCCCATTTATCACCTGCACGGTAGTGGTGTGCATGACGAATACGGTATAGAAGTGGATCACGCATCTTCATATTTGCAGCACTCATGTCTATCTTGGCACGAAGTACATGTTCACCGTCTTTGAACTCACCGTTTTTCATTCTCTCTAAAAGGTCTAGGTTTTCCTCAACGCTACGATCGGCATATTTACTACGTTTTCCGGCTTCCGTGATTGTACCGCGGTACTCACGCATAGTCTCTTCATCTAGTGAATCAACATAAGCTTTTTCCATTTTAATAAGCTCTTTTGCCCACTCGTAAAGTTTGTCAAAATAATCAGATGTATAACGTACGTTGTCTTTCCACTCAAACCCTAGCCACTCTACGGCATCTTTAAGAGCTTCAACGTATTTTGTATCTTCAGTTGTGGGGTTTGTATCGTCCATTCTAAGGTTACAGTACCCGTTATAATCACGTGCGATACCGAAGTTAATAGCGATAGATTTAGCATGTCCGATGTGAGGGAAGCCGTTTGGTTCAGGTGGAAATCTTGTAATAATATTTTTATATTTGCCTGACTTTAAGTCCTCTTCGACAATAGTGCGTAAAAAATCTTTATGCTCACTCATTATGTTTAAACCTTTTCTAAAGAAACTTCGTTTTAAAACGATACTTTTTATAAGGTTGGTATTTTAGCGAAAAGGAGCTTATAAGTTTTTAATCACTCTTACAATACAATGATTTTATGCAAAAAAAGGAAAGTCTGTGGATTTTACAAAGTTTAAAAAAGCAAAAGTTTTTCAGCGCGGACGTGGTGGTAGTGATGCCCAGCATATAGCGGATGCGAAACTTTATCATGAACTATTAGTACGCCATAATGAGATCGAACGAATTACACAAGAAATAGAATCTGGAATAGAGTCGATTACACGTGTCACATCTAAAGATAAAGAGCTTATAAAGATACTTCAAGAACATGTAGTGGGCATGAAAAAAAGGTTTGATGGAAACCGTGCTGTTCGTTCATGGGATCCACTCTTTGTAGAGCTTTTTGACTTTAGAGAACAGATAGATATGAACTGGGAGATGTTAGATGATGGGATAAAGGTCACGCTTAGCTCAGATGATGAAAAAGTCCGCTCTCTTATAAAACTGCATGATGAGACATTACATGCCTTTGTCAAACATGGATTTAAAGCTTCACGACATGAGAGCCCGTACCGTGAAGATAATTAATTTCGGCTCTATTAACATAGACCATGTGTATAGAGTTGAACATTTTGTGCGTCCCGGTGAAACACTTAGTAGTGAGGATTATGCTGTTTTTAGCGGCGGCAAAGGGGCAAATCAGTCCATAGCGTTGGCACGTGCAAAAGCAGATGTCGTGCATGTCGGCAAAATAGGAAAAGAGGGTGCATGGTTAAAAGAGAAGATGCAAAAAGAGGGGATAGACACGCATCTTGTCAAAACAGTTGAAGCACCTACGGGACATGCTCTTATACAGGTAAACTCTGAGGGAGAAAATGCCATAATTATCCACGGTGGGGCTAATGAAACATTTGAATCTGATGATATTAAAGAAGCACTTGAAAGTGCAGAAGCAGGGGATATCGTACTTTTACAAAATGAGATTAACTCAGTTGATAAAATACTAAAACTGGCGAAAGAAAAAGGTCTAAAAGTCGTTTTTAATCCAGCCCCGATGACAGACGATGTTAAAGATTATCCTCTTGAGCTTGTAGATATTTTTATAATAAACGAGACAGAAGGCGAAGCACTAAGCGGCGAGAGAAAGCCTGAGCAAATAATAAGCGCTATGCGTAAGTTTTATCCAAAAAGTGCCGTAGTTCTAACGCTTGGCAAAAAAGGTGTGATATATGCCGATGATAAAGAAGAAATAAAGGTAAATGCACTAAAAGTAAAAGCAGTAGATACTACGGGAGCGGGTGATACTTTTATAGGTTACTTCTTAGCTGAGCTTTCACGCGGGGCTAAGATAGAAAAATGTTTAGAGGTAGCTGTAAAAGCTTCAAGTATTTGTGTAACAAGAAAAGGAGCTGCGGATTCTATTCCTAGATTAGATGTTGATATTTAACGTTTGAAATGAGCTAATAAGTTTTCAGCAGGTTGATTTATTGGCTTTGTAGTAGTATCTACTTATGCTCTGAAGTGTAGCCAGAGTCCTTATTATCTTCTTTTAAGTACTCTAACTACTAAGTTATTCTATATTTAGACTATCTTTTCAACTCCATAATACCATCACCATGCCCGATCTTTTCATCTTCAACAATAAGACTGCCATAAACTTTTAAATGGTCATTTGATTGATAAATGGCTTTCATTTTAAACCCTGTTCCTTGGTTGTACATTCTCACGCCTCTTTTAACAAAACGACCTTTATCTCTTGAATAAATGTACAGTCCTAAATATACTCTACCTTTTTTCCCAAACTCTACATCCCATTTTAAGATTGTAACAGGTTCAAGGTTACCGACTGTTAGAAGCCCACTATTATCATCTTTTAATTCAATTGTGATAGTTTTAGACTCATACTCGGCTTTCCATGTACCGACCATAGAAAAGTCTGAAGCAACTTCAGCAGCACTCGCACTTACGAATGGAACAAACAATAAACTAAGAATTAGGGTTTTAAAGAACTTACGTACTTTCATGTTAAATCTCCTTGTGTATTAGCAGTATAACTAATTAATCTACACTAATTATAATTTAATTAACTTGAATTTAGATAAATATTTGTTATATGTCATAAATGTTTAGGTCTTGAAAAATGTAGTTGGTAGAAGTATTCCTTGCTCTTGGTCTGTTAAACTTTTTTTTGGTAGACTTGGTATGCGACATTGTCTTTGTGGTCGTTCTTTACAGAGTACATTAGTTTGTCAGCAACATTGATCGCTTCTTTAATATCCTCTGGAAGCTCTTCAAATGTAACTACTCCGATGCTAAAACTTACTTCCCAACCATGTTTTTTCATTTTTTGTTTCAGCAGATCGGCAGTTTTAATGAATGCCGATTTTGCCTCTTTTTTATTTGTCTCCGGCAGCAGGCATATATATTCGTCACCACCGAGTCTTGCGATGATATCGGTGGCTCTTAATGACGATACCAAAACGTTCGCCACCTCTTTTAGGAGTTTATCTCCTACATTGTGACCTAATGTATCGTTTATGTTTTTAAAATCATCTACATCGATATACGCTAATGAAAACATATGATCGTATCTTTTTGCACGGAGCATCTCATTGGCGAGTTCCGCATAGAAACTTCTGGCACTGTGGGTTCCGGTCAAACTGTCGGTATCGGCTGCCAGCACTTCTATGCGATGCACGTCTCTGAAGTTAATGATGAGCATTGCCAGCAAGACATACGCGACAAAATAAGGGGCACTGAAAAGCAGCAGCCCATCTAGAGGCAGTGAAACCCGTGAAAAAGTCGTTTCGATAATGACAAAGACCAGTGTTGACAAAAAAGCCGACAAAACACCGGTTGTCCTTGACCCATACCAGCTGCTAAATAGAGGAGGGAAAATATAAAATGGAGCAATGTTGACGGTTTCGCCTATCATGAATTGTACAACACCCAGAATCACGATCAAAACAAATGAAAGCTTTGTGATGGTCCTCGGTGCACGGTTTTCAAGTATGCTGAAAATTGTTTTCACGAGTTCATCTCCTTGGTAATAAGAAAGTTTTGACTATTGCTATTGAAAGGTTGTTCAATTATAGCTGTTTTAGACAAAACTTACAAACAAGTGAAATCTGCAGTAACTATGACACGACTTCAGTGCTCTTAGAAGTTAAAGTTTGGATTATTTTGGTCGAAGTCGGTGTCTGAGAGACGTGCGTCAGTATTGAGGTTCTCGTAACCATAGTTCTCAATGAGCAGTCCGTTGCGGTTATAAACTCTTAGCTTTATAAGGATCTTGCTCTTAACATCCTGATTTATAATAAAGCGCGCGCCGTCGTAATCCTCTGTTTTTTCACCTTGTATGTCTAGTTGAATAACCTTCGTATCCCTGCCATAAATATTTTCTATCCCTTTATCGGTGAAAGTGAGCACTTCGGCCTTAATCGCCTTTCGCATGTTTAATGCAACGGTTTTTAGAAGGAAGCCAAGCCCTGTACTGGTGAAAGGACGAAGGTTATCACTCATGAGTTCCGGGTCATTTGGCTTGAGGTATATGTTCTCTTGCTTAAGGAGTTCTCCTGCTATGCGTTGCTGTTTATGAAAAATGGCGGTGTAACTTTGGACGTGGCCGTAAGCAGTCTCAGCCTCCGTTAGCCACTTTATAGGATATGAGTAAACGTTTGCACTTAAACCTGATGACATCAATACCATTAGTATCAAGATAGATGTAATAAACTTTTTCATATTAACCCTTTATCTTCGTAGTATGAAATAACGTTTAAAATGAGTTGATGAATTGCCCGCAGGGTAATTTATTAGCTCCACTGATTTGTTATATCTTATAAATATCTTTCTATCGCTAAAGCTCCATGAAATACACCTAAAATATCTATAGTCTCTGTATCTTTTATGAGATAAGCAATTCTGTAATGTCCATAAAGTAAAATTCTAATTTCATTATTTTTATCATTTTGATATTGATAGCCAACTTTTGGGAAAGTAGAGAGTACTTGAGTTTTAGTAAAAATTTCTGTCACCACTTTTTTAGCGATTTTAGGATTGTCTTGTGTTATGTAATCATGAATATCTTTAAGCCAAAATTCTGCTTCACTAGTCCAGTTGATATTTACCATTGCTTGATTCTGTGTTCCATCTCTTTATTTGAAATAGTTTTATTTTCTTTTGAGTCTTTTAATCCTCTTTGGATCATTCTATCAAAAGCCAACTCTTTTAATATTTCATCATATGAGGTGTCTTCAGGTAATGAGTCTATAATTTTTTTTGCTTCTAGTTTTGGTGCAGTCATAACAAACTCCAATTTTTAAATACACACCATTATATCAAAATGGTGTATATTTTGTTTTTAAAGGAAAAATTTATCTTTATAAGTGAGTAGAACTAAAACAACGCTCCAGATATCAATGCAAAAACCACAATGACAGCTATTATGTTTCCATTAAAAGCAACTAGCAACCACAATGCTAAGATAGCACCAATTAATGTTTTAATATCTTTAAAATTCATGATTTGACCTACATAATATTTCTCTCCAAAGTTTTGTTAGTTGTAGTGATCCTTGAAATTTTTTTGCTAAAAATATTTTACAACCTCTCTACCAACTGAAACTATAATAAAATATGCTGTAAAAATATTTTTTAAGTAGATTTTGTCAAATTTTGATAGAAGTTTAGAGGTATTGATTACAATTTTTAAATATAGTATTGTAGTTACTGCGGGAAGAAAAATGAAAGTTAATAATGAACCGCTTACAACTGCCGACATAGTAAAAACACTTATAAATATTAGGGCTAATACTGAAGGAATGAATATCATCAGTTCATTTATATTGAATAAAGATGAGGATAGGTTTTATCTATTTAAATATGCAAATAATAAAAAAGCAGAAAATATACCTATGCCTATTTTTGACATAAAAATAAAATCTTTTTTGAACCTATTAAATTCATCCTTTATGATTATATCTCTCCTAGTTGACCAGCTTTGTACTGAAATAAAAAAATAGAAAAAGACGAGAGCAGTTAAGGCTATTGGTGTATTTGTTGAGCCTACTATTTTTGAATACAGGATGGACAAAACAAATGAAAATATAGCTATATAAAGGAAAAACCGACTAAAAGCTTCCAGTGCTTTTTTGTTTGACAGTTGGGCAATGTGAAAAATTCCTTTTTCTGTAGAATTTTCAATTTTTTCAATCCACACTTTCATATTTTCATTGAGAGAAAATACAGGATAACTTACAACAATGATACTAATGATATACAAAATCACCATTGCTTTTTCTAGAATATCCATAATGACTAAAGTTAAATTTTCGATTTATCTTCCTTTACCAGTATATTCAACTAACGTATTTCTCTCCTAGTACTTGTTATGGGTTTGCAATAAGTAAGTCATTTACTTCCATATTAATTCTTTCTATTTTAATTCCAGCATCATAAATCTCATCAAATTCCCATTCTTCTGGATTAAGCCAGAAGTTACCTTTTAGATGTAGTCGTTGTGCAAAGTCTGGACTAAATTCTCTAGCATGTATTGCAGCAGTAGACCATAATGTAGACAGTTCATGTTCAATTGTTGTATCTCTTGGTTTATTTTGATTGTCTCTTAATGAAATATACTGTTGTGTCTTTTGTAAAGCATTTTGTATTGCAATCAATGCTTCTTTTCGATTCTTACTTCGATAATGTCTTTCATCACGAAAATATTTTAATAATTCTGTTAACCCTGCAATCATTGCGATTTCCTCTATCATATTTTATTACCCCATAACGTTCGTCGTGAGCAATAGTTTTGCCGTAGGGGAAACTATTGCGCTCCTCGTAGTTGTTATATGTTTATTGATATTTTTTACCCTTATATTCTAACCAACCGCCAATATGACGTTTTTGAGGGTCATGATGTGTCCAATGAACAACACCACCTTTTGCATTGCTTTCATACTCACCACAAAACTTTATTAAACCACCTTTTTGAAGTGAATATATTTTTGGTGCCAGGTCAATATTATGTGCAATTAGTAATGTTCTTCCAGATGACTCTTTTATTATAAATCTTTGATGGCGATTGCCTTTATTGTCATCACTGAGTAATCTAATTACTGTTCCTGAACCACACATTTGTGTGCCGGCAAATATTTCAATACTAATAAGTAGTAATAACAGTATCTTTTTCATTTAAACTCCAATTCTATTTTCATATAACGTTTGAAGTGAGCTAATAAATTTCCCGCAGGGTAATTTATTAGCTCCCCTGATTTGTTATATATTTAGTTAAATTTACTTTGTGCATGATGTGGTAAGATATATACACCTTGTAGTAAAT